>Ga0209972_10000188_pt1 | contig 62460 bp, 62 predicted proteins | sample NOAtaG_7_FD_187302 | JGI IMG/M metagenome (GOLD analysis project Ga0209972, IMG submission 187302) | Freshwater lake microbial communities from Lake Erie, under a cyanobacterial bloom - NOAA_Erie_Diel1S_2200h metaG (SPAdes) (version 2) | ecosystem: Environmental > Aquatic > Freshwater > Lake ... | reverse complement strand
TGCTCTTCTCCATATCGTTAACGTGGCATTTCACAACAGTTCTCCAGCTCACACAAGTTATCGAGCCCGGAATTTTTGGCGGCCTGGCATTTCTCGCAGTTCAAATTCTGTATCTACCCAATTTCGCAATTGCAGCTCTGAGTTATCTAGCTGGAAGTGGAGTGGTGATTGGCCAGGGTTCATGGCTATCGCCCTTTGTACATCGCATCGATGAAATCCCAGCAATTCCATTATTGGGCGGACTGCCGATTCAAGCTCATCCATATTTGATTCTTGTTGCTGGTCTTTTTATTGCATGTGGAGTTGTCATTGCTCGATATAGCGAGAGCATTTACTCCGACCCGGTTGAACAGCGTCGTTTTTATCTGGCTACCTTAATTTTTATTGCGCTCCTGACACTGGTTATAGCGCGGGCATCGAGTGGAGAGTTACTTTCATCGAACCTCCCTTCAGTGGGACCACAGTGGTGGTTGATGCCACTTCTGCTTACCTTTGAGGTAGCGCTTGGAATTGCACTGAAAATCTCCTGGCCGATTGTCATAAAGAAGATTCAAGAGTCACGAAGCTCAGTCAAGGAAAGTAGCTAGGACTCTTGCATTTAGACTTAGCGCTATGACCCCAGCGCTGATTCTCGATGGCACAGCAGCTGCTGCCTCCATCAAATCTGAGATTGCCCAGCGTGTAAAGAAGTTATCTCGCACTCCAGGCCTTGGAACGATTCTCGTTGGCGATGATGCAGGCTCGCACTCGTATGTTTCAGGAAAACATCGTGATTGCGCAGAAGTGGGAATCAACTCAATCCGAATTGATTTACCTGCAGATGCTAAGCAAGCGGATGTCATGGCGGCTATTTCTCAACTCAATAGCGCCGAAGAATGCACGGGTTATATCGTGCAACTTCCGCTTCCTTCACAGATAGATTCTGCTGCGGTTATCAATGCTATTGATCCCGAAAAAGATGCAGATGGGCTACATCCCATCAACTTAGGTAAGTTGGTGTTAGGTCACTCAGCTCCACGCCCATGTACTCCACGTGCGATCGTTGAATTGCTCTCAAGGAATCAGATTTCACTCAGCGGTAAGAATGTCACAATCATTGGCCGCGGAATTACGGTTGGACGCCCGCTATCACTTCTTCTATCTAGTAAAGAAGTTAATGCAACGGTAACGACTGTCCACACTGGCACAGCGGATATTGCTGCACATACACGTAACGCTGACGTTGTCGTAGCAGCAATTGGGAGACCACATTTTCTTCGTGCCGATATGGTGAAGAACGGTGTTGTGGCTATTGATGTCGGAATTACGAGAACCACAAGCGGCTTACAAGGAGATATACATCCGGAAGTTTCAACAGTAGCTGTGGCGCTCTCGCCAATGCCTGGGGGAGTTGGCCCTATGACTCGCGCTATGTTGCTCTCTAATCTTATTGAGATTGCAGAGCGGTAAATCGGAGATGAAAAAACTTGCATATGCATGTGCACTCATTGGATTTCTCCTTGGAATCGTGCTCTCAGTTCGCTTCGGCGCCCTGGCAATAGCGGCGGCTACAGCGCTATTCGTTGCACCGGACTTCAAGGCGATGCGCACCATTGAAAAAGTTATCCCGGTCGCTCTTATTGTGTCGCTGATAACAGTCGCATTGGCGCTTCCACGGCGTTAACAGGTAGGTTTCGCGCCATGAGTAGATCTGGAAAAGTAACCGTTGTTGGCGCTGGTTTCTATGGATCAACCACAGCGCTCCGCTTAGCTGAATACGACATCTTCGAAACAGTAGTTCTCACCGATATTGTTGAAGGTAAACCAGAAGGCTTGGCGCTCGATATCAACCAATCACGTTCTATTGAAGGTTTTGAAACAAAAGTTGTCGGAGCCACAACTACTGCCGACGGCAAAGGTTATGAAGCAACAGCAAACTCTGACGTTGTTGTCATCACGGCCGGTCTCCCACGTAAACCTGGAATGAGCCGCATGGATCTCATTGGAGTCAATGCTGGAATTGTTCGTGGCGTTGCTGAAAATATTGCAAAACATTCGCCAAACGCAGTCTTGATTGTAGTTTCTAATCCACTTGATGAAATGACTGCACTCGCTCAAATTGCTTCTAAGTTTCCACATAATCGCGTGATGGGCCAGGCTGGAATGCTCGATACTGCTCGCTTCACGCACTTTGTTGCCGAAAAGCTCAACGTTCCAGTTGCTTCAGTAAAGACGCTCACACTTGGAAGCCATGGCGACACTATGGTTCCGGTACCAAGTCGTTGTACCGTCGATGGAAAACCACTCTCTGAAAAGTTAAGCGCTCCAGAAATTGAGGAACTCGTAACTCGCACTCGTAATGGTGGCGCTGAAGTTGTTGCTTTACTTAAAACAGGATCTGCGTATTACGCGCCATCTGCTGCTGCAGCCCGTATGGCTCGCGCCGTCATGAAAGACACAGGCGAAGTAATGCCGGTGTGTGCTTGGGTAGAAGGCGAATATGGAATCTCTGGCGTATATCTCGGCGTTGAAGCCGAACTCGGACGGAGCGGCATCAAGAAAGTGGTCGAAGGAAATCTCACGCCTTCGGAACTTGCCGAACTTAAAGTGGCTGCTGAAGCTGTTCGCTCGAAGCAAGCGGATGTCAAAGACCTTTAAACGAATCTCGACAACAAAAATCAAGAGCCCGAAAGGTAGATAGATGAGCAAGATCAAAGTACAAGGAACCGTCGTTGAGCTCGATGGCGATGAAATGACCCGCATCATCTGGGACTTCATCAAGAAGCAGTTGATCCTTCCTTATCTTGATATCAATCTTGAGTACTACGACCTCGGAATTGAATACCGAGATGCGACTAACGACCAGGTCACCATCGATAGCGCCCGTGCGATTCAGAAGCATGGCGTCGGCGTTAAGTGCGCAACCATCACACCTGACGAAGCTCGCGTTAAAGAATTCAATTTGAAGCAGATGTGGAAGTCTCCTAACGGAACTATCCGTAACATCTTGGGTGGAGTTATTTTCCGTGAACCAATCATCATCAAGAACGTTCCACGGTTGATTCCACATTGGAGCAAACCAATCGTGATCGGCCGTCATGCCTTTGGCGACCAATACCGTGCGACTGATTTCAAAGTTCCTGGTCCAGGAAAGCTCACCGTCACATTTACCCCAACCGATGGCTCTAAGCCCATGGAATTTAATGTCTTTGATTTCCCATCCTCTGGCGTTGCGATGGCGATGTACAACCTTGATGATTCAATCAGAGATTTTGCACGCGCTTCATTTAATTACGGAATCGCACGTAAGTATCCGGTCTATCTCTCAACCAAGAACACCATTTTGAAGGCATATGACGGACGCTTCAAAGATATCTTCGCTGAGATTTATGAAAAAGAATTTAAATCTGAATTCGAGAAACTTGGCTTGGAATATGACCATCGCCTTATCGATGACATGGTCGCTACCTCACTTCGTTGGGAAGGCGGCTATATCTGGGCCTGTAAGAATTACGATGGCGATGTTCAATCAGATACCGTCGCACAAGGTTATGGCTCACTTGGATTGATGACGTCGGTTCTTATGTCACCAGATGGCCGCACCGTCGAAGCAGAAGCAGCGCATGGCACCGTTACTCGTCACTATCGCGATCACCAAGCTGGCAAAGCGACTTCTACAAATCCCATCGCATCCATCTTTGCGTGGACTCAAGGGCTCCAGCATCGCGCCAAACTCGATAACACTCCTGATGTTGGCAAATTTGCCAGCGCTCTTGAGCGCGTCTGTATCGAAACGGTTGAGAGTGGAAAGATGACTAAAGATCTTGCACTTCTCATCAGTAACGATGCGCCATGGCTTAATACCCAAGAGTTCTTGGCAGCAATCGATGAGAATCTTCAGAAAGCGATGAAGTAAGAAAAAACCCAATAAAAAAGCCCCCGAAACCGGGGGCTTTTTTAATATCAGTATTACTTGATGCGCTTGCCGTCTGCGACGTTGAAGAGGTGAACTGAATCGCCCTTTGCCGAGACGGTAACAACCTGGCCAGATTTTGGAGGGTTCTTTGGATCCCAACGAATGATGACCTGTGCGCCTTCATCGCTTGCATTAGCGAACTTGAGCGCTGAATCAACTGGCTTGCCATAAACAAATGCATCTGCGCCAAGTTCTTCAACAACTTCAACTTGGACATCAAAGCCCTTGCTGGAAGGTGTGAAACCTTCAGGGCGAACACCGACGATGACCGAAGAACCAGCTGAGGCTGGAACATCGACATCAAGACCGCCAAGCTTTGCTTTACCCCCGGAGACTGGAGCAACGAGAAGGTTCATCGCTGGCGAGCCAATAAATCCAGCAACGAAAGCATTTGCAGGATTGTCATAAAGATTGCGAGGAGTATCGACTTGTTGCAATAAACCATCTTTCAGAACTGCAACGCGATCGCCCATGGTCATAGCTTCAACCTGGTCGTGAGTAACGTAGACAGTTGTAATTCCAAGGCGACGTTGGAGCGCAGCGATCTGAGTGCGGGTTGCCACGCGGAGTTTTGCATCGAGGTTTGAAAGTGGTTCATCCATCAAGAAGACTTGTGGTTCGCGAACAATTGCACGACCCATTGCAACGCGCTGACGTTGACCACCAGAGAGCGCCTTTGGCTTTCTCTCTAGATATGGTTCAAGGTCCAAAAGTTTTGCAGCTTCGAGGACGCGGCGATCACGTTCTTCTTTTGCAACGCCAGCAATCTTCAGTGCGAAGCCCATGTTTTCAGCAACAGTCATGTGCGGATAGAGCGCGTAAGACTGGAAGACCATCGCGATATCGCGATCTTTAGGAGCAACATTTGTGACGTCGCGATCGCCAATCATGATTGCACCGGTATCAATTTCTTCTAGACCAGCAAGCATGCGAAGCGATGTTGATTTACCGCAACCTGATGGTCCGACTAAAACAAGAAATTCACCATCGTTAACGGTGAGATTGAGTTTGTCGACTGCAGGAGTTGTGGTTCCTGGATAGATGCGTGATGCATCTTTAAATACGACTGATGCCATTTTTTCTCTTCCTTCTCCGGGCAGGTACGTGCCCGACGGTCCGTTGGATGAAGCAAGCCCACGTCGTCGTGGATGCGCGAAGGTTACGCGTGAGGTGAGCGTGAGGGAAGAGGCCCGCCTCATATTTTTGGCGTGGCTAGGCGGGGGTCTTATACCCTGAGCACCCTATGGACCCTGGCGGTGCGCAAGCGTTCAGCGTCGGAGGCTTCGCCTTCGACCTCGGAGTCGTAATCCTTTTCATCCTTCTGGGATCAATCTTTGTCGCGGCCGAAATCGCTCTTATCTCACTACGAGAAGGTCAACTCAAAACCCTCTCGGAGCGGAGCAAGCGCGGAGCAAGGGTCGCCAATCTTGCTTCACATCCCAATAAATTCTTAGCTGCGGTTCAGGTCGGCGTTACCTTAAGCGGATTTCTCTCAGCCGCATTTGGCGCTGAACGATTAGGTAACTATGTAATTCCACGACTCATCGAAGCGGGCCTTAGTGAAGGTGTGAGCGAAACTCTTTCGCTCATTGGCCTGACCCTAGTTATTGCATATTTTTCATTGGTCTTTGGCGAGCTAGTTCCTAAACGCATGGCTCTCCATTCCACTGAGAAGATTGCGCTCTTTGTTGCTACTCCGGTGGCGGTCATTTCTCGACTCTTCCGACCTTTGATTTGGCTGCTTTCGCATTCATCCGATCTGATTCTGAAAGCTTTTGGCATTGATCCAAAGGCTTCGCGCGAAGATATCTCGGAAGAAGAGCTTGTCGATCTTGTGACGGGCCATAAAGCGCTGACCGAAGAAGAGCGCGATATCGTCGAAGAAGTATTTAATGCAAGTGAACGTCAAGTTCACGAAGTCATGGTGCCGCGTACCGAAGTTGATTTCTTGGATGCAAATTTGCCGGTCCAGGATGCCATTCGTATTGCGGTAGAAAAATCACACTCACGTTATCCCGTCGTTCGCGGAAGTAGTGATGAAGTAATTGGCTTTATTCACGTCCGCGATTTGATGGAGCCAGAATATTCTGGCAAGAGCGTTCCAATCATGAATCTCGTTCGTAGCATCATGTTTCTACCTGGCACCAAGGGTGTACTTCCTGCGCTCTCTGAGATGCGAGCACAACGCCAACAAATCGCCATTGTGCTTGATGAGTACGGTGGAACTGATGGAATTGTGACGCTCGAAGACCTCGTTGAAACCCTCATTGGCGATATTCACGATGAATACGACGAACAGACCTCAGAAGTTTCTAATCAATCTCGAACCGGAGATTATGAAATTGACGGTTTGATATCGCTCGAGGATCTAGCAGAGCAGACGGGCGTGGAAATCCCAGAAGGTCCCTATGAAACTTTGAGTGGATATGTCATGCACTCTCTCGGGCGTATCCCTGAGTTAAACGATGTTGTTCATATCAACGGGACTCGCCTTACCGTGTTGAGCATGGAAGGAAAGCGTGTCGGCACGCTATTACTCTCTCAAGCTCATGCAACGGGCGAATCTAAGACCAGAAATTGAGAAGATACGCCAATGAAGCGCGTGCTCTCGGGGATCCAACCCACAGCGGACTCTTTCCATCTCGGTAATTACCTCGGTGCAGTTAAGCAATGGGTAGATCTACAGAAAGATCATGATGCTTTTTATTGTGTCGTAGATTTACATGCGCTCACCGTGGAAACTGAACCGGCCCTATTGCGACGTCGCACTCTTGTTGCTGCTGCACAGCTCATTGCCCTTGGTCTAGATCCGGCAAAGTGCACGCTCTTTATTCAATCTCATGTTCCTGAGCACAACCAACTGGGGTGGGTTTTGGAATGCCTAGCCGGATTTGGTGAAGCAAGTCGCATGACACAGTTCAAAGATAAATCGCAGAAATCAGGTGCTGATAGAACTGTGGTGGGCCTATTCACTTATCCAATTCTTCAAGCTGCTGACATCATGCTTTATCAAGCACATCACGTTCCTGTTGGTGAAGATCAACGTCAACATATTGAGTTAACACGTGATCTTGGTCAACGTTTCAATTCTCGCTACGGCGAAACCTTTGTAATCCCGGAAGCGCACATTATGAAGAGCGCTGCGAAGATAAATGATCTTCAAGATCCCACCGCAAAGATGAGTAAATCTGCAGCCTCAAACGCAGGAGTTATCGACATCCTTGATACCACCGATATCAATGTGAAGAAAATCAAGAGCGCTGTCACAGATACTGGCAAAGAAGTTAGATTTGATGAGAAGAGTAAGCCTGGAATCTCAAATCTTTTGTCGATTCACTCTGCACTCAGCGGCCGCTCAATTTCCGAGCTCGAGAATGAGTTTGCAGGCAAAGGGTATGGCGACTTCAAAGGCGCTGTAGCCGAGGTCGTTACTGCCTACTTTGCACCAGTTCGGGAGAAGACAAATGCACTATTGGCTGATGAAGCAGCGCTGTTAAAGATTCTTAATGAGGGAAGCCAGAAAGCGCGAGCAGTTGCCTCAGAAACGTTAACGAAAGTGTATTCAGCGCTCGGATTAGTTCCGAATAGTAAGTAAGGCAGCTACACCATGAGAATGAAAGCGCTAGTTCTAGCGCTGACCTTGATATTTCTCTCGCCACATCTGAGCCACGCAGAAGAATTGCCGCCTAAGGTTGCGGTCGCATATGACATTGGCTTTCTGGGCGATAACTCATTTAACGATGCGGTAAGTAGCGCTCTGATTCTTGCAAAGAAGAAATACCGATTAGTGGAACCCTTCGTTCGCGAAGTTCCCACCAACGGAACCGCTGTAGATCGTCTGACCCGTTTACGCTTTTTGGCTAAAAATGGCTATACCTTGATCATTACCGTCGGTCCTAGTTATCGAGAGACTGTGCGTCGAGTTTCCATGGAATATCCAGAAATCCAATTTGCCATGATCAATGATCGAACTCTCGGTCAGCTCAACATTTCGAATATTTACTTTAACGAAAATGATGGTGCGTATTTAGCGGGGGTTTTAGCTGCTTCGACAACCAAGCGGAGATCAGTAGGTTTTGTCGGAAGTGAGCCGGAGTTGTTTGCTAGCTTTAACAAAGGTGTGAAAGACACTTCTGCGAGGGTGAAGGTGCTCAATATTCTTTTTCCTGACGAAGTAAGCGCTCTTAAGAAATCGTTAGCAAAAGTAGATATTGCCTATTCCACCTGGGATGGAGATGCGACAGTGCTCACCACCATCATTGATAACTTCACTGGAAAAGTTCGACTCATTAGTGAAGCCCCAGACCAATTCTTTGCAGCCTTGCCAGGCGCGCAGAAAGTAATGATCGCTCGCGTTGAGAAGAATCTTGTGAAGCCGATTGATCAACTTGTTGGCGCTGCTCTTGAAGGTCGGTCAATCATCGATGTGATTGATGAAACGAGCGGAATATATGGTCGTGAGTACTCGGTGAAAAATGATGGAATCTCACTGAAAATTCTGACAAGGGTGGCGGGAGCCACAGCGGTGCGTAGCGCGATCTCCAAGATAAAGGCAGGAAAAGTTTCAACAAGACCTTGAGGGTTGCCTCTCAGATAGCGAGAAATCCTGGGTTTTCAACGATTTTGTAGAGAAAGTTGTTCAATTCGTTATAAGCCACGCACGGAAAAGGTGAGTTTCGGTAGATAGGGTGCGCTTACAACGTTACCCATGGAATCCCCATGGGCCCCTCGGGAGGAAATACTTTGAAAAAGACAATTCGAATCGTCGCAGTACTTGCCGCTGCATCCCTCGCAGCAGCAGGCGCTATCGCTCCAGCTTCTGCAGCGAAGACAACAAAGGCTTGCCTTGCTCTAGATACTGGTGGTGTTGATGACAAGTCATTCAACGCATCAGCATGGTCAGGCGCACAAGCAGCACAGGGACCAACAACTTCAGTGAAGTACTTGGTTGCACAATCTGATGCTGACTACGCACCAAATATTAAGAAGCTTGTCGATGAAGGCTGCAACATCGTTATCGGTGTTGGCTTCCTTATCGCAGGCGCAGTAGAAGAAGCAGCGAAGAAGTATCCAAAGACAAACTTCGCAATCGTGGATAGCGGCCCAGCTGGCGTTGCAAACCACAAAGCACTTCTATTCGCAACAAACCAATCTTCATTCCTCGCTGGTTACTTGGCTGCTTCGTACACCAAGACTGGCGTGGTAGCTACATACGGTGGAATGAACTTCGGCGCTGTAACTGACTTCATGGATGGTTACGCAAAGGGAGTTGCTCACTACAACAAAGTTAAGAAGGCAAGCGTCAAGGTTCTCGGTTGGGATCCAGCCAAGAAAGATGGAACATTCGTAGGTAACTTCTCTGATTCAGCGAAGGCTCTACAAATCTCCAAGAACTTCGAACTCCAGAACGCGGATGTAATTTTCCCTGTTGCTGGTGGTCTTGGCGGTGCAACCGCTCAGAACGCAATGTCTTCGAAGAAGTCAGTAGTTATCTGGGTTGACTCAGACGGCGTTATCGCTGCTCCGCAGTACAAGTCAGTACTCATCACTTCTGTACTTAAGGGCGTTGGAACCTCTGTAACTCAGGTCATCCGTGATCAGAGAAGCGGCAAGTTCTCCAGCACTCCATATCTTGGAACCATCAAGAACAAGGGAACCGGACTTGCTCCGTTCTATGACTATGACTCCAAGATCTCTCAGAAGACTAAAGATGAACTCAAGCGACTCTCACTTGCGATCGCTTCAGGTTCATTGAAGATCTAACTTCTGGTTAGACTTCTGATTAGATTAAGTACGAATTAATTCGTATCAGAACGGGCTGGATGGGAAACCATCTGGCCCGTTCTACAATTAACACCAGCAGCTTTAAAGCAGCTTGAAAAGCATTCACATAAGTATCTGATTACCTAGCCAAAGGGGGCGCAGTGTCCGTTGAATTACGCGGGATCACAAAGACCTTTGGTTCACTTGTTGCAAATGACCATATAGATTTAAAAGTAAGCGACGGCCAAATCCATGCCATCCTCGGCGAAAATGGCGCTGGTAAATCAACCTTAATGAACATTCTCTACGGATTATTGGCTCCTGATTCCGGTGAGATATATGTAGATGGAAAAGCCGTCACGATTCACGAACCGAGCGATGCCCTTGATGTTGGTATTGGCATGGTCCACCAGCACTTCATGTTGATTCCAGTTTTTACCGTCGCAGAAAATATCGTTCTAGGGCACGAGAAGATCAAAGGCGTTGGAACGCTTGATCTTGAAGAAGCTCGCAAGTCAATTGTTGAAATTGCCCAGAGATTTAATTTTGAAATTGATCCAGATGCACTGGTCGAGACTCTTCCCGTCGGAGTACAGCAGCGTGTAGAAATCATCCGCGCCCTAATTTACAACGCTAAGGTCATCATTCTCGATGAGCCATCTGCGGTATTGACGCCGCAAGAAACTGATGAGTTGTTGCGAGTAATGAAAGAGCTCCGCGAACAAGGCAAAGCCATCATCTTCATCACCCACAAACTCCGTGAAGTCCAGGAAGCTGCTGATGAAATCACCATCATTCGTCGCGGTAAGGTCGTTGGCCAAGCAAAACCAACGGCTTCTCAAGAGGAATTAGCGTCGTTAATGGTGGGCCGCCCGGTAGATCTTGATGTAAATAAGAAGAAGTTTGCGCCCGGAAAAGAAGTTCTCGCTATTAAGAACTTGAAAGTTTCTGACGTCACAGGTCGTTCTCTCGTCAGTGACATCAACTTTGAAATCCGTGAGGGAGAGGTCCTGGCGATTGCGGGAGTGCAAGGAAATGGCCAGACTGAATTAGCCCGCGCCATCATGAACCTTGAAGAGTTTGTTACGGGCTCAATTACCTTAGAAGGCCATGAATTAGTCGGAAAGACAGTGCGAGATTCTCTCCATAGAGGTATCGCATATGTGCCTGAATCCCGCGAACTAGATGGACTTATCTCGAGCTTCACTATCGCGGAAAATCTCATCTTGGATGTATTTGATATTTCACCGAATGCAAAAGGGCCGATGTTGGATTTGAATTACATATCGGAGAATGCTGCGAAACAAGTTAAAGAGTTTGATGTACGTATTCAGAGCGTGACCGACGCAGTCTCCTCTCTTTCGGGAGGAAATAAGCAGAAAGTAGTTCTTGCCCGCGAGCTATCTCGTCCAGTCCGTTTACTAGTTGCTGCACAACCCACTCGTGGACTTGATGTCGGCTCTATTGAATTTGTTCACGAAAGAATTTTGGCGGAACGTGATGCGGGTCGCGCAGTTTTACTATTTAGTACTGAACTTGATGAAGTTATGGCATTAGCTGACCGAATCGCGGTTATGTACAAAGGTTCCATTATCGATATCGTCTCTCCGGATATCTCTCGCAGTGAGTTGGGATTGCTCATGGCTGGCGTCAAAGGAAAGAGCGCATGAAGAAACTTAACTTGAGAAGTTTCATCCTTCCTCTTCTATCTTTCTTCCTCGCAATATTTATCGGTGGTCTACTCATTGCGTTCTCTGATCCGAATGTTTTGAAGCTGCGCGGAGACTTCATGGAAATGCTCCGAGTCGGAGCAAATACCGCTTGGAGCGCTTATGTAGCGCTCTTCCAAGGCGCGATTTACGATCCAAATTTGGCTGCACAAGGCGGCGGTCAGGGCTTCTATCCACTCTCTGAAACCCTTGTAGTTTCTGGCCCCCTCATACTTGCTGGCTTGGCTGTAGCACTCGCATTCAGAGCGGGTCTATTCAATATTGGTGCCCAAGGTCAATTTATTTTTGGTGCGATTGGTGCTTCCTACGTTGGTTTTACCTTTGATCTACCACCCGTTCTCCATGTGATTGTTGCAATTGCTTTTGGAGTCTTCCTTGGCGGGCTTTGGGGTGGAATCGCAGGACTTCTTAAAGCAAAAACTGGTGCGCATGAAGTCATCGTCACCATCATGCTCAACTATGTCGCTGCAAATTTCATTCTTTGGTTACTCAAGACCGATGCTTTCTTACGAGAAGGGCGCACCGATCCGATTGCGCCAGAAGTGCTACCTAATTCCCGTTTGCCACGTTTCTTTGGCGAAGAATTTAGAGTTAGCGCTGCAATTTTGGTGGCGTTACTTGTTGCGTGGTCAGTAAGCGTCTTACTTGATCGCACAACCTGGGGTTATCAATTTAAAGCTGTAGGCGCTAATTCCACTGCGGCTAAGACTGCAGGCATGTCTGTTCCATTTGTGATGACATCAGTCATGGTTGTGTGCGGTGCTTTAGCCGGACTTGGTGGAGCAGTTAACGTACTTGGTGCGGAATACGCACTCACCACAGGTATCGCTGGCTCATTTGGTTTTGATGCAATTACAGTTGCGCTCCTTGGGCGAGCCAAACCTCTCGGAGTTGTTTTATCTGCATTCCTCTTTGCTGGACTTCGAGTTGGTGGCCAGATGATGCAAGCACGCACCGATACTCCACTTGACCTGATTCTTATTGTTCAAGCGCTCATCATTCTCTTCATTGCAGCTCCAGCGTTGGTTAAGGGAATCTTCCGTTTGAAGAATGTCTCTGCCTCCACCGGAATGGCTGCTAAAGGTTGGAATGGATAATGAAGAAAACTTCGACTCTCTCAGCCGCACAGATCCGCACCCGACGCGGAATTATTACTCTGGGCGTTGCTACATTGCTCAGCGCATTAGTTTTCGTGGTTTTGCCGAAGGACCCTCAGAACACATCTTTTGGATTCTTACTCGGTGGAGAGTGGGAGTTATTTAGACAGTGGGATGTTAACTCTCGTGTTGGCGCTGCAATCTTTGTGTTGATTGCTCTGGCCTGCACCGCCTACGGATATCTACGGTTTATCAAAGATAAGAAATCTCTAGCCTTCACTCTTGTCGGTGGATTTAGTTTGTTGATGGCATTTCTCTGTTGGGCCGGTAATGGAAAGTTCATTCCATTTACAGGAATAGTTGCTGGTGGACTTGTTCTTGCGGTGCCACTGATTTTTGGAGCTATGGCAGGCGTTATCTGTGAAAGATCAGGCGTCATTAATATTGCAATTGAGGGCCAACTCCTTGCCGCTGCATTTGCTGCCGGCGTTGTTGCTAGCCTAACTAAGAACACATTGTGGGGACTTCTCATTGCTCCAGTCGCTGGCGCACTGATATCTGTGTTGCTTGCAACTTTCGCCATCAAATATCAGATCGATCAAGTCATTCTTGGATTCGTCATCAACGTACTTGTTATTGGAATTACGGGCTTCTTCTATAAGAAGCTTCTTATTCCTTATCAAGAGACATGGAATACCGGACCAATTCTTCAACCTATAAGAATTCCGCTACTCTCCAAGATTCCGATTATTGGTCCGATTCTCTTCCACCAAACCATCATCGTGTATTTGATGTATGCCGCAGTGGCTCTGACTCATTACTATCTATTTAAGACGCGTTGGGGACTCCGTACTCGCGCTGTCGGAGAACACCCCACAGCGGCAGATTCAGTGGGCATCAAAGTAAATGCACTCCGCTTCAGAAATGTCATTATTGCGGGAGCAGTTGCCGGTCTTGGCGGCGCTTATTTCACTGTTGGCGCTGTCGGTGCATTCAGCAAAGAGATGACCGCTGGTAAAGGATTTATCGCCCTAGCAGCGCTTATTTTCGGTCGTTGGAGTCCACTTGGTGCGGTAGCTGCGGCGCTTCTCTTTGGCTTTGCCGATAACCTTCAAGTGGTTCTCTCCATTATTGGAACCGGAATTCCAAGTGAGTTCTTGTTGATGGTTCCTTACATCGCAACCATCATCGCAGTCTCTGGTTTTGTAGGACGCGTGAGGGCTCCCGCAGCAGATGGAATTCCATATTCTCGAGGCGGCTCACATTGATTGATTGGGAATTGCTTCGCCGCGAAGCAATTGCGGCGATGAAGAAGTCGTATTCGCCGTATTCAAAGTTTCCTGTGGGGGTAGCCGGTTTAGTAAGTGATGGACGCATTGTTAGTGGTTGCAATGTCGAAAATGCCAGCTATGGACTTACCTTGTGCGCTGAGTGCTCGATGATTTCAAATCTTGCAATGACAGGCGGCGGAAGAATTCTTGCAGTGGTCTGCGTTGATCAACATGGTGAATTACTCTCGCCGTGTGGACGTTGCAGACAACTTCTCTTCGAACATGGCGGACGAGAACTGCAATTACTTACTCCAGATGGCCCTCAACCGATGTCGGTAATTTTGCCTTGGGGTTTTGGTCCCGAAGATCTTCCAAAGTAGTGTGAACATTGGCTGAAGCATTCGCCGCTGTTGAAATCATCGCAGCAAAACGTGATCGCTACGAACTCAGTGATGCCCAAATCGATTGGGTTGTCGATGCTTACACTCGTGGGGTTGTTGCTGATGAACAGATGTCAGCCCTTCTCATGGCAATTCTTCTCAATGGTATGAACGCGCGGGAAATCTCGCGCTGGACCGATGCGATGATCAACAGTGGTGAACGCATGTCATGGTCTGCGCTCACGATTCCCACCGTAGATAAGCACTCCACTGGTGGAGTTGGCGACAAAATTACTCTTCCACTCGCTCCTCTTGTTGCGGCGTGTGGCGCCGCAGTTCCACAACTTTCAGGTCGTGGACTCGGTCATACTGGTGGAACTCTCGATAAATTAGAAGCCATACCTGGCTGGCGAGCATCGTTATCGAATGCGGAAATGCTCAAAGTCCTGCAAGATGTTGGAGCAGTTATCTGCGCCGCAGGCGCGGGATTAGCCCCCGCCGATAAGAAACTCTATGCACTTCGTGATGTCACAGCTACGGTTGAAGCGATTCCACTTATTGCATCATCAATCATGTCGAAAAAGATTGCTGAAGGCACAAGCGCATTGATTCTTGATGTTAAAACAGGAAGTGGTGCTTTTATGTCAGATCCAAAGCGCGCCGAAGAGTTAGCCCGCACAATGGTCTCACTCGGCACTCGAGCCGGTGTTAAAACCCGCGCGCTGGTAACCGCTATGGATGTTCCACTCGGACTTACTGCGGGTAATGCACTCGAAGTACGTGAATCTGTTGAAGTACTAGCTGGAGGCGGACCTTCTGATGTTGTTGAACTAACTGTTCTGTTGGCGCGCGAAATGCTCGATGCCTCGGGTGTAAAGAACGCAAAAGATCCTGCTGTTGCATTGAAAGATGGCAGTGCAATGGATAAGTGGCGCGCCATGATTGCTGCGCAAGGCGGAAATCCCGACGCACCACTGCCTGTTGCTCGCGAGAAGCACGTTGTTACAGCGGAGAAGTCCGGAACTATCTCATCGATGGATGCCCTTAAAGTTGGCGTGAGCGCGTGGCGTCTGGGAGCAGGTCGCGAGCGACAAGGTGAAAAAGTCCAAGCAGGTGCAGGAATTGAGATACATGCCAAACCAGGGGAGAAGATTGAAGCAGGAGCGCCTCTTTTCACGCTTCACACGGATGAACCAGAACGATTTGCTCGAGCTCATGAAGCGCTCAACGGCGCAGTAGTGATCTCCACAGATGGATTCGTTGCTCCGCGCTTACCACTTGTTGTGACACGTATTGATTCCCATGACCTCACTTGATTTCACTCCGACTCTCGATCAGATAAAGGCGCTTCCCAAAGCCTTACTTCATGACCATTTAGATGGTGGCTTACGTCCAGAAACCATCATCGAGATTGCTAACGAGATTGGTTATGACAAATTACCAACGAAGGACCCGAAAAAACTAGCGGCCTGGTTTGAGGAATCCTGTAATTCTGGCTCTTTGGTGCGTTACCTCGAGACTTTTGACCACACCATTGCTGTGATGCAGCGCCGTGAAGATTTAATTCGAGTAGCACGTGAATGCGTTATCGATTTGGCTCGCGATGGCGTGGTCTATGCCGAGGTGCGCGGTGCTCCTGAACTTTTTACCACCCAAGGTTTGAGTATCGACAAAGTTGTTGAAGCAACACTTGAAGGCTATCGACAAGGTATGGAACTTGCTCGAAGTGAAGGCCATCAGATTCGGGTTGAATCAATTCTCTGTGCGCTTCGGCAAAATCATCGCGATCGTGAAGCGGCAAAAGCAGTCGTGAAGTATCGCGATAAAGGCGTCGTGGGATTTGATATCGCAGGACCTGAAGATGGTTTCCCTCCGACTAATCAATTACAGACTTTTGAATACTTACGTCGTGAGAATGCGCATTTCACAATCCATGCTGGTGAAGCATATGGACTTCCTTCGATTTGGGAGGCGATTCAATATTGCGGAGCTGAGCGTCTAGGACATGGAGTGCGCATCATTGATGACATCGATTTCTCTACCGATAAACCATTACTAGGAAGGCTCGCTGCCTACGTCCGAGATCGCAGAATTCCATTGGAAATCTGTCCGACTTCTAATCTACAAACGGGGGCCGCTAAGACAATTGCAGAACACCCCATCGGAAAACTCTCTGAACTCCGTTTCCGTGTCACCGTGAATACTGATAATCGACTGATGTCGCGTACATCTATGACAAATGAGATGTATCAATTAGTGAAAGCCTTCAATTGGACGCTTGTAGATTTACAACGAGTAACAGTCAATGCGATGAAGAGCGCATTCATACCCTTCGAAGAGAGACTTCACATCATCGAAGAGGTTGTAAAACCAGGTTTTGCAAAAGTAGCGGGCTAGATTCCGATTGGGTGCCAGACCGTCTTATATTCCATAAACGAGAGAATACGAGAAGGGGATTTTTCAGCTCCAAAACGATGAATTCTCTTGAGATTTTCAGTTCCAGCGATACGAAGATCTGATTCAGATTTTGTATCAACGCCGCTGAGATCGAGTCCATCTACTTCCATATGAGATGCAAGCCAGGGTGTGAGTTCGGAAGTAAGACCGGTAAGGATATTTACAACTCCAGCGGGAACATCAGAGGTGGCAAAACACTCAGCCAGAGTGATTCCAGGCAGTGGTCGTTTCTCACTTGTAATGAGAAGCGCAGTATTGCCGCCTGCAAGAACAGGAGCAAGGCCGCGAACCACGCCGAGCAGCGAAGATTTCTGGTCAGCAACAATTCCAACAACTCCAAGCGATTCAGGAATCGTAAAGTTGTAGTAAGGACCAGCGATCGGATTTGTGCTTCCCGCTGTGCTTGAAATCTTATCGGTCCAACCTGCGTACCAAACCCAGGTATCAATCGCTTCTTGTACTTGAGATAACGCAGCTTTTGGCGTTACACCCTCAAGAGCAACAATTTCAGCCACAAATTGTTCAGTACGACCTTCCATGATTTCTGCGATGCGATAGAGGATCTGTCCTCGGTTATATGCCGTTGCACTACTCCATTGCGGATGAGCGTTCTTTGCAGCAACAACAGCATCACGGAGATCTTTACGAGAAGCTTGGGAAGGATTTGCAACAAAATTTCCTTTTGAATCATTCACAACATAAGAGCGTCCCGATTCGCTACGAGGAAATGCTCCACCAATAAACAATTTATATGTCTTCTTCACATCAAGGCGCATTAGTGGGCTCCTTTAATGTATGCCGCAAGTCCATGGCGCCCACCCTCGCGGCCCCATCCTGATTCTTTGTAACCACCAAAGGGGCTTGCTGGATCAAACTTGTTAAATGTATTGGCCCAGATAACGCCGGCTTTAAGTTGGTTACTCGCCCAGAGAATGCGCGAACCTTTATCGGTCCACACGCCCGCAGATAGTCCAAAGGGAGTGTTATTCGCCTTTTCCATCGCTTCTTGAGGAGTTCGGAATGTGAGAACGGAGAGTACTGGCCCAAAAATCTCTTCTCGAGCGATGCGATGCGCCTGAGTTACGCCGGTAAATACTGTGGGCGCAAACCAGAAACCTTTAGATGGAAGTTCACATGGAGCAGACCAGATCTGGGCGCCTTCAGATTCACCTGATTGCGAGAGCTCTCGAATCTTTGCAAGTTGGGCAGCAGAGTTGATAGCGCCTAAATCAGTGTTCTTATCGAGCGGATCTCCAACTCTAATCTTTGACATTCGCACTTGTAACTTATGGAGAAACTCATCATGAATGTTCTCTTGCAATAAGAGCCTTGAACCTGCACAGCAGACATGGCCTTGGTTAAAGAAGATGCCGTTAACGATTCCTTCGACAGCTTGGTCAATCGGCGAATCTTCAAAGACGATATTTGCGCCCTTGCCACCGAGTTCAAGAGTGACCGATTTGCCGGTAGTCGCAACGCTTTGTGCGATGAGCTTTCCCACTTCAGTAGATCCTGTAAATGCAATCTTGTCTATGCCAGGATGTTTGATGAGCGCGCTTCCAGTTCGTCCATCACCAGTGATGATATTTACAACACCAGCTGGTAATTCTGCTTGCTGACAGATTTCTGCAAAGAGTAGCGCTGTGAGTGGCGTAGTTTCAGCAGGTTTGAGAACAACTGTGTTACCAGTAGCGAGTGCAGGCGCTACTTTCCATGCCAGCATCAAGAGTGGGAAGTTCCATGGAATAACTTGGCCAACAACACCATGGGGCTTTGGTTGCGATCCATAACCAGCATGCTCCAACTTGTCAGCCCAGCCTGCGTGATAGAAAAAGTGAGCAGCAGCGAGAGGAACATCAACATCGCGCGTTTCGCGGATGGGTTTGCCGTTATCGAGCGATTCAACGACGGCAAATTCGCGGGCTCGTTCTTGTAAGAGGCGAGCGATACGGAATAAGTATTTGGCACGTTCTTTTCCGCTGAGTTTTGACCATACTTTCGTGTACGCAGCGCGAGCAGCTTTTACGGCCTTATCGACATCCGCCTCATCGGCAAAAGAGACTTTAGAGAGGACTTCTTCTGTTGCGGGGTTGATTGTTTCAAAGCGTTTCTTGCTGTGGGGGGCCTGGAATTTCCCATTGATGAAAAGTCCATAGTCCTTTTCAATTTTGGCGATGGCACGAGATTCAGGCGCTGGTGCATACTCGAAATTACTCATGACTAATCCACCGTAACATAATTTGCGCTGGAATATCGACCATTTGCCATCTTCATCCGCTGCATTAAAAGATCGTTGAGTAAAGCACTGGCCCCGATTCTAAAGAGCGCAGGATCCAACCATTCAGGGCCAGCAGTCTCATTGACGAGAACTAATTGCTTAATGGCATCTTTGGTGGTGCGAATTCCGCCCGCGGGCTTTACTCCAATCCGTGTTCCAGTAAGTTGGAAATAATCTCTCACAGCTTCCAGCATCACCATCACAACGGGTGCGGTGGCAGCAGGAGTAACTTTTCCAGTAGAGGTCTTAATGAAATCTGCACCTGCCAACATTGCAAGATATGAAGCTTTTCGAACATTATCAAGAGTTACCAACTCACCAGTTTCTAAGATAACTTTTAAGTGAGCTTTATCGCCACAAATCTCTTTAATTGCCACAATTTCCTCGAAAACTTCGCCAAGTCTTCCGGATAAGAATGCGCCACGGTCAATGACCATATCAATTTCACTCGCGCCAAGTGCAATCGCATCACGGGTATCTTGAATCTTTACCGTCTGCGATGCTCTTCCGGAAGGAAATGCTGTTGAGACCGCAGCAACAGGAACTTCTTCTCCACCAATGGAATCTAAATGTTGACGCGCAATTCCCACCATGTCGTTGTAAACGCAGACCGCACCAACATGGGGAACTGTAAGGTCACGTGGATCTGGACGTACTGCTTTGGAACATAGCGCTCGAACTTTCCCTGGTGTATCAGCGCCTTCTAGCGTTGTTAAATCAACCATGCTGATAGCCATATCAATGGCCCACTTTTTACTTGAAGTCTTGATGCTCCGAGTTCCCAACATAGCGGCGCGTTCTTGGGCGCCGATCTGATCGACCGGAGAGAGCGTTTGAAGGAAGCGACGCAGCGATGATTCCGACCCATCGATAAGGCGCTCGGATTGCCGGTCGGAATACATGGCTTGGAGTCTACCGAGTATTAAGAGAGAAAGGTATGGAGCTCTTTCTCTAGTTCAGCGATGATTTTCTCCGATGTAGCGCGATCTTTAGTGATGACTTCGATGTAGCACTTAATCTTCGGCTCAGTTCCACTTGGCCTGACGATAATTCGAATGTTATCCATCAATCGGATACGTACTCCATTTGTGGGAGGAAGACCATCCTGTGGTTTCTCTAAATCATCAAAAGCGGTAAGTGAAAATCGTCCAATAGTTGCGGGAGTTGCATCGCGGAATTTGGAGAGGATTGCATCAATCTGTGCCACGCTCGTTGTGCGCACTGAGATTTGTTTGGTGCCATGATAACCATGACGTTCCCAAATTTCATCAAGGAGGTCAACCAGAGTTTTACCTTCTGCCTTAAGGTCTGTGGCAAGTTGTGCAAGAACCAAAGCAGCGCTAATTCCATCTTTGTCATTTACAGATTTAGAATCAACGGCATAACCCAATGCTTCTTCATAACCAAACCAGAGGTTTGGAATCTTTGCTAGCCACTTAAATCCAGTCAGGGTTTCTTTAAAGGGTAATCCGTAATGTTGAGCAATCTTTGACAATATAGAAGATGAAACAATCGAGTTTGCCAGCATTACTTCCTTATTTGGCGCTTTGCGCGCCATGTACTCGCCTAACAAAGCACCTACTTCATCACCACGTAACATTCGCCATTGCCCATCGCGGTCCTTGATTGCAGCCGCGCATCGATCAGCGTCGGGATCATTTGCAATAACAAGATCTGCAGAAACTTCTCTGGCTTTCACTAGTGAGAGGTCGATGGCGCCAGGTTCTTCGGGGTTAGGAAACTTCACTGTGGGGAAATCTGGATCTGGTTGGGCTTGTTCCGAGACCAGAGTAGGTGCAGGGAATCCTGCGGCTTTAAAGACTTTTTCCAGCGTCTCTGTTCCAACGCCATGCATAGCGGTATAGACAATTGTGAGCGTTCCAGGCTTTGTTGCAAGTCGTGAAGTCGCAGATACATAAGCATCGATATGTGATTCATCGAGGATGGTCCAGCCCTGTGATCTAACCAAGGTATTCAGCGCAGGAACAGCAGCGATATCTGCAGAAATTTCCGAATCAGCTGGCGAAATAATTTGTGAACCTTCGTATCTCACACCGCCGACGGTCCCCCCAAGGTAAACCTTGTAACCATTGTCTTGTGGGGGATTATGGCTTGCAGTCACCATGATTCCGACATCACATTTCAAATTGCGAACTGCATACGCAAGCACTGGAGTCGGTAGCGGGCGAGGAAGTACAAATACTTCAAATCCTGCGCCGTGCATAATTTCTGCAGTATCACGAGTGAAATCTTCTGATCCGTAGCGCGCATCACGGCCAATCACAACTGATTTCAATCCATTACGTTTCATATAGATTGCAAGTCCGGCAGCCGTCTTGGTGACAACGGCGCGATTCATTCGAGAAGGGCCAGGTCCGAGTGGTCCTCGTAGGCCAGCAGTACCAAACTCTAGAAATCCTGCAAAGCAGGAACGGAGAGATGTTTCATCACCGGAGTCCAACATCTCTTGTAATTGTGAGCGAGTGGCTGCATCGGGATCTTCTGTAATCCACTTCTCTACTTCTGCGCGTAGCGCTGTATCAATGGTCATAGCTCAGTTATCAATCTTGAAAGCAGTGTTCCCATTTTTGCCGCAGAAGCTTTGCCTGCCGCAATAACCTCATCATGACTCAACTTCTCGCCAGTCATTCCGGCCGCCGCATTTGTAACGAGAGATATTCCAACGACTTCAGCCCCCAGTGCATGAGCAGCGATGGCTTCAGGCACAGTAGACATTCCAACAAGATCTGCACCTAATGTTCTAATCATTCTAATTTCAGCAGGAGTTTCGTAGGTGGGCCCATACCAATGGGCATAAACGCCTTCAGCTAATGTGGAATCAGCTGATTTAAGAATGGCACGAATTCGAGCGCTATAAAGATCTGTGAGATCAACAAAATTAGCTCCACGAATCGGACTGACTCCAGTAAGGGAAATGTGATCTTTAATGATGACAGGTTGGCCAACAGAGTATTCAGGATTTATTCCACCACACGCATTGGTGAGTACAACAATTGATGCACCAGCTTTCACCGCGGTGCGAACTCCGTGAACGACGGGCTCTATGCCCTTACCTTCATAAAGATGCGTGCGTCCAAGAAAGACTAAAACGTCAAGATTCTCTTTTCCATTACGCGCGATGGAATAGGAGCGAAGCGCAGAACCGTGACCTTGTACGGTTGATTTCTCAAAGCCCGGCAATGAATGAAGTGGAATCTCGTGAGTCGGAGTTCCAAATTTTTCCGCCGCATCGATCCAGCCGGAACCCATAACGAAAGCGATGGAATGGCGAGGCTTGCCTGTTAACGTCGCAATTACAGATGCTGCCTCCTCGGCAGCTCTGATTGGGTCCACGTAAAGATCAACCATGGCGCAAATCTATCTCGTAGGTCTCTTAAGTAGAGAATCAATGTAATCATCAGGAGCTCCTGCTTCACGAGCAGCGTTCACCATGATTTCTAGATAGCGCGGCGACGGCAATCCACCTTCAAATGAATTAAGAACATAGACGTAACACAATGGAGAACCATCAAGCGTTTCAACCCTTACTCGAATTTTGCGATAAAGATCGGTAGTGACGCCCTCCCATTGATCAAGTGCATTTTCATCAGCTTGGGTAAGGTCGTAAATCGATACAAAGACGCTATGTCCATAATCTTCCGCAAGCGTTGCAACAGCGCCTTCCCAACCAATCTCTTCGCCGCCAAAAGTTAATCGCCAACCTCTTAACCATCCCGTACCGCGATGTGGTGAATGCGGTGCGCGAAGCAACATCTGACGTGGATCAAGATTTGAGCCATATGCAGCATATAGAGTCATGAAATCAACTCAAACCACTTGTATCCCAATTTATTGACAGCGCTGCGAAGCAAAGGCAGAGAAAGCCCGATGACATTAGAAGTTTCGCCTTCAATCTTTGTGATGAATGGTGCGCTTAATCCATCGAGGGTAAACCCACCAGCAACGTTGAGCGGCTCACCTGTTGCAACATACCCTTCAATCTCTTCGTCGGTCATATCTGCAAAGTGAACTCTTGTCGTTGCCACATCGCTGATTTCAACTTCCTTTTCTGTATCAATGATGCAATGTCCGGTGTGAAGTAGCCCGGATTTACCGCGAAGTCTTTTGGCACGTGCGATTGCATTGGCGGCCGTTCCTGGTTTTCCTAAAGATTCGCCCTCAAATTCAAAGGTAGAGTCACAACCAACAATGAGTGCGGGATAGTCAATAAGTGTTTTTACGGTATGTGCTTTGACGATGGCAAGCGCAATTACTAACTCACGGGGTGAGAGTTGGGAGTAAGCCGAATCTTCTTCATCGACTCCACTAACAACAACAGTTGGATTGATCCCCGCACTTGTGAGGAGTCGAAGTCGTGAGGGAGATGCAGATGCAAGAACAATCTTCGGGGGCATATCTAACTTCGTCCCAGTGCTCTAAATTTCCATCCTGCCTTGAGCCACTGCTCTCGATCGAGAGCGTTACGACCATCAATCATGATTGCACTCCGCACCTTACTTTTCAGTGCTGCAGGATCAATCTCTCGATACATCTTCCATTCCGTTAGATGAAGGATGGCATCAGATTGAGTGACGCATTCGTCAATTGATGCGACATAGGTGAGTTGGGGGAATCGTAAGCGCGCCGGCTCAATCGCCTTGGGATCATGAACTCGAACATCTGCGCCTTCGGCAGCAAGTTGAACCGATATATCTAGAGCGGGTGAATCGCGTACATCATCACTATCTGGCTTAAAAGCAGCGCCCAGCACTGCAATGCGCTTACCTTTAAGGTCAATACCAATATCCATACGGACAAGATCGACCATGCGCTGACGAGCACGCTGATTGATGGAATCAATTTCTCTTAAAAACTCCAGTGATTGACGTGCGCCAAGCTCTTCAGAGCGCGCCATAAAGGCTCGGATATCTTTAGGCAGACAACCACCGCCAAATCCAATCCCCGCTTGTAGGAATCTCGAACCAATGCGCGGGTCATAGCCAATTGCTTTGGCAAGAACAGTGACATCACCACCCGCAGCTTCACAAATTTCTGCCATGGCATTGATAAAGGAAATTTTGGTTGCAAGGAAAGAGTTGGCAGCAACTTTGACAAGTTCGGCGGTAGGCAAATCAGATCGAATCCATGGCACATTATTTGCTAGCAGAGGCGCATACACTTCTTTGAGAATATTTTCAGCGCGATCTGACGTAACTCCTACCACCAGACGATTTGGTCGCAAGGTATCTTCGACTGCAAATCCTTCACGGAGAAATTCTGGATTCCACGCTAGCTCGATATCTGGATTGATCTCTTTTATGATTCTGGAGAGGCGATCTGCTGTACCTACAGGAACAGTAGATTTTCCTACAATGAGTGAGCCAGCTTTCGCGTGGGATGCAACAGCTTTCATAGAGGCATCCACATACGTTAGATCTGCGGCGAGACTATCTTTTTTCTGAGGCGTTCCGACGCATACGAAGTGCACATCGCTATCTGAAATAGCCGAGAAATCAGTTGTGAATGTTAATCGACTAGATCCCACTTCAGCGTGGAGGAGTTCTTCCAAATCTGGTTCAAAGAAAGGTACTTTTCCCTCACGCAACATGGCAATTTTCTCTTCATCAACATCAACGCCAACAACCTGAAATCCGAGAGAGGACATCGCAGCAGCGTGTGTCGCACCGAGATAGCCCGTACCAATGACCGAGAGTTTCACCATGGTGCCGAAAGCCTATCCATTAGCTGGGTTAGCCCTTACAAGGATTGTCCGCGGCGCTACCTGTCTTGAATTTATCGACGATAGAGGGAGATGCTGAGGGATCCGCCTTCACCTTATCAATGAGGGCATCATCATTCTTGATGCGTTCAAAGAGCTCGGGGGCAAGCACTGGATCCCACAGAACTGCCGCGCTCACGCCATTCTTACTGTAGTTGTAGTACTTCAATGGGATAGTAAGTGTTCGAACGCTCGACGCAGAGAGATTTCTTAATTGCTTGCCAAGAGTTAGCAAATCTCCTTGATTAAGACCTTTATCAGTAACCACGCTATCCAGTGCTGAGTTAATGAAATCAACCATCTTTACTGGATTAAGCAGCACTCCAGCACTCGTTGCTTTTCGTAACATCGCGCCGGCAAATTCTTGCTGTCGCTTCATACGTCCTAAGTCACCGAGACCATCAAATTGGCGAGTACGTACATACTTTAATGAATCAACACCATCAAGATTATGTCGACCAGCAGGAAGGACTAAGTGGCTCTTGGGATCGTCAATATCTTTCTTGGTACAGATCTCTACTCCACCCAGAGCATCCACCATTCGTACAAATCCAACGAAATTAACTTCGATGTAGTGATCAATTCTTAATCCAGACATCTCTTCAAAAGTCTGAATGAGGAGGGGAGCGCCACCCCAATTAAATGCAGAGTTGATTTTCGAGTGCGTTGCAGCGATGACTTTTCCTTGTGAATTGGTGTGTTCAGGAATCAGTGCGTAACTATCTCGGGGAATGGAAATAATTGCCGCTTTATCGCGCTTCTTTGAGATGTGAACGAGGAGCATGGTGTCTGAACGTTTTCCAGCTGCAACCTCAGTTCCGCCCACTTTCAACCTTTTGATTTCCGCTCGCGAAAGTCCCTCACGCGTATCTGAACCGACAATTAAGTAATTGACTGCCGACGATTCTTTCTTAGGTCGATCATCAAGTCCGTTGAAGGCATCAATCTTGGGAATTGCTGCTGTGATTCGACCTAAACCTGCCCATGAAATAGCCGAAATCGCCACTATAGATATGGAGAGAATCGTGAAGAAACGAATTGCCCGTGGTGATTTCACAGAGCCAAGAGTAATTGGGCGATACGGTTTGAACGTTATGGCGAGCCAGAATCAAAGCGGTGATACATCCCACCCAGGGGCATTGCCCCCTGTCTCAGTAATTCTCACGGTTATGAATGAAGAGGCGCACTTACGCGCTTCTGTGTATGCAGCTCTGAACTCTGACTATGCAGGTGAACTTGAAGTTGTTATTGCTGTTGGCCCTTCGCATGATCGAACCCTTGAGATCGCAGAACAATTGGCGAAAGATGATGCGAGAGTTTCTGTTATTTCAAATCCAACCGGCAGAACGCCAAATGGACTCAATGCTGCACTCAAAGCTTCACGATATGAGATTGTCGTTCGAATCGATGGACACTCCGAAATTGAGAATGAATATATAAAGAAGGCAGTCGCTACTCTCAAGGAAACGAACGCCGTAAATGTCGGTGGGATTATGGCTGCTGAAGGAATTTCTACATTTCAAAGTGCGGTAGCTCGTGCGATGCGATCACCAATTGGAGTGGGAGCCTCACGATTTCATGTGGGCGGAAAAGCAGGCCCTACAGACACCGTATACCTCGGTGTCTTCCGTCGTAGCGCACTTCAAGAGATCAATGGTTATGACGAGCGTTTTGTCCGCGCTCAAGATTGGGAGATGAATCATCGACTACGGCTCAATGGTGGGACCATCTGGTTTAACCCGGAGTTAAAAGTGACCTACCGACCACGAAATTCAATTCGTGCATTGGCACGACAATATTTCGAGTATGGGCGTTGGCGCAGAGCTGTCTCACGCCATCACAAAGGAACCATAAATTTGCGCTATCTCGCACCTCCAGTAAATCTCATCATCAATTCACTCTCCTTGATATTGGGAGTTCTCATTTCCCCAATTTTTGCAACTGCAAGCGCAATTTATTTGAGTGCGATATGCCTTGCCTCAATGTGGATTGGAAAGAGCTTCGGTGAGCGAATCCGATTACCGCTTATTTTGATTACCATGCATTTTTGCTGGGGATTTGGTTTCATTTCATCGCCGACTTCACTTTTACCGCGTTAATAACAAAACGCTGCGGTACCCTAAGAAATATGATGAAAAGAGCTGCCTTCCTCAGCTTGCTTGCGATGATCTTGTCCATCCCGAGCACGCTCATCTCCTCGAGCGCAGATCCTTTGCCGAAAGCTGTCGTACCTGTTGACTTTCGTTTCTTTGGTTCTGGATATGGACATGGAGTTGGGATGAGCCAAATTGGCGCACGTGGCCAGGCTCTCGAAGGTAAATCGGCAACTGAGATCTTAAATTATTACTACCCTGGAACGTCAGTCACGCCCTATCCGGATAACGAAATCATTCGGGTGAATATCGCAAACCTCGTCAGTGCTGTTTCCATGAATTTAGTTGGTTCCCAAGGTGAAATTCGTTTGTATCAAGGCGAAATACCGATTGAGGAAAATCCAGAACCCTTTGGAACATATAGTGGCGATATCACAGCACTTTTCTCGAATTTCGCTGGTTCTGTTGTTCCTCTTCTCTCTTCTCCCACAACTAAATTTGCTCCCATAAATCCTGCCCCAGCATGGACTGTGCGGTGGGACTCAGCAACAACGACTATTGCACTGACTAATGGAACTTCAACCAATCAATATAAATATGGTCAAATAGTTTTTAAGAGTATTACCAATTTAGTCACTTCGTATTTGGCGGTCACAAACACTTTGCGTCTTCATGATGAATATCTCTGGGGATTGGGCGAAGTTCCATCTTCGTGGCCTCCGGCTGCTTTGGAAGCCCAAGCAATCGCAGCGCGAACTTATGCGCTAAACAAGCTTTCACGGTTGAGACCTGAGTGTAATTGCAATATTTACAGTACAACTGTTGATCAGAATTTTGTGGGCTATGCCAAAGAGACTGAACCCATCTATGGAATACGATGGAAAGAAGCCGTAAATCGCACTTTTATCGATGAGGATAACGCTCTTGCCGTGACCCTTGATGGGAAAATCATAAATGCCTTCTATTTTTCATCTAGTGGTGGATTCACTCAGAACATCAAAGATGTGTGGGGTACGTCCTTTAGTTATCTAGAAGGGGTTCCAGATCCTTGGAGTTTGGATCCGCTCATCAACAGACGATATGCCCTGTGGTCTCGTTACATCACTCAAGAAGTAATGGCACAGACATTTATGTTGCCAAATGTGGTGTCATTTACCATCAATAGCAGAACCGCCACAGGAAGCATTACCTCAATTACGGCAATCTCAAGTTCTGGAACAGCTGCAACGCTGACAGGAGAAATCTTCCGGGCTCGCGTGAAGTTACCGTCGACATGGATTATCAATAAAGGACCCATCGTGAGAATGCCGAGTGTCGCCACAGAATGCGCTGCGGTATTACCTGCACGATTCAAGAAATGCTTCTACTAGAAGCAAAAATTTAAATATATTGATACAGAGAAAATTAAACGTTAATTAACGTGGAGAACAGCATTTAATCCACCCCAAGAACCAGTTTTGGGGAGTGCTTCTAGGGCTCCAGTTTGGGAGTTTCTACGGATTAAAATCCCATTTGCTCCAGAGAGTTCCCGAGCCTTCACAGTTTTTCCATCAGGTAATGTGACTTTAGATCCAGCAGTGAGATAAACGCCCGCTTCAAGGACACAGTCATCTCCAAGAGAAATACCTAAGCCGGAGTTTGCTCCAAGAAGAGTTTTCTTACCTATTGAAATTACTTCTTTTCCTCCGCCGCTGAGCGTTCCCATGATTGAAGCGCCACCACCAATATCGGAACCATCGCCAACGACGACGCCTGCAGAGATACGTCCTTCGACCATCGAAGCTCCAAGAGTTCCAGCATTGAAATTTACAAAACCTTCATGCATCACAGTTGTACCTGAAGAGAGATGTGCGCCGAGTCGAACTCGATCACCATCTGCAATGCGTACGCCTTCGGGAACCACGTAATCCACCATGCGTGGGAATTTATCTACGCCATAAACTGCGACAAATCCATAAGTAGCGCGAAGTTCAGCGCGGACCTTTTCAAATCCAGCAACAGCGCAAGGACCATGTGAAGTCCAGACGACATTATTGAGAATCCCAAATATTCCATCGAGTGAAAGGCCATGTGGTTTAACGAGGCGATGTGAGAGAAGATGTAAGCGTAGATAAGCATCCGAAACAGATGTTGGAGCTTTAGTTAAATCGATTTCAATAGCAACTGATTTTCGGGAAACCTTTCGAATGTCATCGTTACCTTCAAAGCGCGAGAGATTAACGATAGACGAGCCCTGAAGTGTTCCTAGACCGAGGTTGTGAAAATAAGTATCAAGCACAGCGCCATCATTTGTGACGGTGGCGATGCCATAACCATACGCATGCGATCCCGATACTTTTGAATCAGCGCTCATAGGCAAACGCTACCAATATCGCGTCAACGAGGCGGTCATTACCCTTTAGAGTGCGCACATGAAAATTGCTGTCTATTGCGCATCGTCAACTGCAGTCTCACCCGAGAATCTGACTCTTGGTTTTAATCTTGGGGCAGCAATTGCACAACGTGGCCACGAACTGGTCTGGGGCGGTGGAGCGATTTCAGTAATGGGTGAAGTCGCAAAAGGTGCGCGCGCTCACGGTGGGCGAACCATCGGAGTAATTCCTGAACGTCTGATGAATGTCGAATTTATTGATCATGATTCCTCTGAACTTCATGTTGTCGCGGATATGCGAGAAAGAAAAGGCTTAATTGAGAAACTCTCTGACTCATTTATTGCGCTACCTGGAGGAATCGGGACGTTAGAAGAGTTCTTCGAAATTTGGGTGGGACGCTATCTTGGATTTCATAGTAAGCCCATCGCAGTCTTAGATCCAGATAACGTCTACCGCTCATTACGTGATGCTCTCGATGACCTCACTGCAAAGAACTTTATGAAGCCAGGTCAGCATGAGCTGGTCTCTTGGTGCACTCGTGTTGATGACGCCTTACAGCATGTGTCGCAATCTCAAGAAAGTGCACGTTAAATAAATGGCCATGCTAAATGAATTTAGAGTATCGGTCACAGTTCCGGCATCCGTTGATGCAGTATGGGCGAAGTTAGTAGATTGGAAATCTCAAGGGGAATGGATGGCGCTAACAAAGGTATGGTCTAGCGCAGATCACAATGGAAATTCTGGAGTAGGCACCGTCATTGAAGCATTCACTGGAATTGGTAAATTTGGAATTCTTGATCAGATGAAAGTCATAACATGGCAACCGCCAACTTTCTGCGCCGTTGATCATTATGGAAAATACATCAAAGGATTGGGCGAATTTAGGTTAATCGCGCTCTCACCCGATAAAACTCGCTTTGATTGGTATGAAAAAATTGATGCACCTTCATGGCTTCTCGCACTGATTAAACCGGGCATACTTATCACGGTGCGCTACTCCTTGTGGAAGTTTGCACGCACTGTGCGCGCCTAACGCGAAGCTCCCGAGTAACCTTCTCTATGTGGCGCCCAAGAAAAACCTGACTCTCACCGAGTTCATCGACTCTCTTCCAGAAGAAGAGCGGGTTGTCTTGACCCTGTACTTCGTAAAACGGTGCACAGTGGCAGAAATTGCAACCACGATTGGGGTCCCTGAGCGTGCTATCAGCGCAGTACTTGCCTCGGGTCGCGCTCGTATGAGCGCAGTTTTCAATTTCCCCTCAGGTAGCTAGATACGAGATAATTCTCCTTCCCAGCCAACGCTGTGGGCGAAGATTGAATGAAAGAGGAAAGAGGGCAGACCAATGGCAGCCATGAAACCCCGCACTGGCGATGGACCTATGGAAGTCACAAAAGAAGCCCGCAGTTTAGTTATGCGAATCCCTCTCGAAGGCGGCGGACGACTCGTCGTTGAGCTCAATCAAGAAGAGGCAAGAAATCTTGCCGATGTATTAAACGCCTCAATCTCCTTACTAAAGAAGTGAATCGGCCGATCCCGGTACTCGGATCGGTAAAAAATCCGGGTGAGCTCTCGGAGAAGTTTCTAAAGAATTATTCCCATCTCGCTCTACCACTGAAAACCTCAACAGTAAAAGACAAGATTGAACTTACTGTTGATCTACCTGCTAAAGCAATTAAATCCCTGGAAAAAATTTATCAGATTGATTTTTCCCTCGAGATTTCAAAGCACAGTTCGGGCATCACAGGTAAAGCTGGCGAAGTTATTGATATTCCTGCCACTATCTCGTCAAATACAGCCGATCTCAAACGGATTCTTCTCATCGGCGTTGGTGGAAGAAGTGAAGGTGAGATAAGAAAAGCGGGCGTCGCTGTTAGTCGAAAAGTTCGAAACACTTCATCACGAGTTCTATCGTGGATTCCCGAGAGTGACAAAGAGGTTCAGATCTATCTCATCGCAAATGGACTTGCGACCTACTCATGGAGTCAAAAAACTGGAGCTAAGACTGAGACTCCATCATTTGATGTTATGGGTACCTTCTCTACTGTTGTTGATAAATCACAAGTTCTTCTGAGCGCGACTTGGAAGACTCGAGACTTGATTCATACGCCTTCCAATATCAAATCACCAGAATGGATGGCCGCTCAGGCAAAAGCGTTAGCAAAGAGCCCAACGCTCTCAGTAAAGGTACGTTCTGGTAAAGACCTGCTTGAATTTGGTGGCCTGCGAGCGGTAGGTAATTCGAGTAAGAAGAATCCACCACGTTTTGTTGAAGTTTCCTATAAGCCACGTGGGGTCAAACGAGCTCCCCATGTTGTACTCGTAGGCAAAGGCATCACCTTTGATACTGGAGGCGTTTCATTAAAGCGCCCGTATGACACTATGACTGCGATGAAGAGTGATATGTCAGGAGCAGCCGCTGTTCTAATGACCACGATTGCTGCAGCTCAATTAGGACTCAAAGTTCGTGTAACTGCACTTCTCATGCTTGCTGAAAACGCTCTCTCGGGTACCTCGCAACGTCCATCAGATGTCATCAAACATTACGGCGGCACCACCGTTGAAGTAATCAATACAGATGCCGAAGGACGACTTGTGCTCGCAGATGGTTTGGCCTACGCAGACAAGAATCTCGATCCGGACTATCTCATCGACGTTGCAACTCTTACCGGAGCAGCAACGCTGGGACTCAGTCGCTACTACGGAGCGATGTACACACGCGATCAGAAACTTGCAAATAACTTAATGAAACTCAGCGAGTTTACGGGTGATCGAATCTGGCACATGCCATTGATTGATGATTATCAAATTGCACTTGCAAGCGATGTCGCAGATTTCAATCACACTGCCGATAAATACAAATTTCAAGGTGGATCGGTAACAGCAGCGCTATTTCTCGAGAAGTTTTCCGGTCAGAGAAAGTGGGCTCATCTTGATATTGCAGGCCCAGCCCGCTCTGAAGTTGATGCTGGAGAAAATGTAAAGGGTGGAACTGGCTATGGCGTCCGACTACTGACTGAATGGATCGCCGGACTGTGATACCCGGAACGGGCGACAAGTCGAATTTAGAACGGGTATTTGCAGATCGCGGCGATATGCGCGCCTATTCAAATTCTTTCCTTCCAGAAACTGAGATTATCCAACGAGCGCGTCAACGGGGAAATGAGATTGGCACCTATGACACAACTCCAGCAGTCGGATCATTACTTCGATATCTCACCCACCTCATCGGTGCCACATCGATTGTTGAGATTGGCACTGGGGCGGGAGTAAGTGGATTATGGATTTTTCAAGCGATGACTCAGAAAGGTCTTCTCACTTCGATTGATGATGAAGTAGAGAATGCAAAACTTGCAAAGCAAGCATTTGACGAGGCGGGTATTGGTGCATCTCGTTATCGACTTATAACTGGAAACTCTCGCGAGATTGTTGGAAAGCTCGCTGATAGTTTGTATGACATCTTCATATTGCGTCGTAATGCCGACCTTTTAGAGAGCGTCGAAAATGCCTATCGTTCACTTCGGCCAGGAGGAATTCTTGTCATTGATCGTGCGCTCCTCTCCGGAAAAGTCGCAGATCCCACGCAACGCGATCCGGAAAGCATTGGTTATAGAGAAGTAATCAAAGTCATCAAGGAATCGCAAGAACACTGGCTTCCTATGCTGCTGCCTGTGGGCGACGGCGTGATGGTTGCAACCAAGATTTAATTCATCTCTTCTCTCTCATGGGATCTGAAATAGGATGGGGACATGTTCGGAATAGGAATGGGCGAGTTTCTTGGACTAGTAGTCCTGGGCCTCTTCCTAGTCGGCCCCGATAAATTACCTAATGCCGCAAAGGACTTTGCTCGCTTCCTTCACAAAGTCAGAAATTTCACCTCGTATGCCTCTCGTGAATTGAAAGAAAATCTCGGTCCGGGTTTTGAGGATCTTGATGTCAAAGATTTGACGCCCAAGAATCTGGCTAAAAAAGTTCTTGGAAATGCAATGGATGATGTAAAACCAGTTGTCAATGAAGTTAAGCGTCAATCGAAAGATATTAAGGACGTTGCAAAGATTGATCCAGATCTACTATGAGCTCAGAGGTAGTTAAAGAGATACACGCTGCCCTTGCGACTGTATCTGATCCTGAATTACATAGACCGCTTCCTGATCTTGGGATGGTAGAAAGCGTCACTTTTGATGGAGGAATTGCTTCCATCAAAATCCTTCTGACAATTTCGGGTTGCCCCATGCGTGATCGCCTTGAAAAAGATGTCAAAGCAGCTGTTGAAAAGGTATCGGACGTAGAAGAAATACACCTTGAATTTGGCGTGATGAATGAGACGCAACGCGACAACGTAAAGAAACTCTTACGCGGCGGTAGAGAGAAATTCATTCCGTTTGCCCAACCAGATTCCCTCACGCGAGTGTGGGGCATTTCATCCGGAAAAGGTGGAGTGGGGAAGTCATCCGTAACAGTAAATCTTGCTGCAGCATTGAGCGAACGCGGATTCAAGGTAGGTGTTCTCGATGCCGATGTCTACGGCCATTCCATCCCACGACTATTTGGAATTGAAGGGCAACGTCCGACTGCAATCGATCAGACCTTTATTCCGGTCGAAGTGCGTGGCATCAAAGTTGTTTCCATCGAAATGTTTAAGCCTGATCGGGCTGATCCAGTGGCTTATCGTGGACCGCTCCTCCATCGAGTCCTTGAGCAATTACTCAGCGACGCTTATTGGGGCGATCTTGATTTTCTTCTCTTAGATTTGCCACCGGGAACTGGCGATATAGCTATTTCTCTGGGACAACTCATTCCTGCATCAGAAATCATTGTGGTAACTACCCCACAAGTTGCAGCGGCTGAAGTTGCAGAACGTGCAGGTCGAATTGCCCACCAACTAAAACAGCACATTGTTGGCGTCATCGAAAATATGTCAGCGTACGAAGACAGCTCCACGGGTGCGAAAATCGCGTTGTTTGGTGAAGGTGGTGGCGCAGAAACGTCACGACGTCTCAGCACACTTGTTGGCGCTGAAGTTCCATTAGTTGCCCAGATTCCTTTTGATCAAGAATTACGTGAGGGTGGCGATGAAGGCGCACCAATTGTCTGGCGCAATCCAGATTCAAGTGCGGCTCAAGGTTTCTTTAGCGTGGTCGACAAATTAGCGCCACGTAAGAAATCTTTACTTGGTGTTCGACTTGGGGTCAGTACCTAAACGCTCGTCAAGAATTTCCTTTATTTCGCTCACTAATTCTGTACGCATAGCTGCAATCTCACGCACCATAAATTCAGTCACAGCAAGATTTCTTTCATCACGAGCGCGGTCCTCTTGGGAGGTGACGCGGTCTCTATCTGCCTGACGATTTTGGGCCAAGAGAATTAGAGGAGCAGCATAAGAAGCTTGGAGCGATAACAGGAGAGTGAGGAAGATAAATGGATACTCATCCCATCTTAAATTTTCGGGTCCTATCGAATTCCAGATTACCCATGTTGTGACAAAGAAGGTCATGTAGACGAGGAATCGAGCAGTGCCAATAAAACGCGCAAATCGTTCGGAGATTCGTCCGAATACCTCTGGATCATAACTAGGACGAATGCTGCGCCGTGATTCGCGAGGAATTTCGAGTCGTGAACGTGTTGCCATAACTATGCCCTCCGCTCTGTATTTCGCCAATTGGCTGGCAATAAGTGATCAAGGACGTCATCGACGGTAACTGCGCCAAGGAGTCTTTCATTTTCATCAACCACAGGTGCAGCGATTAAGTTGTAGTTCGCTAGATGCTTTACTACTTCATTGAGGTGAGTTTCAGGTGAGATTGCATTTGTTTCTCGTTCGGCAACAAGCCCCAAAGTAAGAGCAGGAGGCTCACGGAGTAAGCGCTGAACGTGAACCACTCCGACAAGTCGTCCGGTAGGAGTTTCGAGTGGCGCTCTACAAACAAAGACTTGAGCTGCTGAGGCAGGTGCGAGCTCTTTCTGTCGCACAGCAGCAAGTGCATCGGCAACTGTGGAGTCAGTTGCGAGAATTACAGGATCCGTTGTCATCATGCCGCCAGCTGAGAAGTCCTCATATTCCATTAGTCGACGTACATCTTGGGCTTCATCATCTTCCATAAGACTCAAAAGTGATTCAGCTTTTTCGCTTCCTACTTCTCTCAACACGTCAGCTGCATCATCAGGCGCCATCTCACTTAGGACATCGGCAACCAACTCACCTTCAAGCTCTGTTACAAGTGCAACGCGATCGGCATCATCCATCTCTTCTAGAACATCCGCCAGCTTCTCATCATCAAGAGTATGAGCAATCTCTTTCTGTTTTGACATATCCAAATCATGAAGTGCCGCAGCCACATCTTGTGCCGGAAGCAGATTTATATCCTCGGAGGTGTTCTGAAGGTTTACTGCATGACTCGGAGTTTCAAATTCCACATCGCTCCAAATAACTGTTTCATTTGTGCCACGACGAAAACGGCGAGCATTTTTAAGCACATGTATGTGATCTGCGTACCAGTCACGGGTATCTCTGCGATGCATTCCGATATCTTCAATGATGACACTCTCATCAGTTGAGATTAATCGGGTGGGGTGATCGAGAAGTTCTGCAAGTAATTGAATCTCCCCATGCCGTTGTTGGTAGCGGCGAATATTGAGAGAACCAGTTATGAAGACGCCGCCATCATTGATCGAGGTGACGCGAGTAATAGGTATGAAAATTTTCCTACGCTGAGGGACTTCAACAATAAAACCAATGATCCGAGGCGCAGAATTATCGTGACGCAACGAAGCTACTGCGTCGCGAATTTTCCCAACACGATCTCCGTTGGGATCAAATACGGGAGTACCGGCGAGCTTGGCCAGAAATATCCGAGTTAATTCGTCTGTGCGCATCAGGTACCTCCATAAGGTAAGGCTATCGGATAGTAGGTTTACGCCGTGCGCGACCAAGACCATACTCAACTTCCGCGAGGTAGAGATATCCCATTACTTCTCATGGGAATTATTGGAATTGGTACATCTGGACCTGTGATTGCTCTGAGTGCAATGCCGATTTTGGCTCTGATTTTTTGGAGAAATTTAGGTGGCGCTTTTCTGATGTTCGCATTCGCTCTTAGAAGTAAAGAGTGGTTGAAAGTAGAGAATCGCAAAGGAATGCAATGGGCCGCTCTCGCTGGCGTCGCACTTGCCTTTCACTTTATCGGCTTCTTCATTGCCATGAGATTCACAACAGTTGCAGCGGGCACTGCTCTGACTGCGCTGCAACCAATATTTGCCGCGTATTTTGTTAAGCGACTCGGAGGACACATTCCAAAACAAGCATGGATTGGAATGGTTATCAGTTTTCTCGGAGTTTTAATCATCACAGGAGTTGACTTCCAAATCTCGCGTCGCGCTTTTCTTGGCGATCTTGCTGCCATTGTTTGTGCGGCTTTAGCAGCTCTTTACGTGATGCTTGGCTCTCAAGCGCAGCGCACCATCTCAACCTCTACATATACATCCATCTGCTATTTCGTATGCGCACTGACTGCGCTACCAATTGCTTTGGTAACTCAAACTCCTGTCTGGGGATTTAGTTCTCGCGAATGGTGGCTCTTATTGGCCTTGATTGCTGGGGCCCAAATCTTGGGACATACGATGTTTAACCTATCGCTGAAACGTGTATCTCCAGCAATCGTCTCACTCATTGTTTTCTTTGAAGTTCCAGTAAGCGCAGTCTTGGCATATTGGTGGCTCGATCAACTTCCTCCCGCAGGAACGGTTCCGGGTTTAGTCTTACTTCTCTGCGGTTGTGCAATATTTGTGCTGCGAAATAGAAGCACAGAAAAAGAGTCGTAATAGAAGGTAGCCTTCTTCCATGTTGATTGATTTACACACGCACACAAATGCAAGTGATGGGACTGATTCACCCACTCAACTCATCGATAAGGCAATCAACCGCGGTATAAATATTCTGGCGCTTACTGACCATGACACTACGCGTGGATGGGATGAAGCAAAGAGCGCATTACTAAACCATCCTTCACAGACTGAGATGAAACTAGTTCTGGGTTCTGAGATTTCGTGCCAAGACGATAATGGCATCAGTATTCATATGTTGGGACTGCTCTTTGATCCTGATCACCAACCACTTTTCGAAGTTTTGGAGCGTACCCGTGAAAACCGTCACTCACGTATGGAGCGAATCATCGCCCGGCTTAATGAAGCAGGCATTGACATAACTATTGATGAAGTAAATGCCCAACGGCAAGGTGACGCAACTCTTGGCCGACCGCATCTTGCGGATGCTTTAGTTGCACGCGGTCACGTTGCCTCTCGAGATGAAGCATTTGCCGCTCTACTGCATAACAAATCTAAGTTTTATATCAATCACTATTCACCGTCACCCGTCGAAACCATCAAGTTGATTAAAGCTGCCGGAGGCGTTGCGATCATTGCTCATCCGCTTGCTTCGCAACGCGGAAGAACCATCAGCATGGACTTATTCGAATCATTGATTGCTGCCGGTCTTGATGGAATCGAAGTTGATCATCGCGATCACTCCGAGAACGAGAAGTCTGAACTTCTGCGATTTGCAATCGAAAATGAGTTGATTGTCACGGGTTCAAGCGATTATCACGGCACTGGAAAACTCAATCAATTGGCGGAGTACACCACTCATCCGAGACAATGGGAGGCTCTTGAGGCAAAGGCGCTTTCAATGAGTGGTGAAAGGAGAGTGATTCAGCGATGAGCGATATCAGTGCAGTCACATTTGGCTTACAAGCATTTGTTACGTTACTTGTCATTCTTGATCCCCCTGGTGCGACTCCGATTTTTCTTGGAGTTCTCGGAAACAGGACTCGTGCCCAACGCACTCTCTTGGCATGGCAAGCTGCAGCCACATCGCTTTTTGTCATAACTCTCTTTGCGCTCTTCGGCCAATTCATCGTTAATTACCTTGATATCTCCATGCCAGCGCTTCAGGGTGCAGGTGGATTATTACTACTTCTTGTTTCACTAGATTTACTCAAAGGCCACAATGAAAACGAGACTCAGAGCGCTCAAAAGAATCTAGCTCTCGTTCCACTTGGAACTCCTTTATTGGCTGGCCCTGGAGCAATTGTGACCATCATGCTCTTCGCACAAGACGTTGATGGTTCGGCAATGACTACTGCTTTAGCGCTTGCCGTTGTTGGTGCTCACCTTGTTATTGGACTTACATTGATGTTTTCAACTCATGTAGTCAAACTTATTCGCGAATCAGGCGTAATGTTGCTAGCAAAAGTTGCTGGATTATTGACCGCAGCAATTGCTTTTGAGATGTTGATGAGCGGTATCAAAGGCCTCTTCTAACGATGACATCTCCGCAATCTGAACTTGGTTTTTATACACCTGATTCTGTGGTGTGGAGAGTTCACTCTGATACCTCAATGTTTGTAGGTGGAATTCGCGCCCTTTTAGAGCAAGCGCTCCATCCTGAAGCAATGGCCGGTGTCGCAGCACACTCTAATTTTCGAGAAGATGCATGGGGTCGACTGCAACGAACTGGGGATTACGTAGGAACTCTTACTTTTGGAACAGTGGAGGAAGCCGAGAAGCTAGCTGCACGGGTTCGCAAAGTTCATGCCATGCTCAAGTTAGATGATCAAAAACTTCTGCTCTGGGTTCATATGGCGATGGTTGACGCTTTTCTTGATACTGCCATCAGATCTGGAGCGTCTCTTACAGAGCAAGAACAAGATACCTACATTGATGAAATGGTGCAGTTTGCTCTCTTGGTCGGAATAGAAGAAGCGCGAGTTCCGCGAAATCGAAGTGATCTCATCGAGTATTTCCGAGAAATTTCCCCAGAACTTCACGCCAGCGATGATGCTAAACGTGCAGCGTTATTCATTGCACTCCCACCGCTTCCTCCTTTGTTGAGATTTGGCACTCCCATCGCTCCGCTTTGGGGAGGAATGACTTCGTTGGCAGCTTCTTCGTTACCGCGATGGGCGCGCTCAATTTACGGTTGGCCAACTCTTCCAGGACATGAAAGCGCCACAGATATTGCACTGAAAACCACTCGGTCAGCGCTACGAGTCCTACCCCAATCCTTCCGCGAAACTCCTCAAATGAAGCAAGCGCGACTTCGATTTGGTAAAGCCTCCTAGAGGTAATGATGATGAAAATTGTTACCGTAGCGAATACATCAGGGGGAGTTGGTAAGACTACGACTGCCCATGCTCTCGCCGTCGCTTCAGTTGAATATGGCAAGAAAGTATTGCTTATCGATGCCGATCCTGCAGCAAGTCTCACTTTTTGCTGCGGAATAGAAAATCCACGAGTTAGTTCGATGGAGTTGTTACGTGGAGAGTTTTCACTGGAGTCCGCGATTTTAAAAACAACAGAGCGCTTTAGTTTTCTGCCTTCCTCCACTCGACTCTCATCACTGAATATCGATGATGCGCTGGCTATGGAGCCCTTCAAAGCAGCCCTAAAAGATTTTGATCTTGTAGTCGTCGATACCGCAACTGGCCCGAATCGCTTGGCAACCTACTTCCTTGCCTTATCTGATCTTGTTTTGATTCCAACAACCATAGAAATATTAAATGTTCGTGGAGCACTACACGCCAAGGACTTCGCTACGAGCTCGGGATACCACGGCGCTTTGTATTTACTTGTAACCAAACAAAGTGCGCCAATAGATTCTGAGGTCGAAGCAGCGCTGCAATCGAATTTCACCGTACTTGAGCCAGCAATCCGTGCTGATGCATCAGTTCCGCAATCTCAAGAGAGTGGATCTTCTGTGTTGACACTTCACCCTCAGAGCGGCGTTGCAGCCGACTATCGTGAAATTACTTATTCTTTATTGGAGTTCTTAGAACTTATTTAATTGCGCTGCAAGAAATTTAAGCCCCAGCAAATCCCACTCGACGCTCAGAGATATCACCAATTTCAACAGAACCAATCTTGGAGGCAGGTACAACGTATTGACGCCCACGTGTATCGGTAAGCACGAGTGGTTCAGAAGAAGCGAGAGCCTTCTTAATCATTGCCAATACCTCTTCACGATCTGCGCTGGTTTCGATGGTGAGCTCACGGACTTGGTCGGCAACGGAAATTCGAACTTCAGAGCGGGCGCTATCGGACTTTGCGGAATTAGATTTCTTCGTTGTCATATTCCTATCCTAAAGAGTTTGGCGAAAGCGCGCGATTTCAATTTTGAAGGGGGAATCCAGAAATTCCACGCCAAAGAAGGTTGGTAACAAGTGCTGCAGCCTTGGCACGGTCAATCTTCCCATCTTTCTCAAGCCAATGTCGCGCTGTTATCTGGGCGCAACCAATGAGCCCGATAGCAAGCATCATCGATTCCTCTTTTGGAAAACCAGTATCCAGTGAAATTACAGCGCTTACTGCGGCAGCGCAGTCATAAGTCATGCGATTAAGTCGCTCTCGAACTTGTGGTTCAACACTCATATCACTTTCGAAGAGCAGTCGAAATGCCCCTGCTTCATCATCAATGAAACCAAAGTAGGCATCAACCGTTGCTTTAACGCGATTCTTATTTTCTTTGGTCGATGCAATTGCTTTCTGTAGATCAAAAACTAGTGAGTCAATGTGGAGATCCAACACCGCAAGGTAAAGATCTAACTTAGAAGGAAAGTGTTGATACAAAACAGGCTTACTTACCCCCGCTCGATCCGCAATATCCTCCATTGAGGCTGCGTGATAACCCGAGACAGTGAAAACCTCAAGAGCGGCTGAGAGCAAAATTGCACGACGCTCATCCCGTGGCAGGCGCGCCCGATTATCTAACTTATCGTTGCTGCTCATCGGTAGCATCGTACGAGAAAGCGGGAGAAATAACGAGTACGCTCTGCAACTGATCATGACGCAACCACGATTACTTCTTGTTCACGCTCACCCTGATGACGAAACAATCAATAACGGTGTGACGATGGCGATGTACGCAGCTAAAGGACACAAAGTCACCCTTGTGACGTGTACGCGCGGTGAAGAGGGTGAAGTTCTTGTTCCAGAGTTAGAACATCTTGCCAGTGCGCGTGAAGACAAACTTGGTCCACACCGTGAAATCGAATTACGTGATGCAATGGCTGCCCTCGGAGTTGAAGACTTTAGATTCCTTGGTGCGCCTCATAAGAAGTGGCGCGATAGCGGAATGATGGGATCTGAACCAAACAATCGCAAAGATAACTTCTGGAACGCAGATGTTGAGGAAGCCGCTCAAACACTTGTCTCGGTCATCTTGGAAGTGAAACCGCATGTGATGGTCACTTACGACGAAATTGGCGGATATGGACATCCTGATCACATTCAAGCGCACCGCGTCGCGATGCGAGCTGCAGAACTAGCTCGTTCTCAAGGGTGGTCAATACAAAAAATCTATTGGAACACGATCCCCAAATCGATTATCGAACAAGGTATTGAGGCGATGAAAGGTACCGGGAATCAATTCTTCGGAGTTGAGAAGGCAGAAGATTTCCCATTTGCTCAACCTGATGAACTTGTAACAACTGTTATCAATGGTGAAGATTTCGTCGACCAGAAAATGGCCGCCATGCGAGCACATCCCACACAGATTGCTGTCGATGGTCCATTTTTTGCGCTCTCTGACAACTTAGGTTTCAAGGTGTGGGGTTTAGAGTTTTATCGCTTGGTATATGGAGAGCTAGGGCACGAGAGAAATAGCGATGGACGTGAAGTAGATTTATTTGCTGGCGTAACTTTATGAAATTCATTCTCTCTATAGTTTTTGGCGCTTTGATTGGCGTCTCGGGAACTTTCTTGCACAATGGCTATCGCCCGATTGGACTTGTAGTTTCATTGGCGGCTTTAGTGTTAGGTGCCCGATTGGTGCGCAATATGTACTTATCCAAGTCTGCAAATTTCCTATTTGCCATCGCCTGGTTATTTGTGATTGTGCGGGCATCGTCTCTCGGTAATGGGGGAGAGATTCTTATCGAGGCAAACCTTTACGGGAACCTTTTTGTCTTTGGCGGTCTTGGATTGTTGGCAATCTCGTTACTTCGCAAGAGTTGGCGCTAGTTCAAGCGAGCCTTCCAACTCCAACTCTGACCGTCTGGGTTATCACGAACTTCGATTCCTAGCTCAAGTAATTGATCCCGCAGCACATCACTTTCTGCAAAATCTCTTCGACTCCGCGCCAACTCGCGCTGGGCTAGCAATTCCTCTGCCTGACTAGAGAGTTTGTTGACTGAACTCATCGAAAGTAGATTGAGACCAAAGAGGCTATCTACGCCTTGGAAGACTGCCGCCTTTGCGCCGTCACTAAGTGAAGAATCTTTCTCAACATTCCTTAATTTGATCATGGCTCGAGGTGTATCTAAATCATCGCAGAAATCGCGATAGATATCAGAGATGATGCTGTCGGCCTGAGTTGTTTTTAAGGCATCGGCGCCCTTCCACACCTGATATCTCTCTCTCCACCGTTGGAGAGTTGTAAATGCGGCATTGATTGATTGCCATGAGAGGTCCATCTGACTTCGATAGCGATTCTCTAAGAAGCAGAATCGCACTGATAACGGGTCAATACCTTTAGCCACAACATCACCGAGCAATACAACATTGCCAGCGCTCTTGGACATCTTTCGACCTTCAAAGAGTAAATGTTCACCGTGAAGCCAGAGCGAGACGGCTTCACCACCAACTAATGGATTGGATTGTGCCCGTTCGTTTTCATGATGCGGAAAACGAAGGTCAATTCCGCCAATGTGGAGATCAACGTGTCCCGATAGATAGTGCAACGACATAGCAGAGCACTCGATATGCCATCCTGGAAATCCCGGACCCCATGGTGTCTGCCAGATCATCTCTGTGCGATGACCGGCTGCCTTCCAGAGCGCCCAATCAGCATGGAATTTCTTTGCACCATCTTCGCTATATTCATAACGATGGCCAGGCTTCAACGCATCAAGTCGATTTCCACTTAGCTCGCCGTAGCTTTCAAATTTCTCGGCAGAGAAGTAGACCGACCCATCTTCGCCGACATAAGCAAAACCTCGAGCAATGAGTTGGGATATATGTTCAATCATCATCTCAATACATTCACTAGCGCGAGGGTAAGCCTCAGCAGGAATAACATTCATTAACTTCAAATCCGCATGAAATTTCGCTTCATAATCTCGGGCAATCGCAAAGGGATCACGTTTCTCAATTCGAGATTGGGCGAGGATTTTGTCTTCCTCAAAGTCCTCGCTCATATGTCCAACGTCAGTAATATTTTGAATCAGCTGTACACGCGATCCAGAAAACTCCAATGTGCGACGAACGAGGTCACTCAATAAAAAGGTGCGTAGATTTCCGACATGAGCGTCGCGATAGACGGTTGGCCCGCAACAGTAGATGCGAACGCTCGTACCATCACTTGAGATTACGGGCTCAAGTCGGCGCTTTAAGGTGTCATATATATGAAGACTTTCTATCTTGCCCATCTCGCGCTTCATACCTGCTTATTCTGTAGGATAGTCATAGTAAAAGTCAGTAAGCCTCAGCACATCTAGCTGAAATACTAGATTGTGAGCGCTTGAAGTAGAGCATTACAGTGACGAAAAGGAGAGTTGGACGTGACCTACGTAATCGCCCTTCCATGTGTTGATGTCAAAGACAAATCCTGTATTGAGGAATGTCCAGTCGACTGCATTTACGAAGGTGATCGCATGATGTACATCCAACCCGACGAGTGTGTTGATTGCGGAGCATGCGAGCCGGTCTGTCCTGTTGAAGCAATCTATTACGAAGATGATGTTCCTTCACAGTGGAATGAATACAAAGAAGTGAATGCCGAATTTTTTGATGAACTTGGTTCACCAGGCGGCGCAAGTAAAGTCGGTCCAGTCGCCAAGGATCACCCCAAACTTCTTCAAATTCAGAAGAAGCCCGCAGCCGAGTAAGTAAGGAGTCTTTATAAAGCTCCCTGATTTTCCTTGGGATGCTCTTGCTCCATATGGAGACAGAGCGCGACTTCACCCGCAAGGAATCATCGATCTCTCACAAGGCACGCCTGTGGATCCCACTCCAGAATTCATTCAAAGCGCGCTCCGTGAGAATGCGAACTCTCCAAGTTATCCCGTGACGACCGGTTCTCCGGATTTGCGCGCAGCGCTCAAGAAATACTGCGTTGAGATTCTCGGCGCTCAAGGTGACTTTGATGTTCTGCCCACCATCGGCTCAAAAGAGATAGTTGGCCTGCTGCCTTTCCTTCTGGGTACGAAGAAAATTGTGATCCCCGAGATTGCCTATCCCACCTACAAAGTCGGAGGAATTCTCGCCGGCGCTGAAGTGTTGGAAGTTGATATTGATGCCGCAACCTGGCCCCGAGATGGAATTGATCTAGCGTGGATTAACTCTCCCTCAAACCCGACTGGGCGAGTTCATAGTGATTCAGAGTTGCTAGCGGCAATTGATTGGTCGAGAAAAGCTGGTGCAGTCTTGGCGAGCGATGAGTGTTACATATCCTTCCCAGATTCCAAGCAAGGGAGATCCGTACTTTCTCTCACCGCCGGAGAGAATAAAAATATCCTGGCTGTTCACTCTCTATCGAAGCGTTCAAATATGGCGGGATATCGTGGTTCATTTATCGCAGGAGATTCAACATTGGTTGCACAACTTCTTGAAGTCCGCAAACACATGGGAATGATGGTGCCGTTACCGATTCAAAAGGCAGTCACAGTTGCGCTCTCTGATGAATCCCATGTTCGCGAGCAAGCCACTCGATATAAGAATCGTCGCAAAGTTCTGAGCGATGCTTTGGAACCACTCGGTTTCACAATTGAATTTTCCGAAGCTGGTTTATATATCTGGTGTACCCGAGGCGAAGAGGATTGGAGCACCGTCCAGTGGTTTGCAGAACGCGGAGTGTTGGTTACCCCAGGCCGTTTCTATGGAGACAAAGGTGCGCGCTACGTCCGCATCGCACTCACTGCATCTGATGCAAAGATTGCCGAAGCAGTTTCGAGATTAGCGAGCTAAGTGATGGCGAGCCAGGCTCCAAACCCTCATGTAATAGAACCTGCCATAACAAAGGCCATACTTCTTGTTGGCGGCAAAGGCACCCGCTTAGCGCCACTCACTGATGCGACGCCAAAACCAATGTTGAAAGTGGCAGGAAAACCTGTAACGGAACATCAGATTGTGAAAGCCCGCGAAGCCGGCATCACACACTTAGTTTTAGCTACGTCATATCTCGCAGAAGTTTTTGAACCATATTTTGGTGATGGTTCACGTTTTGGAATTTCAATCACCTATGCTGTTGAAAAAGAACCGCTCGGTACTGGTGGCGCCATTGCTAATGCTGCTGATCAATTAGAGCTATCCCACAACGAATCTATTCTCATCTTTAATGGCGATGTACTGAGTGGTCATGATCTCAAAGCTCAGATTGCGTTGCACCAGAAACACAATGCTGATGTGACTCTCTATCTCACACGCGTGGAGGATCCACGGGCTTACGGATGTGTGCCGCTGAATTCCGAAGGAAGGGTCCTCGAGTTCTTGGAGAAGATGGAGAACCCGATAGCAGACACCATTAATGCTGGTTGCTACATTTTTAATAGCGGTGCTCTCGCAATGATTCCACGTAACACTGTTGTGAGCGTGGAACGAGAGATATTTCCTGCGCTCTTGGATGAAGACTTTGACGTCTTTGGATATCACGATGGCAGGTATTGGATTGATATGGGAACCCCACAATCATTTGTGAGGGCATCTCGTGATTTAGTTATGCAGCCAGAAATTTCTAGTGCCACGGTAATAACTGGAAAGGGATTTTTTGCAGACCACAATTCAACGATTGATCCCAGTGCCGTCGTTGGTGGGGGATCTGCGATTGCTCCTGGTGTAAAGATCGGCCCCAAGGCCACAGTGACGGGCTCGATCATTGGTGACAATGTTGAGATCGGTGAAGGGGCAGAAGTTATTGATAGTTACATCGCAGCTGGCTTGAAAATTCCGCCTGCTTCATCGATTCAGGGGCAAATTCTCGCTATTTGAGAGATATCTCAAGTTTTTCGAGAAAAAATCTTGATTTTGAGCGAATTTTTTTTCACTAGCGACTTGACTCATGGGAATAACAAGCGTGTAATTCACCCATTAGGCCCAGCCACCCGATGCGGGCCACTGTCGTAGGAGATTTGCTAATGACTGATGCTCGACGAAATGAGCAGGCTTTCATTCCCGGTCCTAGTATCCAGTTGGGTAATGGCGAAATTGTTGAGCTCTCCTGGCAAGAGCGAGCCCTCTGTGCCCAAACTGATCCAGAAGCATTCTTCCCTGAAAAAGGCGGTTCAACCCGTGAAGCCAAGCGCGTCTGTCTCTCCTGTGAGGTCAGACAAGAGTGTCTTGAATACGCTCTAGCCCATGATGAGCGCTTTGGTATCTGGGGTGGACTCTCCGAACGCGAACGCCGCAGACTCAAGCGCCGTCCAGCATAAATTCACTGATTCCAAATTTCATTTAGTTCTACCTGAAAGAACGAGGCGGTGAAATGCCGACTTCATCACAGCACTTTGTCACAGCCATCATTGTTTCTCATGATGGTGCGTTATGGCTTCCTGAAGTTGTCGCATCTCTTGCTAAACAAAAGCGCGAGATTGATCAAGTCATTGCAATCGATACTGGTTCGAGTGATAGCTCAGTAAAACTTCTTAAAAGCGCTGGTATTACAACATTAACTACAGATCGTGAAATTGGTTTTGGTGCAGCAGTAAAAGAAGCGCTGCAGAGTTCAAAACTCAAAAGCGCTCCCGAAGGAAAAACCGAATGGATCTGGCTGATTCATGACGATTGCGCGCCTGCTGCACATGCCCTTCAAGAACTTCTTGCTGCAGTGGAAGAACGGCCAAGCGTTGCCATGGCAGGCCCAAAATTACGCGGCTGGCATGATCGAAACCATCTGCTTGAAGTTGGCGTAAGCATTGCTGGAAATGGTGCGCGATGGACGGGCCTTGAATATCGCGAACAAGATCAAGGTCAACATGACAATGTTGGTGAAGTTCTATCGGTCAGTACCGCAGGAGCCCTGATTCGTCGAGATGTCTTTGAAGAACTCGATGGCTTTGATCCAGAGCTTGCGCTTTTCCGTGATGATGTTGACTTTGGTTGGAGAGTTCATACTGCTGGACACTCAGTCATCGTTGCGCCACGAGCAATCGCTTATCATGCTGAAGCCGCGTCTAATGAACGACGGAGCGTCGATGTAAAGGGAGCGCTACTGCATCGCCCGTTACTTCTTGATCGACGTCATGCAGCATATGTTCTCCTCGCAAACTCTTCGTGGTGGCTTGTTCCATTTATTGCTCTGCAATTACTTGGCGCATCAATCTTTCGCGCTATTGGATTCCTTTTGGCGAAACTTCCTGGTTATGCGCTCGATGAAATCGCAGCTGTTGCGCTTCTGATTCTGCAACCTCAGGATCTGTTTCGGGCTCGCAGAAATCGGCGAAAACACCGCTTAGTTTCTTCGCGTGTGGTCGCCCGATTTGTGCCTCCTCGAGGATCACAACTTCAGCTTGCTCTGGAACGTACTGGAGCTGCAATCTCGAGATCGTGGCGAGCAACAGCCATCAATAAAGATTCTGGAACTAGTACCTCATCTGCTCTGGATCTAAATGATGAGGCTCTGGAAAATGCTGATATCGAACTTGTGAAAGCTCCTTCACCTATTGCGTGGCTGGCGAAGCGACCAATATTGTCGATCTCTCTCTTCGTTACATTGATTGCACTTTTTGCCTCTCGAAATCGATTCGGACAACTCGTTGGTGGCGCCTTACCTGAAGCGCCATCGAGCGCTCTGGATTTACTCCGCATGTATGCAGATTCTTGGCATACAGTCGGATTGGGATCGAGCGCCAATGTTCCTCCGTGGGTGGCGTTTATCGGGCTCTCCTCGCTCTTTACTGGAGCTAGCGCCTCCTTTTTCGTCACGGCGCTCTTTATCACCGCAGTACCTCTTGCAATGTGGGGCGCATATTTATTGGCGCGCAAATTCACCGAGCTTCATTTCTTAGCGCTGGGAGCATCGTTAATTTATGCCTTCTCACCAGTAACGCTCTCCGCCATCAATTCTGGGCGTTTAGGAACAGTCATTCTTATTGTTGTTGGTCCATGGTTAGTGCGCTCATTGTTTGGATTAGAACAACTTGAGAATCTCAATTGGCGCAAGACATGGTGGTTGGCGCTATTACTCACTATCGTGTGCGCGTTCTCCCCGCTGACATTTATGTCTATTGTGCTCTGGCAATTCATACTTGTTGTTTTTGATGTTGTGGCTTTCAACTCTGCTACAAATCCAGTTAATAAAGAAATCTTTGATAAGAGAAATGTTCGAAGAATCGCACTCATTGCAACGCCCATTGCAGTCTGCGCACCATGGTCTCTTGAATTCATTCTTCATCCATCAAGAATTCTCCTTGACCCTGGGCTCAATCTTGCTGGCGGAGAAGTTCTATCAGTGATCTTGGGAAATCCTGGTGGAGTCGGTGCGCCCCCAATTTGGGTGCTTTCACCGATTCTCATAATTTCGATAATTGCGATCTTTGTCAGTAGAACCGCTCGCCTTGGAGAGGTTGCGCTCTTCTTTATTGCTTTCGCTGCTCTGCTCGGTTCTCGAGAAGTAGCTGGTCATGGGAAGTTTGAGCCAGAACAACTCTGGGTCGGAAGTTTGATGGTGATTCCAACTTTAACGGCGCTCGTTGCAGCTGTTCTTCTGGTTGATAACTATCTGCCAACGATGTCGCAATCTCACATCAATTACCGCCACATTCTTCTGGGCTTCACCAGCGTTGTCGCAATTTTCTCAGTACTTTTCTCTGCAGGATGGTGGATATCGACGGCCGATTCGGCACCACTTCAAGCAAAAACGAAATCCGCCCTTCCAGCTTTCATCACTGCAAATGCTCAGACCGATGATCGATTCAAAACTCTTGTCTTTAGGGTTGAGTCGGGACGCATCAATTACTTTGTAGCGCGTGACGGTGACCTAAAGCTGGGCGAGCCAGACATCATGACTGGTCTGGCACCCGTCGTAAATAAGGCAGTTGTTGATCTCATTTCAGGATCAGGTGTAGCAAGTAGTGCAGTCTTTGCAGAATTTGGAATTCGTTATGTCTTTATGGCGCGACCAATCAATGAAGAAGTTGTTCGCACCATTGATGGCGCTGGTGGTTTTACTCGAGCAGCCTCCACCAATGAAGGCATTTCATGGAAGATTCCTGGCGCCCTTGGACACATTTCATTCTTGTCGCAAGATGGAACGTTTGCGGTTTTGCCAAGTGGAGAAATCGGCGCACAAGGTACTCTGACAAGTGCCGGAACAATTGTCATTACGGAAAAATTTGATAACCGCTGGAAGATGTTGCTCAATGGAACATATGTAGAGCCAAAAGAAACCGAAAATGGCGTGCCAAGATTTATAGCAGCCGAACCAGGTGAATTCGTTATCTTCCATGATGCGACTTCTCGTCGTGGATGGATCTCTCTTCAGATCATTGCTTTTGTGTCTCTCATAGTTCTGGCTCTACCGGCACGTCGTAGACGTAGTCAGATGCGAGAGGAGGAGTTGGCATGACAGATTCTCGTACTACAACTCCCTTGCAACGCGCTAAAGAAACCAGAGCTGCAATTGCCTTATTGATTTTCATACTCGTACTCCATGTGGCGCATCTTTTGCCTCAAACTTCATCGATTACCGAAGTTACCCAGTCTTATCCAGCGACGGCATGTCCAGGTCCGATTGGAGATGCGAAAGCAACTGCTCTCATTCCAAATAAGAAAATAGCGGTCAGAGATATCAATCGCCCTCAATCTGACTTGGTGAAGAACAATCAAGGTTCATATCTCATGGGACGTGGCGCGCTTCTCGTTGAAGGAAGCCCGGCAAACACGGTGGAGCTACAAACGCGGGCAAATAAGTGGACCGCAGCAACAATCTGCACGGTCAGTGATCCTGTTGTCTGGTTTGTGGGAGGCACTGCAAACGTTACGAGTCAGTCGAAAATCATTCTCGTCAACAGTGGTTTGAGCGATGCCATCGTAGATATTACGAGCTATTCTGAAAACGGCGCTACACAACCAGTACCGATCACAGTCAAGCCATCATCTGAAAAAGTCATCCGTGTTGATTCTCTTGACCCTGGATCAAGTCGAATCGCCATGAGAGTTGAAACTAGAAGTGGGCGAGTGACAAGTTATCTCTTGGATGAGCGTGTCAAAGGTTTAAACAATGTGGGTGGAGACTTTGTTGCACCATTAAGTGCTGCAGCTCGTGAGTTAATAATTCCAGGACTGCCAATCAAAATTGGAGATAACAGTAAAGTTGAACATTCCATTCGACTCATGACACCAGGAAAAATTGATGCAACAGCCAGCATCGAAGTCATTTCTCCAGAAGGAGTGTTTATTCCTGTTGGCTTCAGTAATTTCACATTGAAGCCAGAAGAGGTTCGAGATATTAATCTCAGTGGTGTTGATCTAGGAAAGAAAACATTCGCGCTAAAGATTATTGCCTCAGAACCTATCGTTGCGTCAGTTTTCACTGAAGTGAAGAGAGGGTCGCTCTCTGACTTCATGTGGAGCACGCCAGTACAGAGCTTTGGAACTGTCTCTTTCAACTTATATGGGTTAGAACCAACTTTCTCTTTCGTTAGCGAGCGCATCCAGATTGATATCGCCTGGCGTGATAACCGTGGAAAGAGTGGCGTTAAGACCCTCATTGGCGAAGAGATTGTTAACTGGAAAGTTCCAGCCAATACTCGTTTGATAACAGTGACTAATCGGAGTGGCTCTGTAGGCGCTATGTCATGGGTTACAGCAGATGGCGTGACTCATCTCCCCATTACCTTGAGTACAAACCTTGAGAGCGCAGCCAAACCTATTGCCGATATTGCAGTTATTCAGCCAAAGAAGTGAAATAGAGGTTGCGATGTATATAAAGACGCACCAGATTCCAATCTCGGTCAATACGAGTTTATTGAGCGACCTCGGACTAATCTCGCGACATGTCTACCGGGGTTAACTCGTCTTCATCTGATCGCCCGAGTGCGATTGGTCGACGCTGCACGAGAAGTGGATGTAGCGCTCATGCTGCTCGCACGTTGACCTACATCTACTCAGATTCAACCGCCGTGCTTGGTCCACTTTCTACCTACGCAGAACCTCATGCATACGATCTCTGCGCGGAACACTCAGAGAAATTAAAGGTTCCCAACGGCTGGACTGTGATCGCTCATGATCCAGAATCGCATCAAGCAGAACCATCACCCGAGGATGTCCTTGCGATTGCTGAAGCCATTCGACAGAGTGCGAAAATTGATCTCGCTCCCAAACCCATAACACCAGAAGTTGGAAGACGTGGACATCTTCGCGCAATACCGCATCACACCACATCACAGCAGTCGTCAAATCCCGATAATCAAAGCTAGATAAAAGAGCCAAGCAATTATGGATCGCGCTTTACTTGACAAGATAATTAAGGCTTACGACATTCGGGGTTTAGTTGATGACGAAATTACGCCCGATTTTGCTTTTTCATTAGGCATTGCTTTTGCAAAATTCGTTGAACGAGAGCGTGAACCCGCCACAGTCGTCGTGGGAGAGGATATGCGTCCATCATCTCCCGATTTGGCAACGGCATTCTCTGATGGAATTACCTCGCAAGGTTTAGATGTCATTCGCATTGGACTTTCATCGACGGATCAACTTTATTTTGCTTCAGGCCATCTCAATCTGCCTGGTGCCATGTTTACTGCTAGTCACAATCCTGCTGAATACAACGGAATTAAGTTATGTAAAAGTGGCGCTAAGCCCATCGGCCAAGAGTCTGGCCTACTCTGGATAAAAGAACAGATTGCGCTTGGAATAAGCGAGGGATTCGCCATTCCCAATCGCCCAGTCGGGAAAGAGAGTTCCCGCGACTTACTCACCGAATATGTTGAGTTTTTATTTGGTCTATTTCCGCCCAACACATTTGCAGGAACATTTAAAGGACGCCCGATCCGCATCGCCATCGATGCTGGAAATGGCATGGGAGGACACACGGCGCCAGCTGTGATGTCCCGTATCAACGCAGTCGTAGATGGAATTTATTTTGACCTCGATGGAACTTTTCCAAATCATGAAGCGAATCCAATCGAAGCCAAAAATCTTGTTGACCTACAAAAACTCGTGCAGAACAAAGAAGCTGATATCGGACTAGCTTTTGATGGTGATGCTGATCGTTGTTTCCTTGTCGATGAAAAAGGTAATCTCGTTTCACCTTCAGCCCTGACCGCTCTTATTGCAGAAAGGGAACTTGTAAGAAATCCCGGTGCTCCAGTTATTTATAACTTGATTTGTTCGCGCGCTGTTCCAGAAGTCATCTCTGCAGCAGGCGGTGTTCCACTTCGAAGTCGGGTTGGGCATTCGTACATCAAAAAGATGATGGCGGAAAATCAAGCAGTGTTTGGCGGTGAGCACTCTGGCCACTTTTATTTTAAAGACTTTTGGTGCGCAGATTCCGGAATGCTCGCTGCACTACATGCCATCGCTGCTCTTCTTGAGGAACAAGAAGCGCTCTCAGCGCTACTGTCTCGTTTTAACAAATACGCTTTAAGTGGTGAGATCAACACCAAAGTTGAAGATCAAAAAGCTGCAATCCAGCTCATCAAGACACACTTCTCTTCGAGCAAGGATTCGAGCAAGCATTCACGCGAGGAAGATGTCACATTTGATGAATTAGATGGGCTTACAGTCTCCGCCCAAGATTGGTCCTTTAATGTGCGTCCTTCGAATACCGAGCCTTTATTAAGGCTTAATGTTGAAGCTATTACGCATGAGGAGATGCTTCGGGTTCAGGAATTGGTGTTGCGCTTAATACGGAACGGGTAAACTGCCTTCCTCATAGTTGCACCACACCTTGATATAAGCGAAGTTTTAGGAGAATCCCTTGAACCCTGCAACACAGACCGCTCCCAAGCACGACATAGCTAACCCTGCTCTTGCTGGAGAAGGAAAAAAGCGCATTGAATGGGCAGAACGCAACATGCCGGTTCTCGCTCAAATTCGGGAGCGCTTTGAGAAAGAGCAGCCATTTAAGGGCATTCGATTCTCTGCATGTATGCATGTCACAACTGAGACTGCCAACCTCATGCGCACCCTCAAGGCCGGCGGTGCAGAACTAGCTCTCTGCGCTTCAAATCCACTTTCAACCCAAGATGACACAGCAGCTGCTCTCGTTCATGAATATGGAATTAGCGTCTTTGCGAAAAATGGCGTGGATCGAGATGGTTACTACGCACATATCAATGCAGCGCTTGATATTGCTCCTCATCAAGTTTTTGATGATGGATGCGATCTCGTCAATACGCTTCACACTACTCGTACAGAATTATTGAAGGACATCACCGGTGGTTGCGAAGAGACCACCACGGGAGTTATCCGTCTTCAGCAAATGGCAAAAGATGGCGCGCTCACATTTCCGATGATTGCAGTGAATGACACTGATACAAAACATATGTTTGATAATCGCTATGGAACTGGCCAATCCACAATTGATGCCATCTTCCGCGCCACAAACCAACTTATCGGTGGAAAAGTATTTGTTGTTGCTGGATTTGGATATTGCGGAAAAGGTGTAGCAGAACGCGCTCGAGGTATGGGTGCAGATGTCATCATTACTGAGATTGATCCCACCAAGGCACTTGATGCTTTGATGCAGGGCTATCGCGTCATGCCGATGATTGAAGCTGCGAAGATTGGAGACATCTTTATTACTGTTACTGGAAACAGAACAGTTCTCACTGCTGAACATTTCTCTCTTATGAAAGATGGATCAATCCTGGCAAATGCGGGCCACTTCGATATTGAAATTGATGTCGCCTGGCTTGAGAAAAATTCAAAGAAGAATTCACGTATTCGCCATCAGACCGATGAATATGTTCTTGCTAATGGCCGTCGCCTACTTCTCATCGCAGAAGGACGCTTAGTAAACCTTGGTGCAGCCGAAGGACATCCCGCGGTTGTGATGGATATGTCTTTTGCTGACCAGGCACTTACTGCTGAATGGCTAGTCAAAACTGCAGCGTCTCTTGCACCTGGCGTTCACAATGTCCCTACCGAAATTGATAAGGAAGTTGCACGTCTTAAATTGAAGAGCATGGGAGCAACAATCGATACGCTCACGCCAATTCAAGACGAATATCTCAACTCTTGGAAGCACGGCAGCTAATGACCTCCGTTCTAGTCGTTGATGACGATCAAGATCTTGCCGAGATGCTCGGCATCGTTCTCAACGGTGTCGGAATTGAAGTAGATCTCGTAAGTCGCGGCGATGAGGCGATTGATGTCTTCCGTAATAATCCGCCAGATCTCGTCTTACTCGACATCATGCTTCCTGGTCTTGATGGAATTGAAGTTTGCAAGCAGATTCGTAAACAATCGATGCGCGTTCCCATCGTGATGCTCACGGCCAAGAGCGATACCCACGACATCGTTAAAGGTCTTGAGGCGGGCGCTGATGATTACATGGTCAAACCATTTAAACCCTCAGAATTAGTCGCGCGAATCCGTACCCGCTTACGTCGAGTAGGTGGCGAAATTTCAAGCAATTTAACTATCGGTGATCTCGCAATTGATATTGTCGAGCACACAGTTACCCGTGGTGGAAAAGAAATTCCTTTGACGCGCCTGGAGTTTGATCTTCTGGTTGCACTGGCAAAGGAGCCCGGTCGAGTCTTTACCCGTGAAGCGCTCTTAGGTGAAGTCTGGGGTTATCGCCATTCAACAGACACGCGTCTTGTGAATGTTCACGTACAGAGATTAAGAGCCAAGATTGAACATGATCCAGAAAATCCAACGATCATCAACACTGTCCGAGGAATTGGATATAAGGCAGGCGCACTAGGTCCACGAGGCTGAGCCTTACGACATGGCACTCAACATATTTCGCCGCTCTCTCTTCGTTAAGGTCTTTACTCTTTCGAGCGTTATTTCGATAGCGCTCATCTATTTCCTTGGCTCAAATCTCTACACGCGAATTGCAGATGGCATATTTGAAGAGAAAATCGCTGCGTCGATAACAGAGGGTGATTCAGCGATACAGAATGCCAATTATCGATTCATTATCGCCTCACTCAATCGTTCTACAAATATCGCATCTCTCGTTGCGGATTTGGTGAACTCCTCGGATGTAAGCGCTAAAGACTCTGGACGCGAGATTGCCTTCTTCAACTCAAAAGATAAAGAGATTCGCAACATTCCCAAAGTCACTACCTCAAACTTTCTCGAACCCTCATCAATCTCCAATGAATTGCGCTCTCAAGTTCAGAAAGACGACGCTATTCATTGGGAGAGAACCCAACTGCGTTATATCAATGGAGAAGTGCTTGATGGTCTGGTGGTAGGCGAACGAGTCTCAATTCCAGGAGTTGGAAATTATGAGATGTATGTTCTATTTGGGTTTGATTCACAACAACGGACTGTTGACTTGATTGGTCGATCCATGTGGGGAACTGGAATTCTATTGATTGCTCTAATCATGATGGTGGCATCAATAGTTTTACGCCAAGTGATTAAACCAGTGAAACAAGCGGCTGAAGTTGCAGAACAGCTCACTTCAGGAGATTTGATGCAGCGTATGGAAGTGAAGGGCCAAGATGAAATTGCCCGTCTTGGTACCGCATTCAATGAAATGGCAGATACGTTGGAACAGCAAATTACAAGGCTAGAAAATCTTTCGCGAGTGCAGCAGCGCTTCGTATCCGATGTTTCCCATGAGCTTCGTACCCCGCTCACAACTATCAGGATGGCCTCAGATGTGATCTTCTCAGCTCGGGAGAGTTTTGATCCTGTTATTGCTCGCAGCGCTGAACTCTTGCTCTCGCAGATTGAAAGATTTGAAAATCTATTGGCAGATCTACTAGAAGTCAGCAGGTTTGATGCTGAAGTAGCATCTCTATCACTTGATAAAGTTGATATGAACGCTCTCGTTCGACGTTGTGCTGATGACTTGGGTCTTTCCTCAAAAGAGAGTGATACTCAATTCTCGTTTGATTTTCCAGATTCGAACATCATTATTGATGGCGATCCTCGTCGAATTGAACGAATCATGCGCAATCTCTTGGCTAATGCCATTGACCATTCTGAGGGAAAACCCATTGAGTTAACGCTACGAGCTAATGAAAGTGCGGTCTCAGTATCAGTCCGCGATTTTGGCGTGGGGCTCACACCGCAACACATTGAGCGCGTGTTTGATCGTTTCTGGCGCGCTGATCCTTCGCGGTCACGAATTCGCGGCGGAACAGGTCTTGGATTATCAATTGCGCGTGAAGATGCCGAATTGCATGGCGGCGGAATAAAAGTATGGGGCGAGATTGGTCGAGGCTCTAACTTTGTCCTCACATTACCGAGAGTTTACGGAGAGACCATTGCTGTGCCTGCGATATCAGAGATTCCCACAGCATAGATATTTTTTCTAACTTAGTATTTTAACAAGCACCATAGTTAAGGGATGAAATCACATCTCACTTCGCAGAAAAACATCTTTGAAGGTTTGAAGACTCTAATATTTCCACAAATCTGCATTATGTGTGGAAAGACTAATGACGAGATATGTAGTAGCTGTTTGAAGAAGTGGAGCGGATCGGCGCAGAAGATTCGGTTTGATTCGGTTCCAACCTTTTCCACTGTGGCTTATGATGACGAAATTTCAACAGTAGTAATCAAAGCAAAAGAAGAGAGGAATAGAACTGCCCAAGATCTTCTAGCGCAGGCAATTACACGATCACTGGTCTCACTAAGGGCCGTAATTGATGTCAATCAATATCTCTTAGTTCCAATTCCATCTTCTAAGCAAGCAATCAAAAGGAGAGGAGAGTCCTTTCTTCATCCGATCATGAAGCGCGTAATCGAATTAGATTGCCAAAGTAAAACTGATAACAGGACGGTTGGGCAGTGGGCTGAACTCTTGGCCTATCGTAAAAAGGTACGAGATCAAGCCACACTTACTTCTTTAGAGAGACATGAGAATCTCAGAAGCGCATTTACCGTCTCCCACTATCTCGATTGTCCAGTCATTCTTGTAGATGATGTGGTGACCACAGGCGCCACATTGAAGAACGCAATTGACGCCCTAAGAGAGAGAAAAATGACAGTTTTAGGCGCTGTGACCGCATGTGCGTCAGCCCACCAACTCCTAATACGATAGCCCTCTCAACACCCCTCTCAATAACCGATGGAAGGCTGATTCGTGGTCGCAATTCTCGACAAGATTCTTCGCGCTGGCGAGGGTCGCGCTCTCAAGCAGCTTGAGAAGATTGCTTCCGAAGTTAATTCACACGAGGCAACATTTTCTGCAATGAGTGATGATGAATTGCGCTCTATGACGGCGAAATTCAAAGAGCGGTTATCTCAAGGTGAGGATCTTGATGACATTCTCCCTGAAGCATTTGCAGTAGTTCGAGAGGCCTCAAAGCGCACACTTGGTCAACGTCACTATGACGTTCAGATTATGGGTGGAGCTGCACTGCATCGAGGCAATATCGCTGAAATGCGAACGGGTGAAGGTAAGACCCTTGTGGCAACTCTTCCATCGTACTTAAACGCTCTTACTGGACTTGGTGTTCACATTGTTACGACCAATGATTACTTGGCGGAACGCGATAGTGAATGGATGGGTCGCATACATCGCTTCCTTGGGCTAAAGGTCGGAGTAATTCTTGCCTCCATGACCCCAGCTGAGCGTCGTGAGCAATACGGCGCAGACATTACATATGGAACAAATAATGAATTTGGTTTTGATTACCTTCGAGACAACATGGCGTGGAATCTCGCAGATTGCGTCCAGAGAGAACATAATTTTGCAATCGTTGATGAGGTTGACTCCATCCTTATTGATGAAGCGCGTACTCCTCTCATCATTAGCGGACCAGCTGATAAAGCGACTAAGTGGTATATGGAATTTGCCACCATCGCAGGCAGACTCAATCGAGGCGAGCACTATGAAGTTGATGAGAAGAAGCGCAATGTAGGAATTCTTGATGCCGGCGTTACGCGAGTTGAAGAGTTGCTCAAAATAGAGAATCTCTACGAAGCAGTAAATACACCCATGATTGGCTATCTCAACAATGCTTTGAAAGCCAAGGAGCTATTCAAGCGTGATCGTGATTATGTGATCATGAGTGGTGAACTCTTGATTGTCGATGAACATACCGGTCGAGTTCTTTCTGGTCGTCGATACAGTGAAGGCCTGCACCAAGCTCTAGAAGCTAAAGAACGTGTTGAAATTAAAGATGAAAATCAGACGCTAGCCACTATTACTCTGCAGAACTACTTCCGTCTTTACGACAAATTAGCAGGTATGACAGGTACTGCAATGACGGAAGCCTCGGAATTTATGCAGATTTACAAGCTGGGCGTCATCCCAATTCCCACAAACAAGACTATGCAACGTATTGATCAATCAGATTTGGTATATAAAACTGAAGAAGCGAAGTTTGAAGCGGTTGCGCAAGACATCATGGAGCGTCACCGTAAAGGACAACCTGTTCTGGTTGGTACCGTCAGTGTTGAAAAGTCTGAAGTTCTCTCTCAAGCTCTTCGCCGTAAAGGTATTCCCCATGAAGTTCTCAATGCAAAACAGCACGAACGTGAAGCTGCAATTATTGCAAGAGCGGGAACTATCGGCGCAGTAACTGTCTCAACCAATATGGCCGGTCGTGGTACTGACATTATGTTGGGTGGAAACCCAGAATTTATGGCCGATTACGAATTGCAACGCCAGGGAGTTTCACCTGTTGATGATGCCGAGCAATATGAAGCGCTCTGGCCCGAAGAATTAGCAAAACAAAAGTCTGCGGTTGCAAAAGGACATGAAGAAGTGGTGTCGCTTGGCGGACTCTATGTACTTGGTACCGAACGTCATGAATCTCGTCGTATTGATAATCAGCTACGTGGCCGTTCTGGACGTCAAGGCGATCCCGGCGAATCTCGTTTCTATCTCTCACTTCAAGATGAATTAATGCGCCGCTTCAACTCCGCACTAGTGGAACGGTTCTTGACCGCTGCAGGAATTCCAGAAGATACGCCGATTGAGTCAAAGATGGTTTCAAATGCCATTAAATCCGCTCAAACTCAGGTTGAATCTCAGAACTTTGAAATGCGTAAGAACGTCCTTAAATATGACGATGTCATGAATCGCCAGCGCGAAGTTATCTATCGCGAGCGACGTGAAGTGCTTGAAGGTGCTGATATTAAAGAGCAAGTGATGACATTTATCGAAGACACCATCCGTGGATATGTTGGTTCTGCAACTAGCGAAGGATTCCCTGAAGAGTGGGATCTCAACCAACTATGGACCGTGCTTAAATCCACATACCCGATCTCATTTACTGTAGAAGAATTAGAAAACGAAGTTGGTGGACGCACTGGCCTCGATGGCGACTTCTTATCGCAACGGATCATCGATGACATTTTTGCCGCCTACGCAAAACGTGAATCCGAGCTCGGCGAGGAAGTCACCCGCGAATTAGAACGAAAGATTTTGCTATCCGTCTTGGATCGTAAGTGGCGTGAGCACCTCTATGAAATGGATTATTTACAAGAGGGAATTGGCTTGCGAGCGATGGCTCAACGCGACCCGCTCGTCGAATATCAGAAAGAGGGCTACGACCTCTTCTCTGCAATGATGGATGCAGTCAAGGAAGAGATGGTTGGCTTCTTATTCAATGTTGAAGTCAAAGTCGAAGATTCTCATGTTGAAGCTAAAGGAGTTACACCCGCAGCGCCATCGCAAGAATTGCGTTATTCCGCGCCGAGTGAAACTGGTTCAGTCGCCACATCTAAGAGTGATGGAGTCTCGCGCAACGCACCCTGCCCTTGTGGTTCCGGTAAGAAATATAAGCGTTGCCACGGCGCTTCATAGGATTTCAAACTCTGTACAGAGCCACTTGCGGTCGACGCCTTCAAATCTTGCAACAAGTGCACGCACTCTCTCTTTGAAAACCAGAGTTACATTCACCTCGATGACTCCCTCGATGGGTTGATTTCTATGAACTCTTCTGATTTTTGGTACTTCTGTGGCAGAACCAATTCTGCGTAAAAGCGAGTTGTAGGTAAATCTATGTGTGGAGCGAGCCAATTGCTGAGGTGATCGTTTTCCTGCCAAAATTTCAAGTGCACTGACAACATATGTAAGAGTCCATCGCTCGATATTAGGTAACTCAGATAATGGTGAAGGGTTCGGAGCAAAATCTGGGTCGTAACTTTCTCCATGAGAAGTGGGAACGAGATATAACTTCTTCCCACCAGTAAGTTCCTTTTCAGAAACTTGGCTCTCTCTTATTGAGAAGAGACTCTCTTTAGTGAAGAGATCCAGCATGGGTTGGGGTTTGTATTGAGCGATTTCCATGGCTGAAGATTGAGGTATTGACCTTCATTACAACTCATACGAAAGTATGAGATCTCGAAATTAACTTTCCACAGACATTTACCGTCTTACACAGATTTGTGGATAACGCTCAATTACGACCTTAAACCGACTATTCATGGTCCATGAAAAGGCAATCAAAAAATCGGTTTAGCTTCAATCCGAGACTAATACTCGGAGCTTCATTAATAGCGGCATCCTTCTTCTCTGCATACTTGCTCGCTAATTCAAATAATCGAATGATTACTGTCTGGAGCGCAGTAAGCGATCTTGCCCCCGGCCAGATTATTCAAAGTAGCGACATCACGCCCACTCAAGTTCTTATTCCAGAAAACGCTGCGTTCTATCTCAGCGCTGATTTTCCACTTGTAGGTAGCTATGTTGTTCGACCCGTAGGCGCCTCTGAGCTAATTCCTTCGTATTCAATGGCCGAGAGAACTAAATTCGATCTCAAGCGAGTGCCGATTTCGCTGGCGCGATCACGAGTACCTCTTGGCGTAACTCGAGGAAGTGTGATTGACATCTATGTAACCCCAAAAGAACAACTCGGTGGCATTGTTGAATCCTCCAAGAAATCTAAAGCCACATCGCTTCTAAACGGAGTGTCAGTTGAGGGAATTGACCTTGAGGCAAGCAAGCTCGGCGGTGATATTGGTTTAACCATTCTTGTTCCACCTTTGTATGTACAAGACATTGTCACTGCTATGGCGGTCTCCAATTTTGTAGTGGTGCGAAACAATTGAGTATTGGCCTAATAACCGCACTCGTTAACGCGGAAAACGAAGATCGGATAATTGCCTCTCTCATTTCAGATGGTTTTACTCTCGAAAAACGTTGTCATTCCATGCATCAACTCAGAGACTATCTCTCGGTGACTTCCTCTACAGAGCGATTTCTCATTATTGCTGACGAAGAGTTTGGTTTGCTCAGCCAAGATTGTTCAGCATTGGTATCCGAACAGAGAGCCCTTCTTCAAGTACCAGCACACACTTTCCTCTCTTCTGAGGAGATCCGATTTCGCTCACATGAGGCGGTACGACAGCCTGTAGCCCCCATTTTGCAACTCAGGACTTTTCAGAGACAGAAGAATTTCGTAGCAATTACAGGCTCGAGTGGTTCACCTGGGATTACTACTATCGCACTTAATCTCGCTAGTGAATTGTCTGAGCAAAGGAAGGTCCAACTCATAGATGGCGATCCTCAGCGTCGCGATCTATTTCAAAGAATTGGTTTACAGAATCGAGACACTTCAGCGCTAACGCCTCAACTCTCCGTTGCATCGATTGATTACATGAATACCGCTACAACCCTCGATGCTAACTTGGGCACCATTGTTTGTATCGATATTGGAGATGCTCCGCCGTTAAAAGAATTAGTTAAGGATCGGCGAAAGTTAGGAAGAGATTTCTTAGAGAATTATCAAATGTGTAGCCATGTGGTTTATGTGGCGCAAGCCGAAAATTACTCACTCGCAGAGTTAGAGAGTTTTAGAGAAGCGATGACTGAAATTGCTCCAGAAATCTCCATTGTTTGGGTTCTCAATAAGATTGGCAATTCCACGCGACAGAAAGCAATTCAAAAGAGTTTTAGTGCGCGCATCTCAGGAAACCAAGGGTTCTATCTGCCTCGAGAGCATGCAGTACTAGATCGCGCTCAAGGACAGTACTCAACCCTGGTGGAGGTGGCTCCACGAAGTGCGCTCCGTAGAGCAGTGAAGGAGCTCTCGATTTATCTAGATAATTTAATCTGAGTACCCTTTCGCCCATGCCATTCAGACACTTAGTAGAGGGTTCTACTTCACTCTCTGCTGCTGATGTGGCGCGACTTGGGGAGTTGGTTGCCGAATGGCAACTTCTCGCCGATATTTCTTTTGCAGATCTTGTTCTCTGGGTTCCACGCCGAAGTGATG
>Ga0209972_10000183_pt1 | contig 63017 bp, 61 predicted proteins | sample NOAtaG_7_FD_187302 | JGI IMG/M metagenome (GOLD analysis project Ga0209972, IMG submission 187302) | Freshwater lake microbial communities from Lake Erie, under a cyanobacterial bloom - NOAA_Erie_Diel1S_2200h metaG (SPAdes) (version 2) | ecosystem: Environmental > Aquatic > Freshwater > Lake ... | reverse complement strand
ACCAACAAAAACAGTTGGGTTAGCACTGAAGTTGTTGGGACTAAAGATAGTGTAGAAAGAAGGAACAAGAGAGATGTTCTTACTAATTGGATAGACGTAGGACAGTTCCAGATCATACTGTGTACCATCTTGACCAGTAAATAGAAAATTCTTGCCACTAGTAAAGTTAAAGGGCATTCCGAAGGAAATCAAAGCTTGAGCACCTTCCTTGAAGAGGTCAGGGAATGCTGCACCAACTTGGAATGTTTGCATCACGACATTGGTAGAACCACCAGCAGTTAAGTTAACGTTGGTAGTACCATAGCCATAGCGACCAAACAAGCCAAATCCCTTAGAAACTAACCAATCGAAGTTAGCAACGAATACATCTGATTGTCCATTATTAGCAACACCATTAAATAAAGCTGGTAGAGATGGAGTCAATCCAGCACCACCAACTACTCCAGCATTAGCAGCAAGGTTAGTACGGCTGTAAAGTAAACGGAACTTAAAGGCATCACTTGGCTTAAACCCAATCTCAGCAGTTAAAGCATTGTTACCACCAAATAGCCCTTGGTTGGGATTAGCTGCTGAACCATTATTGTTAAATTCATTGCTCTCAGCCAAGTAACCAATTTTGAAATCAAACTGGTTACCTAAAGGAGTCAAGAATACAGCACCAGCACCACGCTTGGCGTTAGTCAACAATGTGCTGTTGATTGAGTTAAAGCTAGTATTCCAAGGATAGATAAACCGAATATTGTCAAAGTATTTGTAGAAGTTGACACGAGGTCCAACAACTAAGCTAGCCTTCTCAAATACTGGGAAGGTATATGACAATTCACGCAATACAAAAGTATTAGCGGTAGCACCAGCAGTTTGATCGGTAAATGGAACACCAGTGGTGTTCCCAAAACCACTTGCAAAAGGAGTGTAATTAATGAAAGGAGATGTCCCATTACCAACAGCCAATTGAGTGATTAAAGAATCCTTACCAGTAAAGGATGTATTTAGAGTCAACCACACTAGCCCACTCATGGTTATATTAGGAGTGGGTGCGGGAACACTAGTTGGAGTTAAGACTGCATTATTACCTGTAGCACCAGTAACGTTGAAGAAAGCAAGACCACTGAGCTTGGTGGTAGTAGAGAATTGCTGAGCTTCGAGCTTCGTTACCTTAGCATCTAGAGCATCTACACGACCACGGAGGGTTGCCAACTCAGCCGCAAATTCTTCTTGCAGTTTTTGCAAAGTAGCGAGGTCTTCTTTGCTGACCTTATCAGCTAGCCCTGCGGAGATGATTTCATTGATTTTGTCCAAGCAAGCATTTAAGCCAGCAGCAAACTCATAGCGGGTAGTTGCTTGTTTGCCACGGAAAGTACGATCAGGATAACCTGCGATACATCCGTAGCGCTCAACTAGAGATTGCAATGCAGTAAAAGCCCAATCCGTGGGCTTTACATCGCTCAGTTGAGAAACAGAGGTAACATTCTGAGCTACTTCTTGTTTAGGACGGTTTAATTCTGTATTGATCGCCCGAATTGTTTGCGATTCAGTTAGCTTTACCTCATTAGTAGGTAAGGAAGCCTGTAATACGGGAGTTGAGGAAGCTTTAGATTGAACTTGAACTTGACTTTGATTTTCTGCACTTACGCCTGTAGCGGCTGCTAGAACACTCAGCCCCAAGAGGACTGAAAGATTACTGATTTTTTTCATGCCATCACACCAATTTAGAGAAAACTTGCTACATTATGAACAATTTGAGTAAAAGAATTAATTTTACAAGAATTGCTCACAGTATCAATACCGTAACTTATGGAAAGTTAACAAAATTGGAAAGAAACAAATGTATTGTTAAATACATTCTAGTCCCAGTCATCATCCCAATCTTCATCGAAATCATCTCTAAACCCTTGTTTTTTCTTTGTAGATGGATTTACAAATGAATTTTTTGATGACGTTTTTTGAGATTCTGTTTGGCGCTTCTGGAAAGATGACTTAGAATTGGAAATAGTGAATTTTGGAAGACTGGAAAATGAGAATTGGAGAGAGTTTCGAGAAAATTCCATGAATACACTCATTGCTGTCGCTCCTAGACCTGTACAAAAAATTAGTACTAGTCCTAAAGGTAGTTTGATAGATTCAAATGCTCCCAATTTTACGGTGACAAGAGATATGTTTTGGCTAGCAAAAATCGCCAGCCCCATAGAGCCAATCCACAAACCGAAATAAAGTAGTAAACGCAGCATATCTGGGATTTATTCCATTGAATTGGAAAGGTAATGTCCGAATTCTGCGACAAAGCGATTATCAATGATTGCTTGACGCATTCTTTGTGTAAATCGAATAAGCTCAGTGATGTTATGGATAGATAGCAATGTATATCCTAAAATTTCCTGCGATCGCACTAAATGGCTAAGATAGGCTCGTGAGAAATTTTGGCAGGTATAACAAGGGCAATCGCGATCAAGTTGTTCAAAATCACGTTTAAATTTCTGATTTTTGAGATTCCAGCGATCGCCTCTTACTAGAGCGACATTATGCCTCGCTAGTCGGGTGGGAATGACGCAATCAAACAAATCTATGCCTGCGGCGACAGCTTGAGCCATTTCCTTATACGTGCCAACGCCCATCAGGTAACGGGGTTTATTGGTAGGCAATAGTGGTGTAGTAGCTTTCACAATTTTTTCGATGAGTTCGGCAGGTTCACCAACACTCACGCCACCGATCGCATATCCTGGTAAGTCAAATTCAATCAGTTCACGCGCCGATTTTTGCCGTAAATCAAGATAGACTCCACCTTGGACGATTCCAAATAGGGCTTGCATATCCTTGCGATCGTGAGCTTTAATGCAACGCTCTAGCCAACGGGTGGTACGTTCACCTGCAAGCTTGACAGATTCATAGGTGGCTGGATAGGGAGCGCATTCATCAAAAGCCATGATCACATCTGCGCCCAGTTGGTTCTGAATTTGAATCGATTTTTCTGGGGTGAGATTGATCATATTGCCATCACGGGGAGAGCGAAATTGTACTCCTTCCTCGCTAATGGAACGAATTTCACTGAGGCTAAATACTTGAAATCCACCTGAATCCGTGAGGATGGGACCATCCCAGTTCATAAATTTATGTAAACCGCCAGCCTCCGCAACAATATCTTCTCCTGGTTGTAGATGGAGGTGATAGGTATTGGCTAAGACCATCTCGGCTTTGCAATCTTTAAGATGAGCAGGGGTGACGGTCTTGACATTAGCTAACGTGCCAACGGGCATAAACCTTGGAGTACTGACGGTTCCATGGGGCGTGTAGAACTGCCCAACTCTTGCATCAGTGTGGCAGCACTGGCACTCTAATTTAAAAGTGAAGTTATTCAGAGCTTACAATCCTTATTACAAACTTAGACTTAAAATCTACAGATTCAATCGGTCTCTAATTGTATCTCAATCTCACTTTACAATTAAACGCTTTCTAGCACTTGGCTCATGGTTAAAGAAATTTCTGGGAAAACATTGGAGATAATGTGATCGCTTTCTCTATAAACCTTCTCGATATAAACTCCATTCACCAAGCTTAAAACCGTAAAGGTTTCCAGCAAAAAATCAACAATCCAATATTCAGAAATACCAAACTGAGCATATTCTTCGCGTTTTTCGACTGTATCCACAGAACGACAGGTTGGGCTAACAATTTCAATTACCAATGGACATGCTTCTCGGAGGATATCTGGCTTACTTTTTAAGCTTTCTCTCTGGTCTAACGTCATCACTAATACATCAGGACGACGAGTTCTTTTACCATTGAATATTTCCGTACTATTGACGCGAACACAGTAAGGATACTGAAACCGTTTGATTTCAGTTTGCAAGAAAAATGCAAAAAACATCATCAAATCATTATGAAATCCAGTCGCAGGAGTCACTTCAACTAACTCCCCATCATTAAATTCATATAGTTTGTCAGTACCATCGTCATAGGTGAGATATTCCTCGAATGTCATTTTTCTAGCAGTGGTGACGGTCATACGTTTCCATCCTTGCGATTAAATGAGGTTTTGGTAAGACTTACAAAACAAGCCTTACCAAAGCGGATTTGATTAGTTCGATTGTAACAAAGCAATTTGCTTAAATTGGGTATGGTTAGGCGCAATCGCATTTGCAGAACTGCTGATCATGTTAGTCGCTAAATTGGGAATCAGTCCAAAGAAAACGATGATCAGGGCAAGGGCGATCGCAGGAAATTTCTCCTGCCATTGAGCAAATGGGATAGAAGTAATAATTTTATCGCTACCATCTTTGCGAACGGAGAAGCGACCAAAAAATACGCGATCGAGCATGATCAGGAAGTAAACTGCGGTTAAGCCCGTACCTAACATACAGAGAATTGTTTGTATTGGAAAAACAGCAAAACTGCTACGGAAGATCACAAACTCAGCGATAAAACCCATCATTCCTGGAGTACCTGCACTCGCCATTGACGCTAAAATCATTAAGGAACCTGTGACAGGTAAGCCGCGTTCAGGATTGAGCAAACCATTGAGAGAGTCAAGATTACGAGTTCCTGTTTTCTTATAGACAATACCGACCAGAATAAAGAGAAGTGCCGAAATTAAGCCATGACTGACCATCTGAAAAATTGCACCGACAATTGAGAGGGGAGTAGCGGTGGATAGAGCAAGAATAATATAGCCCATGTGACCAACGGAACTATAGGCAACCATCTTCTTCATGTCTTTTTGGGTAATTGCCGTGAGACATCCATAAATGACGCTGACTACTGCCCAAATTGCTAGGAAAGGTGCGATCGATTGCCATGCTTCGGGTAGCAACCCAAGTCCAAAACGTAATAAACCGTAGGTTCCTAATTTTAGGAGAATACCTGCGAGTAGAGTAGAAACTGGTGTGGAAGCTTCAACGTGAGCATCGGGCAACCATGTATGTAATGGCACAATGGGAATCTTGATCCCAAAACCAAGCAATAGGAGAATTAGTAAAATCCCTCTAGTGCTTTTTGATAATCCTTCTAGATTTAAGTCTTGATAATTAAAGGTGAAACCAGTGACATCGCCACTACCAAAGGCTGCCATCCCAAAGAATGCAGCTAAAATCAACACTCCTGAAATAGCTGTATAAATCAAGAATTTGGTTGCAGCATAACCGCGTCTTTCGCCACCCCAAATTGCAATTAAGAGATAGAGAGGAATGAGTTCTACTTCAAAAAACAGGAAGAAGAGGAGGAGATTTTGAGCAAGGAAAGCGCCATTGACTCCACCACCAATGAGTAATAACAGAGGAAAGTAGAGATTGGGACGCTGAATATCTGTGCTGATATAGATGGCAATACTTAGGAGTAAGCCATTAAGTAGGACTAAGGGAAATGATATGCCATCTATGCCTAATTGATAACTAAGTCCGATTTGATCTAACCAAATTAAGGATTCTCTTAATTGCATAGTGGCAAGACTTAGATCAAATTTTGTTAGCAGAAATAAAGACCACCCAAAGCTAGAGATCGCTATTCCTAAGGAGATGTTGCGTAATTTTTTGGAGTCAAGTATGCCGCTTAGTAGAGCAACAATTACTGATCCAGCGATCGGAAACCAAATTAAGGTACTTAACATATTGGCGATGTAAAAGGGAAAAAGGAATTTATGTTATCAGTACTTCCCCCATTGATGGTTAACGTTTATACACAAGTTAGCTGCTAACAATTAGGTTTTAAATGATCTCCCTCCATCCCCCTTTTCATGGGGGAAGAAGAAAATTCCTAACCCCTTGAAAAGGGAGGCTGGGGGATCTACCCGCTGACAACTAAATAGAGAACTTTTATATACACGTTAGATTGGGAGAGAGGGCATAATGGCGGTTAATTTAAGCCATAGAAGGCGGCAAAACCAATCAGAATCAGACCAATTAAGATTGTTAAAATATATTGTTGTAATCTTCCTGTCACTGTATATTTCAGACTCTCGCCACTCAAAATGGAAGCAAAGCCCAAAAAGTTTACGGAGCCATCAACTAAATAGCGATCAATCCAAGCGAGAAGTTTGGAACCGCCACCAACAATTAGAACTACTGTATATTTGTAAATTGCCTGTACATATAAGTCGTAAGCAAGCAAATCCTGCACAGCCTTCCATGTACTGCGAACAAACCTAGGAGGCATGGGCACAGAGCTTACGGTTGAGAAATAGGGTTTGATGTAGATATATGCGCCTACGCCAAAGCCAAGTAAGCCTGAAGATGAGAGTATAGTTGTACCCCAGATATCAACTGTATCTAAGTCAATATCTACAAATTCCCAAGATGGTAGGAGAATTGGCACAAGCAGCGTAATAATCGTCAGTCCTACGAGGGGAAGAGCGACCTGCCAAGCTACTTCGGCTGCACGCCGAGTTTTCTGCTGCGTTGGTCCTAAGAAGACGAGTGCAAAAATTCGTATTAATCCAAAGGCCGTAATGCAGTTAACTAATAAGGCGATCGCGATTAGCCATGGGTCACTATTCCAAAAAGTTTCTTCCCACCGAAGGAGTGTCCAAAATCCGCCAAAGGGCAATAGGGCAACCAGACTAAGGGAACCAACGATAAAGGAAACTAAAGTAGCAGGCATACGTGTTTTCAGCCCACCCATTTCCGTAAGATCCTGTGTCATTGTCGTCATCATTACTGCGCCAGAACTGAGGAATAGCAAGGACTTGCTGATGCCATGACTAAAGAGCAATCCTAAGGCGAGATCAGGCTGCTGCATACCTACAGCGATGAAGACTAAACCTAAATATGCACTCGTGGAGTGGGACAGGGCGCGTTTGAGGTCGATTTGGGCGATCGCCACTAAACTTGCACCGACAGCCGTAATTGCGCCAATAATTACTGAAACTTCAGCCGCCACAGGAAATAGTGATAAAACTGGCTGAAGCTTAATCAGAACATAGGCTCCTGTTCCTACAACCACTGAATTTCGCAAAATCGAAGCGGGGTTGGGTCCCTCCATTGCCTCATCTAGCCAGAGGTGTAAAGGGAACTGGGCGCATTTACCAAGGGGACCTGCTATTAGAGCTAATCCTAATAAAGTACCGAATTGTTGATGTTCTGAGAAATAGGCGATCGTCTGTGGATTTGCCGCCCATTCCTTTAAATCAGAGAAATTTAAGCTACCAGTTAAGTTAGACAGTGCTACCACACCCATTAATAGGAATAGGTCGCCAACCCGTTTTGTCCAAAAAGCATCTCGGGCTGCTGTCACGACGAGTGGCTGTGCGTACCAGAAACCCACTAGTAAATAGGTGGACAGGGTGAGCATTTCCAGCAATGCGTAACTAAAAAAGAGCGAGTCACTAAAGGCAATACCTGTAATTGCTGCCTCAAAGAAACCAATTAAGGCACAAAATCTCGCGATCGCCCAATCAGTTTCCAGTGATCCTAGTCCATAGACCTGTGAAATTAAGCTCATTGTGGCGATCATTACCGATGCGCCCACACTAATTGGAGAAATATCAATGGCAAAAACAAGATTTAAATCAAAGGCTTGAAACCAACTAAACTCAACCTGTTGAGCTGCTTTGCCCCAGATCGATGTCAGTAACCAACAACTATGCACTAAGGCTAGTACAGTCATCAATATATTTAGGTAAGCCGCAGGACGTGGCCCCGTGCGCCGCACCAACCTCAGCGACCAAGGTAAGGTGATTCCTGCGCCCAGCAAACCATAGCAAGGAAGTAGCCAAGCTGTTTCTAGGATCATTGATTCATTTATAGAGTTTTTACTATGTTTATATTAAAAAGTATTAAATATTCTAAAAGTCTACATCAAAATGTTTCATGCCCAAGATCGCCTGATTAACTAAGAATATTTGATATGAGGCATATCCATAGAGAATAAGTTAGGGTTTCACACTTGAATTTTGTGACACGGCTAATCTACGGCTCATAAATCTGTTTTAGCAATACTGCTTAATTTTCCGCTATTTTCGCAGCGCTTTGTACCACGCAAATAGCGTTATTGAAATTACGTTAATTTGAGTACATTTGACAGTATTTTTTGATCAAGACGAAACGATCACGAGCTTGTTGATGTCTCTTTTGCCAAGTTGATGGATTGCGAGCAGTTTGTAACATGCTTAAGTCCACGCCCAACATTTTTAGCTGTTTATCAATTTCAACTTGCAGAGATAAATAGGGTGGTGTGACATCCAAATGAGTATTTATAATTTGGGTTTGAAAAAAATCATGGATTTCCCGATGCGATCGCAACCATTCTTTAACAAGTGCAGATGCGGGTTCTACCTGTGATGCGATCGCTATTTGCAGTGTCTCTAACTGACTTTGCAAATCCTGAATTAAATCTACATAATCCTGTGACACTTGTATTTACCTAATTGCGCCTTGATGCTGTATCGATATATCGATATATAGATAGCAGTTTCTATTCTGTGGCTGGTAGTGCTGCAAAGTAATTTTTTTAGTAATTTTTAGTAATTGTGTTGCGGGCGCGAAGCGCCCGCAACACAATTACATTGCATGACTAACCTGTGGCTAAGCAATCGCTTAAAAACCGATACCATTTGGAAGCAATATTGACATCAGTAAACCTGATACTAGGCATCTCGCCAGTTTTTAGTACCAACTCCAGAGAAATTTGTCTACCGTTTAAAGGAAATTCAGCATCTTGATCATCAAAAAATTGACTATCAATCCGAAAGCGAATACGCGCAATATCAGCAAAGCTCACTGTTTGTAAATTTTGAGGATCTTTACGTGTCGGTTTACCCCAAGTCAGGCGATCGCCCTTTTGTCCTAGTACAGAATAAATATCATATTTATGTCGTTCAAACTGGCTTGCCCATCGCTTATAGGACTCAATTTTTTGGTATTCATTCCAGCCTGACCACACTAGCCAAAAGAACACTAACAGCAGGGGCAACCACAAAAGTCCACGTTCCATAGAATCGAAAAGTTTAGTTGATTTGCTAACACTTATGACATCACATTGCGCTTTAGAACCCAATTAATGATAGTGGTGGCGCTTTGCGCCACCACTATCATTAATTGGATTTACGAGTATGGAGGGACTCGAACCCCCGACCCTCAGAACCGGAATCTGATGCTCTATCCAACTGAGCTACATACCCATACTCTGACAAATCATACCATAGAAGATTATTAGCGCTTATAGCAATGCGCTTACTGAAAAAATAGTGGTAGTACTAAAGTTGCATAACTACCCTCAATTTCAAGAATTGAAAGAGAATCGACGTACCGCTAATAAACTACCTAGCACTCCAATGACTGAGCCCAAAATTAATAGCACAAGTGGTAACAGCAGTTGGACTCGGAAATCTGTATTTAAGCCAAGGGTAAGTGACTTGATTAGTTCGGGTTGATTAACGATCGCTTCTCCCAAAAGATTGAGACTCAGCATCAACATTAAATAGGCTGACGCTGCACCCACAACCCCAAATACTACGCCCTGCAAAACAAATGGGAAATAAATCCATGTTGCCGTTGCCCCCACTAATTGCATCACCTCAATTTCGCGTCGTCGAGCTAGAACAATCAGACGAATAGTGGTTGTGATTACTGCGATCGAAATAACTGTAAAAATCGCCACGATCGCCACACTGCTATTACTCACCGCACGGCGCAACTGACCGATACGTTCCACCACCTCATTGGTATACCACACCTCATTAACACCCTTTAATCCCGAAATTCGCCTAGCAATGTCAGGCACGCGATCGCTAGATACAGCCCGCACTTTAAACTCATCAACTAAAGGATTTCCGCCTAATTGTTGTGTCGCTTGACTTAAATCATTTTTACCGAGATCCCTCATCAAGTTCAGCCATGCATCTTCCTTGGGGATTAGCTTTGCCGCCGCGACACCATCAACCAGCAGCAAACGTGATTGCATCGACTCACCGACCGTATTTTCATCTAAATACACCGAAATCTCTAACTGACTACCTAACTGCCCTAGGACATTTTCTAATTGCCAAGAAATTTGTAAGCTTGCACCAAACAAAAATAGCAACACCGCCACCGTACTCACAGCCGCCCAATTCATCCAACCACCACGCCGCAAACCCAGCAGAGTCTCGCGAAGCAAATAGTCTATTTTCGTAAAAAAGCGAACGACGTTTTGAACCATAGCATTAGGGGGAGGAAAAAAGAAAAAGGAAAACAGAAAAAATTTTAAGCGATGAAAGCAATCACCAAACTAACAGCAAATAGCTAACAGACTAAACAATATAACCATTCTGCAAATGCAACACAGGATGATTAGCGGCTCTGACTAATTGCTCATCATGGGTAGTTAAGAGGACGGTGACACCAAAGGAATTGAGCTTTTTCAAGATTTTAATGACTTGCCATGCATTGTCAGGATCGAGGTTGCCCGTTGGCTCATCGGCAAGCACAAGCGGTGGTGTATTGACGATCGCTCTGGCAATACTGGTTCTTTGCTGCTCCCCCCCAGAGAGTTCTTCGGGGAAACAATGGGCTTTATGTAATAAGCCCACCATTTTTAGAGCAGGCTGCACCCGACGTTGAATTTCCTTATAGGTATAGCCCTGCGCCATGAGTACAAAAGCAATATTCTCAGAAACAGTTCGACGCGGCACAAGCTTGTAATCTTGAAAAACAATGCCAATTTTGCGGCGTAACATCGCCAAATTTTTGCCTTTCAATCCATTAAGGCTAAATCCATTAACAAATATTTTCCCATCCGTAGCTTGCTCAGCCCCATATAGCAATTTTAATAATGTGGATTTCCCCGATCCTGAATGCCCCGTAATAAATTTAAATTCGCCTTGATAGAGTTCAATACTAACGTCTCGTAAACCTACAGCACCATTAGTGTAGGTTTTACACACATTTTCTAATTTAACGATCACCGACTTTTTAGGATTAATGGGACTAGTGTCAGCTGGATGATGATTAGGGTTAGTTTCAGTTGGATTGGTCTTGGTTGGCTGTTTTAGCATGAGCGATCGTTTTTTATTCTAAAAAAGTTGAGCCTAGATATAGCATTTTTCAAGCAAGCGATTTACTGAGGTTTGTTTCCTTTCAGCAGAGAAATAATCCTGTACTCACTAGATTGGCGGATACTAAATACCACGCTCAGTCTTTTGTAATTGTGATTATACCGATCTAGTCAAGGGATCATCGCTAGCTATTGTTCTAGCAAAATTCCTAGTAGTACAGCGGTTTTCATTTTGCCTACGGCAAAATGAAAACTCAAAAACTTTACTGGGATTGATTTTTTGTTTTCAAATGAGTATGCATTCATTTGAAAACCGCTATATTACAGAGTATTGGATCTATCTTTTTTAATGCTTGTGCAAAGCGCTTTATACTACACTGCGTGTTTCCAAATCATTGATGAGATTTAAAAATCTATAGTTGAAATTTTTTACTCATGAGATATCATGAGCGAAATTTATTAAAAAAACTAGTAAGCTTTTATAGATCTGGTACTTTTACCTTAAAAAGAAAGGCTTGCGATCATTGTCTTTCATATAGAATCAGCTATCCTTTAAAGCACAGTAATGTAATAACTTAAGGAACTAGCTAACTATATGTCAATTCACCAAACCAACTGAGGGGTTATTAGCAGTGGCAGCTCACAAGATACTAGTGATTGATGATAGTCGCGTAATCCGTAATATGGTGCGTGATATGCTCCCGCCAGCAAATTTTGAAGTAGTAGAAGCCGCCGACGGCATCAAGGGGCTGGAACTGATCCAGCAGGAACGCCCTTGGATGATCATGCTAGATTTTCTACTACCTCGGATGAGTGGCTTTGAAGTTTATGAGGCATTGCAGCAAAGTCCAGAACTCAGTCTCATTCCCTTAATTTTGATGTCTGGGCGTAAGGAAGAAGTAACGAGTAAAATCGCGGAACCTTTTGAAGAAAAATATTTGGTGTTTATTGAAAAGCCATTTGAACAAAAGGAATTGATCATCGCGATCAAAAGGGCAAAGACTCTAGCAGACAAGCGCAAACTAATTCCTCCAAAAACAGATATTTCTCTTTTAGAGAAGGTAGATAGTAACTTGATTAAACGGATTGAGGAGCTAGAAGTAAAGCAGAAGCACTTAGAGCAACAGTTGATAACACAGCAAAAGCAATTCCATCAACTAGTAGACTTTATCAAGAAGAAACTAAAGTAAGGAACAAAAGCCTTCTTTGTAAAGGCAATTGCTCCCCAAATTTGAGAATTTGTGAGTTAGCTAAAGCTGACATCCCTTTAGTCATGGATGGAGCCATCGGGCATGGTTGCCCCACTAAATTTAGTGTGATCAATTTTAGTCAAGCTCAGATCTGCTTTGAGCAAATTTGCCCCCTGTAAGTTGGCAAAGCTAAGATCGGCTCTGGTCAAAATAGCTCCCCGCAGATCTGCTCTTTCGAGATTAGCCCTACTAAGATCTGCCCAGCCAAGATCGGCTCCTCGGAGATCGGCTTCTCTTAAGTTAACGTGGGTCAAGATAGATTCACTAAGGTCGATCCCATGTAAAGATACACCTTGCATATCGACATCATGCAAATGGGTTTGTCCAAAGTTACGATCGCCTTTTGCATAGCGATCTAGTAATTCCGCTTTGGTGAGTGCTGCGTGAGAGGGAAATGTCATAATCAGTTTCTGCCAATATTTAGAAGTACTTTGTACCTCTAAATATTTATCCTAGTTTGTATATATTCATTTTTATTATGACGGATTGGTTGCAACGTACAGAATTACTGATTGGTGCTAATGGATTGCACAAGCTCAAGCAAGCAAACGTTTTAGTTGTCGGTATGGGTGGTGTTGGCAGTTTTGCGGCGGAATTTTTATGTCGAGCAGGTATTGGGCGAATGACTATCGTTGATGGCGATCGCGTTGATCCTTCTAACAAAAATCGGCAGATTGTCGCACTCAATAGTACTGTTGATGTCCATAAAGCAGATGTAATGTCTCAACGGATACAGGATATTAATCCAGAAATTCAGTTGACAGCAATTAAGGAATTTCTTACGCCTGATTTGATGATGGAGCTAGTCACGACCAAATTTGACTGGGTGCTAGATTGTATCGATAGTTTGCAACCAAAGCTCTATTTTCTTGGGGCAGCAGTTACTAATGGGGTGAAGGTTGTGAGCAGTATGGGCGCAGGAGGTCGTATCGATCCGCAGAAGGTGAGAATCGCCCCAATTTTTGAAACGGATTGCTGTCGTTTTGCTTATAAGGTAAGAAAAGGACTAAGACGTAAGGGCTTTGGAAAAGCGAATATTATTGCGGTCTATTCTGAGGAGTTAGTAAATCGGGAATCTTTGCAATTAACTGATGGCAGTAATTTCAAGCGATCATATTACGGTACGATTTCTTACATACCTGCCCTATTTGGGATCAATATGGCAAGTATTGTCATTCGCGATCTAATGCAATAAAAAAGGACTCACTCTGTAAGTCTTTTTTATGTAAGCGAATGGCGGGAATCGAACCCGCAACATCTGCTTGGAAGGCAGAGGTTTTACCACTAAACTACATTCGCAATTCTATACTCTTCGTACGCAGTTATTAACTATAGCAGTGATCGCAATATTGTCAAAGCATTTCTTGGAAATTTGCTAAGGTGCAACTTAGCAAAAGTTTGGGCGTTAGAACTCACAATAACCTTGCTCCATTTCAATGCGATCAAGTACCTTTAAGCCGCGTGGGTCGCCCAGTTTCCGCAAAGCATTACGGGCATCAGTCTGTACACTAAGATCTTCATCATCGAGAGCATAGATCAGAACATCTACCGCATCATGATAAATTTCATCTTGGGTCTCAAATTCACTCCGCTTTTGGACAATCAGTTTGCCCAGAGACCATGCACAGTTCCCACGTACAGCCGATACAGTATCTTTCGTTAAAGCTTCCATCAATGGCTCGATCGCTTCTATATCTCCCAACTGTCCCAGTGCACTTGCCGCCCATAGGCGTACTGCGGTAATGTCATACTTGAGGGCTGAAATTAGTGGTTTTAGCCCCAATGCTGCTCGGCAAGTCCCTAAAGCCCAGACGATACCTTTACGAACATAACCATTCCAATCTTGGTTGAGCTGCTCAATTAATGGGATAATCGCTTTTTCACTTTTATTGCGTCCAAGCGCATAGGCAACACTGACACGCACAAGGGGACACTCATCTTGAAGTAGTTTGATTAGAGGGGGGATGGCTCGCTCATCCTCTAGTTCACAAAAAGCTCTAGCAGCCTGCATTCTCTCTAGGACTGCATCTGAATTCAGAAGGGCTAACATTTCATCAGGATCAGGAAGAGGACTTTCCTCTTCGGGGGGCAAGTCCAAGGGGCTAAGTGGAGATGCTTCAATATCTAAAATTGTTAGGTCGTCATTGCGTGTCATGGCGATCGTAATGGCAAAAAGTCAGGCATAGTCAGGATGCCCCGATGTGTAGTTGTTATCTTACAGTGCTTTGTCCTGCTTTGCTAACTACGATTTTAAACATAGATAGTTATGCGGTCTGCGTAGCAGACCGCATAACTATTTGTGGGACACACAGCGTGCAGCATAGCTTTTCTAAGTACTAAAATGGCTTCCAATCGGGCGATCGCAACATTTTAAAGTGCTCGAGGCGATAGAGGAAATAACTTTCGTCCAGTTTGCTGTGATTGTGGACAATGGCTGACTTAACACTAATCGCCCATGACCAGATCTGTGCAGCTTGCATCAGTGGCTGCATACATCTTAATTCAATCTCCTCAAGGGGTTGTGCGTTTTGATAACCGTGCAAAAAAGCCTTACGAACACTGGGGCTAATCCCCGCCTGCAAAGTCACTTGTAGAAACTTTGCAATATCAAAAGATCGCCAGCCATAGCCACACTGATCAAAATCAAAGAGGGTAATCTCGTTAGTTTCCGTGAAATGCACATTGCCACTATGCGGATCGCCCCAGCAGACGCTCCAAAGGGGAAATTCTTGAGGCAGATGGCGAATTTGTTCTTTAATTTGGGCGATTGCTTCATTCATATATGTACGAGCCATGTCGTTAAAAAATGGCGAAAGATCTCGGAAGGAATCGTCAAGTAAGTAGCTAATGGTCAAATGGGGACGAGCCACATGGCATTGAAAGTTTTGGGCAGTATCATGCAATTGAGCAACTATTTCACCCAATTTTTGCGCTTGAGTTTTATTAAGATCACCAACCGCAATTTGACCTGCGGCATGGGTAAAGAGTGAGGCATAGCGTTTGCCCTCAAGAGCTGGAATCTCGATCGCTAATTGCCCATCCTCAGTCGCAAGGGGATAGGCAACGGGAATATAGTTTTTATGTAAAAAGGTTAATAACTCTAACTCAAACTCAATTTCGGATCTGGATCGCCAATGGGCATGGGAAACTCGCAAAATATAGCGATTATCATTAGTTTCCACCAAATAGATATCGCTCAATCCTCGCATCCAGAAAACACAGCTAGTAATTTCTCCCACTGCATAACGAGACAAAATGCGATCAACCAATGCTTGCGGCGCAAGAGTAGAATAGGTGATCGGAAAAATATGGTCAGTTGGACGGGGGCCCTCCTTGAGATACCAATCTGCGACAGGCATGGTGATCAATTGGGTGAATTTTGAGCGATACTTCTAGATATATCGCAGACTCAAAATCGAAAGTGTTTACCAAAAACCAAAAGATATTTTTGTCTTTTACCTAGCAGCAATCAAAAATATAAGTAGCTCAACATAAGTAAACTAAAAACCGCGAGTTTTGTTCCGCCCGCGTAGCGACCGGAACAAAACTCGCGGTTTGGGTTTTAATTAAGTTGAGCTACTTAGCAGTCCTAAATCATTTGTAGATTTTGGGATTCGTGAAAGCGCTCAGCGCTTCCGCAAACTATTTAGGATTGCTATATTTTGTAGTTTTTGGCTATGCTAAAGAATATGCAGCAGAACTCCTTAACCCCTCATAAAATTGTCAATGTCACCAATGTAGGTGAAGTCGTCGTCAATGTCACTAATGAAAATGTGTCTCGAAGGGCGCGAGTACGGGAGCATGTCAATCCCCTTGCCAAAAAATATAGCTTCGCGATCGCACCGCCAGTATGGACAGAGATTTACGCTGATTGGTCAAAACCTCTCAGCCTCGATATTGGCTCCGCAAGAGGACGCTACATTTTACAGATGGCGCAATTAAAGCCTGATTGGAACTTTTTGGGTTTAGAAATTCGCGAGCCACTTGTCGATCGCTGTAATGAAGTGCGTGACGAACTTGGTTTAACTAATTTGCATTACATCTTTTGCAATGCAAATGTATCACTAGCGGGTTTGTTAACTAAAAATTCTTTGCATGAGGTCACTGTCCAATTTCCCGATCCTTGGTTTAAACGTCGTCAGCAAAAACGCCGCACTGTCCAGCCTGAATTGGTCGCAACCTTGTCAGAGTTATTAGTTCCCAATGCTCCCGTATTTTTGCAGTCAGATATTTTGGAAGTTGCCGAGGATATGCGCCAACATTTTGAAAACAATGATAACTTCATCAATCTAGCAGGAAAAAACAATTTTGCTGACGACACTATTTTCCCTGAGCATATTCCTACAGAACGCGAGAGTTCCGTCCTATCACAGGGATTACCCATATATAGAGTCTATTTAAAACGCAAGTAACTTAAAACCTGCTTTGAGAGAGGGTGGACTACGCCCGAACTGAAATTACTTAAATTGAGCTTGGAGTAATAAGGTTGCTTCGTGTGCAGGGACTGGACGGCTGAAGAGATAACCCTGAACCGCATCACAATTATGCGCTTGCAAAAACTCTAACTGCTCTTTACGTTCTACACCCTCAGCAATCACAGTCAGATTAAGATTATGGGCCATAGCAATAATTGCTGATGTTATTGCCGCATCCTCGCTATTTTGAGGAGTTTCACGCACAAAACAAGCATCAATTTTAACCTTGCTAACGGGTAGTAGCCGTAAATAACTCAGAGAAGAATAACCAGTGCCAAAATCATCGATCGATACATGCATACCCAAGGACTGTAATTGGCGCAGTATTTTGATGACTGTATTCTGGTCTTGCATCACCAAGCTTTCGGTAATCTCTAGTTCTAGATACTGTGGCTCTAAATCTGTTTCTGCAAGAATTTGCATAATGCGATCGCACAAATCTGGTGACTGGAACTGTTTGACCGAAAAATTCACAGCAACTCGAATATATGGCAAACCATTTTGTTGCCAAAAGCGAGTTTGCTTACTGGCAGTCCGCAAAATCCATTCTCCCAACCTCACAATCAGACCATGCTCCTCTGCGGCAGGAATAAATTGATTGGGAGGAACCCAACCTAATTCAGGATGTAGCCACCTCACTAAAGCTTCTACGCAATCAATTTCTCCCGTCACTAGATTAATCTGAGGTTGATAAAAAACTTGAAATTCGGAGCGTTCTAAGGCTTGACGAATGCCATTCTTGATTGCCACATATTCCATGACTTGAGCGCTGATTGCATGGTTATACAATTGATAATGATTGCGACCGCGTTCTTTTGCACGAAACATTGCCGTATCTGCATGTTTCATTAAGGTATCCTCATCCATACCATCACTGGGATAAAGACTAATGCCGATACTTGTCCCAATATATAGTGCCATCTCTTCCACAAAGAACGGAACTTCAAAGGACTTTAAGATTAACTGGGCGAATTGCTTAATTGACTCTACGTTTTGCAAATCGGACACAAAGATCATAAATTCATCGCCGCCCATTCTGGCTAAGAAAGTACTTTCAGATATGTACTCACTCAGCCTTTTGGTAACTTCAATTAAGAGGCGATCGCCTGCGGCATGACCCATTGTGTCATTGACTAATTTAAAGCGGTCTAGATCTAGAAATAAAACCGCAAGTAAAGGAGGAATTAGTTTAACTTCTACCTCCTGCATCTGATCTAAGTATGAATGTAACTTCTCATAAGCATTATTCAGGGCTTTAGAAAGGCGATCGCGGAATAAAACTCGATTTGGTAAATTGGTTAGCGAGTCATGGAAGGCAAGATGTTCAATCTCTGCTTTTGCAATTTTGCTGGCAGTAATATCCTCAACTGTTCCTTCAAAATAAAGAACATTGCCTGCAACATCATGAATAGCATATACATTTTCCGAAGTCCAAATGATCGTACCATCCTTACGATAGACCTTAGACTCAAATGATTTCACATCCTCTTGTTCTTTCAAAAGGTTAATTAGTTCTAGTCTTCGTTGGGGATCAACATATAATTGGCTGCCAATATCAGTCAAATTCTCAATTAAATCTTCAGATGATGCATAGCCATAGATTTTCGCAAGCATTGGATTGGCAATTAAGAAACGTCCATCCACTGATGATTGAAAAATGCCTTCTATAGCATTCTCAAAAATGCTGCGATACTTAGCTTCTGCTCTTTTGAGTGCTTCCTCAGCTTGCATCTTTTGCGTCACATCATTAATTAAAATCAGTTCGCATTTACGATTGTTATAGGTTAGAGTATGCGCTGAAACTGATACGATGATATGGCTGCCATCTTTTTTGCAATGTCGCCATACATCAGGTTCAGTGAAGCCTACTGATACCTTAGAGATCGCTTCCAGTAAACGCGGAACATCCTCAGGTGGACGAATATCCTGCACAGTCATCGATAGAAATTCGGCTTCACTATAACCGTAGTGATTAATAGCAGCTTGATTGACCGCTAAAAACTGCAATGTCTCAATATCATAAATCCACATCGGATTGGGATTATTTTCAAATAGATAGCGCGTTCGATTATCAGCATCATGTTGATTCTTGGCAGTTTGTTCCCAATCCGTTATATCCTCAAAGCGATTAAAAAAACTAGGTTCCTTCGTATTATCCAAAGATAGATCAGTACTTTGTAATACTTGGACAATTTGGCCATCTTCGCGGATATAGCGCACATTCAGATAGCAATGATCGATTTCTCTGGACAACAATCTCTCCTTGAGGAAGTAGTAAGCTGATAGGTCATCTGGATGGCAGATTTGCTCGTATTTGAGTTGAGAGATTTGTGAAGTGCTATAACCTAACAAATCACAAAAGGAGATGCTTACATCAAGAATTTGATCATCTAACGTGGTCTCAAAAACTCCAACCGTACTATTTTCGATACATTTAGCAATACGCATCAAGTTCTTAAGACGCTCTTCTTTGAGAATCTCTTGATAGATCGGGTTCAGATTTTGGTATCTTTCAGCCAACTTTTTTACCTTGTCGGTCTTACAAAATTATTCTAAGTAGCTCAACTTGATTACAACCCAAACCGAGAATTTTGTTCCACCCGCTACGCGGGCGGAGCAAAATTCTCGGTTTTTAGTTTACTTATGTCTAGCTACTTATGTACTAAATCATACTTAAAGCTAAATTTACAAGCTGCTCATTTGATAATGCGACTGGCAACTGTCGAATCTGCACTCGATCGCGATAGTGTTGTAATTTATGCGCGATCGCTTCCGTAATACCACCTTCCGTTAGAAAATATGGTAATACATTGATGCGATCAATGCCTTGAGTAATCAGATGCTCGATCTGAGTTTCGATTTTGGGTTCAATTCCCCAATAAGCCGCGATCGATTGACTCGACTTAGCTAGATTCTCTACTACTTGGTTCGCATCAGCTCGACGACTACCATGGGAAACTAAAATTCTGGCTTGTTTTTCAGGGGAATGCTGATCCGAATATTTCTCAAACTGATGCGCTAGTAAATCAGGAATTTGCGAATGGGTTCCTAAGTGGGGAAGTATCCGCAGTGTGATGCAATTTTGGAGATTACTTTGGGCGATCGCTACCTCATTGGGAATATCTTCACTGACATGAATCCCTTCCAATAGCAATAATGGCAAAATCACAATTGTCGAAACCCCATACTCGACGATTTCATTGGCAAATTTTTCTAATTGCTGAGCCAATGTGAGGGTCTGCCCCTCTAGACAGCCTCCACTAATGTATAGATTGCTTTGCGATCTCGCTACGGTTACGAGATCTTGTAATGCTGACCACGAACGGCGATCGCTACTACCATGCGTTACCAGAAAAAGCGCTGTGGCGTTCATCGTCTTTTGATTATAATGATAAACACTGCCTTGGATCTCACAGCCAATCAAGAGCCAAGCTGTTGTGGAGCGTTCCAAAACACTTGGATTTTTGATGAAATTGCGGAACCCTTAGCATTATTTACCATTATATCGAGTAACGCATATCGAAACTATTTACGGAAAAACCCAAGGACTCAAGGCTCATCAATTAAAACAGTTGGAGCGTCTTTATCGAACACGATTGTCACAGGATAGCCTCACTACTCCCGAACTTGCTCAACGCCTGGCGATGGTCAGCGCTGAGCTAAAGGAATCTATCTGTATTTATCTCAATCGGCGCGGACAGGTGATTCGGGTGGCGATCGGTACACCAAATCAAACTAAAATTCCACCCTTAGAGTTGCCGCGCTATGGTAGCGATCGCCTGAGTGGTTTGCGCTGCATCTGGGTCACTCCTGATCCTGAACCACCGAATACGACCGACCTCACGGCGATGTTAATGCAACGTCTAGATGCCTTGGTAATTTTACCTGTCAATCCTAAGGGCTATACTGAGCGTGGTTACTTGGCGCATTTACTGCCTGCTACTGATACAGAATTACCAGAAAAACAGGAGGCTTGGCGCGTATCTAAGCCCATGACTTTGGATAGTTTGTGCAAACAAGATTTTTTAGAATTAGTTGAAGGATTAGAAGAGGAATTTAGTCGTAATTTTGCGGGTAGAGCTACTGATGATGATCAAGATCGGGTGGTGCTCGTAGGCTTAATGATGCAAAAGGAAAAATCTGACGCGATGCCTTTTTCCTTAATTGAGCTTGGTCATCTGGTGGAAAGTGCTGGCGGCAAAGTCCTCGATGCTCTCTGGCAAAAGCGTGAACGTCCCCATCCACAGACAGTGCTGGGTGAAGGTAAGGTTTTAGAATTAGCGATCGCCGCGCAAACTAAAGGTGCAAATCTGGTCGTATTTGATCGCGAACTGACAGCTTCCCAAACTCGTAATCTCGAAAGAATGATTGGGCTCAGAGTTAGCGATCGCACGGAAGTAATTCTCGATATTTTTGCTCAACGCGCTCAAACATCAGAGGGAAAGTTACAGGTTGAGCTAGCACAATTAGAATATCGATTACCACGTCTAGCGGGTCACGGGCAGGCGCTCTCTAGGCTCGGTGGTGGTATTGGGACTCGCGGACCTGGCGAAACCAAATTGGAAACTGATCGCCGCGTGATCCAAAAGCGAATTACATTCCTGCAACAACAGGTCAATCGCTTGCAAGAACAGCGATCGCGGATTCGTCAAAAGCGTGTTGATCAGGAAGTTCCCACAGTGGCGATCGTTGGTTATACCAATGCGGGTAAATCAACTTTGCTCAATGCGATGACAAGATCAGATGTTTACGCTGCCGATAAGTTATTTGCAACCCTTGACCCCACCACCCGCCGTCTCAGCCTCACAGGTGAATATGGCAAAATTCATACCGTTTTGCTGACTGATACCGTAGGTTTCATTCACGAACTACCGCATTCCCTCGTTGATGCCTTTCGCGCCACCTTGGAAGAGGTATCCGAAGCTGATGTTTTAGTCCATTTAGTCGATGCATCCCATGCTGCATGGGAAGATCAGCTTAAAGCTGTGGATAAAATCCTCAAGGATATGCCGATCGCTGTGGGACCTACTCTATTAGTTTTTAATAAAATTGATGCTGTACCTGAGCCTCAGACAATTCTGGAGAAATATCCTGAAGCGATCGCTATTTCGGCTTTGAAACGTCAAGGCTTTGAGCAAATGAGTAAGTCATTGCTCAAACTCATTGAATATGCGATCGGCAAACTCAATTAATCAAAAAAGCCTCACTTTGCGAGGCTTTTTTGATTAATTAAGGATGGGTGGCGCTTTGCTCCACCCATCTTTAACTAGTAGCAAGCACTACCGATTTTTGATTAGGCGGATTCAGGTTTAGGTATGGACGCAGGATGTTGCAATATCTCGGCAGTTGATAAATTTTCGACCATATTGCGGGTAATCAGGCAGCGCGTCACATCCTTACGCGATGGCAACTCATACATCATATCCAGCATCAATTGCTCGACGATACCGCGTAAGGCTCTTGCCCCCGTTTTGCGACGATAAGCCTCTTTGGCGATCGCATGCACCGCATCAGGCTGAAACTCAAGCTGAACATTATCCATTTTTAAGAGCTTCTGATACTGCTTGATCAAGGCACTGCGTGGTTCAGTCAAGATTGCCATGAGTGCCTTTTCATCGAGAGGATCAAGTACCGCAGTTACAGGTACTCGACCGATAAATTCGGGAATCATCCCAAACTTAACCAGATCATCGGGTTGTAAGTTTTTAAGAATTTCGGCAGTACGCTTTTCGCGGGGGATTGATTCACCCTGCTGTACAAACCCCATTGATTTTTTACCGATACGTTGCTCGATCAGCTTTTCCATACCCCCGAACGCCCCACCGCAAATAAACAAAATATTTTTGGTGTCAATTTGGATGCAGTCTTGATAAGGATGCTTACGTCCTCCTTGGGGCGGCACATTAGCGATTGTCCCTTCTAGCATTTTCAGCAAAGCTTGTTGTACGCCTTCACCTGACACATCACGGGTAATTGAAGTATTTTCACTCTTACGGGCAATTTTATCGATTTCATCAATGTAAATAATTCCACGCTGAGCCTCCTCGACATCGAGATCAGCAACTTGCAAAAGCCGCAGTAAAATATTCTCTACATCTTCGCCGACATAGCCTGCCTCGGTGAGGGTGGTGGCATCAGCAACCGCAAAAGGCACATCGAGCATTTCGGCTAGAGTCTGTGCCAACAGGGTCTTCCCACAACCCGTAGGACCAATCAGCAAAATATTTGACTTCTGAAGTTCTACCCCATCTTCAATCTGACCTTTGCCCGATGATTCGAGAAAACTCAAGCGCTTGTAGTGGTTATATACCGCTACAGACAAAACCTTTTTAGCTTCATCTTGCCCCACTACATTTTCATCGAGATAGCGCTTGATATCGCGAGGCTTGGGAATTTGGTTGAGATTGAGATTAGCCGCAGTTTTAGTTTTCCGCTTTTCATTGGTAGGATCTTTACGCTGAGCAGCTTGCGGAGGAGTGCTATTAAACAACTCCTCATCGAGGATTTCATTACACAAATCCACACACTCATCGCAAATATATACTCCCGGTCCTGCAATTAGTTTGCGTACCTGCTCCTGCGATTTTCCGCAGAAGGAACATTTTAGATGAGATTCATATTTACTGGGCATAAGCTATCTCGCTGTGGTTAGACTAGGGAGAGGACGGATGGCTGAGGGCTATTAGCATTGGTTAAAACGCGATCAATTAAACCATATTGCTGAGCTTCAACAGGGGACATAAAGAAATCGCGCTCGGTATCTTGCTCGATCTGTTCAAGTGGCTTGCCTGTATTTTCGGCTAACATCTCGTTCAGCGATCGCTTAATATACAAAATTTCTCGCGCTTGAATTTCAATATCCACGGCTTGACCTTGAGCGCCACCGAGGGGTTGGTGAATCATGATCCGCGCATTTGGTAAAGACATGCGCTTGCCCTTAGCGCCAGCCGATAGCAGAAATGCTCCCATGCTAGCAGCTAGCCCCATACAAATGGTACAAACATCTGGACGGACATGGTTCATCGTATCGAGAATTGCCATCCCTGCGTAGACAGAGCCACCAGGAGAGTTGATATACAGATAAATATCTTTTTCAGGATCTTCAGCTTCTAGGAATAAAAGCTGCGACATAATTAAATTGGCGCTGGTGTCATCGACTTGCGAACCCAAGAAAATAATCCGCTCTCGCAAGAGTCGCGAAAAGATGTCAAATGCTCTCTCACCTTTTCCTGATTGCTCGACCACCATCGGTACAACCTGATTTTGGATCGAAGTAATCGCTAATTGACTCGATGCTGATTGACTAGATAAAGGTAACATCCGTTTTGAATTCACCATAATTTTGACGCATTATCTCAGGCAATGCTTGAGTTTGACCATACCTATTTGAGAGCTATTATGACTCAAAAACTGTTTTGGTATATTTCTATTCTAAGCCTTAGTAAAGAGGGGAGCTATGCAACCCCTTTTTTACTAAGGCAAATAATCAAGCTAATTAGATCCAATTAAGCGTTTTCAGACTCGGCATCAACGGTGATCACGTCGCCAGCATCAGCTTCTGGGGAAATGCTTTCGAGGGTTTCATCGGCTGGGGGCTTCAAGGAACCCTCCTCAACTAGCTCAATCTCGGAATGCTCAAGTAACCAAGCAAGAGCTTTTTCGGTCAAGATTTCTTCGCGGACGACTGTTGCCAAGCGATCGGGATCAATATTTTGCCCCTTGAGCACTTCTAACGCCCCAGCAACTCTTTCATTAAGAGTCGCTTCATCAGCAACAATTTTTTCTTGTTTGACAATTTCATCGAGGGCAACCTTGCGTCTGAGGCGCTTAATTGCGTCTGGACGATTGAGACGACGCATTTCTTCAACCAACTCCTTGGTGAAGAGTTGTTTTGCCATTGCAGGATCAATGCGCTCTTGTAGGTAGCTAGCTTGTTGTCTTACCAAAAAATCGAGTTCTTGCTGTACCAATGTTGCAGGTAAATCTACTTCAAGTTCGGCGGTAAGAGCATCAAGGATAGCGGCTTCTTTATTTGCCTTGGTCTTAGAGTCCGCCTCATCGATAACACGCTGTTCTAAAAGTTCACGCAATTCGGCGATCGTTTCTTTATCACTGATCGATTTAGCAAACTCATCATCAAGATCTGGTAGTTCACGCCCCTTAATAGACTTGACCGTAATTACATACTTAATTTCCTTGCCAACATATTCTTCAGGGTAGTAGTCTTGGGGAAAAACTGACTCAACTTCCACAACATCGTCAATTTTTGTATCAACGAGTGCTTTGACAACTTCAGGGATAAACGCTTTTTCATCAACATCTAACTGAAAATCATCTTCACCAGCATCAGGTAATTCTTCGCCAGTTTCACGATCAATTACCTTAAGATCAACGGTTGCAACATCGTTTAATTTGATCGCACGATCTTCGACGGGTACTAAAGTGGACTTACGCACTTGAAATTCATATAAGGTGCGATCTACTTCTGTTAGATCTGGCTTGATTTCCTCAGCCTTAACACTAAAACCTTGATACTTGGCAAGAGTAACTTCAGGTTCTACATCAATTGCTGCTTTAAAAGACAGATCTTGTCCAGGGGTGAATGTTTGGATAAGGGTCTCGAGATCAGTAACTAGTTGAAAACCTCCTAGAGCTTTATCTTTAACTTCTTTATTTTCGGCAAGAGCTTCGTTAAGAGTTTTTTCTAGCAACTCTTCGAGAACATTTGCTTTGAGTCGCTGACTACCAACTTGCCTTAATACGAGCTGTTGGGGTGCTTTGCCTTTGCGAAAGCCAGGAACTTGGATCGTACGTGTCAAGTCTTTGACAACGCGATCATATATTGCTTGAGACTTTGCCCCTTCAACTTGAATGTCAAAACCAATTTGACTAGCGGGAAGCTTCTCTAGAGTGACCTTCATTATTTAAATATGCCTAGATTAAGTATGCCTAGATTGAATATATCTAGAAATCAAAAAACATTTTTTGGTGTTTTGCCAACTTTTTAGCAAAACTGTCAGCAAGTGATAAGTTATGCCAAGTCTATAATATTACGATATATACGCTCATATTTTTATAAAAGATAGATCGATAGATCGCCAAGACATATGTAAATGTGCCACAACAAGTTTTTCTGTGACTTTTGGAGAGAGTTGACTTAATCAACCCTCTCCAAAAGTCCAGAATCAAAATCCTTGCCTAGCTATATTGGTAGTGCTGCAAAGTAATTTTTTTTGTAATTGTGTTGCGGGCGCGAATCGCCCGCAACACAATTACATTGCATGACTACCGCTATAGTTAGCGGGCATAAAAGTAGGACGATTATCGATTGACTTCTTGACTTTGCTTGGCTGAGTAACAGCACCTGTTTTAGGGGAGGTAGGCTCGCCTAACATATCTAATAAGATTTGTAATTTTGGCCCCGTTGCTGCGAGTCGAATGGTGATCCCATCTTGTACTCGCTCTTTTTCGATTGATTGATTGTTGATAAATGTACCATTTGCACCAATATTGACAATTTCCCAATAATCGACATGACGGTGGATTTCGACATGGAGACGGGAAACAACCGAGCTATATAAAATAACGTCATTGTCGCCAGAGCGACCAATCCGAATTACTGGCTTAAACTCATCAAATTTCCATGTTTGGATAGGAGTAGACTCAACTGGATGCAGCAGATTAAGAGTAATCACAGGTTTTCATGCAGAATTTTTACGGGGATAATCAAGATTCAGCGACAAGTGCTCTACATAATTTGCACTTTTTTACAGTTCATTTCAAAAGTCTAACACTGACTTTCTTAGAACTCGCTAAAATTTGGGCATATATTGAAGAATTGCGTCGCAATCCTTCAATATATACAATGAGTTTTTAAGATATTCATGACAACTATTACTATTGTTGGCTGTGGGGTGATTGGAGCCTCAATCGCCTATGAACTAAGTAAAGAATTGCAGGCAAAGGCTCTTGATATAAATGTGATTGAGGTGACTAGTCAGCCTGCTATGGGAGCTACGGGTGCTTCGTTAGGCGTTTTGATGTCGGCTTGCAGTGCCAAGGCAAAAGGGGATTTGGTCAAATTACGTTTGGCTAGCTTAAGTAAGTACGATCGCTTGATTTGCGAGTTGACTGCTCAAACTCAGCATGATCTTCTCTACAATCGTCATGGCATATTGAGTTTGTATCGATCGCCTGATGCTGAAATGAAAGCGCGATCACTGATTGAAATTCGCCAAGAACAGGGATTTGAGTTGCAATGGTTAGGGAAAGATCAAATTGCTGAGCAATTCCCGCAATGGTTAACGGATGGTGGCTTACTTAGTCCCTGTGATCGCGGCTTACATCCTCGCAAGTTTACCCAAGCTCTGGTGGACGCAGCTACGCAAAATGGGGTGAAGTTTCAGTGGAATACATCGGTGCAGAAACTAGAGGAGCTATCTAGCGATCGCCTTGTGATTACAGCAGGTCTTGGTTCTAATGCTCTCATTGCGCCATTATTAAGAGATCAGACCCAAGATTTACTGCAACCAGTTGGTGGTCAAGCTCTACGGGTAAAAGTCCCAAACCTCAATCTCAAAACGATTGTTCATGCTGAAAATGAAGATGGTTCAGATATTAATATTGTGCCTCTTGGAGATGATCAATATTGGCTTGGTGCAACCGTCGAATTTGAGTATGAGCTATTGCCACGTGAGGAGAATATTGCCTTGTTGTTAGCACAAGCGATCGCATGGTGTCCTGCTTTTGCTAATGCGGAAGTCCTAGAAACATGGTCAGGGGAACGTCCTAGACCACAAGGAACTAGAGCACCTATTCTAGGTTTTGTCCCCAATCATCCCCAGATGTTGATCGCCACTGGGCATTATCGCAATGGGGTGATGATGGCTCCTGTCACTGCTCAAATTACCAAAGATTTGCTCTTAACTGGCAAAAGCGATTTACCTTGGCAACCTTTTTCACTGTAGCTGCACTATTTGTCTGACCACAGTTAGTGCTGAATAACTTACCCCTGCGGTTCCTTCCCCTGGATGCGTGGAGTCGCCAACTAGCCAAATATTTTTGAGGGGAGTGCGGTTGGCAAAACCAAAAGGACCAAAGGTAGAGACACGCATTCCTACACCTCCAACGATGCCGCGATCTCGTCCTGTATATCGTTCAAAAGTTTGTGGAGTTGCGGATTCTATATGAATTATAGTTTGCTCATTCAGATGAAAATATGCACTCAGTTGAGCGATCGCTCGTTCTGTAAATTTCTGCTTGAGCATAAAATAGTCATCATCGCCATCCCAAATTTCTAAATTTGTAAATTCGGAAGCAATGATTGTTGCCTTACCTTCAGGGGCGCGTCCATCCCCTTGCTTACTCACTGAGACAAATAGAGAATGAGGTTTATCAATAGGGGAGCTTTCATATGCTTCTAGAAACTGCAAATGTGGTGGGCAGTCTTCGGGAATTGCAGCACGATCTACTCCCAAATAGACCACAAAAGCAACGGAAGCAGGTTTGAGATTCTTCACTCGCTGAATATAGCTCTGAGGTATCGCATCGCCTAAGAGTTGCACAAAATTATTCACTGTCACATTAGCCACCACATGATCTGCTTCATCCCAGAAAGTTTCTGATGTTCTGAGGCTTTCGACCCTTACCTTTTTGCTTTTTCCTTTTTCCTTAATCTCACTAATCCGATGCTGCATTAATACCTTCCCTCCATCTCGCTCAATACTGGCAATCAGGCGATCGCTCAATACCTGCATACTGCCTTGAAGATGGAATAGACCTAAAGGAGTTTGAGAAACTGCTAGCGCGGTTGCAGCATAGAGTAAAGCTGTCTCTTCGGCGTTGACCTGTGAATAGAGTTTTAACTGTAAATCGAGAAAGGTGCGTAATCTTTGGTCATTGGCTAATCCAAAGCCACGCAAGGCATCACCCACTGTCGAAAAGGTATAGGGGACTGTTGCTAAGGTGTCAATGCGTAAGGCTTTAATTAACTGCCATGTATCCCATAGATTGCGTGGTGGCAAAATGGGATCACGGCTCTGGAAGCGCCAACTCCGCCAAAATAAATCTTCGAGAAACTGCCAAAATGGTTCGCTATTCGGAAATTGTCTTTGTCTCTCTAATTTCCACTTTTGGCGATCGCGCCAGACATTAATCGGTTCGCTTTCATTAGGCAGAAATACGGCACAGGCTGGATCGCAATGGGTTGCTTCGGGAAGTTCAATTTCTAATTCGCGAAAAATGCGATCATGAATGCCCCCAGATTCTAATCCTGCTACCTGCGTTGCACCGACATCAAAAGTAAAGCCTCTTCGCTTAAATGTTGATGCACAACCTCCTGCAACTAGGGCTAGATCGTAAACAATTACTTCGTAACCACGCTTTGCCAATAAAGCGGCTGCCGTTAAGCCACCGATGCCCGCCCCGACTACAATTATTTTCTGTTGATTTTTACTAAGCACGTGCGATCGCTTGATTGATAAGTCCTTACCTAGTTTAAGCGATCGGCATATGATTCTAGATCTATCTAAGTGGAGGGTTTCAAGGATTATTCGTCAGCAAAAAAGTCTGAATCAATTTTTTTAACTTCATACTGTGAAATGACTGATACGCCTAAATTATAATCAATCATATATTGCGTTAATTGTTCACCGTCTAATAACACAATTTTAGTATCTTTCATGTTGTTGGCATATTCTTGAGCTTCTCTTGAAAAACTAGAAGTTGTTATAAATACGCCTTTTTTTGCACCCTGACCCGCTAATGCGCCAACAAACTTTTGAATTTCAGGACGACCAACCGTTCCCTCCCATTTTTTAGCTTGGATGTAAATTGCATCTAACCCAAGACGATCTTCTTTAATAATTCCATCAATACCTTCATCACCACTTCTACCAATAGCTTTTCCTGCATCTTGGATAGATCCACCATAGCCCATTTTGACCAATAGTTTCACCACTAATCGTTCAAAAAAGTCAGGTGAACATTCTTTCACAAGAGTCAACAGATCTTGAGCTAAAGCTAACTTCAACTTCTGGTAAGCGGAAGCTAAAGCCTCTTCTGGAGTGATTTGTTCAGTCAAATTGTCTTGCGGGGCTAAACTAGAATTCCCAGATGTATTAGCACCAGCAAATGACACATATTCAGGAAACTGCTTAAGAAATTTGGCATTAATTTCTGACGGATTATTTCTAAGGACTTCTTTGCCACGATCTGTAATTTGAAAGATTGCACGGCGTGGAGATTCTAATAATCCTGCTTTTATCAAATGTGTTTTTGTCCAACCAACACGATTATCAAAGGTAGGTTGTTGTCCGCTAGGGAGTAACTCTTTCCTGTCATCATCAGACAGCTTAAACAACTTTGCTAAATATTCCACACTATCTCTAAAAGAATGCTCTTTCCCATCGCTAGCCAGTTGCATTAATGGAAGCATAATTGATTGAAAATCTGGAATTGACATTTTGAGGAGATATTATGATAATTAAATGAATTAATCAAGACATAGTATATAGATTAAATCTGTCCATATTCCAATAAGATGATTCTTAAAATAATCAGAATGTGTACTTATCTAAGAGTAAGCGCAATTATTTTACTGAGCTTATTTAAAAATCATGGCGTGATCGCTGATCTTGTAAAATACTTTTACAATACTCAATCAAGCTCATTGGAATAGTTTTTATGCTTCAAAGACTCTATGTACATAATTTTAGATGCTTGGAGAACTTTGAGTTAAATCTAAAGGATCTTCCCTCGTCTCTTCTAATTGGCAAAAATGGTGCAGGTAAATCGACTATTGCTTTCGCTTTAGAAGTATTACAAAGTATAGGTCGGCGCATTAATAGAGTTAGTCAACTGATACAGGCTAAGGACTTTAATAGTAGTAGATCTGGTGTTCCAATCCGTTTTGAAATAGAAGTATTACTTAAAGAGCAATTATATAAGTACATCCTTGCGTTAGAATTATCACCAGAAAATTTCAAAGAAATTCGCGTATTTGAAGAACAATTGTTAGTTGCAGGAAGTCCAATTTACTCTCGTGAAGCATCCCAAGTCAAACTTTATGCTAACAATCTCCAATCTCAGACATCTCATGACAATCGATCTGCTAATCCATTTTCTAACCAATTCCCATTAGCTAGTCAATTGATGGCTTCTCAATTTCAAGTAGATTGGCATCTTGTCGCGCTTCCATTAATTCAGGCACAATCAGAGACTGATCCACTCTATATTTTCAAGAGTTGGTTATCGCGCATGGTTATTTTAGCTCCGATCCCAAGCTTGATGACAGGAGAATCTAGTGGTGAAACTCTGGAACCAAAGCGGGATGGATCAAATTTTGGGGAATGGTTCTCTGGTTTACTTAGGCGCTACCCTGCCGCTTATACACAGGTTGATAGATATCTTCGAGAAGTTATGCCCGATATTCAGGACATCCAAAATGAACCGATTGGCAAAGATGCTAAAAGTATGGTTGTTCAGTTTGAAGCCAATAATCAAACATTGAGTCTTGATTTTAAAGAATTATCGGATGGAGAAAAATGTTTTTTCCTCTGTGCTGTCGTCCTAGCAGCCAACAAGTACTACAGCCCTTTTTGCTTTTGGGATGAGCCTGATAATTATCTTTCTCTATCAGAAGTCGGACATTTTGTCACAGCTTTACGGCGCTCATTTAAGAATAGTGGACAGATTTTAGTAACTTCACATAATGAAGAAGCAATCCGCAAGTTTTCCAATGAGAACACCTTTATACTTGACCGCAAAAGCCATCTAGAACCAACCTTGATAAGATTACTTAGTGACATACCTATTAATGGGGATCTAGTAGACACCTTAATTCGTGGCGACATAGAATTATGAGAGTAAACAAGTTTGTAGAGCATATTCTTGTGCTGCCTGAAGATGATGCTAATCGCCAAATTGTCAATGGATTTATTCTTAACTTAAGCGTTAATGCAACTGCTATTCAAGTCTTACCGATCGCTAATGGTTGGAAAAAAGTGGTAGATAAATTCAAGAATGATCATGTCTCTGAGATGGAAAAATTACCAAAGAGAATGATTGTCTTAGTTATTGACTTTGATGACTATAAGAAACCAGATGGATTAAATTATGAAAATCGATTAAGTTATGTCAGGAGCCAAATTCCTAACAATTTGTCAGAAAGGGTATTTATTCTTGGATCTCGGACTGCACCCGAAGATCTTAAGTAAGAGTGATATAAAAAAGAGTTTTGAAGAAATTGGCGAAGATCTTGCTAAAGATTGTCCCAAAGACACGAGTAAAATATGGGAGCATCGTCTTCTTAAACATAATGAAAATGAGCTAAAGCGTATACGAAAAGCGGTCAAATTATTTTTGTTTAATGACAAATTATAGGAGAAAATATGTCAATTATACCTTTAACCGAAGCTCAAATTAAACTTCAAGATTTGATCAATGAAGTTTCACAGTCTCATGAACCTGTCATGATTTCAGGAGCCACATCTAATGCTTTCCTAGTCTCTGAAGAAGATTGGAAGGGAATTCAAGAAACAATCTATTTACTCTCAATTCCTAATGTAGGCGCATCAATTGTAGAAGGTTTAGCAACTCCCATTAGTGAATGTAGCGAGACACTAGAATGGTGAAGTGGAAATTGGTATACACAAAGCAAGCTCAAAAGGATGCTAAGAAAATTGCTGCAACTAATCTCAAAGATAAGGTTACTGAACTTTTAGCCATAATTCAGGTAAATCCATTCCAAAATCCGCCACCCTATGAAAAGTTGGTTGGTGATTTAGCTGGTGCATATTCCCGCAGAATCAATATCCAGCATCGACTTGTTTATCAGGTGATCGAATCAGAGCAACCCATTAAAATAATCAGGATGTGGACGCATTACGAGTAAGCGCGATCGCTATAATAGTTAAGCAAGATTGTAGTTAAAAGCATTACAATTTAACGCACTAGATATATTTGCCAAAAAGCATCTCAAAAGCACCCGTTATGACTGCAACCGCCACCAAGACAACAACCAAAACACAATACGAAGCTGTCATTGGACTAGAAACTCACTGTCAGTTGACCACGAACTCCAAGATATTTTGTAACTGTTCAACCCAGTTTGGCGCAACCCCAAATACTAATGTTTGCCCTGTTTGTCTCGGAATGCCAGGGGTGTTGCCCGTACTTAACGAAAAAGTTTTGGAATACGCAGTCAAAGCTGGACTAGCACTAAATTGTCAAATTGCCCCCCATAGCAAATTCGATCGCAAACAATATTTTTATCCCGACCTTCCCAAAAACTATCAAGTCTCTCAATACGACTTGCCGATCGCCGAGCATGGTTGGCTAGAAGTTCAATTAGAAGATGGCAGCACGAAGCGCATTGGCATTACTCGTCTGCACATGGAAGAGGATGCAGGCAAGTTAGTCCATGCAGGTAGTGATCGCCTTTCAGGTTCTAGCCATTCCCTAGTTGATTTCAATCGTACAGGTGTGCCTTTGTGCGAAATTGTTTCGGAACCTGATATGCGATCGGGTGCAGAAGCGGCTGCCTATGCCCAAGAACTGCGGCGGATTATGCGCTACCTTGGTGTTTGTGATGGCAATATGCAGGAAGGTTCTCTTCGTTGTGATGTAAATATTTCTGTGCGCCCTTTCGGACAAGAGAAGTTCGGCACAAAGGTAGAAATCAAAAACATGAACTCCTTCAATGCCATTCAGAGAGCGATCGATTTTGAAATTAATCGCCAAATAGAAGCTATTGAGTCTGGAGAAAAGATTAAGCAGGAAACGCGCCTGTGGGAAGAGAATACTCAACGCACCATCAGTATGCGTTCCAAGGAAGGAGCCAGTGACTATCGCTATTTCCCTGAGCCTGACTTGATGGCGATCGAGGTTCCACTGTCTAAATTAGAGAAATATCGTTCTGAACTTCCCACCCTTCCTATGGCACATCGTCATCGTTATCGCGATGAGTTTGGACTGGCTCCCTACGATGCTGCTCTAATTGCCGATGATCGCAGTATTGCAGAATTCTTTGATGCGACAATTCTCACGGGAGCAGAACCTAAGCAAGTGTTTAACTGGGTGATGGGTGACATTACCGCTTATCTCAATGAGAATAAGCTCAAGATTGGCGATATAGCTCTTACTCCTGCGATTTTAAGCGAAATGATTGCTTTAATCACCAATGGTACGATTAGTAGCAAAATTGCGAAGGATATCTTGCCTGAACTAATAGTCAAAGGTGGATCGGTCAAAGAACTGGTTGCAGCCAAAGGTTTAACAGTTCTTGCAGGTGCAGAACTAGAGAAAATCATTGACGAGATTATTGCGGCTAATCCAAAGGAAGTGGAACAATATAAAGCTGGTAAAACCAAACTCTTAGGATTCTTTGTCGGTCAAACCATGAAGAAAACCCAAGGTCGCGCCGAACCTCAATCTACTAATAAATTGATTGCCGATAAATTGGCTTAACAAAGAAAGGCGGCGCAATGAGCCGCCTTTCTTTGTTAAATTCCTATCTTTGTGCAGGGAATCTGAAGTAGCAAAAGATATTGGTAGTGCTGCAAAGTAATTTTTTTAGTAATTGTGTTGCGGTCGCGAAGCGACCGCAACACAATTACATTGCATGACTACCCTGTAGAAACGGACTTTTCCCGTTAATGATGGTATCAGTGTCCATGATGGTTTATCTAGTTATGCCCAATATGATTGTAAACATGCTTTGTGCAATGCACATCATCTTCCTTTTGATAACAATCAGGCGGAACGTGATTTACGTATCTGATGTTACGTGGAACAAATATCACCCTCACCCCCCTGCCCCCTCTCCCATCAAGGGAGAGGGGGAGCTAGACTAATTTCTTGTTCCCCTCTCCCATTAAGGGAGAGGGGCTAGGGGTGAGGGTCTTAGAAACTTCCACGAAACATCAGTTAAGCATTTATACTCAGTGCCTAATTGAGATGCTCCCATCATTGCCTAGGCATAATTGCAGCAGTCCATTAGCTCGAACTTCAGAAAACGTGACGATTAAGCAAATTCAGGTCTGCCCTGTGACATAAAATGCTTTTGCGAACTCATCTCAGGCTCACCATCTTTAGGAACTCTCTGCACATATGTACCATCGGCGTGAAGATCCCATGTTTGGCGATTATCCGCTAAGACAATTTCCAGTATCTGCTTTAATTCCTGAACTAGGGATGGCTCCTCCACAGGAGTTATAACTTCTACTCGTGCATCCAAATTGCGTGGCATCCAATCAGCACTACCGATATATACTTCTTCACTACCACCATTACTGAAATAGAAAATGCGAGAATGTTCGAGAAAGCGACCAATTACACTAATCACCCTGATGCGATCGCTTAATCCCTTCACCCTAGGACGCAAGCAGCATATACCCCGAATAATTAAGTCAACATTTACGCCAACCTGTGAAGCTTCATACAATGTAGAGATAATTTCGGGATCAACCAGTGAATTCATCTTAGCAATTATGTACGAAGGATATCCCTGCTTTTGATGTTCAATTTCCCGATGAATCAATTGCAGAAACCTATCGCGCATATTCACTGGTGCAACTAAAAGCTTGCGATATTCGCGCTGACGGGAATAGCCAGTGAGATAGTTAAATAAATCGGTTAAATCTGCCCCTAAGTCATCACGGCAACTAAATATACCGAGATCGCTGTAAAACCTAGCAGTTTTTGGATTGTAATTACCAGTACCGATATGCACATAGCGCACAAGATGATCACCTTCCTGACGTACAACCAGAGCTGTTTTCGTATGGGTCTTAAGATTCTTTAATCCATAAACAACATGCACACCTGCATTTTCCAGTTTCCTTGCCCAGAGGATATTATTCGCCTCATCAAACCTTGCCTTGAGTTCTACCAGCACGGCGACCTGTTTACCATTCTCTGCCGCCCGAATCAGCGCATGAACAATTGGCGAATCCCCTGAAGTGCGATACAGCGTCTGCTTAATCGCTAATACCTTATGATCATTCGCCGACTCTTCGATAAATCGCTGTACTGTCGTCGTAAAAGACTGATAGGGATGATGAACTAAAAAATCTCCTTCTCGAATAATATCAAAGATGTTTCTTTCATTAGACGAATCTTTGAGCCGTGGATGAGTTACCGATTTCCAAGGTTGATCTTGATGCTCAGGCAGAGGCAAAAAAGCGAGTGTCATTAAATCTCCCAAACCAATTAGCCCTGGGATATTGTAGACATCTGCTTCCGTAATTCCTAATTGCTCAATCAATTTTTGGCGAATGGCAGAGGGAACATCATTAGCAATTTCCATCCTTACTACTGAGCCAAATTTCTGTTTGCGTAATTCCTCTTGCAATGCTGAGATCAAGTCATCAGCTTCTTCCTCTTCGATGTCTAGCTCCGCATCGCGAGTAATCCGAAATGGATAATAACTAAGAATCTCCATACCTGGAAATAATGCGTCAAGATTGTGAGCAATGACTTGTTCTAGCGGTACAAATGTATGATCTTTAGTCTCAGGAATTCTTACAAAACGGGGTAATACACTGGGTACTTTGACCCGCGCAAAATTTTCTTCACCTGTCTCGCGATCGCTTACCAATACAACTAAATTCAAGCTGAGATTGGAGATATAAGGAAATGGATGAGCTGGATCAACTGCCAAAGGAGTAAGTACAGGAAAAAGTTTTTCACGAAAATAAGTTTTTAAATAATGCTGATGCTTCTTATCGATTTTTTTATAATCCAGTAGCCTGACCCCCTGCTTATGAAGTTCTGGACGCAATGTATTCTCAAAAAAATCATGCTGCATTGTTACTAACGGCACAAGCGCATCCCGAATTGCCAATAACTGCTTATCGGGCTTCAGTCCATCATCGGTGATGATATCAAGTTGCTCGGCGAACCTTTTCTTGACCCCTGCTACTCTCACCATAAAGAATTCATCAAGGTTTGTGCTAAAAATGGCACAAAATTTAGCTCGCTCAAGTAATGGAGTCCGCGCATCAATCCCTTCATGTAAAACTCTTTTGTTAAAGGCAATCCAACTTAATTCACGGTTAAAAAAATATCGTGAACGGTCAATCATCTTGTCTACTTTTTTATGAACTGGATTAATTGGTTGTTCTAGTTCTAATAAACTGTTATCAGATTTGCCATCAATCTCTGGATTAGCTAAGAATACATCTCCTTCATTAACAGATATTTCTTCAACGGTCTCTCCATTTTTCTTGCTCAAATCCTTAGTTAAATCTTTTTTAGTTCTAGTCATAGCTATTAAACCAGTAAAAGTTTATTTCCTAGTAACTAGATTACATACATATCGACAATTTCAGTGTGAGTTGAGATACTTACTAAATTCAGTCTAACTCTATTCCAGTAAGATTATTTTCCAGTACATGCAATGTAATTGTGTTGCAGGCGCGAATCGCCCGCAACACAATTACTAAAAAAGTACTTTGAAGCACTATCTGAAGGTCAGGGTTTGCTGAACAAACCCTGACCCTTTTATTTCTCGAAAGTGTTACTACGCTTTTATGAATCCCAAACTAAACTTGGTAAAGATTTTTAGTTCTAGGAGAGTAGAGCTTCAATGTCTTTACGCAATCCAGCATCTTCAGGCGCAATACTAGAAGGATAGTACTTCACGACTTTACCTTCTTTATCGACAAGAAACTTATTAAAGTTCCACTGTACTTGACTACCTGTAGTTTCGGTAAGGTATTTATACGCATCAGTAATGTCAGCACCTTTCACCTTTACTTTGCTAAATAGATCAAAAGTGACATCATAGGTGAGGGAACAGAAGCTCTTGATTTCTGTTTCAGTGCCAGGCTCCTGTGCGCCAAAGTCGTTGCTAGGAAAGCCCAAAATCTCAAAGCCTTTATCTTTGTATTCACGATAAAGAGCTTCGAGTCCCTTGTATTGTTTTGTGTAGCCACATTTAGAAGCAACATTGACAACTAAAGCAACTTTGCCTTTATACTGCGCGAGATCAACTAGTTGACCATCGATGTTAGTAATCTTGAAATCGTAAAGTGTTGACATATATTGAGGTTTTTAGGTTGGTTTTGAGAATGTGGTCTGAGAGTTTTTATCCCTCAGGGATAAAAACTCTCAGACCGATTGAGGATTGCTATAGTTGAGAAGATCTATTTAGCATTTTGCAGCGACTTGAATGGCAAGTGTAATTATCCTGATTGGTGTACCTGCGAGTGGCAAATCTAGCCTTGCTGAGCAGATGTTGCGGACTACTAATCAGAATTCTGGGCAAGCCAGTAGTAGCCTCACGTATGGTCAAACACAACTGATCAGTCCCGATCGCATTCGTGCTTCACTCTATGGATCAGCCGATATGCAAGGAGATTGGTCAGAAATTTGGGCACAGGTACAACAAGAATTTGCAAATGCTGCCAAATCGCAACAATCTGTAATATATGATGCCACAAACTATAAGCGCGAATATCGCAAAAATATTATTTCCCTAGCCAAAGACTATGGATTTAGACCAATTACGGGCGTTTGGTTAAATGTGCCGCTTTGGATTTGTTTGTCACGCAACGATCATCGCGATCGCCAAGTCCCTGACGATATTATTATTGAAATGCACCGCATGCTCTCCTATAGCCCGCCCAGTCTGAGTGAAGGCTTTGACCGCATCCTTTTTCATGATGAAAAGTCCGATAATGAGTGGATTGATTAAAATAATTTGTGTTTGTCTATTTCTCGTTTTGTGCTAGCTTAAATAGACGCAATCTCTAAGGGGTATAACAGTTTAAAATGGCTAAGCGCCGCAACCAGAAAAAAGAAAAAGCTCTTCGCAACCAAGCGTATGCGCGTAAGTTTCGCAAGCGCACCCCTCTGGGTCGCTTTGGACGCAGAAGACCAATGGGTAACTACAACGATCCTGAAGACTCTGAAGCCAATGGTGCTGCTGATACTGGCGCTGCTGATACTGGCGCTGCTGATACTGGCGCTGCAATTGGCAAGTTCTAACTTGAATTCTGGTGATCAATTCCCAGTATTCTCCAGATCATGAATATCAGTTTTGCCATTGCGTTACATACAACTTCAACAAAATTGGAGCTTGCGATCGCTGAAATCAACCAAAATTCAGGTCGTCATTCTCAAATTTATACCATCTATAAACAGCAGTCATGGGAACTAGGCAGAGAGCTATCTGTGCAGTTTCATGACTGCTTGAATATGTTCGTAGGTGATCTTTCTTGGACTGATTTCACTTTTTTGGCGATCGCCACAGGGATTGGCAGTTTTACAGGCACAAGAATTGGCGTAGTGGTAGCAAGGACATTGGGTGAACAGCTTAATATTCCTGTATATGGAATTGACTGCGAGACGATTATCACCAAATCGCAACAATCCTCCCCGCCAAGACCCTTGAGCGAAAGCTTACTAGCGATCGCCTATGAGCAATGGCAAGCTGGTATTTATCCAACTTGGCAATATGTATTGCCACTCTATGAATCCTAACAGAAGGTGCATTTAGAGCGCCTTCTGTTTTTTTAGTAAGTTAGTACACTTACGTTTTGGTGTTTCAAAGTGCTAGAATTGCCATACTGAAAGTACATACAAGGTTGAATTTTCTCAACTAGCGATCATTCGTTAGAGTATCTGAATCACCTTTTATTACCTAGGCAAGTACATCTAGGACGGTAGTTATTCCAGCTTGACCTATGCTTCAAGACGCGATCGCCATTCGTCATTATCAAAAGATTACAGACTCACTCGTAGAAATGTCAGAACGAGGCTATCGTTCGACAGACGAAATGAGACTTTTTTTAGACGGTTACTTATCGGCTCTGCGCGTTACTAATGCGATAGAAGTGCATAATATACATCGTCTCGAAGAAGAGGTAATCCGATTTTTGTATGATGCTTCTAACTTTGAATCTCCTTATGAGTTTGAGATGGAGGTTGAACGGGGTGAAAGGTAAACGCTATGGCGAATGCCTTCAGTCAGAGGGGTTTGAAAACGATCTTGCTTAACCACTTGTAGTCCCTGCTTCTCACAAAATAAGTCAATTTGCTTACTTTCTTCTGGTAGCCATTGACCACGGTAGAGAATGGCTACACCACTTCCTTTGAGAAATGGCAGGCAGTAGCTAGCGCAAATATCTGGCTTGCCTACGGCTCGAACAACTGCTAAATCATATTTTTTTTTGTAACTAGAGGTTTGATTAAGCTCTTCGACGCGACCTACCTGCGCGATCGCGTTCTGTAAGTGCAAATCATTGATCGTTTGATTCACAAAGGCAACTTTTTTTTGTTTGCTATCGACTAACGTGACTTGCCATGAAGGTTTGGCAATCGCGATCGGCAGTCCAGGAAAGCCTGCGCCTGTTCCAATATCAATCAATTTAATATTTTCGCAATTCCAGAAAGCGAACACACCTCGTAATGAGTCCCACAAATGCTTTTCCCAGAAATCATCAGGGGCTGTAATTCTTGTCAGGTTTTGCTTACTATTCTCATCTAATACCAATTTATACAGTTTTTCAAATTGTGCGAGTTGTTCTGAGTTTGGTAACCAGTTGAGGGTGGATTGCCATTGTGTAAATAAGTGGGAAAAGTGGGGCATAGGGAACATCAAATAATAATGGCGCATAGCGCAATCTTTACTCTACTAGCGATTCTGATGAATTTAGAAGAAATATACCTTAAGGTCGTATTTCCCCTAAATCCATGTTGAAGAATTTTGGCATTAGGGGATAAGATTAAGGAAAATTAAGATTCATGTACCATTGCTAAGCAGTTTATGATTACATAGCCCTGTAAAGGGATAACACTCATTGCCGCATTGCTGTTGATATAACAAAAAAACATAAAAAAGTATTACAAGGTAAAATTTAATGGCTGAACAAACTCAAACTCGTACCGCTTTTACTAAAGATGAACGAGGCATTTTAAATAACTGGGCGATCGAACCCAAAATGTATGTTGATGAACAAAGTGACAAGCGCTTTGGGCTGACGGAATATGCAGAACTGATTAACGGGCGCTTGGCGATGCTAGGCATTACCGCTATTTTCATCTTTGAGTTTGTAACTGGTAAAGGCTTCTTGCAAATTATTGGTTTCTAACCTTGATATGCAGAGAAATTTTTGAAAACATCGCAAAGCGATGCTTTCAAGGATTTCTCTGGGTTTCAAGTCAGCGCAAAGCGCTTTAAAGTAGTTTTATGTCAACATCCCCAGAACCAATTCAATTTTTAACCTTAGCGGAAGCCCATGCGATTGATGGCGCTATGCTATCGACGATGGAGAAATTTATGACCCGTATCACCATCTCTTCGATGCGGATCATTACCAAAATTGCTCAAGAACTTAGTATTCATGCAGAGTCACTTTCGGCCCAGCAAATTGTGCAATGGATAGAGCTTGATTCCCAGATTCGTAAAGAGCAAGGTGAGGATGCTGCTTTTCTGAAATGGACTTCGCCCCATCCTGATTTAGATTTTGAAGATACTAGACAGGATGAAGTAACGTCTGCCAATCTTTCCAGTCATGAGAAGTTTTTAACCCGAATGGCAATTTCGGCGATGCAAGCATTAGTAGCGATCGCGAAAGATTACAACATTCATCTTGAAGATCTGACTGCCGATCAAGTAATTGCTTGGGTAGAGCGTGACGCTAAGGTTAAGCGTGAGCAAGGTATCGAGGCAGGATTTCTATCTTGGTAGATGGAGTGATTTACATAAATTCTATCTCATCCCACCTACAAAATAGGCGAGCATTCGGCTTGATTATTGTTTGCTAAAATCAACATAACTAAGCTGTGAGCAGATATATCATGCAAGCAACTGTAACTGAACAAGAACAAGAGCCTCAAATGCATCTTTGGTCGATCACGGACTATCACCAAATGATCGAGGTGGGAGTTTTGGATGAGGATGATCGCGTAGAACTGTTGGAAGGAAAAATTGTTTGTATGAGTCCACAGAGACCATTTCATGCGGCAAGTGTCCAACGTAGTGGTAGATTACTGTTTAAATTGCTAGGAGATCGCGCTGAAATTCGTATCCAGTTACCTGTGACATTAGGTAATGATTCTGAGCCAGAACCAGATATTGCTGTTGTTAGGCTTGATGAGAATGAATATTCCTTTAGACATCCTGAAGCCTTTGATATTTATCTATTGATAGAAGTTGCTGATTGGACTGCCTCAAAGGATCGCAACCAAAAAACTCGTATTTATGGCAAAAATCAAGTTTTAGAATATTGGATTCTTGATCTACAAAAGCGACAAGTTTATATTTTCCGTCAACCAGAGGATGGAAGCTATCGTGAAGAATTGATTTTGAACAGCAATGATATTGCCACTATGCAAGCTTTTCCTGATGTTGCGATCGCTTTAGAGGGTTTGTTTGCAATCGCTCCAAACTAAATTGGCATTCACTCAGTATTAGCATGGATTAGCAGCGTAACGCTTTAATAACAAACATCAAAAACGTGCGCTACATTAACGCAGATAACGAAGCAGAGCATTTTGAGGGCAAAATCTCCGCTAAAAACAGATAACTACTTTAAAAGGGCATGTCAATTTCTGTCTAACGATACGCTTGAACAGCTAGCTGCCAATAGTCTTAGCAATGTAATTTCTCACATTCGCTCCGAGCGAGTTGTTAGGCAGTTGGACAGCTAGTCAACTGAAGGTAGTCATGCAACACAATTACATTGCATGACTACTGACAACTTTAGTGGGCGTATGGTCTAGGTATAACACACAGTTGTAAAGCAGAAAAGTTCTTGCATATAGTTTAACATTAAACTAATATAGTTTAATGTTAAACTATATTAGTAGCCAAGTTCACAATAACCCACCTCATTCGCTGTGCTGATTGTCATGCTGTCCGGCACGTATCTCGTGCTTGCAAAGCGCACCGATATGTGCCGATAGTCTCTGGCGCTGCGGCTCACTGTCCTCAGATCTGCGATCTCCATTGCCGACATCGGGGATAACTTGGTCATGCTGACAATGCTCAGCGTGCCGAATTGGATGCGGTCGGGCTATGCACATGAGCAGTCACTCAGACACGTAATCAAACCGAAAAGGAGCAGATAATGGAACGGAGAAAATTCATTCGCTTAGTGGGCGGCGGCATCATTCTGGCTGCTGGAACGACTGTGCTTGCACGCTTTATCACCGCCTTCGACGTGCCGCCATCGGCGACCGCCGCATGGAACAGACCGAGTTCGGACAGTGATATACGCTACTGGGCGCTGTCCTACGCGATCCTTGCCCCTAACCCGCACAACCTTCAGCCGTGGCTAGTTGACTTGCGAGTGCCCGGCATAATCACACTTCTCTTAGACGAGCAAAGGCTGTTGCCAGCCACCGACCCGTATGGTCGACAGATATTGATGGGTGCGGGTGCTTTCATCGAATTGCTAACGATGGCAGCCGCAGAGCGTGGTCATCGCGTCGAGCTTGCACTATTCCCCGAAGGCGAACCCAGTGAAAAGCTGGATGCAAAACCGTTCGCAAGGGTACGCCTAGTGCCAGATGCGAGCGTACCGCGTGACCCGCTGTTTGCTCAAGTACTGAAGCGCCGTACCGACCGCCGAGCATACGACGCGACACGCGCCATTGCACCAGCGGATCTGGCTCAGATGAGCTCATCCGTCGCCGATCTGCGTATTACATTTGGTGTTGCAGGTCGTGCCGACGCACCGTCGGTTGATCGCACTCTGGTAGAGGCGATCCGCGCTATTGCCAAGGAGTCATGGCGGATCGAACTGACCACCGAGGCGACCATGATGGAGTCGATGCGGTTGCTGCGCTTTGGCGGTGACGAAATAGACCAGCATCGCGATGGCATAGCCATCACCCAGCCGATGCTGGTGACACTAGCAAAGCTCGGATTTATTGATCGCAACAAGTTCCCAGCACCTGACTCACAGGAAATCGTAGGACAGATCAAGGACTTCAACGCGATCACCGATATGACTCCTGCCTATATGTGGATCGTGACCGAGGGTAATGCACGCTCGCAGCAGATCCTCGCTGGTCGGGCTTACGTGCGCGTCAACCTAGCTGGAACAGCTCAGGGTCTCGCGATGCATCCAAACCAGCAGGCACTGCAAGAGTACCCACAGGTAGCTCGTCAGTATCATGACATTCATACCCTGCTCGGCACGCCATCGCCGCGCTATACTGTACAGATGTTGGCTCGCGTGGGCTACCTCCCATCAAGGACTGCCACAGCATCACCCGCGCCACGCCGAGGTCTGAACGCACATCTAGTCACGTGACGGCAACCCAGTTGCCGATGTGGGTGATGATGTGGTTACCACTGCGATCCTGCCCAGTCCATCCAAATTGCCCCACGCTATCGACCATATGCCTGCTGCACGCAACAAACACGGAATAGTCGAGCAAGACCCGATGCTGTTTCAGCTGATGAACGAAGTCGGCATCGTGGCGCAGCTGGCGCAAAACCGCGCATCTCGACTGCTTGCGCCAGATCTGAACATGTCGCAATTCATCGTCCTGAACCACTTTGTTCGAGTCGGTGACGATAAGTCGCTAAGTCATCTGGCGCGAGTGATGGAGGTTACCAAGGGGGCAATGACCAACACCATGTCCCGACTGGAGAGCAAAGGCTACATCGAAATCCGTCCCGATCCAGACGACGGTCGCGGCAAGCTCGCTAGGCTCACGCCAGATGGACGCACTGCGCGCAATCGTGCAGTCGCGTGCCTGAGCCAGTCGCTAGCCCCACTAGCCTCCATACTGTCAGACACCGAGATGAATGCCGCTCTGCTGGCATTGTGTAAGGCGCGGATCTGGTTTGATCAGAACCGATGATCAATGCCCGAAGAATTTTTCTAAGGCGTAATGTTGATCCAAGGTCACGGACAACTGATGCTTTTGAGAGAGGGTGATTAATCAGTTTACCTTGCTCATTGTGAACTCTCGCGTAGCGGGTCGGAGAGTGTCAACAAGAATGAGACAGTTGGTATAATGAGATTGATCTGTTCAGGAGGTGATTGGCAACTCATGTCTCACAATATTAGGGACTTGACGAGAAAAAAAGTACTACCGAGTTTGTATGGCTTCGACTCCGCTCAGACAACTTTGTCTAAGCAGAGTCGAAGCCGTAGGTACTTTAATTAATTGCAAGTCCCTTAACTGGTTTAATAAAATTTTGGTTTGCTCTCACAAAGCAATTGCCAGAGCGATTTCCCTGTTTTACCTTCACAGGTAGCCAGGTTTGGTTTCGCCGATCCCTCACTAAGATTAGTGCTCCCAGATTTCCTCCATAGGCATTGATGATCGCACCCTTTGGGATAATTGTCATCACTGACCAATCTAATGGATTATGCTGGTTATCTTGGAGCAGTTCTTCTGCAATGGTACTATAACCTAATGAGCGATCAGATGATTCGCCGAATAATCGCCATTGGAATTGTTGTGGCATTCGACAGTTAACGCCTTCAGGATCAACGACTTCCCATTGTCGATGTAACGGTCTCCGCTTAGAAACGGTGTAGTTTCCCTGAGAATCGGGAATTGGGATTGAGTCTGTTTCTTGTGGATCATCGGCTTGACTTACTGCTGCTTTCTGCTCGATAACAGGCAGGGTATTGGCGTTTGACAGGGCTGTCTGACTGACTGGGGTCTGATTAATCTCATTTTTAATTGGCTGACTACAACCTGCGATTGCCATCACCAATAACCATAAACTCCCTAAACGAATAGATTGAAAACTTGGCATACAATTTGAGCTCTATTGTTTAAATCAAGAAGCGTTGAATGATTAAAAACAGCTATAAGTAAGTGATCCTTATTCGATAAACCAGAAGCGATAAAATCAAATATTATTAATAATAAAGCTATCCAACTTTTCCCACATTGTCAATTATTTGCTCAAGACGTTACCTTAGAGGAATTGCCAAAAGCTAGACATATTTTCATTTGCAAGCTGTTGGCTTAATTTCGTACTCAACCAAAGTCCGACAGTGATGAGAAGCCTGTACCAGAGTTTGAATATATTAGGGATTGATATTGATATCACCCCAGTAAGGGTCATTGCGCTGTAGATAAAGAGTAGAGCAAAACTAGCTATATTGAAAGGCTTAACCGTACCTTCAGGCTACAGGTATTGTCTCTGTTTTGGAAAACTCTAGTTTTTTCTAAACTGTTAGTAAGTCATATAGCTGCTATTTAGAATTTTATCCATCACTATAATGATTCTCTCCTTTTGTGTTCATCTTTTTCTTTGTAGGACTACTAAAATTTAATACCTTTGATAAAGTTAAGTTCTAGTCCGTCTTTGGCTCTACGAAATGCGAAAGAACTGCAAAATATGGATTTTCACTCTTTATTAATGCTAATTTAACATCAATAACTTAATATCAATGTCTATCTATTATCAAGATTATAACAGTTTTTATTTTGCTATAAGAGAAATGAAAGCTGTAAACCCTTACTATGATTGTTTTTTGCAAATGACTACGCATTCATTTACAAAAAGCTATACAATGTTAAGTAACTGTTAAAAGAAAAGAGATGATAGTTGAAAATAGTGAAGTAATCTTATCAGTCAAAGATTTGACTGCGGAAGTAGATGGAGTCCAGATTCTCAAAGGGCTAAATTTAGAAGTTAAAGCTGGTGAAGTCCATGCAATTATGGGACCCAATGGATCCGGAAAAAGTACCTTCTCTAAAATATTAGCAGGACATCCTGCCTATACCGTCACAGGTGGTGAAATCTGGTATAAGGGAAAAAATCTCTTAGATTTAGAACCTGAAATTCGGTCGAGAGAAGGCATATTTTTAGCCTTTCAATATCCACTAGAAATTCCAGGGGTTACTAATTCAGATTTCCTGCGCCTTTCCTATAACAATTTGCGAAAGCATAAGGGCTTAGAAGAGCTAGATATTATCGACTTTGATGACTTCATTCAAGACAAGTTAGAAATTGTGGAAATGAATCCTGCTTTCTTGAGCCGTAGCGTGAATGAAGGATTCTCAGGTGGCGAAAAGAAACGCAATGAGATCTTGCAAATGGCAATTCTTGAGCCAATCTTAGCAATTCTTGATGAAACGGATTCAGGGCTAGATATCGATGCTTTGCGGATTGTGGCGGGGGGTGTGAATAAGCTATCTACACCTCAGAACTCTTCCCTTGTGATTACCCACTACCAGCGCTTGCTCAATTACATCATTCCTGACTTCATTCATGTTATGGAAAACGGCAAGATCATTCTCACGGGTGGTAAGGAACTTGCCCTAGAACTAGAAGAGAAGGGCTATGACTGGCTTAAAGAAGAAGAGGCGGTGTTAGCATAATGGCAATACAAGTTTCTGAACAGTTATTAGATCCAGTGGAAGATCAAGTGGAATTGAAAGGTGCGTTAAGTACGCGCAGTAAATTAGCTGTCAATAGTGAGCAATTTGTCGCTCAAGTTGTGAGGATTCGTGCGGATATTGCGAGTCCTGATCAGGATACGAGCAACTTTGTAAGCAACCTGCGGCAATTGGCAATCGATCGCCTCGCTACCCTCTCTTTCCCCACCACTAAAGATGAAGAATGGAAATATACTGATGTTTCCACTTTGGGGAGTTTAACTTTTGCCAATCAACCAGCGATCGCGTCCCGTAGCGATAATTTGGAGCCCTTAATTGCGAGTCACTTGGCGCCAGAATCTCAAGGTAATTGTCTAATATTTGTGAATGGCAAATATCGCAAGGATTTGTCAGACACTAGTGCAGCAACTGAAGGCTTGGTCGTTGGCACATTGGCAACTCTTGGCGATCACATTTTGCCGAAGTTGAGATCGCACCTTGCACAACATCCCGATGCCAATGATTTTTTTGCCATCCTGAATACGGCTTGTATGGACGATGTGGCGATTATTCTTGCCCCTAAAAATTTGGTGGTGGAGAATCCTGTGCAATTGCTATTCATTGCTGCTCCCCAAACGGGTGAAGCGACTTTAATTACCCAGCCGCGTTGTTTGGTAATTGCCGAAGCCCATAGCGAGCTAACCTTTGTGCAAAGCTTTGTGGGTGAGGATAGTCAAATCTATTTCACGAATGCAGTGACGGAAATTTGGCTGGCAGAAGGCGCTCAGGTCAATCACACCAAAGTACAAAGGCAAGGTGATGAGGCAATTCATATCAATACCACAGCGATCGCACAGGCAAGAAATAGCGTCTATAAAAATCAATCGATTAGCTTTGGCGCAAAGATTTCACGGCAAAATTTGATGATGCAGCAAATGGCAGAACAAACGGAAACTTCGCTCACGGGCTTAGCCTTTCTGGACGGTGAACAGCTTTCCGATACCCATTCTTGCATTGCCCACAACTATCCGCACGGTTCGAGCCAGCAACTACATAAATGTATTGCTGATGGAACTTCCCATGCGGTATTTAATGGCAAAATCCAAGTTGCGAAGTTAGCCCAGCAAACTGACTCCGCACAGCTAAGCCGTAACCTGTTGCTATCGGGCAAGGCTCGAGTAGATACCAAACCGCAGTTAGAGATTTTTGCGGATAATGTTAAATGCGCCCACGGTGCGACGGTGAGCCAACTAGACGCAGAAGAAATCTTCTATCTCCAAAGTCGGGCGATCGATGCTGAGAGTGCCGCGAATTTATTGACCTATGCCTTCGCATCGGAGGCAATTTCGCAAATTCCTGTCGTATCCATCCAGCGATCACTGAGTAGCTTTGTGTTAGAGAAAACCAAGTTCTAGTCAATAGCCTCGTTTGCTATTCTCAAAGATATCTAGGGAAAAAGGCAGCGTCACTGCCTTTTTCCCTAGATATCTAGTTCTGCCAGTGCTAGCTTCGAGCCATGAGTTTCGATAAATTCACGCCGTGGCGCAACCTTATCACCCATCAAAATCGTAAAGATGCGATCAGCTTCTGCGGCATCTTCGATAGTGAGGCGTTTGAGCGATCGCGTGGCAGGATTCATCGTCGTTTCCCATAGCTGTTGTGGCATCATTTCCCCTAAACCTTTGAAGCGCTGAATGCTGTAGTTGGCGTTGGGTGGGAAAGAGGCAATTAACTCCTGCAAATCACGATCGCTGTAGCAGTAACTATGGTTTTTGCCACGCTCGACCTTATACAGGGGCGGGCAACCAATATAGATATATCCGCGATCAAGCAGTTCTCGCTGATAGCGATAGAAGAAGGTCAGCAACAAAGTCCGAATGTGTGCTCCATCCACATCCGCATCAGCTAATAGGATGATTTTGTGATAACGCAGTTGTGACTCGTTAAAGTCTTCACCCTTAATGCCCAAACCGCAACCTGTAATCAGTGCTTGGATTTCATTGTTTTTATAAATCTTGCTATCATCGGCACGTTCAATATTGAGAACTTTACCGCGCAGAGGTAGGATTGCCTGATAATGGCGATCGCGTCCTTGTTTGGCACTTCCTCCTGCGGAGTCGCCTTCCACGATGAAGATTTCGGATTCTTTAGGGTCGCGGGAACTGCAATCGGCAAGTTTTCCGGGTAAAGTGGAAGACTCTAATGCAGATTTGCGTCGAACTAGTTCACGGGCTCGACGGGCAGCTTCTGCGGCATTAAAGGCTTGCAGGGCTTTCTCGATAATCGCAGTCGCCACCGCAGGATGAAATTCGAGATACTCATTGAGAACTTCACCCACAAAAGAATCGACAATACCGCGTACTTCCGTATTACCTAACTTGGTTTTAGTTTGACCTTCAAATTCGGGATCAGCAACCTTAACGGAAATTACGGCTGTTAAACCTTCACGAACGTTTTCACCCGCAAGATTAGAGTCACCTTCCTTGAGCTTTTTCAGTTTGCGTGCTGTGGCATTCATAGTGCGGGTCAGCACAGTTTTTAGCCCCTCTAAGTGTGTTCCACCATCAATGGTGCGAATATTATTCGCAAATCCCAGTACATTGTCATTGTAAGAATCAATACACCATTGCAATGCTACCTCAACAGCAACATTATCACGCTCACCATTGACATAAATAATATCGGGATGAATCGGTTCCTTATCGCGAGTCATATAGGAGACATATTCACGAATCCCCCCTTCATAACAATAGATATCGGTACGCAGTTCTTCGCCACGGCGATCGCAAAACTCAATTTTTACACCAGCATTAAGATAAGCAAGCTCTTTGAGTCGGCTGGCAAGAATATCATATTCAAATTCCGTTTGCGTGGTAAAAATTTGGGAGTCAGGATTAAAACGTACCTGTGTACCTCGGCGAGGTTGAGCTTCTTCGCTCTTACTAGCAATTAATTCTGTAACGGGTACACCTCTTTCGTAGCGTTGTTTGTAAACCTTGTCTAGTCGCCATACAGAGACCTCGACCCATTCAGACAGGGCATTAACTACAGAAATACCAACACCATGCAGACCACCTGACACCTTGTATCCACCATCGCCGAACTTACCCCCAGCGTGGAGGACGGTTAAGACAGTTTCAAGAGCAGATTTACCAGTTTTGGGGTGGGTATCAGTGGGGATGCCACGACCATTATCTGACACAGATACAGATCCATCAGACATTAGCTCAACTAAGATATGATCGCAATGTCCTGCAAGGGCCTCATCAACGCTATTATCAACAACTTCAAATACCAGATGATGTAACCCTTTCGGTCCAGTTGAGCCAATATACATCCCAGGTCGCTTACGAACTGCTTCTAGACCCTCTAATACTTGAATCTGATTGGCATTATAAGTTTCTGTAACGATCTCAGGCATGAAGGTGAACAACTCCAGAAATTATATCGCTTTCAAGGATGCTTTCAAATAAAAACTTGTAAGCATTCTTGACGGTTTTTAGGATGTGTTTTTGAATCTTTATTCAAAAACACTACGCCATTATAGCTTAAAAGCCTTACAGATATGTCAAAACCATCTCAGATTTGGTTTTTAGGTATTGATACGAGGGGCTAGGATAATTGGTGTTACACATTGCTGATCATCATCCCTTGATCTTTGATCAATAAAAAACAGAGTAAATACTAAGTATCTCCTCTGTTTTGGTTAGTTATATAGACATTGTGAAAATGTTGCAGAGCATGGCTTTCACAATTATACTTAGCGTATACTTTAGCGATCTGTACAAGCCCAAACTGCTACTTCGCAGCTAGAGCCTCCATAGCTGGAGCAACTGTCAACAGCATTTTGCTTTGCATCAGTCTCACTGGCATTCCAAGCCCATCCTACAGCATTACCCCCTTTAGCTACGGCTCCACAGGCATTAGCAAACCAAACTTTCGCAGTACAGGAACTTCCACATTGTGCAAGTGCTGCATCAACTGCTTCTTCCTTGCTATTGTAGTTATAAGCATAACCATAAGATCCATCTGCACCTGTTGCTACTGCTCCATACTTATCACCAGCCAAAGCTGCCCCCACACCAAAACCTTCAACTAAAAGAAAGGTGGCTGCAATAAATCCTAGATACTTTTTCATAGTTTTCCAAATAGTCTAAATAAGTTAATCTTGTCCAAAAACTAAGGTATAAGGAATCTTGATTTGTCAGATTCTTCATACCTTACTTATATCTTAACGGTCAGTTATATCTTAACGATCAGTACAAGCCCAAGCGACAATTTGACAGTTAGAACCGCCGTAATCATTGCAACTGGAAAGAGCGTTATTTTGAGCATCAGTTTTATTGACATTCCAAGCCCAGCCTGTAGCACCACCACCTTTAGCTACGGCTCCACAGGCATTGGCAAACCACACTTGAATTGAGCAAGTACTACCACATTCATAAAGAGCAGCATATTCAGCGTCTGCTCGACTATCGTAATTATAGGAATATCCATAAGCACCATTGGCTCCAGTGGCGATCGCGCCATATTTGTCGCCTGCCATAGCTGCCCCCACACCAAATCCTTCAACTAAAAGGAAAGTGGCAGCAATAAATCCTAGATACTTTTTCATACACTCTCCAAAATTATTGAGAATAAACACTATCTAACTTTAACTTTTCTAGACATTCAGGGTTAGTAGCAAAACCAAAATGCTATTGTTCTATAGCATTGCAAGGCTTTTCTTCAGAACAATTGTCCTTGAGTTAAATTGTTGATCCCCTGAGCGACGTATCTAGCAATCCTAAATGGTTTGTGGAAGAGCACCCCTTCGGGGCACTCTTCCACAAACCTAAAAATCTACAAATGATTTAGGACTGTTATATACCTATAGAAAAACAATACTAAGATTTTTTTATTCTTTTCAATTTAGTATAAAACTCTTAACCTAACTATGAAATGATGCCTTAAAATACTGCTAGGATGATTTATATGAAAATTCTAGGAATCGATCCTGGGCTAGCAATTGTAGGATTTGGCTTGATTGAAGTTGAAAAAAATGCTTCACCAAAACTATTGGAATTTGGCACAATTGTTACACCGAAGCAGACACTGATAGGCGATCGCCTAAAAATCATTTATGAGGATATGCATACATTGATTGAGCAGTTTCAGCCACAAGTTGTGGGTATGGAAAAGCTCTTTTTCTATCGGATGGGTAACTTGGTCAATGTTGCTCAAGCACGAGGGGTAATTTTTTTAGTTCTCAATCAACATAATCTTGAGCCTATCGAATTTTCTCCCCCGCAAATTAAACAGGCGTTGACAGGACATGGAAATGCGGACAAGAACGATGTGCAGGAAGCTGTGAAGCGGGAGCTTGGTTTAGAGAGTATTCCGCGACCTGATGATGCTGCTGATGCGATCGCGGCGGCTTTGACCTGTTGGCTCATTGCCTGAGATGAGGAACTTATTTCCTCAAATAAATGTCAATTTCCATATCAGTAAGTAGCTCGGCATAATTAAACCCCAAAAACAGAGCGTGTTTAAGAAATTTTTACTCCTTCTAAATCCCCCTTGGATAGTCCTAAAAAGGAAAGGATTTATTGTTGTAAGTATGGGCAGTGCTTCGCACCGCCCATACTTACCCAGTTAGCCCCCTTGTTCAGGGGGGTAATAAAATTTATGCTAGAAGAAACAAGGAGAAGCATTCATGTTAACCAATCGAATCAGTTTAATGGCAATGCTCATAGGTCTGACAGTTATGGGATGTGGCAGTCCAGAGGCGACTAATTCTTTGCCAACACCTACTAATAGCGCCACAACTACTAAAGCTGTAAGTTCATCCCCGACGATCTCAGCATCTCCCAAGGTAAGTGCTGAAGTGACTACGACAAAGGTGATTGCTGTTGGTGATATCAAAGAGCTTGACGATAATAGTATCTGTGGTAAGTCTAAGGTTACTTACGCCTATGGTGAAACTTCTAACTATAGAGTTTATATTTGTGCGGAAGCCAGCGCTCCAGAGAGTCCTCGCTATTACATCAGTCGCAACAAAGATGGAAGTGGCGGTTTGGATTTGGAAGCTATGAATTACAGTCCAAAAAAGTCTGGGAAGATCGAATTTAAGAATGATGGTTATATCTATACGCTCGAAGCACCAACCACCCAAAATCCTGAACCTGTTTTGCGTGTGACTTTCCCAAATGGCAAGCTGAGTGAGGAGAAGTTGTTGCGATATCTAGATCGCAGTGGTAGCTCTAACGCGACTACAACTATTGCTTCTAATACTGAACCTCTGCAATATGTTCTGGATAATCGTGAAAAATTGAGAGTTTGTAAAGACAACTTCCGTGCTGAGGATGTAAAGAGTGGGATGGGTTCTAAGGTTTTCCAGATCTCTGACAAGAAATATCTAGTACAGATTCAATGTTTTTTAGCAGCTTATCAGGGTGCGTTTGAATATGTGCTTTGGATTGATGATGCTCCGAAACCCCGTGTGATTCCATTAGATTTTGATGGTTTCCAAGAAGGAAAGAATGGCGGAAAGCCTAAACGGATTACTGATCGCTCGATCGCTGGTGCGCCAAGGTTTAATGTGCGATCGCAGACTCTTACCAATTTCACTAAGTTTCGTGGTCTCGGTGACTGTGGCTCATCAGTGATTTATAAGCTAGAAGGCGATCGCATGGTTTTACAGGAGTTTCGCGCAAAGTTTGAATGTGACGGGAAGTATGTGCAGGATATGCCTGTAATTTATCCTTAATAATTAGGAATCAGTTAATCTTTCGGTTGCCCTACTCAAATAACTGACTCAGTTTGATATTTGGATGCCATCTCTAACATCACAGGCACAAATCTGGACTGCCACCATGTACGCTCATTCCATTCCCATGAAATGACTCTGACTATTGGTAGTCCTCACGCACTCAAACAAGTACAAAGAAACTCAAACTACAACTCGAAAACCGATATTGTTGTTGCGTTTGTCTGCATTGTTCCTGTTGCGATTCGACGAACGACAATTGATATCTTTGTTGTTCCACGAGCCACCACGCAAGGCGCTATGGATTTGCACCTTCTCTAACATCTTGAATTAAATCAAGACCGCTAAATAGCTGTTGCTGCAACTTCCATGTGTTGCCATGTTGCAGATGTCCTTTCCATGATTGGATAGAACAGTAGAGTTTTATAATACTGCACTTCTGCAATTTTATTTTTTTTAGCAGATACTTTATCCGTTTTCTGCCACGACTGACATTTTTAGAAATTACAGAAATGCGATCTTGCAAGACCCGAAAACCAACAAAATTAGCACCATATAGAGTTTCAAACAGGTGAGTTTTATTGGGATGGAGTAGCAGTCTTATTTTAGATAGATAACTTTCTATTTCTAGGTTTGCTGATTTGAGAAAGTCTCGATCATCTGAAAAAAGAGCAAAATCATCAACATAACGAAGATATTGCTTGGCTCTAAGATGCTCTTTGATGAAATGATCGAACTGACTGAGATAGATATTTGCAAAAAATTGACTAGTTAGATTACCTAGTGGCAATCCTTTTCGATAAGTTAGTGGTGCTAATAGATCGTCTCCTGTGAAATAGTTTAGGACTGTTTCTTGAGGATTACTCCGATCAATTATCAAATCAATTAACCAGAGCGTATCAGGACATTTGATCTTTTGACGTATCTTCCTCTTCAAGATTTCATGGTCAATGCTTGCGAAGTATTTCTTAATGTCGCATTGCAGGATGTATCGACTAGAACGCGCAAATTGAGTAAATCTCTTGAGCGCTTTATGAGTACCTAATCCTAGACGATTGGCATAACAATCAGGAATAAAAGCTTTCTCAAATATAGGGCTAATAACGTTGCATAGAGCATGATGTACCACTCTATCACGATATGGAGCTGCGGATATTTGACGGTTTTTTGGTTCGATTAGTTGAAATACTTTGTAATCACCTGTTTGATAGTTTTTGGTTTCTAACTCTTTTTGGAGATTGATGATTTCTATTTCTAAATTGTAGTTAAATTCTAAAATGTTAGGACGAAATCGCTTATTTCTTTGTGCTTTTCTGGCAGCCAACAAAATGTTTTCAAAGGTAATAATTTCTTGCCAAAGGTTGCCATATCGTTTCATACTATTATTGTAGCCTTAGAATTTTGTATTTGCTTTTGTTGCTTGAGCCAACCACCAATTTCATTGCCGATCTCATGCAATTGAGTGTTAATATAAATGTAACGATTTTCTTCAATTAATTTAAAATCAAGTAATAGTCTTGATTGATGTCTGAGGATAGCTAATTTAGCATTAAGATTTTCGAGCAATGATATTTTATCTTTGGTGTATCTTGCAACGATCAGATCTTCTAGTAACTGATAGAGAAATAATGTAATTCTGTCACCCAGTCCAAATTTATGATGCTTTGGCATTTTATTAATAATTGGAATATACCATTTGATTAGATCGTAGGTTTTTTGAATAACTGGGAGTTCATTCATTTAGTTTTCATGCTTTGATTATAAAAAATAAAAAAAGCGCCACAGGCGCTAAAAGAGGATATAATAAAGAGTGAAAAGAAAAAAGGGAAAGAGTATAAAGAATTAAGTCCTCACGCACTCAAACAAGTACAAAGAAACTCAAACTACAACTCGAAAACCGAAAGAGTTGAAGCGTCTGTCTGCACCGAACCAGTTGCGACTCGACGAACGACAATTGACATCAATGCCGACCCACGAGCCACCACGCAAGGCGTGTAAGTTTTGGCTGCCATCTTTTAACCAAGCAGATCCATCTGTTGGTGCGCCATTATAATTTTCATGCCATACATCTACGCACCATTCCCAGACATTACCATGCATATCATGCAATCCCCAAGAATTTGCTAACTTTTCTCCAACTGGATGGGTTTTACTTCCTGAGTTCTCACTATACCATGCATAGTTCTCTAATTTACTAACATCATCCCCAAAACAATATTTTCCAGTACTTCCAGCCCGACAAGCATATTCCCATTGCGATTCACTCGGTAACTTCACCTTCTGCCCCGTCATTTCCGAAAGCTTCTTACAAAAAGCAACAGCATCATCCCACGACACCTTCTCTACAGGAAGATTTTCATCACCTTGGAAATTTGATGGATTCTTTCCCATCACAGCAAGATACTGCTTTTGGGTAATCGGATATTTGCCCATCTTAAAAGCCTTCAAAGTAACTTGATGAATTGGCTTTTCGCTATCATACTCATCACTTCCCATCATAAAACTTCCCGCAGGGATATCCACTAATTCTAGTTTCACGCCATTGGGCAAGTCCAAAACTAGACCCTTAGATTCTTTTTTGGGTTTATCAGCTTCTTTAGATATCAAAATTATTGGGCTAGCAACCACCGTTAAACCATATTGACGATCTATATCCGCAACATCCTCATCGCGTAATTTCAAGTGATCCTTCTGATAGTCCCGCAAATCTTTTAACTCTTGCATCGTTGGCGGATTCCGTTCGGCTAGCATCTCCTTTAGTAGATCCTTATATTCTTGGAGCTTACGCGCCCTAGCCAAGATCGGCTTCAACACATCCGCCTTAAGCTGTTCCGCATCCTCTGCCGACAATCCTAAATTAATTCGCAATGAGTCCAACAAGCGTCTAGCAGGAATCGACCACTTACCATCCACCATCCGACTCTCTAACTCACGCCGATAGACCAATCGCGGATCATCCTTTGCTTGAGCCACCTTCGCAATATAAATCTTGCCACCCTGCTCCACTGGATAAAACGCAGGAGTCATATTTGGCGACTCTTGCGAAACCTTCAGCGCCGCATATTCATGCAACTCATCAATGGATATTTTGCGATCGCCATCTCGATCCGCTGCCCCCGTTTCAATTCCCTCCACGAGATAGCGTGTATAGATCGACATCTCCCCATCAGGCTGAAATGAGAACTGCGTCGAACTCGAAGAAGTTAAAATTGCTCGTCCTTTGCCGCCTAGCTGATTTTTGAGATTCACCGAACCATCATCCATCACCGTCATGCCCTGAGCAAATGCCCCACTAAAGCAGCAGTTCAAAATCAACACCTGATGCTGGGACTTACTATCATTCATCGCCTCCTGCAAATATGTCGCCGCCACAGTCGTTGGTTTGACGATTTTATTGCCCTCCTTACGAGTGCTAGGCGTACCTAAAAATAGTTTATTAGCCTCATCAACTACCCCATGTCCCGAAAAATAAAACAGTACGAGATCATCTTTTTGGCGATCGCGAGTATTAAACAAATTGTGAATTGCATCCTCGATCGCCTGTCTCGAAGCATTTTTTAAAACCACAACATCCTCTGCGGCAAACTCACCATTTGCCACTAATACGCGCTGCATCGCATCCACATCTAGCAAAGAGCCATGCAAGGGTGGCAGTTTGTCACAGTCAGGATATTCACTTGTACCAACCAACAAAGCCAAACGTTTCATGCAGACCTAATTTCCTGATTGACTTTCTGATGCCCACTGCGCGATCTGTTCGTTAGCTTTTTGGAGCGCATATTCAAATTCTACTTGGCTACTACCCTCGATCGCGATTTTCTTGCCATAAGCCTCAACCGACATCTTCAAGGTTTTACCAACGATCCGATCCTTGAGAAATCCGCCCAACTTTAGCAAATTTGCCGCACTCACCTCTGCGGTCAGCAGCCCAACCACAAATCCACCCAAAGCCATCGCCCCTTCAGGAACGTCTGTTACAGAAATGAGATCGGCTGATTCGACACCATCAACTGCCCTAACCTGTTTCAGCAAATTACGTGTCGCCCCTTGCAAATCTTCAGCATCCAATGAGGGATCGACTACTTCCAAGTTAACGTAAACATTAACAGCCATAATTCACCAGATTTTCAATTAAATTAGTTTATCAAAATTTCTCTAGTTTTATAACAACAACAAAAAGAGTGAGGTGCAAAGCACCTCACTCTTTTTGTTGTCGCTCAGCTACAAATAGAATATCTTCGCTAATTACTTTCAAGAACGCATCAAGCCAGACAATCGATATCTGGCTGACCTGTCCAGCTTCTAAAGTGACAATCGAGAAGTTCCGATAATAGCCATCATAGGTTTGGACGATTCTGGGAGTCAATGCCGAATTGAAAAAAATTGTCCCCATGTCGTTAGTCGCGATCGCCTCACGTCGGCGATTTTTATTTAGTCGTAAATGATGATGCATATGCCCAAAAGTGACTAGGGGAATAGATTTACCCATTTGATAGGTCTTCGCGATTGCCTCTGCAAAATCGGGATCGCCATAGTCGCCGCCAATGGGTTTCCAATCCTTCCCACAAATTGAATGTTCTTCCTCTCCTAGTCCAGAGGGACCATTATGCCCCAAAAAGATGACATGATCATGTTTAGTGTTGCTGGCAGATGCAGTAATACGCTGTGTCGATTCAGTAAAACTATGAATTTGAAAGCGATCTCGATAAAAAATTTTCTTCTTCCATTTAGAACTTCCCCAACTAAAGGGACGTGCACCAACTACCGAGAGATTGAATTCGGGAAAGTCAAGCCAACTGTAACCCACATGGGACTCGCCTAGAAGATCTAATTGTCGTTGTACCCGATCTTCTTTAGTGCGATCATAAGGACATTGTCTCTGGTTAGGACTTTTGCTATAGGGATCAACGGCACTATACCAGGCGTCATGATTGCCAAGAATGACTGCTTTCGGTAAATCTAGATTGGCGATCGCTTCTACAACTTCTATGGCTTCATTTCCAAAATCGCCTACAAATAGAACCAAGTCAATTTGTAGTATATGCAGAGCTAAGCGATCTTCAATCGGTTGCCATAAGTCATGTACATCACCCACTACAGCTATTTTGATTGATGACTTAGGCATAGTTTCCAGTCTGAGAGTTTGGCAACAGATTAAATCTAAAGTATACAGCGCTTTTTGATAGTGCTAAACTTAAAAATCTAATCCATTTTGGGAGCAATGCCAGCAATGTCTGCGAATAATGGGAAGCTTATCACCAGTTTTAAAAGTCAGTTCTGGAATTGGCGCACCATCGCCCAATTGATATTTCTAGCAATTGTGATCACCTGTAGCATTTTGGCTTGGAATACCCTTGCTAGAAATATGCGAAGCTCAGGACTTGCTATTAGTTTTGATTTTTTAAATGATCCTGCCTCCTTTGACATTGCTGACACACCTTTCCCCTACCGCGCTTCAGACAGTTATACTCGTGCTCTACAAGTGGGTTTGCTCAACTCCCTGAAAGCGATCGCTGTAAGTATCATTTCCGCCACAGTTATAGGCATTACCGTCGGCATTTCGCGACTCTCGCAAAACTGGTTACTCAAGCAGTTGGCGCGTGTATATGTGGAGATTCTCCGCAATACCCCACTACTACTGCAACTCTTTTTCTGGTATTCTGCCATCTTTTTGTCATTGCCATCAGCTAGCGATCGCATCTCCCTTGGTTTTGCCACGCTTGCTAAGGATGGGTTAACGATTGCAGCACTGAAAATGACCATTAGTTCTGAGTTTTGCGCCCTTGTATTAGGACTAACGATATTTTCTAGTGCCTTTATTGCGGAGATTGTGCGTGGAGGGATTCTCTCAGTTCCTAAGGGGCAGTCAGAAGCAGCTAAGGCTTTAGGATTAAGCAACTTCCAAACAATTCGCAAAATTATTTTGCCACAGGCTTTGCGGGTGATTATTCCTTCGCTTACCAGTCAATATGTAAATATTGCCAAAAACTCTAGTCTGGCGATCGCGATCGGTTATACGGATATCTATCGCATTGCCTCCACAACGATTAATCAAACGGGTAGACCTGTAAATGTTATTTTGATTATTATGGGAACCTATCTGACGATTAGCCTCGCCATTTCTGCTGTTATGAACTTAATAAATCGTCAGTTCCAAATTGTCGAAAGATAGGCTTTATTAGAACAAGGAACTTAAACTCCTTGTTATTGCTAGGTAAGTATGAATAATAAAAATATTTTAGTTTGGTTCCGCAATGATCTGCGAATCCATGATTGCGAAACCCTATATCGAGCGTCTCAACAGGCTCAGCAAACGGGGGCAAATATATTTCCCATTTATTGCTTTGATCCACGACACTTTGGCAAGACATCCTTTGGCTTTTCTAAAACAGGAGTCTTTCGCGCCCAATTCCTGATAGAGAGTGTAGCAAATCTACGCGCAAATTTGCGATCGCTTAACTCCGATCTAACAATTCGCATGGGCAAACCTGAAGATGTGTTACCCAAATTCATCCAGCAATGGGGAATTAGAACAGTTTATTACTATGCTGAAATCACTTCAGAAGAAACAAATGTAGAGGCTAAGCTGACGAAACTTTTACAAACTCAAAAGATTGAGATCAAAAGCTTTTGGGGAAGTACATTATTGCATCCTCAGGATCTACCCTTTGCGATCACGAAGTTACCTGAACTCTTTACTAATTTTCGCAAACAGGTAGAACTTGATTTGATAGTACGCAAAATCTTCCCTATTCCAAATAATCTCGATCCTCTTCCTGATAATTTGAAGGTTGGTGACATCCCGAACCTAGCCCACTTGGGACTATCTGAACCTCAGCCATGCGATCTCGCTGTTTTTAAATTTTGCGGTGGAGAATCTGCCGCGATCAAACGTTTAGAACATTATTTTTGGCAAAGCGATCGCCTACAGGTCTATAAGCAAACCCGCAATGGCATGTTGAATGCTGATGATTCCTCAAAGTTCTCTCCTTGGTTGGCTTTAGGCTGTCTCAGTCCTCGCTATATTTATGATCAGGTCAAGCAATACGAAAGCGATCGCCTTGCCAATGACTCGACCTATTGGCTATTTTTTGAGCTACTATGGCGTGACTATTTCCGATTTGTGGCGACGAAACATGGCAATAAGCTATTCCATCGCACAGGACTACGCGGCATGGATCTCCCTTGGCGGCAAGATTGGGAGCGATTGGAACTATGGCAAAATGGACAGACTGGCTTCCCCCTCGTCGATGCGAATATGCGCGAAATCTTAGCTACAGGCTTTATGTCCAATCGTGGTCGTCAAAATGTAGCAAGTTTTCTCACAAAAAATCTTGGTATCGATTGGCGAATGGGAGCAGAATGGTTTGAATCACTTCTAATTGATTATGATCCCTCTAGCAATTGGGGAAATTGGAACTATACCGCAGGGATTGGCAATGATGCGAGAGGGTTCCGCTTTTTCAATATCCATAAACAGGCTCAGGACTACGACCCACATGGCGAATACGTCAAACATTGGCTACCAGAACTTGCCGCTTTACCAGCTAATAAGGTACATCAACCTTGGAAACTTTTGCCTGTTGAGCAAAAACGTTTTCAGGTACGTCTAGGCGTTGATTATCCCAATCCTGTAGTGGATCTATTTGCCTCCGCTAAAGCCAATGAACAAATTTACATCGCGAATTGTAAAGGATAGAAATCCTAGAGATGAATGGCGGCACAATACACCATTAATCTCTGGGATTTTGATTTGTTCTATTCTCTTCTGAAGGCATTGCAATAAAATGTATTCTATGAATATTCTATGAATTTAGATGTTATTCTCCGCAATCGTTATCATATTCAGCAATCCCTCGGCAGTCAGCAAATAGGGGCGATCGCTTTATCGCTTTATCTTGCGGAAAATTTGGAACTCCCTGTTACACCTAAGCCACTATGTGTGATTTATTGCTGGCAAATTACAGAACCAAGTGAGCATGGATTTCAGCATGAAGCGATCGCCACCAAGCTTTATGAAATTGGACAGAAATATACCCTAGCACCGAAAGTACAGGCTTTTTTTAATGACGATGATTATTACTGCGTAGTGCGTGAATATTTAGAAGGTTACGCATATTTAGAGGAATTTAATCAAGAATTTGGTGAGAAGTTCAAACAAGTTGGAAATGATCCAAATTTAGTAAATCTTGACCACAAAGCACAGGATTCCGATATTTCCACAATCAAGGTTCCCCCGATCGCTAAATCATTAATGCAGTCCTTAGCCAAAATTCCGATTAAAATCAATCGTCGTCAACTACTGATCAATCTTGGCTCATCGATCGCAGGATTTAGTTTCGCAGTCTTTTTAGACAGACTGAAACCGCAACCAAAACCAATTGTGATTGTGGAAACGCCCCCAGTTCCTGAACCTCCAAGTGATCCCCTTAAGAGGGGTGATAATGCCTTTCGCGATGATTTTGGTAACGGAATTTATTTGGAAATGGTAAGAGTCCCATCGGGTAAATTTATGCTCGGTGCGCCACCCAATGAAGTTGGCAAACGGGATCAAAAATCACCATTGGTAGAAGTGCGCGTGGCTGCATTTTATATCGCCAAATTTGCAGTTACTCAAGAGCAATGGGTAATGATGATGGGCAACAATCCTGCCCATTTTCGCGAAAGTTTGCAAGCGCCTATGGAAAATATCTCTTGGATCGAAGCACAGGATTTTTGTCGGAGGTTAACTGCGCGATCGCCATATGCCTATGCTTATCGTCTACCCAGTGAAGCAGAATGGGAATATGCTTGTCGCGCTGGCACGAATACGGCTTACCATTTCGGTGATAGCCCTGCTCAACTCGCAGATTACGCATGGTTTGTCGATAATTCCAACAAGCGATCGCAACCGATTGGGCAGAAAGTTCCGAATCCTTGGGGACTCTACGAAATGCACGGCGGCGTATGGGAATGGTGCGAGGATGCTTGGCACGATAATTTTCAGGGCGCACCAGCGGATGGTTCCGCTTGGATTGAGGGAAATTCAGGGCGGCGCGTGCGAAAGGGCGGCTCATGGAGTAACGAGGCAAAGTTATGTCGCTCAGCAAGTCGTGATTGGCATTGGCAAGGCGATCGCTACAATGACATCGGCTTCCGTGTAGTCATTTCGGCAATTTGACACTCCCCGCACTGAAGTGACGGGGATTCCTGATTCAGCGAGACAACTTGCCAGATAGACTTGCATCTAATTGGTAGAGGTCGAACTCTCCACAGGCGTGAATTTGGGTATGCCCTACCCTA
>Ga0209972_10000182_pt1 | contig 63187 bp, 66 predicted proteins | sample NOAtaG_7_FD_187302 | JGI IMG/M metagenome (GOLD analysis project Ga0209972, IMG submission 187302) | Freshwater lake microbial communities from Lake Erie, under a cyanobacterial bloom - NOAA_Erie_Diel1S_2200h metaG (SPAdes) (version 2) | ecosystem: Environmental > Aquatic > Freshwater > Lake ... | reverse complement strand
GATTTTGTACCTGAAAAGTTGCATTTGCAGGCCTTCACCGCAATCCACCAAGTAATAACGGTCGTTGTAATTGACGACTTGTGCGGAGGTGAACCGTGAAAAGGCCGGAGTTGCCGAGCTGTTGCCGAGTATTTGAACGGTGAACATGAAAGAAACACGCCTCGCCTTCGGAGCGTACCTGCTTCGGACGGGAATGCCAAGATAAACAAAAAACCACCCGTGATGAACGGAATGCTTGGCTAGTGAGTCGGGTTGCGGAATTTAGTAGGTCAATCCGAACAATAAGGACTTGTCGGCAGCTTCAATCCTCGTCGTCGTCGTCTTCAATATCAGACTCGATTTCGTGCATGAAAACGGCTTCGATGGCCTCTTGTTGGGTAGGCAGAATCGTGAATACCCGGTCGAGATGGGTGATTTCGATGAGTTTCTTCACGTGGTCGGTGAGCCCGAATACCACGAACAAACCACCGGCACTGTCACAAATGGAATTTGCACGCAAGAGCGCGCTGAGTCCCGAGCTGTCCGCATACTGCACATCAGAAAGGTCAAGGATAATGTTGCGGAAACCTTGGGCGTTCAGCATCACCAAAGCGCTTTTGAGGGCAGGAGCTACCACGGAGTTCAACTTCTCTTCCTGAAGTTGCAGGATCACGTAGTTGTCATTGAGTTTCGTCGAGTATTTCATGTGACGTGCTTATGAAAGTCCAATATTAGGGAAATTGCCAACCACCCTCAAGGGCTCAAGCGTTCATGCCCATTTCTTTGAGTGAATCCAAAACATTGCGTGAAATCCGGCCCTCAATGTCGGTGGTGTCTGCAGGAACGAATTTTCTCCCGGTCACGGTTTCGTACAACTCGATGTAGCGGGCCGAGATTTCCTCTATGAATGCTGGTGTCATGTGGGGTGGATGCTGCCCATCTTTGCCTTGAAAGCCGTTCTCGATGAGCCATTTCCTAACAAATTCTTTGGAAAGTTGCCTTTGGGCCTCACCTGCATCCTGCCTGGCTTCAAATCCTTCGGCATAGAAATAACGGGAGCTGTCGGGCGTATGGATTTCATCGATCAAAGTCACGCGGTCGCCCTCGTGAAATCCGAACTCATATTTGGTATCGGCTAAAATCAGGCCCCTTTCCCTGGCCATGGACTGCCCTTTCTTGAACAATTCCAAAGCATAGTATTTCATTTCCGCCCAAACATCGGCATCCACCAAGCCTGATTTCAATATTTCACGCTCGGAGATGTCTTCATCGTGGCCGATTTTGGATTTGGTGGTGGGCGTGACGATGGGCTCCGGGAAGGGGTCGTTTTCACGCAAGCCTTCTGGCAAAGTAACCCCGCACAAGGTCCTCAGGCCAGATTCGTAGGTGCGCCAAGCATGGCCGCATAGGTGACCCCTCACCACCATTTCGATTGGAATAGGGTCGCATGCCAAGCCAATCATCACGTTAGGGTCGGGTACGGCAAGCAAATGGTTGGGTGCGATGTCTTTGGTCGCCTGAAGGAAATACTCTGCCGTTTGGTTCAAAACCTGCCCCTTGAATGGAATGCCTTGTGGCAACACCACGTCGAAGGCAGAAATACGGTCGGAAGCCACCAAAACCATCACCTCGTCGGCAATGCGGTAGGTGTCACGGACCTTGCCGCTGTATTTTTCAAATTTCAGTGGAAAGTGAAGGTCGGTGGAAAGGAGAGCATTCGCCATGACAATCGCAGGTTGATAGTTGCGGCGCAATTTCGGCAATTCGGTTGGACTTTGTAAAGTTTGCAGGGCTCGGGTTTTCAGACAACTTGTCCACCATGCTTCAGGACCTCTTAACGTTTGGGAAGCGACAATCTCATGTTCGAACCGTGAAATTTCAAACCATCCAAGTGCCCCATCATTTTTCGGTTTCGGGTAATCAGGTGAAGGTGCATGTAGCTGTCGTGGTGGGTGAAAATGGTTTGATGTTCCTTGGAAAAGAAACCCAATACATCGACTTGGGAAGATTGGATCTCGTAGTTGACCAATAATCCACGGTGTGCCTCCTCCGGGGAGCTGACCACGCTGCCTTCAGGAAGATTCACCACATGGATTTTGGCCGCACTCACCTTGCCTTGAAGGCGAAACGGGAAAGGCCGTGGGTACGATGCCGTCATGCTGTCCAGGATTCGTTCCAAATGGTGCAGGTCTAACCAGGTTGCGGGCAAAGGAAACTCTTCCCATTCCTTCACTGCTGCGAAAACGAAAAAAGGCGGATTGACCTCCAATGTTTTTTTCACGACCATTCCATTTCCGTCCACCGTGGCCAAAAATCCTTTTCCGTCCCAAAGCAGCACTTCGCCTTTCAAGTAGGCTTGTGGCCCGATCCCATACAAATTTTGGGTGTTTTCCAAAGAGTCAAGCCTGATTCTGCCCTGCAATTGGCCTTCCCTCATCACGTTTCTCATGGCACCCACGATTTCCACTTTGCCTTGTGGCCTCATTGCTGAAAGGCGCGATTGGGATTGATGCATGTGGCATCCGGCACACAAAGCCCCGACCAACAACATTCGGGGTAGAATGGAAATCTTGTCCAAAACCTGACTAGCGAGGATTGTTGTACCTACGGAGCAGCTTCAAGGCCGTCTCGAACTTTTTGGGCAATTCGGCAATGAAAAGACTTTCCTTTTCGTCACCCGGCACTACAAATGAGATGCCCCGGGCATGCAGGAAGAATCCATCGTTGATCGGAGGCTCCTCCAGTTTGCGGTTTACCTTGAAATTGCGCTTGAGTTCACTCAAAAAGATGTCTTTGCCGCCGTACTCCTTGTCACCGACCAAGGGCATTCCATGTGCGCTTAGGTGAATCCGGATTTGGTGCATTCTTCCCGTGAGCGGATGACAGTCCATCAAGGTGAAGTCTTTGAACAGTTCGGCGGTGCTGACCACCGTGATGCTTTCCTTCCCTTCGCCGAAATCGATGCGGGCCTTCCCTTTGGCAGTCGTTGCAATGGGTAGTTCGATGGTGAACTCCTCATGATGGTGGACCCCATGCACTAAAGCGATGTAATGTTTGGTGATTTCCCGGTGTGTGAACAAAATTGAAATTTCCCGGTAAAGCTCGGCCCCTTTGGCAAACAGCATCACCCCTGTGGTGTGTTTGTCGAGTCGATGGCATGGTTTCAGGCTGTCATCGTAGCGTTTGGCCAAACGAAACATGTTGACTTCATCTTCCCGGTCACTTAGGCTTGCCACCCCAGACGGCTTATTGACCACCACAATCCGGTCGTCTTCGTGGATGATGAGCTCTTCGAAGTGGTAAAACTTCTTTTTGGGCTTCTTTTCCTCTAATTCAAAATCCCAACCAGCCATTGATTCTCCTTTAGTTTTTTGCGCATCCTGGCATAATCGGGACAATATCGTCCTACCCAAGCCCAAAAGGCTGCACTGTGGTTCATTTCATGCAAATGCATCAGTTCGTGGATGACCACGTAATCGATGAGGTTCTCCTCCAACAAGATCAAGTGCCAGTTGAGGTTGATGTTCCGCAAGGTGCTGCAACTTCCCCATTTGCTTTTCAAGTCCTTGATCACGACCCTTTTAACGGTTATTTGGGTTCGCTCCGACCAGTCCGCCACCTTTCGGTTCAGATAGATTTCTGCAAATTTCCTGAGCGCAAAGTACAAGACCTTTTTCTTGTGAGCACGGATCACGTGGGCTGGGGCATGAACCCGAAAAGGGCCGTCCGGGTCGAATTTGAAATAGGTCCGGTTGTCGGTGATGAACTGAACTTCCGTGTCTTTCCCAAACAACATGATTCGCCTTTCCACGTCGGTGAGCAGTTGCTTTTTTCGGTCATCCGCATCTCGACGGATGCGGAATCCTCTCAGAATCCACCTCGTTTTGGTTGCAAGGAACTGTTTGTCGAAGTCACCCAATTTGCCTGTTCCGGTCTCGATTTGAAGGAGATTGCCCTGGGCGAACGAAATACGGACACGGTTCGGGCGCCCTTTGAGGAGCAAGATGGGGATGGCCTCGTTGCCAATCCGGAGTTGTTTGTCTTCTTCCGAGATGATCACGATGCCAATTTGATGGTGAACAGGAATGTCGCACCTTTTCCGGGTTCGCTTTCCACCCAGATGCGTTCGTGGTGGGCCTCAATGAGGTGTTTGCAGATTGCCAAACCCAATCCTGTACCGCCTTTGTCGCGGGAACGGCTCTTGTCTACCCGGTAAAAACGCTCGAAAAGCCTGGCTTGGTGTTGTTTTTCAATGCCGGGACCATTGTCGTTCACTTTCACAACCAGTTTGTGGGGGTCTTGCTCATGGCGGGCCAAGATGATGGTCACCACTCCTTTGGCGTCACCATATTTCACTGCGTTGTCGATGAGGTTGCGCAGGACTTGGTCGATGCGCTGCTTGTCGGCGGAAACCATGCTGTTTTCCAATCCATCGGCAATGACGCGGTAACTGATGTCACGTCCCTTCTTGGTGAATTTGTAAGCGAGGGAATCCAAAACCTCATGGATAAGTTCATGAATGCTGAACTTCTCATTGCTCATTTCCAAGTCTCCGGATTCGATTTGGCTGATGATCAAAATATCGGACACGAGGTGGGAGAGCCTTTCAGCGTGTTTGCGTGCTTTTTGTAAGAATTTCCGGTTCACCTTGGGGTCATCCAATGCGCCGTCCAACAACGTTTCCACGAATCCTTCGATGGCGAAAATAGGAGTTTTGAGCTCGTGGCTCACGTCCCCCAGAAACTCTCTGCGGAAAGCTTCCATTTCCTTGAGCTTTTCGATTTCGGCCGTATTGGCGGCCGCCAGGTTTTTCATTCTCCGGAACACGATGTACTCCAAGGTGAAGAATACGCTCCCGAAACTGGAAACAGCCAAAATGCCCGCCTCTAAAACCAAATGGCCAGGATCGAATTCCCAAAGTAGCCTCACGATCACATACACGGCCACGATGGCCACCGTGCTGATGGAGGCCGCCAAAAAAGAGGATGGCAGTTGGGAAGTCATTTTTTACCCGCGAATTTATAGCCGACTCCTTGGACGGTCTTAATCCATTTTTTACCGATTTTTTCCCTCAACTTTCGCACATGGACGTCTACGGTGCGGTCCACCACATGGACGTTTTCTCCCCAAACATTTTCCAACAGGATTTCCCGGGTGAATACCCTGCCAGGTTGGGAGGCCAAAAAGTAAAGGAGGTCGAATTCCTTTTTAGGGAGGTTCAGTGCCTTCCCTTTTTTCTTCACCACGTATTCTTCGGGGAGGATTTCCAAGTCTTCAATCACGATTTTCCCGCCCGAGATTTCGTGGTCCGAAATTGTTTCCCCTTCACTGTTGCCCCTGCGCATGATGGCTTGCAGGCGCGTGGTCAGCACCCTGGGTTTGATGGGCTTGGTGATGTAGTCGTCTGCACCTGCCTCCAGACCCGCGATTTCGGAATATTCCTCACCGCGTGCAGTCAAAAACACAATGAAAGGTTTTTTGCCGAAGGGCAGGGCTCGAATTCTCCTGCAAGCCTCCACGCCATCCATTTTGGGCATCATGATATCCAGCAAAATTAGGTCGGGCTTCTCTTGTTCGGCGACCTTGAGGCCTTCTTCTCCATCGTGGGCTGTAAGGATCTCATAGCCCTCCCTCGCCAGATTGTATTCCAGCAATTCCAGGATGTCTGGCTCGTCGTCGACGATGAGGATTTTCATGTTGTTCAAAATCCGAAAATCTCAGCCAATTTCGCTTCCAAAGCGGGTCCACGAAGGTTTCGAGCGATGATTTTGCCCTCACGGTCCAACAACACGGTGGCAGGAATGGAGTTGACTCCATAAGTCCTAGCAGGTACGGCACCCCAACCTCCCAAATCGCTGACATGTTTCCACTTCAAGCCGTCTTGAGCAATGGCATCCACCCATTTCTGCTTTTCTTTATCCAAACTCACACCCAAAATCTCAAATCCAGCCTTGTGGTATTTGTTGTAGGCAGCGACCACATTGGGGTTTTCACGGCGACAAGGGCCGCACCAACTGGCCCAAAAATCCACCAATACCACTTGGCCACGAAGGCTTGATAGGCTCAACATCGTGCCATCGGGTTGCGGTTGGGTGATGTCAGGTGCCACAGCTCCTGGCTTGAACATCTCCATTTGGTTCACCAAACCTTGAATGGCTTGCGAGTATCCCGGGTCGCTTTTGTACGTGGCCAAATACAACTTCCCGAAATCCACGATAAGCTCGCTTTTGGCTTGCTCCAACGAACCCAAAATGCCCCTGAGCATGTTTTCATGTCCCACGCTGCCAGGTTTCGTTTTGGCCAACAAGGCATTGAGGTCCCCTTTCACGCGGTCCGCCGGCATGCCTGTTTGCGGAAGGACATTGGCATATACCTGTGCCTTTTCATAAATCTGCGGCAAGGCGGCAATCTCTTCATCGTTCAGGTCTATGCCGTTGAAAAATGTCTTTTCGAAATGTTCGATTTCAGACGGGTATTTGGATGCGTCTGAAGGATCAAAATTGAATGGCTTGAAGTTGTAAGTGTTGGCCACTTTGCCCAGAATTCCACCCTTGGCTTGTAAACTGTCCAGGTAGGCGTGGTAGGTTTTGTTTTCGTTGGCCATGTCCTGCTGAAGGCGTGTCACTTGGTTGGGATCGGACATTTGGAACAACCGAATGTTCTGCACGATTTGGTTCACACGTTGGTTATGTATGTTCACCTTGCCCACCATTTCTTGATAGGCATCGTTCAAGGGTGAATCGCTGAGTTTGTAAGTTCCAACTGGATTTTGGCAATTCCCGCTCAAATTGTAGGTGCCTCCTGATTCCAACAAGAAACGTGCAGCCCTGCGTGGGTCATCGCCAATCATGTAAACACCTTTGCGGGGCAATTTGGCTTTCAGGGTGAAAGTGGCGTTGCCATCGGAGTTTTGGACCTTGGCGCTGCCGATTTGTTTGGCCACGGATCCGTTGACCATGTATAGGCGCATGGAGTCTGCTGTGCAAGCTTTCAATTCGCCTTCTATCACCAAGGGAGTTTCCAAAGAGGCGGAGGCATTGCTGCCCGAACATCCACCTGCTACCACGAAAAACAACAAAGCGGAAAATGCTTTTGCCAGTCCCGATTTTGAAGGAAAGGTCAACGTTTCACCGAAAAAGGATTTTGCCATGACAATGAGGCCCGGATTGGTGCCGGGTAAGAAGCAAATATATGATTTGGCAGCCAAAATCGAATGGTTTGCAACCACCTTATTGCGGCTTTTGAAAGCAAAACAGCCGGACTTTGGGGCCCGGCTGTTCATTATGACATGAGGACAATCAAAGGTGCATCCAATTTTTCTTGTCCATCAACTCCTCTTTGGTCTCCACAAAATCAGGATCGGGCACGCAGCAATCCACCGGGCAAACCGCCGCACATTGAGGCTCCTCATGAAACCCCGTGCATTCGGTGCATTTATCGGGAACAATGTAATAGACCTCTTTGGAAACAGGTTCTTGCGGAGCGTCAGCGGACAATTGGCTTCCGTCGCCAAACTCAATCATGCCATTGAGACCTGTTCCGTCAGAAAATTTCCACTGAACCCCAGGCTCATAGATGGCAGTGTTTGGGCACTCAGGCTCGCAGGCTCCACAATTGATGCATTCTTCCGTGATGATGATGGCCATAGTAGGTCGGTTTTGATTTTCGGAGGGCAAAAATACGAATCAGTCCTTTAAACCAAAGCATGGGCGAATTGTTTTCCTGCTTCGGTCGTTACATTTGCAACATGTGGGTCCAAGCCTTTCAAGATGCCTTTCACCTCCTCCTGCAAGACGTGGGCGACCGGGCTTTTTTGAGCAAGGTCCAACAGGAAAACCCTTATTTCCTGCCTGAGCATACTCGACATGCGGTGGAGTCCATTCGAAATTGGTTTAAAGAAGAAAATTTAAAGACACTCCAGCTTCGATACCCCCCAGCCTCCCATGCCCGCAGGGTTGGCATCATCATGGCAGGAAACGTTCCATTGGTGGGTTTGCACGACCTCATTGCGACCTTGGTGACGGGTCACTCGGCATGGGTGAAGCCTTCCCACAAAGACAAGACCTTGATTGAAGCCTTTGTCACTCACTTGCCCCCAACCTTGCAGCGCAGTGTTCGCTTTGTGGACCGTGTGGAGCCTGCCGCAGTCGATTTTTTACTTGCCACCGGGTCAGGTACCACCGCCCGTCAGTTGAATTTTGAGTTCCAACAAGTGCCCAAATGCATCAGGGCCAATCGATTCAGCGTTGCGGTCTTGAACGGTCTCGAAAACTTTGCAGATTGGGATGGCTTGCAAAGGGACATGCTGCAATACCATGGAATGGGCTGCCGAAGCGTGTCCAATCTGATTGTGCCAGTGGGTTATGATTTGGAGCCACTTGTCGCCCATTGGGAAGCCAATCCCGGTCCAGTCCTTCATGAGGGTTGGGCGAGACTCGTGGCATGGGAACGATCCATCCTGCAAATGCAAGGCAAGAAGGCATGGTCTACGCCGCAATGCGTATTTCAACATGTGGATGCATTGGCGCCATCCCGGCCCGGTGTGGTGCATGTGGTAGAATGTCCGAACGGCCAATTGGATGACTTCATCAGGCCGGCGCTATCCGGTTTGCAAGTGGTTGTGGGACATGGATTTGTGTCCTTCGGATCCACGCAGTGCCCTGGATTGTTTGATTTCGCGGATGGGGTCGACACCTTCGGGTTGTTGGCCAACATTTAGCAACATTCACTTGCCATGACCCCAACCGGCAAAGCCGCAGGGGACCCCGACAACATTCACTTCATCCGGAAAATCAACTGAACAGGTGATAGGTGGCCAAAGCGGACAAATAGGCGATGGCTGTCATGTATGCCAACATCCCTAAGGCCGTTTTCCATGATTTTGTCTCTCTTTGCACCACGGCCACCGTGCTCAGACATTGCATGGCGAAGGCATAAAACACCAACAGCGCCATCGCCACTGCCAAGGTGTACACCGGCTCACCGGTTGTGGGATTCCGTTCGGCTGCCATTTTTTCACGGAGTTTCGCAAACCTTCCCGACTCATCGTCGGCCGCTCCATCGCCTGCGCTGTACAAGGTGGCCATTGTGCCCACAAATACCCACGGGCCGCAAAAGACGACAACAACGAAATGCCGATTTTCCAATCAAATCCCAATGGCCGAATCAAAGGCTCGATGCTGCGGCCGATGACACCCGCATACGAAGCTTGCAGTTGGGCACCGGCATACTCGGCTTCCACTTGTGCTTTCAAGACCGAATCCTGTTGGACCGCTGCCAGTTGGGGCTCAAACCGCTTAGCCACCGCCTCCATGTCAGACTCGGGGCCTGCCTGCTGAAGCAGCCACAACACCACGGAAATGGCTAAAATCACTTTGCCTGCCTCCACCACGAAAGTGCGGCACTTGTGGTAGATGGTGATGCCGACGTTGTTCCATCTGGGGAGGCGGTATAAGGGCAGCTCTGCCACGAAGTGTGCGGCAATGCTCGGTTTTCGGAATGTTTTGATGACGAAGGCCACCAACAGCGCCATGGCAAATCCCAACAAATACATGGCCGCCATCACCAATCCCTGCAAATTGAAAATCCCCCATTGGGACCCTTCGGGAACAAACACGCTGATGAGCAAGACGTACACCGGGATCCGTGCCGAACAACTCATGAAAGGGGTTGCCAATATGGTAATCAGACGTTCGTTTTTGTCTGGTATGGTCCTTGCCATCATGATGCTTGGGACAGCGCAAGCCATGCCACCAATCAGGGGAATCACGCTTTTGCCGCTGAAGCCGAAGGGTCGCATGATTCGGTCCATCAAAAACACCACGCGGGACATGTATCCCGAATCCTCAAGGATGGAAATGAACAGGAACAGCATGGCGATTTGGGGCACGAACACCACGATTCCTCCCAATCCACCCCAAATGCCCTCCACCAACAACCGAGTCAGGAAATGGTCCGGAAGCACCGCTGACAACCAACTTCCAGCGGCAGAGAATCCGGCATCAATCCAATCCATGGGCAAGGAGGACCAAGCAAAGATGGCTTGGAAAATCATCACCAAAACAGCTGCAAACCCCAAATAGCCCCAAAAGGGATGCATCAACCAACGGTCGATGTTGTCGGTGGTTTTCTCAGAATCGGAAGGGGCTGCCAAGCACTCTTCACCCAGAAGTTCTTGGATACGCTCGTACCGTACGGCCAGCTCATTGGAAACCAATTTGTCCGAATTTTGATTGGCGGCCAGGTCCAAATCCAACAAATCCGGACGAAGGGATGCCTGCCAGGCCAAGTACCGATTCTGGGTCTGCAATCGGTCCAAGAAAGGCGCCAACTCGGCATCAAAACTTGAAGGGACCACAAAAAAAGGATTGGGGCGGGGAGATGGGACTTCTTGCAACCGTTGCAGGAGGTCATCCAACCCAAGTCCTTTACGGGCCGAAACGGGTACCACGGGGATGCCCAATTGGGTCATGAGCACTTTCACCTTTTTTTCAAGGCCCTGCTTCCCGATCAAATCCACCATGTTGAGTGCCAAGACCACGGGAAGGCCCATGTCCATGACCTGGGTACACAGCAAAACGGACCGTCGGAGGTTGGTAGCATCTGCCACAAGCAGGACTAAATCCGGGCGTTCCGGGTGGGAGGGAAGCATGAGCACTTTGGCCGAAACGGCTTCGTCTTCGCTTTTTGGGTAGATGTTGTAAGTGCCCGGGAGGTCTGACAAATGAACAAGGGTTCCATTGGGCAATTGGAATTGGCCTAATTTGCGATCAACGGTCACGCCGGGGTAGTTTCCCACTTTCTGACGCAGGCCGGTGAGCGCATTGAACAGGGATGATTTTCCGCTGTTTGGATTGCCTACCAATGCGATTTTCATGCTTCTGTCAGTTGGATGGCCACTTTTTCGGCATCATGACGCCTCATTGCCACTTTTACTCCATTGACCTTTACCGCCAAAGGGTCACCAAAAGGAGCCTCTGCCACCAATTCCAACAGGTCGCCCGGGACCAAGCCCACCCGCATCAAATAATTCTCCAAGGCCTCACCTTCGATGGATTCGACCACGGCTTTTTGACCCTTCTTGAGCAAACCCAAATGCATATTTTGTGGCACTTCTCCCTGCTTTCAATCGCAGTGCAATTTAGGACTAATCCAATTGTCTTGGTGGCAAAACAAACACCAAATTCCAGAGGGTTTCACGTTTGATTCACGGGAATATTGACTATTTTTCCGTTGACATGAAATCTCCAAAGCCTCTTGCCTTGATTTTGGCCTCGGTCGCGATTTTGTTGGTTGTTTCCTGCAAAAAAGAGGAAATCATCCTAGTGCCCGGGAATCAGGCCCCACCCGACCACACGGTCGAAAACATCACCATTGAAAGCTACATCAACCGGGTCTATATCAGCTTGTTGGGGAGAAAACCCATTCAGGCTGAATTCGATGCCGCCTTCACACCCTTGAGATCTTCGGATTTGTCCAAAGATTCCCGTCGTGTTTTCATCGACAATTTGACATCCACCTCGCCCTATCAAAATCGCTTGTTTGACGTGGGCAGAAGTTTGTACCTCAATTCCATCGACACCACTTCCATCCGGGAGCAACGGGATTTGTTCAACCTGCTGCTCACCCAGCCACCCTACCAATCCATTTGGCCCCAAATCACCATCGAACGTGACCGTTTGAATGAGATTTTGGCCATTCCCGCCGATTTTGCCACAGGCACCCTGACCATGTCGGAGATGCACAGGCGGCTCGTGCACAACTACATTTACGACCAAATCAACATGGGCACGCAGAATTTTGTGGTATCCATGTTCGAAAACTTCCTCTTTCGTTATCCGACCAGCGCGGAGTTGGCGGAAGGTACTGCAATGGTCGACGGGTTCACTTCTACTTTTTTCCTCCAGCAGGGTCAAAACAAGGTGGATTTCATCGATATTTTTTTGGCCTCTGGAGCTTATTTCGAAGGGCAGGTCAGGGATATTTTCTTGCGTACCCATTTTCGGGAGCCAACTGCTGAAGAGGTATCCACCCTTGCCGTGGAATATGCCAACAGCAATGACTACGAGGGCCTGATGCGGGAGGTGCTCAGCACGGATGAATTTGCCGGAATCTGATATGCGTCTGTCAATGAAATATGGATTGGGTGTTTGGCTGATGGTGTCTTTGTGGGTCGTCGGCTGCAAAAAGGAAGAGGTGTTCACCTATGGGGTCAACGACGTCTCGGTGACCCAACCCGGAGCCTACAAACCCAATATGAAATCTGACCTCGAACTGATTTCCATCGCCTACAACGATTTGTTTGGCAGCAGCATCACGCCGGATGAACTGGAATCTTTGGTGCTCCCCTACCAAGCTTTGGGTGACAAGCGTTTGGTCATCGATATGATCATCTTGAACTTTTTGAACGAGCCAACTGTGTCCATGCCTACGGATTCGGAAATGCGTGCGGATGTGGATGGGTTCGTGGCAGGTTGTTTCAGGAAGTTTTTCGTGCGGAATCCAAGTGCATTCGAGCAATGGTTTGTCAAAGACTTGATTGTCCGTGACACCAGCATCCATCCCGAGGTCGTTTATTATGCCTTCATGACCAGCAACGAATACCGCCATTACTGAAACCCAATCCCGACGCAATGGACAGAAGAAGCTTTTTGAAAACAGCGGGTTTGGCAGCGGCAGGTGCCGTGGCGGCACCCTATATTTTGCCCTCAGGAAGGTTGTTTGCAGCTACGGGTGCGCGGTTGGCCAACCATGTGGTCGTATGCTTGTTTGCCGGAGGTGTGCGGAATTTGGAGTCTGTACACAAGGCCGATGGGAATTTGATGCGGTCCATCCTGAGCGGTGCCGAATCCATCAGTGCGGATATTGCTCCTGGCATGACACCGTTGCCGACCTCTCCCTTAGCCCAGCCCCTTCAGCAGTTGGGCACGCTATACCGCGAGTTCCGGTTTTTGGATGGTCCCACTGGTCATTATGCCGCCCATACCGTAGCCCTCACAGGAAGGTACACCGATACCAACCTCAACATCCGTGAGGCTCCTGCCATCCCGACCGTATTTGAGTTATACCGCAAACATTCCTCGCCCGAGAAATCCGCCTTGAATGCATGGTGGGTCAGCAACATGTTGGGTCCTTATCCGGCATTGAATTTCAGCAGCTATCCAGGTTATGGGAGTGCTTTCGGTGCCAATTTCATTGCACCCACCTCCCTGGTTTCCCTCAACGGTTTTGAGGCCTTGGGTGACATGCATTCCTTTTCCACAGCTGAAATGGCAAACCGGAGCAAAATCCGCGATTTCTTGGACAAGAATTTTTCAGGTCAATACAATCCGAACAATGGCGGAGTGGTCAATCCCGATGCGGACGCCACCCGGGTCAAGAATTTCATCGATGGCTTGCTGACCGATGCCGCGGCCGGGTTGTACAACGACCCTTGGGGAGTGGGCCCTGGCGTGATGAACAACGACATGTACAACATGTTTTTTGCCGAAAAGCTCATCCGCGAGTTCCAACCCGAATTGTTGGTGGTCAATATGCAGGATGTCGATATCTGTCACTTTGATTTCACACGCTATGCCGATAACCTAAGGAAAGCCGACCACGCTGTTGCGAGGTTGTGGCAAGCTATCCAAAGCACGCCGGGAATGGCCAATGACACGGTGCTGATTGTGGTGCCTGAGCATGGACGAAACCTTCAGCCCAATACCGTCATCGATACGTATGGCCGTTATGCGCTTGACCACACGGCAATTGACAATGGAGGAGACCAAATGAGCCGGGAAATCTTTTGCTTGGTGGTGGGCCCACCCACGACGGTGGTTCAAAACCAAGTCATCTCCCAAGTCAAGGGTGAAAGCATTGACTTGGTGCCCACAATCGCGAAGATTTTAGGTTTCGATACCGACATCCCCAGCTCGGTTTTTCTGCCGGGGCAACATTTGGCCGATGCATTTGTATGAGATTGAAATTCCATACGTGGGCCGTTTTGGGCATGTGTGTTTGGGTGCTTGGGTCTTGCAAAGAAACGGTCGACCCACCCCCCAATCCATACGACGATGTCGATTATGGTGGAGGTGACACCACATCCTTCCTGCCCGACCCCAATGGCATCGTGGGGATCTATCAGAACATCCTGAGCGTGAAATGTGCCAATCCTGGATGCCATGACGGGCACTTCGAACCTGATTTCCGGTCAATCCAATCTGCCTGGAGCACGCTGGCCTTCCATCCCCTGACCAAAAACACCGCTGACAGTGCCTACACCTACCGCGTTGTGCCGTATGACACCGGAGCATCGGTCTTTTGGTACCGCATCACCCGGGGCGACGACCAATTGCAGCGGATGCCGGCGACTGGAAATTACATGACACCCTCCGAATTGCAGAATGTCCGGACTTGGATTCAAAACGGTGCCCGTGACATGTTTGGCAATCTACCGGTCCTGCCCAACGGGGAGCCAAGGGTATTGGGCTTTTTGGCCTACAATTCCAATTTCACTCAACAATTGGACGTGGTGAACAATCGTCTGGATTCGGTGGCTTACATGCCATTCAAGGTGGCTGACAATACCCAATTCAACGTGGTGATACTCGTGGAGGACGATTCGACAGCCGTGAACAACCTCCAAGTAAACCGCCTGAAGTTGTCCCTACAAGAAAATGGTTTTTCAGGGGCGAGTGGTGTGAATGCCAGTTTCTTGTCGTTGGGGGGCTTTAACATTTGGGTCGCACCAGTTAACACCACCCCTTACACACCCGGTGATACGGTCTTCATGCGCTATTACGTCAACGACGGCGACCATGCCTTCAACACGGAATTTCCGCGAGACGACCATCCATCGCCCTACAAGACATACGCGGCCTTTTACATCTTACCATGAGACAGTTCGACCTCCAATTTTCATGCCTTTTGTTCTTCGGGTTGGTAACATTTGTCTCCTGCAAAAAGGAAGGACCCGACCCGAATGACCCTGTACCGGTCATCACAGCGGTTCAAGTGGCTCCCTCATCCGTGGTTGAATATTCGGACTCCATCGTCTTTTCGGTTTCTTACCAAGACGGGGACGGTGACTTAGGTGAAAACAATCCCGATGCGGAAAACTTGTTTTTGATCGACAACCGTCTGCAAATCATTCAAACGTTCCGCATTCCCCAATTGGCTCCCAGCAATGCGGTGATACCCATTCAAGGGACTTTAGACGTTGTCCTTCCTTCCACCGGCATCACCGACGGCAGTGCATCCCAACAAGCCACTTTTACGGTGTACGTTCGTGACAGAGCCGGGCATGAAAGCAATCGTTTTGTGACTTCTGCCGTGACGGTGGTTCGGTAAATGGTCTTCCCGATAGGGTCTGCAAGTGTTGATAATCAACCCAAACCGGTCATCCTCGTGCTGATTGTCCACAGTTTTTCGGCAAGGGCGTCATCCTGCGAGTAGCGGCTTGGCCATTTGGTCTTGCAGTTCACGAAATACTTTCCGGTGACTCCGGCCACTTCGGCACTGGTAGCTAGATAGAGCGATGTTTCCGCTCCTTTTTGCGGAGTAACCATGAACGGCTTCATCAGGATCCACATGATTTTGGCCCAACCGCTGCTGTTTTTGTTGCCGATCTGGGTGCGCACCACACCCGGATGCAATGCATTGGCGGTGATGTGTTTCGGAAGTCGGCTGGCCAAGGACCTGGTGAAAAGGACATTACATACCTTGGATTGGGCATAGGCTTTCAGCCCGCTGTAATCTTTTTTGAAGCCCAAGTCTTCAAGGTTCAGTTTTCCTTGATAATGACCATTTGAAGAAACATTCACAATCCTTGCTTCCGAGGAGGCCTCCAACAAAGGCATCAATTCGTGAGTCAGTAAGAACGGCGCCAAGTGGTTCACCGCGAATTGGCGCTCGATGCCATCGACGGTCTCGGCGTATTCCGAAAAAAAAGCGCCAGCATTGTTGACCAATACATCCAAGTGGCTGAATCTTTTCTTAAAAACAACTGCAAATCGCCGGATATCTTCCATCGAGGCCAAATCGCATGTCATGCATTCGATTTGATGGTTTCCAGTGCTGTTTTGGACATCCTTCACGGCAGCTTCACCTTTTTTCGGGTCGCGGCTCAGAAGTATCACTTTCATGCCAGATGCAGCCAAGCCTCTCACGGTTTCTAAGCCGATGCCTGCGTTTCCGCCCGTCACGAGCGCTATTTTTTCGGTTTCGTTCATATCGGATGGTTTAACGGTCCACTTCGCCCAAAACAAAGTCCATGGAACCCAAAATTGCAATCAAATCAGCGATGAGCACTCCCCTTGAGATGGCCGGCACTACCTGAAGGTTGGAAAAACTCGGGCCACGTACTTTGCATCGTTGCGGGATGTCACTTCTGCCATCTGCCACGATGAAGAACCCCAACTCTCCTTTCGGATTCTCCGCCCGGCCGTAGTATTCACCTGCCTTGGGTCGTACCTTCGGAGGGCAGAGTCCGCGCGGATCGAATTCGGCTGTCCTTTTGTGCTCTTTGGTCAACTTTTCAAGGCATTGGGAGATGATCTTGAGCGATTGTTCGATTTCATCCACCCTAACTTTGTAACGGTCCCAACAGTCGCCCAAGGCGCCCATTTCGCCTTTGCCGATGCAGACCTCGAAGTCGATTTCCGGATATACCCCATATCCATCTACCCTTCTCAAATCCATTTTCAGGCCTGAACCACGCAATACAGGACCGGAACAACCGTAAGAAATCGCCAAATCTCTCGGCAATACCCCGATGTTAGCAGTGCGTTGTACGAAGATGGAATTTTCAGTAAGGAGTCGGTTGAGCTCGGCCACTTTGGGTTTGAAGTATTTCACAAATGCCTCGCATTGTGCCTCGAAGCCCATGGGAAGGTCATAAAACAGTCCGCCCACCCAAATGTAATTGTATAGCATCCTAGCTCCACAAATCCACTCCATCAGTTTCAGGATGTGCTCGCGGTCGCGGAAGCACCACAAGAAGGGTGTCACGGCACCAATATCCAGCCCAAACGTGCCGATTGCGACCAAATGGGAGGCGATCCGGTTGAGTTCTGCCACCAGCACACGGATGTATTCGATGCGCTTGGGAATTTTACCTTTCATCCCGAGCATTTTCTCCACGGTCATCACGAACGCCAGATTGTTGTTCATGGAGGCCATGTAGTCCAACCGGTCGGTGTAAGGGATGATTTGAGGGAAGGGGAGGGATTCGGCGTGCTTTTCAAAACAGCGATGCAAGTACCCGATATGGGGCACAACATCCATGACTAGTTCACCATCCGTGACCAATTCCAATCGCAATACTCCATGGGTGGATGGGTGTTGTGGGCCCATGTTGAGCACCATTTCCTCCGATTGCAGATCTTGGAGGCGTGTTCTGTAAGCTGAAGACCGTTGAAGCAAATCGGCATACTCCAACTCCACTTTTTGGGGGCCTGATGTGAGGGGAGTCTTCATCAATATTGGATTTGGATGCCGTGATAGGATTCAGGATTTTCATAATCCTTGCGGAGCGGATGTCCTTCCCAATCATCGGGCATGAGAATCCTCCTAAGGTCCGGGTGCCCTGAAAAAGGAATGCCCACCAAGTCGAAAGCTTCCCGTTCGTGCCACTCAGCTGTACGCCAAATTTGCGCCACTGAAGGGATGGGATTCTTGCCATCCCGAGAAGTCCATACCTTCAAAACGATTCGATGGCCATGTGGAATGGAACTCAAATGGTAAACCACGCCCAATCGGTTTGATTCAGGGCCCGAATCAATGCCCGAAAGACAATTCAAGAAATCGAAGTAGGTGCGGGAATCGTCGCGCAGGAAAGTGCAGGCCTCTACCAATGCCTCCGCTTGAAGGGTGAAGCTGGGTTGGGGCAATTCATGTTGGACATCCAGCAGGCTGTTTTCGGGCAACCTTGACCGCAGGATTTCTTCGATTTCATGGGATGTCAAAGTTTTCATGGCGTCGGACGATGCCCCCCTTTGGCCAAGGTTTCTTGTTGGATTTTTTCCTGCAATTTCATGATGCCGCCAATCAAAGCTTCGGGTCGGGGAGGACAGCCTGGCACATACACGTCTACGGGTATGATTCGATCCACCCCTTTCACCACGTGGTAGCCATGTTCCCAATAAGGACCACCACAGTTGGCGCATGAGCCCATTGAGATCACATACCGCGGTTCGGCCATCTGCTCGTACAATCGTCGGATTCGGTCGGCCATTTTGAAGGTCACGGTTCCCGAGACGATCATGACGTCGCTCTGCCGGGGGGAAGGACGTGGGAATACACCGAAACGGTCCAAGTCAAAGTGGCTCGCGTTGGTCGCCATCATTTCGATGGCACAACAGGCCAATCCGAACCCCATCGGCCAAAGACTGTTGGTTTTCGCCCAATTTAGCAAATCTTCAAGCCTGGCAAGGATGACTTCTCCATCACCCGATTTTTGGTCTAGTACGCCCATCTAATGCCAAAATTACACATAGAAAACATGGTCTTCACTTGAAAAGGTAACCAAATTAACTCGAGGCTTCACCGTATAGTATCACGATTTCTTGTCTCTTTGTCAAATAAGGTCTTAAATTTACGCGCTACTCTATTTGAAAAAGATAACTCTATGATTTCTCCCACGGTTCACCGAACCGCGTATTTTATTTTGGGGTTTTTGGCATGCAGTTCTTATTTGAATGCCCAATATCCTAGAAAAGATGCGCAGAAAGTGTTGGAATACACTTTTTTGACCGAGGGTGGTGCCACGTCCACCGCAGTGGAATGGATTCCCGGAGCCAATATGTATGTTACGGCCATGTCAGGAGGGGAGGAAATGCCGATGGAAGGCTTTTCGGCGCGCGGGCGGAATTTGTGGACCACCCAAACTGATTTGGATGTAAGGGGGCTGTGGTACAGTTCCAAGAAAAAGCGACTTGAAGCCAATGCACAAGGCAATGGTGGGTGGTATGCTCTGAAGATGGATCCTAACGGCGACCCAATCGGAAGATTTTCAAAGGTGATTCAAGGAAAATGTCAGCCGGACGAGGAGACTGTTTTGGACGGTGCAGGCAAGTTGGTTGTGGGCCTTTACAACAACAAAGTGTCTTTTTACTCCGCCAACAATGGCAAATTCAAGTACAATATATCATTGGCGCTGACCGAAGATCGAGACCATTGGGAGTTGAACGAAAACACGGTTTGTTATACGGAGGTTCCCATGTTCCCCTTGGCGGTTTTGGATTTGGAAGGTGGCGGTATTGTATTCTTCGATTTCAAGGGGAATTATTTGTTTTACACCGATCTGCCTGATTCGGCTCCACTTCCATCATTGGGAGGTTTTTCTTTTGCCAATCAAATGGCTTGGTTGTTTGATGAGGAAAAACGCACTTGGACAGGTTTCCGAGTATTTCATTGATCGGCCGATTGATTTTTCATGCCCACCTTGGTGCAAGTGGATTCAACCCCGACTGGGTGTCCTGCCTAATTCAAGAAGAATATCTACTGGTTTGCTTTCCTGAGAGAGTCACTTTGGATTGGGATGCGTTGAAACTTTCATAAGCCTCGTCGGGAATCCGTGCGGGGCTTTTTTCGGTAATCGGCTCAGCTCGAACCCAATCCAAGTCTCCTTTGGCCCACACATAGGCCAAACCCAACAAGAGCACGGCAATGAAAACAAACATTTCAATCAATGCCAAAATGCCCCAGGAAGGAACGGACGCAATCAATCCGGCATCTGCAAATACGGTAGCCCAGGGAAAAAGGAACACGATTTCCACGTCGAACAGCAGGAAAATCAGGGCGGCCACATAGAACCGGTTATTCAGTTGAATGCGTGCATTGCCAATCGGTTCTTCACCGCATTCGTAGCTGCTCAATTTCTCCGGATTGGGACGATGGGGGCGAATCAAACGGCTCACGAAGAGGCCCAAAACCACAAACAATATGCCTCCGCAAACCCACAAAAGTGCGATTCCGAATTGTCCGTTGACCTCTCCGAGTCCGAGCTCCATCTTGTAAAATTAGGGCAATCCAATGAGAATAGAGTTGAATTTAAAAACTGATTTTGGTCTGAGTTTGCTTTGCAGGGATTGCATGCCCTAACTTGCAGCTTTCAGATTCAAGCGCATGGAGATCACACCTGAAATAAGCAGCCGTTTGGAGGCATTGGCAGCCAAATATGGGGCCATGGGGCAAGACATTTCGTCCTACCTCGACGGATTGCTGTATTCCAATTCCCTCACTTATTGGGACTATATCCACCTTGACACCCTCCTGAGCCTTCAAACGCCCCGTACTGATTTTCCGGATGAGCAAATTTTCATCATGTATCATCAAATCACGGAGTTGTATTTCAAGTTGATCAGGCACGAATTGGCGCAGCTGAGGGCAGATTGGGACAAAGGCTTGTCCGTTTGGACCATGCGCATCAAACGGGTGAACAACTATTTCAAAAACCTCACTCAAAGCTTCGACGTGATGGTGGAAGGCATGGAGCCCGAGCAGTTTTTGAAGTTTAGGATGTCTCTGCTGCCGGCAAGTGGGTTCCAATCCGTACAGTACCGCGAAATCGAGTTGGAAAGCACCACTTTGTTGAACCTTACCCGACCTGAAGCTAGGCCGAATTTGGAAGGACAGGGTGTGGATTCATTGTTCCCTGAACTGTATTGGAAATATGGCAATCTCGAGCTCAGTTCAGGAAAAAAAACCCTTACGTTGAGGATTTTTGAGGACAAATATGACCTCAGGATGGCTTCTTGGGCGCGTGAAATGGAGGGCCAGAATCTGTGCGCACTGTACCGAATGCTACCGGAGGACCTTCGCAAGGATGAAAACCTGAAGGCCTTGTTGAGAGAATATGATTTGTTTGCGAATGTCTTTTGGGCTTTGAGTCATTACAAATCTGCTGTCAAATACTTGCAACGGGACCCTGATGTGATTGCTGCTACGGGTGGGACCAATTGGCAGAAATACCTCCCCCCAAGATTCCAGCGGATTGTCTATTTCCCTGAATTGTGGACTGAAAATGAAATTGCCGAATGGGGCAAAGCATGGGTGCTGGAACTGTTCCGCGACAAGGTGGAAACCAACTGGGGCAAGGTCAACCGAGGGTGAACCATCAACGGGTACAACTTTAACAACTTTAAATCGAACCTTGATGGTGATTTCGGCCGTAAACATCCTCATATCAGACTCTGCCATGAAAAGGATTATTTTCTTGCTCTTGATTCCAGTTGCGCTGGGTACTGCGGAAGTTCGGGGGCAAGCCATGCAGTTGATCGGTGTTGACCCGGAGGGCGTGCCCGTGTTTCAAATGGAGGAAGTCCACATCTGGACGAGGCGATCGGGTCGCAGGGACCAACGTCGGACGGACAATCAGATGAAGAAATTCAACAAGCTTCGTTACAACGTCCTCAAAACCTTGCCATACGCAAACGAGGCGGCTCGAAACCTGAAAGTCATCAACGCTGAATTGGCGCGCATCCCTACCGAAGAAGGCAAAGAGGCGTACCTCGACTCGCGTGAAAATATGCTTTTCGGGCGTTATGAGAAGGAGGTCAAGAATCTGTCCATTTCCCAAGGAAAGGTGTTGGTCAAACTCATCGACCGACAAACAGGCAGCACCACCTATTCGCTTATTCGCGATTACCGCTCCAAAACCTCAGCCTTCTTTTGGAATGGGATTGGAAGGGTGTTTGGGTACAACCTGAAAGAGGAGTATGACCCTGAAGAGGAGTTTGCCATCGAGGTCATCGTGAAGTCGATTGAAAACGGACAAAACCCGACCTATTACGATTATTTGGATGCCCTGAACGCTGCAGGAAGGTAATCCTCAAGGGCCTTCGCAATTGTTCGTGACTCCCAGGTTTAAATGGGTCCAAGCCAGAGAAAACAGTTTTCCTAAGAATTTGCCTGTTTGCGAGTTTTCCATGTGGAAGGCAAACATAATTTCGGGTACCTGAGTGTGCCGGTCGTCCATGCAAATGGTTGCTTCCCTTTCCAACCTGCCCGTCTTGGGGTTGAACAATTCCAATTTGAGCCTAGCAGTTTTTACATTCAACTGTTCGGTGACCAATCGATTGCTCCGCGAGTAAACCGTACTTGTTTTGTAGGACCCTAGCACCATTGGGTTGATGACCAACACAAAGTCTGCGGTTGGAACAAGTTGTGGCATGGGAGCCATCTGATGGGAATCCAAGTTATAAGATGCCATGAAGGCCTTGGCCATGGAAGGTTGGGCGTTCATGAAATAAACTGTATCGGCTCCGATGACGGATTGGAGTTGGGAACTGAACAAAGACCCCAAGGAGATCAAGGTTTGGGATTTGAGGTCTTCAATACTGATTTCCTTTCCTTTGTCGGCCATGACGAATTGACTCAGGGGGATTCTGTAATGCTCGTCAAAGTCGAAATGTTTCCGGGTGAAATAAACGGCCAATTTCTTTCCCGAGAGGTCGTCCAAGGGTTGGGCAACGCAGGGTAGGCTGTGGGTCATGCCGAGGATTGACAACACCCATCCAAGGCAGGCCGCACGAGGGGTCTCAATAATTGTGCGAAACAAGCTCTTCATGGAGCACCATGCTTTCAGGCACAGGTGTACCGTTCTGCTCTTCATAAAACTTCTCATGCCGCAGGATCAGTCCGACATATGGGGCGTAAATCTCGTAGGCATGTTCTTCCCTGTAATAGGTACTGCCCTTGATGCCCGCTTTCCTTGCCGGAATCTGCAACACGGCAACACAATGTTCAAAGGTCGTGCCACGAATGACCACCGTGGTGTCGATGCTCAAATAGCGGTAGGTCTGTGCATCCAAATTGTTGTAGAGGTTCCCGTTCCAAGTGCTGCCAACATAAGGTGGTATCCTGAGCACCAACCGACGCCTGTTGCCTTCGATACGTTCGGCGTAATAATCATCCAAATATTGGGTCCACAAATCCAAGTAAGACCATTGGTAATCCAGTCCGCCATTCAAGGTGTCCGGGGAAGTGTACCTCCACAGTTTGTAGACTTTGCGGTCCAGCAGATCCTGTTCGGTGCCATCGGTCAAATCTTTGCGGTAATAGGTGCGGGCGTCGTAAGGGCCGGTTGCCGTTTCGTAAATGGTATCCACCACATGGTAAATTCGATGTTTGCCTTCCTGCAAGGGGAAAACATGATTCACGTGTTCTGGAAGGGGTTCATAATCCCGGTTGCAGGCCGTCAACATCAAGCCCAAAAGAGACATCGTCCACAAGAGTATCCGGTGCTTCATAGGGTAAAGGTAAGGATTTCCTGAGCGTGCAACATGGCATTTGCTAGAAGCTTTTCTCAGCCGACAGATTGAATCCATCCACCACCCAACACGTCGTTTCCTTCGTAGAAAACAGCGCTTTGGCCAGGGGTGATGGCTTTGACCGGTTTAGGGAAGAAAACATCCACGTGGCGTTCGTCCACAGGCTGAAGTAGACTGGGGGCACCGGGGTCTTTGTACCTGATTTTGGTCAAGGCCTGTGTGTCTTCCTGCAAGGTGGGATATTTGATGAGGTTTAGGCCGCGCACTCGCATTTTGTTTTCAAGCAAATCCTCCTCTTTGCCAATCACCACCGTGTTGGTTTCGGGCTGTATGCCGGTCACGTAATAGGGTTCACCCATGGCAATGATGCCTTTCCGCTGACCAATGGTGTAATAAGGATAGCCTTTGTGCTTCCCTACAACCGTGCCGTCCGCCAACACAAAATTCCCTCCGTTCACACGGTCTTCCAACCCCTCCACTTGACGGTTCAGGAAACCATGGTAGTCATTGTCGGGAATGAAGCAGATTTCGTAGGATTCGGGCTTGGCAACCAAGTGGTGATACCCCATTTCTTTGGCCATTTCCCGGATTTCCTGCTTATGAAATTTCCCCATCGGGAACATGGTGCGGGCGAGCGATTGTTGCTTCAGGCCCCACAAAACATAACTTTGGTCCTTGTTCTCATCCTTGCCTTTGGAAATTACATGGCGACCATTTTCCAGACGGACTTGGGCATAATGGCCCGTCGCGATGAATTCACAATCCATCTTATCGGCACGTCTTAAAAGGGCATCCCATTTGATGTGGGTGTTACACAAGACGCAAGGATTCGGGGTGCGGCCCGCCAGGTATTCCTCTACGAAATTTTCGATGACGTAATCGCCGAACTCTTCCCGGATGTCGATGATGTAATGTGGGAAACCTAAGTTGACGGCAACCACCCTAGCGTCGTTGATGCTGTCCAAACTGCAACAGCCCGTTTCCTTGGTTTGTCCGCCAGCATTGGCATAATCCCAAGTTTTCATGGTCAACCCCACTACTTCGTACCCCTCAGCATGCAACATGGCAGCGGTCACCGAGCTGTCGATGCCGCCACTCATGGCCACCAATACCCTGCCTTTTTTGCTCATGGAATGTTGGAATTTTTGCAAAGATAGGACAGGACTGCTTCATCTGCGAAGGAAGACCTTGGGGTCTGGTCCAACAATCACGATGGGAGTATTTTGAATCCCCCTTTGTTACCTTTGCATCATCATATATTCACATGGCCGAACCCCTTTTTCAAAAAAAGCCCCTCTATTATCTGTCCGGTGCGTTGGCTTTGGCATTGGTTGGTTTGGTGAATCCTTGGGTGATGCCTCAATGGGAACAATGGGGTTTGTTGCCTGCGGTCCCTCCTCAGTTCATGCATGCCAATGACCTCAAAATTGGGATTCCATTGAGTTTGGACATCCTTTTGGGTTTGTATGCGGGCATCGTGATGTTTCACCCAAAGCCTTGGAAGCAATTGTTTCGGGAATCGGTAGGGCTCAATGCCTGCCTGTTGGTGGCTTTGTTCCTGCTTCAGCTCTCCAGCAATGTGATTTTGCCCGGCAAATTCCGGTTTTTCAGGTTGGCTTTGATGTTGTTGCAAATGCTGATGATGGCAAAATTGCTGTATCTGATAGCGGTGAAGCCGGCAAATGGGAAGCCTGCCAGTGGACGGGTCCGAAATCTTTCTACCCTTGTGTTTGGGGTGGTCATGGTCCTGGGTGTTATGGAAAGCGGTGCCATGTTTCTTGTCGATACACATCGCTTCAATGGCACATTGGCATCCCGGGCCTGGTTCATGCGGCATTGGGAACTGAATGCGGAGGGATACCGTGACGTAGATCACGACCCCAAGCAGGTGGCCAAACGTAAAAAAGTCGTCGTGCTGGGTGACTCATTCGTCGCTGGGCATGGAATAGCAAACCCGGCAGACCGGTTTTCAGACCGTTTGGGTAGCTTATTGGGGCCGTCCTTCGAAGTTTTCAACCTTGGAGTCGGCGGATCCGACTTACGCGATGGATATGACAGGTTGCTCCAATTCCCTCATGAAATCGACATTTTGGTTTATTCCTACTACCCCAACGACATTGAGCAGGACGGCGAAAGGGGAGGGTTGGTTCTTCAACGTGCCAAATCTTACGATGACATTCCAGCCTGGCTGAGGTATGTTGTCAGGAGATCTTATTTGTTGAATTACCTTTATTGGCGTTTGCCCCACCCGCATGAACTCACCGATTACAAGGGTTATGTGAAACAGTGCTATGCCACCCCCTCGGTCTTGAGCCAACATTTGCAGGTCATGGACTCGTTGGCTTCTTTTGCCGACCGGAAAGGAGCCCGATTTGCTACGGTTGTTTTTCCCTTTCTCGAGGATGCAGCCCAAAGTGAATTTGCCACCCAACCGGCTTTAGAGCGTTTCCGTCAGCTGGGTTTGCCTGTTTTGGACGTGAGGTCTTGGATGCTCAATCGCCCAGCGTTGGATTTCATTGTCAACCAAAACGACCCGCATCCCAATGAATATCTCCACGGACTGGTTGCAGACTCATTGCATCGTTTGATGGTCGACTCGGCTTGGTTGAAACCTTAAGGGGTGTTTTTTACTGCGCTTGCCCGCCTTGCTCAATGAGAATGGGCCTGTCCAGGGTAGATTCCAACATTTCTCGCTCGTTCATGGCGCTTTGGATTTCAATGTCCACGTGCTCGGAGGCGAAAACAGCCATTTGGATGATTCTTTTGTCCGTCTCGATTCGAACATTGTCAACGAAATTTCGGTGCCCACGGTCCAAATGGTCGGCAATCCTCAAGATTCCGGCTAATACCCTCACCGTCAGGCGCTGCTTGGGGTCCAAGACCTTGTAGTGGAAGTGATCTCGTGTGGGCAAGCTTTTCCGGTGGTAACGCACGATGTTGCCCAAAATCACCAATTCGTCGTGTGAAAATCCCGAGAGGCCGCTGTTCATCACGATGTATTGCCCGTGTTTGTGGTGGCTGCTGCGGTTTACAAAGTAGCCGATGTCGTGAAGCAGTGCAGCATATCGGAGCAATTCGCGTTCTTGTTTGCCGAAAGGATGAATTCCTGTGAGTTGGTCGTAAATCTGTAGGGACAATTCGCTTACCTTGAGGCAATGGGCACGGTCATAATTGTACTTTTCGCACAGGTTTCGGATGGATTTCGCCCGGATGTTTTTTCCGGTGTTGCCCATGATTTTATGAACCCGCTCACGCTGCTCATCGATGTAACGGTAAAGGATGCCCTCTTTCAGGGCATTGGTGCTTACCATGAATTGTTTCACGCCCAACTCTTGTGCGAATACTTCCACAATCATGGAACCCATTACAATCAGGTCCACGCGCATGGCATCCATGCCCGGCATAGCCAACCTCTCATCTTGCTTGGATTTTTGAATCCTTTGGTGGGCCCTGTGGTAGTCACGAAATGAAAACGAGTAGCTGTTCAAATTCTCAGATGAAAGATGGTCACCCCTGAGGTTGGCAATCAATGCAGCCATGGTTTCAAACGTACCCGATGACCCGACGATGGTTTGACAGTGGAACTCCTTCAATTCCTCCATCAGCCCGGCGCATTTTTCCCGGATGAGTGCCTGCAATTTGGCTGCCTCTTCGGTGGTGAGTGGATCGGAAGGTTGGGTCATTTCCAGCAGGCGGGCGGCACCGATGTTCAAACTCCGCAACAATTGGGCCTTGCCATCACGCGCAACGATGAATTCAACGGAGCCTCCCCCGATGTCGATGAGCAAGACATCCTGGTCCAATGGTAATTGAATGCCGTTTTTGATGCCTTCAAAAATCAGGGCGGCCTCCTCGTTCCCGTTGATGATGCGAATGTCGATTCCGGCCTCTTCTTTGGCTTTCTGCACGAATTCCTGCCCGTTTTGGGCCGACCGGATGGCAGAGGTTGCGAATGCCCGCACCTCTGTGCAGCGCTTAGAGTCGATGAGTTTCCTGAATTTTTTGAGCGCGCGAATGCCCCTCCTGAAGGGCATGGTGCCGATTTTGCCGGCCGTGATCCCATCCTCGCCCAATTTCACCGCCTCTTTGTATTTCTCCACGATTCGGTAATCTTCCCGATCGTCGAAGGCCACAATCATCAAATGGAATGTGTTGGTTCCCAAATCAATGATTGCCAAATGTTCGCCTTGCATGCTCCTGTCGCTTTACCTCGCTAACTAGCCGTTTTTCCGGAAACAATCAGAATCCAGTTTTCCACAGCATGGGGCAATCGAAATACCTTGGAATTACGAGGACTTTACCTCCATTGGCGAATGATTATTCTTTCATTTGTGATTTTTGAAAAACAATTTTGGCCTGTAAAAGGTCATCCATTGAAATTTCGTCCGAAAATCCCTGCATGAGTTTCCTCATCACTTACCGTCGACACTTTCTCCTTTCCGCCTTGGTGCTCTCGGTGGTGTTGGCATGGTTTGCCAAGGAAATTCGTGTAGATTTCAGTTTCGACAGTTTTAATCCCAAGGAAGATCCTGAATATCAGTTTTATGCGAAATATAAGGCGCTGTTTCCGCATGACGATAACGCCGTTCAAATAGCATTTTCTAATCCATCTGGCAGCATTTGGGAGCCAGAATTCCTTGGGCGTGTCGATGCAGCTTTCGAGGATTTTCGTCGGCTGCCCCATTTAGACACCGTATTGTCACCCACCCGGCTGTTGAAATTCAAGCGGGCTGGCATGGCCCTGCGTTCCGAACCACTTTTTGATTGGAACAACGATTCTTCCCTCACAGCAGGACGGTTGGCGGTCGAGCAAGACTCCCTGTTGTACGTTAATTTTTTCTCGGAAGACAAGCAGCACATTGCCGGTTTTTTGATGGTAGATACGTCGATTCTGGACCTTCCAGCCAGAGACGACCTGAGCAATGCCCTCAGGGCCAAAGTTGCCTCAACCGGTTTGCCCCATGTGATTTCGGGTGTTCCCTACATCCGCACACAATACGTCGAACGGATCGAAGGCGAATTAATTTGGTTCTTGGGCTTTTCAGTTTTGCTCTCCTTGGCGGTGATGTTTTGGCTGTTCAGGGAATGGCATGGCATCTTGTTGCCGCAGTTGGTGGTGGTACTTACCATGATTTGGTTGTTGGGGTTCATGGTTCTGATGGGCAATGGACTTGATTTGATGTCTGAGCTGCTGCCAAGCATCTTGTTCGTGGTTGGAATCAGCGATACTGTCCATTTGGCAACGAGCTATCAACAAAACCTAAAGGCAGGACTTGCGAAAATCCCTGCCATGCGGGCGACCTTAGATGAGGTGGGTGTTGCTGCATTTTTGACCTGTCTCACTACGGCCATCGGATTTGGATCCATGTACATCTCCCCGATGCCCCCGCTACGGGATTTTGGATTGTTTGCGGCCGTTGCTGTCATCTTTGCCTTTATCCTTACCGTAGCATTGCTTCCCTCAGTCTTGTTGTCCATTCCGGAAGGTAAAATCCGTGATAGTCGTGGATTCAGCAACAAGGGAGGTTGGGAAAAATCCCTTGAGAAGACCTATCATTTCGTGAAACGCAACACCAGGCCGATTTTGATTGGATTCGCCGCACTTTTGGCAGTTTCTGGTTTGGGCATTTCACTGATTTCAACCGATACATATTTGTTGGACGATGTCTCTCAAAACGATCCCGCACGTTCGGGGATGAGGTTTTTTGAGGACAATTTCTACGGAACCCGATCGTTTGAAATGGCGGTTCAAGCCAAGAATGGAGCATCGGTCACGGACGTTGGGGTTTTGAAGGATTTGGAAAAAATCGAAAACCACTTGAGGTCTCAGGCCAAAATCAGTCCTTTTTTCTCCGTGGTTTCTTATCTCAAGGGGGCCAACCAACTCATGCGAGGTGGCAGGGCTGAGTCGTTCCGGTTGCCTTCCTCTCAGGAGAAGGTCGACGAATTGATTGGCTTAGGATATACTTCCGGTGGAGGCGAGGCACTCAAACAGGTCCTGAATCCCGACCAAACCATCGCCAGGTTGTCTGCTCGAATGGGAGACATCGGCACCTACCGCTTCACCGAACTGCGAAACAGCCTCGAAAAATTCATTCGGGAAAATTGCAACTCGACCTCCTTCGATTACCACATCACGGGCAATGCCATTTTGGCTGAAAATAACGTGAACATGATGAGGGCAGGATTGCTTGAGGACATTTTGTTCTCTTTCGCCATGATTTCCCTGCTCATGGGCCTTTTGTTCCGGAACTGGAAAATGCTTTTGGTGGCCATTGTACCCAACATCATCCCTTTGTTTGTAACCGCGGGCATCATGGGTTTCACGGGCATCACCTTGAGGGCATCCACTAGCATTGTGTTTTTGGTGGCTTTCGGCATCGCTGTGGATGATACCATCCACTTTCTGAGCAGATTCAGAATGGAGCTGAAAGAAGGACACGACCGGGAAACAGCCTTGTTGAATTCGTTGACTGGAACGGGTAAGGCCATGCTCATCACGGCTTTGGTCCTGTTGTCCGGGTTCACGCTTTTGCTCACGAGCGATTTCGGAGCCACTTTCATCGTGGGGTTGTTTACCGCCCTGACCTTGGCCGTTGCGATATTATCCGACATGCTGTTGCTTCCGGTGTTGATCAGGATTGCCAAAATTGGACCCGACTCTCGACCTGAGAGTCCGAACGACCCAAAGGAGACCGATTCGGTCAACTTGGTATCGGAGAAGGAGATCGCAGAAGCGGTGGTATGACCCCGTGGGTTATTGAGTCCAAAGTGCGCGGCCGGCTACCATGGTGAAGTTATTGGTGTCGGCAAAATAATCGAACAGCAATACGCCGTCGTCGAATGAGGCCACGAATTGGTTGAAACCACAATCGCCTCGCGCATCTTCCAAGACCATGCTGCTCATCGTTACCAATGCTTTGGGGCTGCATGCGCCGTCGTGAAAGCCGTTTAGCGTTACAGCACCACGATGAACCTTGGTGATTTCCATGGTATATTGGCGTGTGTACACCGTGTCCTGATTGCCGACCGTGTCCGTGACTTGGTAGGTTCCCACGTAGGCATCGGCAACGTACAAGCAACTTCCGTCATCCAAGGTAGCGTCTTGGTCGTAATTGAGGCTGCTGGGGTCGGTGCAACCTTCGATTTCATCGCAACTGCTGGCCAACAACAAACACAGGACGGAAAGGGCAATTAGGGTGTTTTTCATGGCGAAATTATGTTTGGATTATAACCAAATATAACGGATTCGGCGGAAGATGGTTCGCCCTTACCAGAATGTGAAAGGTATTGCCAAGCTTATTTCCAAAATCAGGCATCAGGTTGTAAATTAGCGCCTCGTTTTCGACCTGAAATCCGAATAAAAACGAACAAGATGGCAGAAATCATTGCAATGCCCAAGCTGAGCGACACCATGGTAGAGGGTGTGATTGCGGCGTGGCACAAAAACATCGGAGATCCCGTGAAGTCAGGTGACCTGCTTGCCGAGGTAGAAACCGACAAGGCCACCATGGAAATGGAGTCATTTGTCAAAGGTGTTTTGCTTTACCGCGAGGTGGAGGCTGGAGGCAGCGTGCCAGTAGGTGCATTGCTTGCAATCGTGGGGCAGGAAGGCGAGGATGTGCAGGCCTTGGTGGCCCAACACAAGTCCCAATCCTCTCGTGCCACCGTAGAAGCCGAACCCCAAAAAGAGGTCATCCAAGAAGTAAAGGCCGAAGTTTCAGCCGCCCCTTCCACTGTATCCACCCCCGTTGTTGTGGAGTCGTCAGATTCCCGCACCAAAGCAAGTCCGTTGGCCAAAGCAATGGCTGAAGCCAAAGGCATCGATTTGAGCAGGGTCCAAGGTTCGGGTCCTGAGGGTCGAGTGGTGAAGCGGGACATTGAAAACTTCAAGGAGTCTGCCTCCGCACCTGCAAGCCGCCCGGCGGTGGTGGGTCAGGAAAGCTTCCGCAGTGAGGCTACCAGCCAAATGCGCAAGACAATCGCTCGCCGTTTGGTGGAAAGCAAAAACACCGCACCGCATTTCTACTTGACCATGGAAATCAACATGGACAATGCATGGAATGCCCGCAAGGAAATCAATGAGATTGCGCCTGTCAAAATTTCTTTCAACGACATCGTAATCAAGGCCGTGGCCATGGCATTGCGCAAGCATCCCAAAGTCAACAGTTCTTGGCTCGGAGATTCCATCCGTTACAACGATCACATCCACGTGGGTATGGCGGTGGCCATCGAAGACGGATTGGTGGTGCCAGTGATTCGATTTGCAGACAGCCTCAGCCTGAGTCAAATTTCCGGAGAGGCCAATCGTTTGGCAGGAATGGCGCGCGATCGGAAACTCCAGCCCAGCGATTGGGAAGGCAACACCTTCACCATCTCCAATTTGGGCATGTTCGGTATCGACGAATTCACGGCCATCATCAATCCTCCGGATGCCTGTATTTTGGCGGTAGGTGGCATTCGTGACGTGCCAGTGGTGAAAAATGGTGCCGTGGTGCCTGGGAAAGTCATGAAGGTGACCCTAAGCTGCGACCACCGCGTGGTGGATGGAGCTGTAGGTTCGGCGTTTTTGCAGACCCTCCGCGACTTCTTGGAGAGCCCCATGCGCATGATGATTTGATTTCAGCTCCAATTCCAGGAGTTTCAATAGAAAAAGCCGCTTTTTGGGCGGCTTTTTGTTTTTGTCTGAACCCCAAAAAGGATCAGTCCCGAAGCTCCAAGATGATTTCTTCGAAATCGGTAGACAATTCACCGGAATTGCGGAATCGAAAATACCATTGCCGTTGTTTTTCCTCCAAAAGGTTGTGTTTCCAAGTGAGGAAGAGGGTTTCGTTGCGGATTTCGAAGGTGCCGGACTGGTATTTGAGCTCTTGTTTGGCGTCCAGGGGCTCGTCATGGTGCGGGTCAGACAATATTTTGGCCAAATCTACATGGGCCATGATGTCTTCCGTTTCCAAGGATGGGTCTTCTGAAGTAACGGAAATCCAAACGCCGTCAGGACGAAACATGTAATAGAGAAAGTAGGGCTCTTCTTTTCGTTCTCCCTGCACGAAACGGACGTGGAATTGTTCGTTGGAGCGATATAAGGCGAAGTAGACTGGTTCCATCATTTCATAAAGGGTCAAAAAAAGCCGGACTTTTAGCCCGGCTCTTGGTCAAGTTTGATTTCAGCGTTTGGGAGGTTTCCCGTGGCTTTCCCCTTCGCGCAATCCAGAGAGGGAGACATCGCTGTCTCCGTTTTGTTGCATCTCGTAGAGGTCTTTGTACAGGGCATTCGGAAGGCAAACTCCCATGGTAGAACCGCCTGGTGCATCTTTTCCGGCAGCCTTCACGGCATCCACGGCAAAGGTGGTGCAATTGAACCGATAGAGGTTGTAATCGGAGTTCCGTTTGCTGTTGACATAGGCCAACAACTTGTTGACTTCCTCTTGGTTGAGGCTGTAGGATTTGGTGCCTTTGGGTTCGTGGGCATTGTCGGGCTCTTCGACACGTCCGGGCACCCATTTGAACGGGTTCAGCGAAAATCCACGGTGTGCGGTGTTGTTGGAGGTTCCTGCTCCGGGCGTGAGGCCTGCATCCACGCGCCTTTGGGAGTCATCGGGCAGGGTTATGTCACCTGTACGGTTGATGAGAGGCCAAAATCCGAATGAGGCGTATCCCAATTCAATGAGGGTCTTGGTGGGTTGGGGTACGGTGTCGGGCACGGCCGAAGGGTCATTGTACTCCAATGAAATCCACGAATGGCCCACCCTGGCCTGCATCAATTCACTGAATGTGAGTTTGCTGCGGTCGACAGTCTCGGTGTCGGAGTGGAGTTTGAGTTTGGCTACGGGTGCGTTGGAATTCACGCGCTTTTTTTCTTCCTCATCGCCGGCCTTCAGCTGGAATGCAGGTGATTTTTTCGCGCTGGCACCTTCCGGCTGAAGGCGTGTGCCCTCCGCTTGAGCCTTACTTTGCTTGTTTTCAATCGTGGTTCTCATGGCAATAGACAAAAACTGTTGGATTTTTCCCCTTGCGGGAATTCCATCTCATTGGCACTCAAATTTCAAGAATTTGGGCCGAAAAGCAAGGTGATTTTGGGATTAATTTTGAGAAAGGTAGGGCGAAGGATGTAGCTTTTGGTCAGTTGTTTCGCAAAGTGGTCAAGGCTTTTTATTTTTGCAGCCTCACAACACTGTCTACCCATGGGAAGAGCATTTGAATTCAGGAAAGCGCGCAAATTCAAGCGTTGGGGCCAGATGGCCAAGACCTTCACTAAATATGGACGTCAAATCTCCATGGCGGTGAAATCGGGTGGGCCACATCCGGAAAGCAATCCGATTTTGAGGGCCATTATCCAGAACGCCAAGACGGCCAACATGCCCAAAGACAACATCGAGCGTGCCATCAAAAAGGCCAGCGAAAAGGGTGCAGCCGAGGTTAAGGAAGTGGTGTACGAAGGCAAGGGCCCGCATGGCATCGCGTTCATGGTGGATACCGCCACCGATAATCCCACCCGTACCGTGGCCAACCTGAGGAGCTATTTTTCCCGTTGTGGTGGGGCCTTGGGTACTTCCGGTGCGGTTGAATTTTTGTTCGAGCGCAAAAGCGTGTTCAAAATCCAACGTACCGATGGCATCGATTTGGACGAGTTGGAATTGGAGTTGATTGACTTTGGCGGGGAAGAAGTCGGAGCCGACGAGGATGAGATCATGATTTATGGTGCCTTCGAAAGCTTCGGTGCCATCCAAAAATATTTGGAATCAAAAGGCTTTCAAGTTCTGTCTTCTGAATTTGAACGCATCCCCAACGATACCAAAGAGTTGAGCGATGAGCAGGCGGCTGACGTGGAAAAGCTCATTGAAAAATTGGAAGAGGACGAGGATGTGCAGGGTGTTTGGCACACGATGGGTTAATACTTCTGCTTGAATTCGTTTCAGGGTCTGATAATGATGGGGTCGCTGCTCCGTCCTTCAGCTCCGTCCACCCCGATTAGGGTTGCAACAATCCGGTACTCGTTTTCATGCGCTAAAACCGGCACAGGACCGCATAAGCGCATGGGGTAGCCCACTTCGATGCCTTTTTGACCGGGTGCTACGGAGAGGAGCCATTGCGCTTGATCCCCGTTCCATTCATCCGTGGCCGTGATGCGGACCCAATAAAATTCCGTGCTGTCCAAAGGGGCAAAGGCAAGTCCAACCACGGCCAGAATGGCTCCGTTTAGTTCTCCTTTGATTTTATGGTCCAGCAATGGGGAGGACAGGAATCCAACCCTGCTTTCACAAATTTCGTTTTTGATGGTCCAATCCAGTCCGTCGGGCCAATCCAGATGGTCTATGGCCTGCAGGTAAGGCACCACGAGCTTGTAGGACTGTCCGGGTTTCAAGAACCTGCCCGGTCCCAAAAGCACTTGTTCTTGCAGCATGCGGTGGTGCTCAATGCGACGCATGGGCACCGAGTCCCCGGACTCCGAGACCAACCAAGCCGGATGTTGTACGCCTATTTCACCGAGCAAAGGTTCATCGCAGCCACAAGTTTCCAACAGGATGGCCGCATTGCGGGGGAGGGAGTCCAACGAAGGACCCATGCCGATGCCGCAAGGTGTACGGATGCCCGAATGTTGCGCATGCAGCTTTCCGATCAGGATTCCAACCAGGAGGAGGAGGGTGAGGATGGGCCGCAAACGGAATGGAATCATCAGGCGAAAATCATGGCTAAAATGATGAGGAAGGCGCCTGCGGTGACAAAACCGAGGATGAAGGTGAATCCTTTCAACACATTCAGGTCTCCTTTGGACCCGTATGTGATGTAATACACCACGCCGCCCATCATGAGTAGCCATGCAAGCGAGATGAAAATGATGGAGGGTATAGACATGATGAAAGGATAACCTTTACCAAGATAGAAAAGTTTCGGGCATTGCCTTCCGTTTGGGATGGAAATCGCGTGAGGGATGGAAGGGGCCAGCCTTGGCTGGGTGGCGGTTCACCGGCACGGAACCCCCGCACAGCCCGGCCCCGGACCTAGGGATGGGGACACGCCCTGTTGCGCTTGTGGGCACTCCTGCGGATTTCGGCCAATAAAAAGCCGGTCTTGGGTTCAAGTTGGGCCGGGAGTCGATAAAAACCCTTTTTTTGCATCATGAAGATGCGAAGAATTCTGTTGTTGGGGCTGGCGGCTTGCATTGGGTTGATCTGGTCTTGTACACCCACCCGGTACGTGCAGCCATTGGAAGCGGGAGAATGGGCCGTTCAGGGTACCTTCGGAGGACCGTTGATGAAGAATTTTGGTCCTCCCATTCCAGTGCCCTTCACCACCGCTGGCGTGGGGTATGGATTGCGGGAAGGCACCACGGTGTACGGAAACCTGCATTTGACCTCGGTTTTGTTTGGCACTGCTCAGGTGGATGCGGGTGTGTTGCAGGGGATTTTGGAGCCAGACGGCTGGAGGCCAGGAGTCAGCACATCCTTGGGGTTCAACACGGCAATCGATTTCCATAAGGGGCATTTCAAGATTTGGCCACAATGGGATGCAAATGCCTATTGGCGGTACGGGGCCAACGAAAATCGCATATTCGTGGGTGCCAATACATGGTGGGAGCCCAAAGGATTCACCAAGGGGACCGAGGAAGGTCTTCAGGCTATAATTCCGGGAATTCAGGTCGGGCACACTTTCCGCGGAACTGGGGGATGGGACAAGACCTTGGAGTTGAGCGTGCGCAATGTGGGCAAACCCAGCGGTGATGCGGTGGTGGATTGGGCAGGTCTGGGTGGAGCCGGTGCATTTGGGTTTCATTTTTCAATCACTAAAAGATTCTGAGCGATGGGAAGAATGCTGAAAATCATCTTGGGGGGCATGTGCCTTGTGTTTTTTGCAGGCTGCCTTCGTTTGGATTCAAATTTGTTCAACCCGGTAGACATCGAGGGCTATGCGCTTGACGACTATGCCAAACCGGAAGATTGGTCCTTTGTGTTGGATGCCTCATATGACATTCCGGACAGTTTGGTTCACTTGATGACCCTGCCCTCCCTGGCTCCGGGCGAAACGGAATCCACCACGATCCATGCCTTGTACATCGGCGACACTGCGCGTATTGCCACCGACACGGTGATTGTGTATTGTCACGGCAATTACGCCCACATGGACATTTATTGGCAGCGTGCCAAATTGTTGGCCAATGTGGGTGGGAAGAACCGCTTTGGGGTGATGATGATGGACTACCGCGGATATGGCCTCAGCGACGGGTTACCCACCGAAGAAGGCATGTATGCCGATGTGGATGCCTGTTTGGGTTGGTTGCAATCCAAAGGACTTCAAGGGGAGCGTCTGATGATGTACGGGTTTTCGTTGGGTACGGCACCTGCCGTGGAATTGACCGCCCATCCCCGAACGCTCAGGCCCGCCTGGCTGGTGACTGAAGCTCCGTTCGCTTCCGCCCAACAAATGGCTACCTCCAGCAGTGGTTTGTTCATACCCGGTAGCTATTTCACCGACTTGAAAATTGACAACGAAGTGGAAATTCAATCGGTTCAGCAACCTTTTTTGTGGCTACACGGCAAGTCCGACGATTATTTGGACTACGAGACCCATGGTCAGGTGGTGTTTGACCATTACCAAGGCTCCCGCGGGGTGGCCATCGGGGTCGAGGGAGCCAATCACAGCGATGTTCCTGCGGTGATGGGCTTGGACGTGTATCGGTCGGTCTTCTTGGATTTCATCACCACCCCTTGATGTGGGTTGCCAAAAATAAAGCCGGGGATCTTTTGAATCCCCAGCCCTTTGTTTGATTGGAAAAGATTAGATTTCGTCTAGCACGGCTTGTCTCAGCTCCGCCTCGGAAGGAATTTGGTCTCCATAAACCTGCACCAAAGGGGGTAAAAACATGTCCACGCAGCGCATCAGTTCCGTCGTGTCATCGCTGCCTGAGCTCCGGTGTTGGTCGAGCAGGTAGGCTATAAGGGATTCAAACTTCTCCACCAACGGATGTTCCAAGTCGGTGCCGTATTGTTCGGGATTGGCGAGGTAGGTTTTCAAATTTGGACTTTGAAGGTCATTGTCGCCTATGAGAAACATTTGGAAGTCATTCGAATCCTCGAGGTCCAACTTTTTGTATTGTTGGAAATAAGCGGACACCACCAGATCACGCAAACTGTCACGGTTGATGCCATCCAAGGTGTTCACCAAGTCTACCAAAAAGTCTTTGGAGCGCTCCCCTTGTTGGAATGATTCTACCCGTTCGCCGATGCTTTTGATTTCACCATTGGCCACGGTTTTGCCCACTCCGATGAGGTCGTCCTTTGGCAAGGCACCCACGTTTTTGTGTACGAAGTCGCCGTTTTTGTCCAGGAACAAGAGAGTAGGGTAGGCATCCACGCCCATTTCTTCCACGATTTTTCGTCCCTCTTCGGTTTCTCCATCGATTTTGAGGCTCACAAAGTGCGTGTTGAAAAACTCACCCACTTCTTTGTCGGGGAACACTTCTTTGCTCATGTATTTGCAAGGTGGGCACCAGGTGGCAAATACGTCCACAAACACAAGCTTGTTTTCTTTTCGGGCAAGTTTCAAGGCTTCTTCCAGACCGGTAGAATTGAATTCGATGCCGTTTTTGGCCCAAACGGATAGGGAACCGACCAACAGCAAGGCCGTCAACATCGTGATTTTGAAGGTTTTCATGGCTTGAAAATTTGAAGTTAGGTAGCCGTTTTCCATTCGTTCCCCGTTTTATCAATCGAACGCAGGGTGGTGGGAAAGGTTACAGCGAAGGTTTGCGTTGGGTGGATTTAATCTGTCAATCCGTTCAGGGACAGATCCATAAATTTTGAAAAAACCACTTCCCATTTTGTGAGATACCCAACAAATAAGCTCCGGCGGGCAGGTTGGGCATCTGCCATTTTCCTTGGTTTTGCCGCGGCTGGGATGCCATCGTCCGGCCCATGATGTCATGGATTTGAATGGGGCCGTTGTAGGGCAGTCCGTTGGTGGTGATGGTCAGGGTTTCGCCACTGATTACGGGATTTGGGAAAATCATCCACCCCTCGGAGGGCGTCGATGGGGCGATGGTAGACGTTGGCGTGTTGCAATTGCCGAACATCAGGTTTCCGGAATTTCCTCCCAAATCCGTGCAAGTGGAGTTGAAAGTCCAAATGGAGGTGCCGGTGGCTTGGATGCTCCCTACGCGGATGTGTTCCAGGCAAATCGAGTCGTTGTTTCGGTGCAGGATATTGGCATTCGGCAGGGGGTATCCGCCCAAAGTGAGGGGAAAGAGAGGGTCAGCGGGGAAGGAAATGGAACCGTCCAATTGGAGGTAATCGAATTGCAATGAGGGCAGGGATGGCGAAACCTGAAAATGATGTCTGACGTGCAGTCTTCCAAGGGTGGTGGCCCCATTGGCCGTGGCGGAAAAGTCCAAGGTCACGACCGTGTCTGTTGAGGGCGATTGGACGGAGGAAAATTGGCTACTTCCGAAATTGGTCAATTCCAGCGACGACAAATGCAGGTTTTGGGATGTCTGCAGGCGCATGGTGGTCAGGGAAGCCGAGTCGGATTCGAAGTTCGTGGGTTGAAAATCAAAATCGGAATCGATGCAGGTGAGTTTGGAATTGCCCAGATGAGTGGTGGCGTTTGGATTGGCCGAAGTGTTGATGCGGATGGTGCTTGCCGTTACGGGGTGCCCATTGGTGTTCAGGGTGCCGTTGAATTGCTCAAACCTGCTTGCACCGAACAATGATGTGCCCACCATGACCGAATCCAACAGTTCAAAGCCGCCTGCTCCCGTGATTTGCACCCACATGGCCACACCCGAAGCACCTCCTCCGATTCGGTTGCCAGCAAAATCGATGACATGGCCGGGGGAGTTGCCTGCGAATTCCAAAACCGGTATGCCCACCGGGTGTTCTGTCCAAAAAGTCATGTTAGGAGATAGCCGAAGCGATCCATGGATTTGAAGGTGGTAGTTGAGTGTGAAAATGGGGTAAAGACTGGCTTGGGACCAATCCATATCACGGCAATAAGCCATGGGCACATCCACAAAAACAGATTGGGCGGGAGATTGGAACGAATTTCCGTCAAACACAACCGTCGTTTGTGAATCGGGCAAGGTAATGGGGTGCACGCTTCCCCCTGAAGTGGTGGCCCAATGGGTCAGGTCCGACCAATCCCCGAGGCCTCCAACCCAAAACAAGGTGTCCAATTGCGCAAAGGATGCGAATGGTAAACCAATTGTGGTCACAAGGAGGACCGAAACAATCCTGAGAGCCAACATCTGCATGTGCATGAAAGTTCGGAAAATTCGCGCGGTTTTTCAGGATTCCAAAGTTTAGATTTGTAGGACAATGGCAAATGGACTCCAATGCGTGACTTGATTTTCAAAACCCTTCTGCCGGTAGCAATCATAGCCTTGTCGGTGCTCAGCTTTCAAATGGGAGTGGTCGTGGCAGCCAATCCAGAGCTCACGGAGGCGCCTTTGGGAATTCAGTTCCTCTATTGTTGCACCTTGTTCACGTTGGGCGGAACCTCCTTGGGCTACCCTGTGGATGGACCTGAGTTTTGGCAGACGATTTTGTATGCATCCTATTTCATCGCTCCGGTAGTTTCGGCGGCTGCCTTTTTGGAATTGTTTTACATGCTCTCCCGTCCATTATTGTCCTATGATCCATTTGTCCGGCGCAATTATTACATTTTCGGCTACGGAAGGGTTGGCAGGGCCGCCATCAATAAACTCAAACAGTTCAATTTGGAGCAGTCCAAGCGGCATTCTAAAACCAATTTTGCCGAATCGATTTTCAGTACATTCTTTTTCTCCAGTTGGTTGCATCGTGCCCAATATCGTTACATCATCATCGATAAAAATGCCCGTGCATCGACGGCTTCCATTCATTTGTTTGGTTCGGATGAGTTTTTCATCAAACAGGATGTGCAAGACCATGCCATCGTCAAAAAGTTGAATTTTCGAAAAACCGAGGGTGTTTTCCTATTGACTGATGATGAGACCTTGAACTTGGGATTGTTGAAGGCCTTGGAGGATCAATTGGGCATGGGCGTTTCTGCTGTTGATGCCAAGAAGGGTTTGGAGTCCCATTCGGTCGCTCGTTTTTGGCGTAAATCCAACCTGAAATACGTCTTCGTCCGCATGAACAGCAGGGATTTCATCGACCACATGGAAAAACGGTCCGTGCACGAGGCCCAAGCCCAAAATTTGCTTCCACGGAAATTCTTCTTCAACACGCACATCGCCGCTGCAGGTCAGTTCTTCGACACCTATGTCAATCCGGAAATCCGTGAACAGTTGGAGGTGTTCGAAAAGTGGAAGCTACAAAATGAGATCAAGACTTGGGTCTTTTTCGGTTTTGGGAGGTTTTCGTCTACGCTTTGTGAGGGTCTTCTGAAGCGAGAATTCGGTAAAACGGTTCAAAAAATTATCATCATCGACCCGCATGCGACGGAAGAACACCGGATTTTTGAAATTGAACACCCTGATTTTTGGAGGGATTCCGCCGAAACGCCTTCGGGTCATTTTGCCATCAGGAAGCCAAATGTTTCTTTGTACAACCAGCCCATGGAGAATTTTTCAAACTTCGAAGGAGAGTTGGAAAAGTACAATTTGGGAAGTTCTTTGGTGGTGTTTGGTTCCCAATTGGACCCCGTCAATTTCAAAACAGCCATCACCTTCAAGAAGGTTTTCGGTCCTCGATCCAAGGACCTGCGTTTCATCATCCGCTGCCGGGACAACGAAGCCGACGAGCGGAGGCTCATGACTGAAATCATTGCCCAATCGGGCTTGCCCATCGAAACCATTGTGGTGCCAACTTACACTTGGGTAGGGGCCTATTTTGAAGACAAATTGCGGGAGTTGAGCGCGGTTTCGGCCTCGAAAATGATGGACAAATAAACAGGGAAGCACCCATTGGGCACCTCCCTAGCCGCTAAAGAACGAATAATGGAAAATCTTTTGCTTACTCCAGCACAGCATCCAACAGGTCACTCGAGCTGCGAGGTTGGATTTTCATAGGCTCGATTGGGAGATTCACAGCTTTGTCTTGTTGGAATTGTTCCAGAGGTTGGGTTTTGACGCGGAACCATGTGCCGTCTTCCAGTTGGCCAAACAACAACGGGGCCATGGGTTCGTCCCATTTCAACAATTGGAGGTTCCCAAACAGGGGGGGCGGTTCCAAGTGGGGGCTGGCACTTCCTGGACGAATCGAAAACAGGAATTTCACATGGGCTTGCTGGTTGCCTTTCACCAATTTGATGAATTGCTGGTGTTTGCTGATTGGTTTGAGCAAAACTTCCAGTTTCAACCTCCTGGATTCTTTTATCCTGCGCTCCTCTTCCACGGCGTCGAAGACCAGAAATGCCACAACTACGACCAACAGCAATCCTAAAAATGTCTTAGGATTTTTGTAAAGGGGCTTCCGGTGGATGGCTTCCGTGTATTTGGCATATTGTGCCATGGCCTTGCCGAAGTCCTTTCGCTGTTCGATCCTTGCATCACTCGGCAATGACGGATTCAATCTGATGGATGGTTTTGTGTTCATTTCCCACCCCCTAATTTTCCATTCAACTTGACGCGAAGGCGCTCCAAAATCCTATGAGATCTCACTTTAGCATTGTTTTCTGTGATGCCAAGGACGAAAGCCACCTCGCGGAAAGCCAAGTCCTCAAAAAAACGCAATTCGATCAGCTGCAAATCCGATTCATCCAAATCCGCCAAAACCGACATCAAGACTTTGATCTGATGGTCCATTTCCGAGCGGTCCTCCGATTCATCATGGTGGGCAATCATGCGTTCAATTCCCGCGTTGTCGATGGAGACGTTGCGTGTGGTTTTGGTGGAACGGAAATGCTGATTGACCTCGTTGGAGGCGATTCTGTAAAGCCAAGCTGAAAAAGGCACACCCCTGAATTGAAATTTGCCCAAACTCTGCATGGCCTTGGCGAAAATCACCGAAACCAAATCATCGGAAATGTCTTCATCAAACGTGCGCTTATAGACGAACAGGAAAATCTGGCGATGGTATTTGTCATATAAAGCCGCAAACCGGTTCAGGTCTTTTTGGGCAGCTTCAACAAGCTTTTGCTCGTCGAGGATGGACTGCTCATTGGAGGTCTTATGGTGCGGTGAAGCCATGGGTGGATAGCTGCTCTCTCTCCACATAATACAAGAGTTCCCCGAAAGTTACAGCCTTCGGAAAAATAATTTCAGCACCGCCTTGATGGGGCCGAGCAATAAGGTTTGACCATTCATCCCTATATTGCGGCTCCATTTGATGCTTTCAATTATGGCTTTGGTATTCGAAACAGACGATGCAATCGAATATGATCTCAAGGCGTGTTACACCGACAACGCGGATGAGGCTGATATCCTGGTGTTTGAAAACTATGGAGATCCGGTTTCCAAACCTGAAATTTGGACCTACGTGGAGGATGCCGAAGATGCCGAATGGGTGGTTTATTTCGTGGATGATGCCGAAGAGGCCGATGCCATCGTTCATTTCGTGGAAGAGCCTTCCGAAGCACGCATAGTCAACCGGTCCAAAGCACATCTTTTCCGATTGTGAGTCTCATCTCTGCCCATCTCATTCCTTCGGGTGTCGCAAAATCTTGGGTGACTTTGGTCGTTGCCAGTTTGTGTGTGGTCTCTGTGGTGTTGGCATCGATACTGGGATTTCCCTCCATGCAGGAATTGTTCGGAAATCTCGACCAATTGAGCTTGGGCAACCAGCCGTGGCGTTTGTTCAGCTCGGCATTCGTTTTCCAAGGATGGATGCATTTTTTGGTTTCGATGGCAGGATGGATGTCGCTCGCCCCCCCCTTAGAGCAATTGAAGGGATGGCGGTGGATGGCGGTGGTTTCGGCCATTGTGTTGGTTTTGGGCACGATTTCAAGTGCCGTGATGCAGGATGATTTGCTTTCAAGTGGCATTGAGTCCCTCGTTTTCGGAATGTCTGGAATCCAGACCGGCAGGTATTTCAAAGGGCAAATCCACGCGAAAGAATTGCTCCCATCCGGAATTTGGGTGGTGGGCTTGGTGGCCTTGGGGATTTTGGCTCCATTGGGATATGCATCCGATCTTTGGTTGGGTTTGGGAGGGTTCTTGCCCGGATTGACAATCGGATTCCTGCTCCGCAAACCTATAGCCATGCCTTCCCAAGCGGTTGAAAAACCGGTCGAACAGCCTGAGGATGTGCGGGCACAAACAGATGAAGAAGAGTCGCAGCAACCAGAAATTGAAACCGTTGAACCGACCGCCGAGCAAACTGCCGAAGAGCTCCCATTATTGCCTGAAGAGGATATTGCACCCTTTCTGCCCGAACCTCCACCGCTTGAAATTCCAGATCGACCAGCATGACGCTATCCAGATTTTCTTTTTTTCTTGTAAGTATATGTTGTTCCATGTTGGCAGCCTGTACACCTGTACGTGGCATTGTGGCCTCTGGAAACCAACATCGTCAGATGGCGGAAGCTGTGCTCCATGCGTATCAAGCCCAAGATGCTTCGAACTTGTTTGGGCTGGTTCCCGGGAAAAAAGATCTCAAGGATTTGAGGGTTGAGTTTGGTAGGCCCGAGGGTGCATCTGAGTTAAAATTGGCCAAATTGCCTAGTTATTCAGCTCTGAAAGACAGCATACAGTCAAGATTTGGTGCTGGACTGTCCGGCGTGACAGACAAGAAGGGCTTGGAGCTGAAGGCAGTTGAAAATTTGCAATCCATCGAGCTGAAAGGGACGGATGCTGCTTGGCATTTTTGTAAAATCACGATGGCTTCGCCTGGAGATGTGTGCATCCGAAAGTTGACCCTGATGACTTTCAAAGGGAGATGCTTTTTGATGTCCATCGATGCCGAAAATGGTGTCGAATGAGGGTTCTGGGCTGTTTTGGCCCAGATTTCTTGGGTGCTTCCCGCATGTTCAAAACTTGTACCTTTGTAAATTGATACTGGCCCGATAACAATATCACCCTTGGGCAGTTAAATCATCATGAAAGTCACCGTCTGCAGGGAAGCTCATTTCAATGCGGCACATCGCCTCCACAATCCGGCTTGGTCTGATGCGCAAAACCAAGCCGTGTTTGGGAAGTGCAACAATCCCCATTATCACGGCCACAATTATGTACTGGTGGTCAAGGTCAGGGGAGAGGTTGATCCGGAAACGGGATATGTGGTCGATATGAAATGGTTGGCGGATCTGATAGACGAGGTGGTGTCGGAAAGGTTTGATCACAAAAACCTGAACTTGGACACGGCAGAATTCCGGACACTGAACCCTACGGCAGAAAACATCGTAGTAGTATGTTGGAATCTCCTTCGTCCCCACATTCCGGTGACCTTGGATTTAACATTGGTATTGTATGAAACGCAAAGAAATTTTGTTGAGTATAGTGGAGAATAAATCACTGAAATACGAAGAAATCGGTGACTTGCACGTGGGGACCTCGTTTGAAACCCCCTTGAGGCCGGACGCTTTTGAACGTGATGATGAGCTCAAAATGGAGCTCATTGCCAAACATTTCCGGGAAATCATGTTGATTTTGGGATTGGATTTGGACGATGACAGTTTGAGTGGTACCCCTGACCGGGTTGCCAAGATGTATGTGAAGGAGATTTTCAGCGGGTTGAATCCGGCCAACAAGCCAGATGTCAAGCTTTTTGAAAACCGCTACAAATACAATGAGATGCTGGTGGAGAAGAACATCGAGTTCCACTCCAACTGCGAACACCATTTTGTACCCATCGTGGGGAAGGCACATTGCGCCTACATTTCCAACGGAAAAGTGGTGGGATTGAGCAAAATCAACCGAATTGTTCACTACTATGCCCGCCGTCCTCAGGTACAAGAGCGCATGACCATGCAAATTGCCAACCACCTGAAAGAAGCATTGGGCACCGATGACGTGGCGGTTATCGTGGAGGCCGAACACCTTTGCGTTTCCATGCGCGGTGTGCAGGACCACGGAAGCGTGACGGTCACGGCAGAATACAGCGGTAAATTCAAAGAAGACCGTTACAGAAACGAATTCCAAAAAATCGCCTTGGGCTGATTGATTGGAAAATGCTCCAAAAAGCGGCATTCCGAAAGGTTGGCCGCTTTTTTATTGTTGCTACATTGCTTTTGATGTCCGAACTTGCCGCCGCAATTCATCGTAAATGGCCTTATGGAACAAACAAATAACAACGCTTCGACCGTACTGCGGTACTTTTTGAAGCTCATCGTGACAACGGTGTCTGTTTATTTCACCTCATGGTTGTTGCCAGGCATCGAGGTGAATGATTTCTGGACTGCAATTTGGGTGGCTTTGCTGTTGGGTTTGTTGAACACCATCTTGAAGCCCGTTCTCCAGCTCATATCCTTGCCTTTGATAGTTTTCACGCTTGGCCTTTTCCTTTTGGCCATCAATGCCATCATCCTGATGTTCGTGGGTGAATTGGTCGATGGGTTCAAGGTGGATGGATTTTGGTCGGCTGTATTGGGCAGTATAGTCATCAGCTTGGTGTCCTACCTCATCGACCCTCCCCGCCGGGGCAGGGGAGGCATGCATGTGACTTTTCACCGTGAAAATTAAAAAGTCGGCCTTGCTATGATGGCAAGGCCGACTTTCCTTTGCTTGGACGCAATCAAAATTGAATTTCGTCCCCTTTGGAGTTGAGGTATTTGACCTCGGTGAAGCCAATGGATTGATCGGCCTCCACTTTCACCTGTTTTCCATACTTCAGGAACCATTTCCTGATTTGGTTCAAAATGCCTTTCCTGAGGAAAGCTTCCACGAATGGGTTCACGATCAATGTGATCTTCTCCCTGTTTTGATGCATCAAGAAATCCACGTTGTTCTTGATTTCGTCTACGATCAAAATGGATGGTTGCATCTTTCCAGTGCCATTGCAGGACGGACAAGTCTCTTGGGTGGCGATGTCGAGCTGAGGACGGACCCTTTGTCTGGTGATTTGTATCAGCCCGAACTTGCTCATGGGAAGGATGGTGTGCTTGGCAGGGTCCGATTGCATGAACTCCTTGAGGGCCACCCCGATTTTCTTTTTGTTCTCGACTTTTTTGAGGTCGATGAAGTCCACCACGATGATGCCACCCATGTCCCTCAGACGAAGTTGACGGGCAATTTCTTCGGCTGCCACCAAATTGATTTTGAGGGCGTTGTCCTCCAAGGTGTCACCCTTCAAGTTTTTGGAACCGCTGTTCACGTCGATGACATGAAGTGCCTCGGTGTGTTCAATCACGAGGTAGGCCCCATTTCGCATGGTCACGGTCTTGCCAAAGGCTGCCTTGATTTGTTTGTCGACCCCGCGGGTCTCGAACAGGGAAGGTTTCCCTTTGTGGAGTTTCAGGATTTTGACGCTCTCCGGCTGCCTGCGCTTCAGATAGTCCAAAATTTCATCATGGGTATCTTGGTCGTCGGTGGTGATGGCATCAAAGCCTGTGCTGAGCATGTCTCGTAGAATGCCCGTGGTACGGTCCTCCTCTCGGAGGACCCGCTTGGGAGGGCGGGAATTGGCAATGGCCAAGGCCATTCTTTCCCATTTGTCCAAGAGCTCCTTGAGATCTTGTGCAATGGCGGCGTTGTCTTTCCCCTCGGCTGCAGTACGGATGATTACTCCGAAATTGCGTGGCTTCAAAGATTCGACAACTTGCTTGAGGCGTCTTTTCTCCTCGTTCGTATTGATTTTCCGGGACACGGAAACATCATTCGAAAAAGGGACCAGGATGATGTATTGGCCCGGCAGCGAGACTTCACAGGTAAGGCGTGGTCCTTTGGTGTTGATGGCCTCTTTGACCACCTGCACCAGAATGGATTGTCCAGCTTTGAACACTTGGCCGATTTTACCGTCTTTTTGAATTTCAGGTAAAAACTCGGTTTGCTCAACAGTTGTGAAGCTCTTTCCGGTCGAACCTTGAACGGCCGTGACATAGCGTTGTAGGCTCATCACATTGACACCAAGGTCCAAATAATGCAGAAAACCATCCTTAGGGTGACCTACTTCAATGAAAGCAGCGTTCAACCCCGGGACGAGTTTTTTGACTTTGCCAAGTAAAATGTCGCCAACAGAAAAAAGCTTGTTGCTTTTTTCATGGTGCAGTTCGACTATCCTTTTGTCTTCGAGAAACCCGATCCTCAAACCCTCCTCGCCTGCGCTGACAATCAGTTCTTTCACTTCATGTGTGTTTTAAGGTCTCATCAAAAGCTTGATGGGCGCACAAACGCAGCAAGAGGTATCCCAGATGGGAATCACTTCTTCTTGTGACGGTTTTTGCGGAGGCGCTTTTTGCGCTTGTGGGTGGCAATCTTATGTCTTTTCCTTTTCTTACCGCTTGGCATAGAATTATTATTTAGGTTGATTCAACATTTCCTTTGCACGTGCTGCAAGCTCCTGATCTTCCTTTTGAAGGGATACAGCACGCAAAAGGCTACCAAATTCGTCATTTTTTCCCAATTCCTTGCAGGCCAATGCCAACAAGAATTTCGCGGAGTGATTTCCAGGCTCCAAATCCAACACTTGGCGGAAACGGTTTTCAGCTTTGTCCCACTGCTTGGTGTCCATAGAGAACACACCCAGCCGATACAGGGCTTCCACGTTTTTGGGGTTAATTTCCGTCACGCGGCGGATTTTCATGACCCCTTCCATTCCCAACCCGGGCTGTCTGGACTCTGCCATGGCCAAACCCAATTCCAGCAGGGCGTCTTCGTTGTTCGGTTCCATTTGTTCCGCATTCCGGAGGTGGCGAAGCGCTTCATCCGAAAGGCGACGGAACATCAGGCTGTCTGCCTGTACGTGCTCCAAGAAACCGGCGTTGCGAAACAATGCCCCCGCTACAATGTGATTCCTTACCTGAGGCTGCTCATCTGCCAATGCACCGGCATAAACAGCTGCAAAGTCCAATCTCCCACCGTCTCGGTACATCTTGACCAACCCTTGTAGGATGGTAGCACGGCCGGCAGGGTCTTGGGTCTGATTCAGGGCCTGAACCAGACTGTCGGCACTTGGATTGGGGTCACCAACCGGCAGGGATGCCAACAAATCCGAAGCAGTCGCAGCGCCGTGGTTGTGCCCGTCATCAGGACTGTGTGTCGAGGTATCCTGGGCCAACCCGGCTTCTTTTTCCCCCGGAAGATGGGTTTTGTTTGCGAATATTAAAAGAACGAATACCAGCAAACCTGCCGCCAAGACCAAAGCATGCCATGCACTGAATCTGTTGGACGATTTGCTGGTATCAGCAGTCATGAGTGGGCGAATCAAGCTTCGACCTTCTTCTTGGAGCTGCTATCCTTCACCTTGGCCACAAAAGATTTGGCTGGCTTGAATGAAGGGATAACATGCTCTGGAATCACAATGGACTTGTTTTTGGAAATGATACGCGCCACTTTCTTGGCACGCTTCTTCACCACAAAGGAGCCAAAATTGCGGAAATACACGTTCTCCTGCTCCTGAAGGGCATTTTTCACAACTTTGAAAAACGCTTCAATCGTGGTGGACACATCCGCTTTGTCCACTCCTGTCTTGTTTGCAATCTCTTGGATTACTTCGGCCTTTGTCACTGTACGTAAAAGTTTAAAGTGATAACCAATCTTGATTTAAAACCGCTAACGTCCTCAAATCCAATCAAATAGGTTTAAGTCTGTTTTGCGAGGGAGCAAATTTAGGAGTTTTGGGATAAGTTGAAAATAATTTCCTCGGGCAAAGTGCATTTTTAATCGGCCTTTGGGTCGTGTTAACCACGCCAGGGGACTATCTCGATACCCACCGAAATGGTTAATTTTGGTCATGCAGAATCCAGTCTCAGCAATTGTGAAGTGGTACGCCCGAGAGGGTAGGAGTTTGCCATGGAGAGAAAGCAAAGACCCTTATCGAGTTTGGCTGAGCGAAGTAATCCTGCAACAAACCAGGATTGACCAAGGTATCGGTTATTACCATCGATTTTTAAACCAATTTCCAACCGTACACCATTTGGCAAATGCCGATCAAGAAACGGTAATGAAGGCATGGGAGGGTTTGGGTTACTATGCCAGGGCCAGGAATCTGCACTCCACGGCTCAGTTTGTTTCAACATCATTGGGTGGAAATTTCCCCAACAATTACAGTGAACTGGAAAAGCTCAAGGGAATTGGGCCATACACCGCCCGGGCCATCGGATCAATCGCCTTCGGTAATCGTGTCGGAGTGGTAGACGGAAATGTGCAGCGGGTATTGAGCCGGTACCTCGGGAATTCCCAACCCATCGATTTGCCTGCTACCCGGAAACACATGCAAGCCTTGTTGGACCAATGGTTGGCAGAACAGGAGGAAGCCGGTCATGATGGAAAGGCATCGGAATTTAACCAAGGGTTGATGGATTTGGGGTCCATGATTTGTAAACATCTGAATCCTGCATGTGATGTTTGTCCTTTGGGAGAAGTTTGCGAGGGCCGTCGATTGGGTCTGCAATCCGAACTGCCGGTTAAATCAGGGAAGTTGAAGCGAAAAGTGCAGTACCTGCATGCTTATCTGATCTGGGATGGCGATGGGAAATTGCTGATTCAAAAAAGACCAACCGAAGGTTTGTGGGGTGGATTGTGGGAAATCCCCATGCAAGAGGTGAAAATCGACGCTTGGGCCCAAGAAAAACAGGAAGGAGGGCGATGTATGGGTGAATTCAAGCACGTATTGACCCACATCGACATGATGATTGCTGTTTATGCCATGGAAACTTTCGAAAAAAGGGTTGAAGATCAGGGTGTTTGGGTGGAAGTCAAGGATTTGGGCAATTATGCTTTCTCACGGGCAGTTTCGAAAATTTTCGAACGTTTTTTGTCGCGAAAATCTTAAATTTCGACCGATTGTAACAGTCTGATGGCCAAATACGGAATCAACAAAGTCATTTTGGTGGGCAATGTCGGTACAGATCCCGAGTTGCGTCATCTCGAGGACGGGACAGCGGTGTGTTCCTTCCGATTTGCCACCACCGTTCGGTACAAAACGAGGGAAGGACTTCCGTCCGAACATACGGAATGGCACAACATCGTTCTGTGGCGTCAGCAGGCTGAATTTGCAAAGCAATATTTTCATGTGGGTGACTGCCTCTACTTGGAGGGAAGTCTTGCCACCCGCAGTTGGGATGGGCCCGACGGACATAAGCGATTCCGTACGGAAATCGAAGTGGATGAATTCAGGATGTTGGATTCGGCACGCAACGATCAAGACGATTCTGAATCCGGTGCGTCCACCCACCCCAAAAAGTCGCCAATTTCCGATGAAATGGACATCAAGCCATTTTGACGGTCATGTCTCACCAACCCTGAACCCTCGTGGACCCAGACCCTGATAGTATTCCGCTCCTTGCCACCTTCAACTTTTCCGTTTTCATGGCGGAATATGGTTGGAACCTGCTCCTCATAGCCTTTCTCCTGTTTTTATCCGGCCTAACCTCTGCCACCGAGGTCGCCTATTTCTCCTTGTCACAAGCCGAGCTCAAATCGTTCAGAGAAGCCAATGACCGGGTTTGGGAAGTTGTGAAAAAACCCAAAATCCTGCTCGCTACCATTTTGATATTCAACAATTTGGTCAACGTAGCAATGGTTTTGATCAGCAGCCTTTTGCTCAAAAATATCTACGACACTTACGGACTCGAAGCCACCGATTGGGCTGTTTGGGTTTTTCCCATCCTCGAAATCGGCTTGGTCACCTTCATCCTTTTGTTTTTCGGGGAAATCACGCCGAAAATCTACGCCTCCCAAAACCGCCTGTCCATCGTGAAGCTCATGGCTGTTCCAGCCTTGTTCATGCGCACTTTGTTGTCGCCTTTTTCTTTCCTGTTGCTGAAAACCACTTCCTTCCTTGACAACAGGGTCAATACCGAATCCATCAGTGCCTCCTTTGAGGACATCAAGCACGCCATCGACCTGACGAGTGAGGAGGAGTCGCCCGAGGAAGAAAAGGGCATCCTCAAAGGGATCGTCAATCTCAGCAACACGGGCGTGAGGTCCATCATGCGGGCCCGGGTGGACATTGCAGCTTTGGATTACCAGCTTTCGCTTCCTGATTTGGTGGCAAGAATCAACGCGGAAGGTTATTCGCGGATGCCCGTATACAGCGAAAGCATCGACAAAATCAAGGGCATTCTGTACGTCAAGGACCTGTTGCCTTATTTGCGCGACGGAAACGAAGAGGTCGAATGGCAGCAACTCATCCGCCCGGCTTTTTTCGTGCCTGAAACCAAGCGCACGCGTGATTTGTTGGAGGATTTCAAACGCAAGAGGCTTCACATCGCCATCGTGGTGGATGAATTCGGTGGCACTTCTGGTCTGGTGACCTTTGAAGACATCATCGAAGAAATTTTCGGTGAAATCGTGGACGAGTTCGATGATGAGGAATTGGTTTTTTCCAAATTGAGCGACAATGAATTCGTTTTTGATGGCAAAACACCCCTCAATGACTTGGTCCGACATACCGACCTGCCCGACAATGCCTTGGACGAAATCAAAGGAAATGCCGACAGCTTGGCGGGGTTGGTCTTGGAGCTGCATGGTCGAATTCCGGAAAAGGGAGACACCATTGAACACGAGAAGTTCAGGTTTTACATTGAATCAGTTTCTCAAAACCGCATCAAGCGCGTCAAAATGCAGATTTTGGAAGCCAATGAATCCGAGGGTAGCGAAGAAAATGACTAACTTCCCCCACAATCATGGAAACAATGCTTGACAAATACATGCCCTTCCGATACGCTGACGTAAGGTTGAATGGTTGGGTTGTAACAATCAGTTTGATTTGCGTCTTATTGTCCGGATGTGGAGAGCCTACAGCCCCTTTTCCCAAACCAAGTGGTTGGCCCAGGATTGACCTTCCATCGCATACTTACCAGCTTATCCGTGATGAAAACTGTCCATTTTCATTTGAAGCGCCCGCTTTTGGTCAAGTGGAAAGCAGAAAGCCCGACAGCTGTTGGATGGATTTGTATTTCGAAAAATTCCAATGCCGGTGGCACATCACCTACCGCTACCTGCCCGGTTCAGGGCGAGACATTGCCGAACACAACGAGGAGTACCGGAAACTGGTGTTCAAGCACATCCAAAAGGTAAACCAGATCAAGGAGACACCTTTGAAGGGTGACAATGGCAATGGGATCATGTACGAATTGTTCGGAACCGTCGGCGTCCCTGCCCAAGTCTTTTACACGGATTCAACGCACATGGTCATGGCTGCCTTTTATTTCGACGAGGCGGTGAGGCATGACTCTTTGGCTCCTGTCATCGATTTCCTGAAAGAGGATTTGGCCCACATGATGTACAGCATCGAGTGGAAATGAGCCCAATCTGCCGCGATTTTGTTTGATTGCAGGCTTGGGGTTGACTCCTGATTAAAATCATGTTTTTCGGAAATGCAGGTCATTCGACTTGACCATGTGAATTCCGAACCTTGCGTTCATCAACATCGAATCAACATGAAAGCAAGGCAAAAAAAGATCATCGTTCCGGTAGATTTCACCCCGAGTTCGGATTGCGCAATCGATTTGGCGATGAAATTCGCACTCTTGCACGGCTCGGAAGTCGTGTTTGTCCATGCATTGGAGTCTTTGGCTCCTCTGTCCGAATTCTTCGCTGACAATGATTTGCTGGAACGCAAGCGCGTGTTTGCCAACAGACTCCTAGACAAAATCATTGCGGAGCGTGGAGGAAAGGGTATTTCGACGTCGAAACTTTTGTTTGAAGGCAAGCCATATAAAGTGATTTTGGACGCATGTGAGGAAGTGAATGCGGAGATGATCGTAATGGGCACTTGGGGGACCCATGCCATCGAGTCGGGCATGATCGGCAGCAACGTGAACAAAGTGGTGCGGGGTGCATCTGTGCCGGTGGTCACGGTAAGCAGGCCTGCTGACAAGGGCCAAATTGACAAAATCCTGGTTGCGGTGGATCCGGAGTTTGGCATCCGTGAATTGAGGCAATTCCTGCAGGCCTATTCCAAGGTTTACAATCCCGTTGTCGAACTCATCAGCATCGCCTTCTATGAGAAAGATGTGGACGAACTGCGCCGATACCTTCAAAAGCAAAGCGATGCCTTACATCAGCAGGGAATCGTGAACGTACAAATCACGGTCCGCGTTGGTGGAATCATTTCCGATGCCATTTTGGCTTATGCCAAGGAGGGTGGCCACGACATGATTTGGATGGAGACCCATGGTCGTACCGGAATTGCAGGCTGGTTGCTGGGTTCTGTCACCGAGGAGGTGCTGCAATTCAGCCCCGTACCAGTCTTGAGTTTGCACCCCGAACGCGAAGTGCTTCACACGACCTTTTACCACAGCAATCTACCAATTTAATATCCAGTTTTTTTGAATCACCGCGGGTGGGGTTGAATTTCAGCTCCATCCGCTTTTCGTTTTTGATGCCGCAATATCGAACTACAGACAAGAGGGAGATTGATTGTGTCCTGCTGCGAGAAAATCCAAGGCGATGCGAAAAGGAAGTAGGGAAGTGAAAATGACAGATTGCTTTTGACTGGTGAGTCTTTTTATTTGCCTTGCATGAAAATGTCGAAATGAACCGTCAAATTCCCATTGATATCTTCGGGGGTGATGTTCAAAATTCTACGTTTGGCCTTTTCCTGTGATGCCCAAGGGTCTTTTTCGATGTGCGGATCTCCCTTGAAGTAGATTTGGGAAATCAATTCCTTGCTGTTTTCTTCCGAAATACGGAAATGGATATGGGAAGGCCGATAAAGCCTGCCGTTTAGATACTTGCCGGGCAGGATGGTTGTGAAAGAATATTTTCCATTTTCATTCGTTTGTAACCTTGCCCGGTGCCTGTATTCCTCCGAATCATTGTCGTATTCGCCCTTGGTGTCGCAGTGCCAAATCTCGACCCAGGCATTGCGAAGCGGGGTGGTGCAATCCGACATGAAAACGGTTCCTTTCAAAATAATTCTCGTTCCTTCCAACCCTTCGAAAATGAGGTCTGACCTAACGGGTGCATCGGTTCTGTAAAAAGGGCCCAAAATGTCATTGGTGGTATCACAATCGCCCGAGAAATCTCCAAACGGGTTTTGGATGATTGACCCAAAGGCGGACAAGCCAAAGGCAGTCAAAGATGAATTGATGAGGAATTGTTTCCGGTCCATGGAGATGGGTGATTGGGTTGATTAAAATCCTAACGTATCCCGCCAAGAAAGGTTGCATTGTGCTGATATGGAAGGCCTTGGAGGCATCATGGTTTAGACTGAATTCAAATCCTTGCAAGATGATTCGGCGATTATTTGGGCGATTTATCAAATAATTTAAGGAAGGTATTTTCCAGCTCAGCCTTCCACCTTTATCTCGGCCTTGCATCCAAAAGCGGCGAAAACCGACCTTAAAAAGGCCTTGATTTGCTTGATGGAGGCATCGTCCTGTAAAGTGTCAGGCATGGTGTAGACCCAAAATCGGACGCTCCCGTCTTGGGATGTGTGGGGTGCGCATTGCAGCTGTACCCCGATTCGTTCAAGTGCAGGCGGACTGTCTTGCAGCGTCAAACCGCCGCTGAAAAGCAACAACAACTGTTGATGGACCTCGCCAAGGGTGCCCACGCCAAAAAATGCTTCCAACAGTTGATCGGTGTCCACCACGGCATTGCCCCATTCTGGGTCTTCGATTTCGAGTTCGATGGGCAGGCTGCTCGAAAGGTAACGGGTGTCCTCATCGGCGCGGAGTGACTTGAACCCTTGTCCGGTCAGGTTCTCGTCGAGGATGAATTTCAGCAAAATGGAGTTGGGCATCCCTTTTGCCAAAGCTTCTACCGCCATGCTTGCCAGCCATTCTTCCGCAGCCTCGCTGATGGGGTAATGGATGCTTTGAAAACAACCAAATGGTCTTCCCATGGCCACCGGACATTCCGAGCAAGCTTGTGAATGGTCGTCCAAAATACTAGCAGCCTGCAACATAGAGCCGACACTCACCCTACGTAATTCCTCATTCCCGTCTGGCAAACGAACCTGCATGCCGAACGTGGCCTGCATGGCCTCATCACGCCCCATCCCGTCCCGCATGAAACGATCCAACAACATTCCAGCCCTGCTGCGTGATTTCACGAGCTGTACCATTCCCTCGGGGCCAAGTTCGGCTTTGACTCTGCAGGCGTGGTTGATGAGAAACTCGATGGCCATGAAGCAATTTACCCATGGATGGTGATTTTTGACACACCCGACCGAGGATTGTTGCGTAATTTTCGAAAACCTCCTTGCCCTTTCATTTGTTGAACTCCATATGCAGCAACACCACCCATCCAACTCCCGGCCTGAAATCCGCACCCTCGGAGAATTGAAATCTTCGGGTTACCGTAGCCGTTCCATCAAGGACGAAATGCGTGAAAACCTGGTGATGCGCCTCCAAACAGGTGTTCCGGTTTTCCCCGGGATTTTCGGATACGACGAGACTGTGATTCCTGACATGGAAAGGGCCATCCTCAGCCGCCACAACATGATTTTGCTAGGTTTGCGTGGGCAAGCCAAGACACGCATGGCGCGCAGTTTGGTCAATTTGCTCGATGAATGGATGCCCGTGGTGGACGGTGGCGACCTCAATGACGATCCCCTTGCGCCTTTGAGCAGGACGGCGTGTGACCTCGTGGCAGAAATGGGTGATGCGACTCCTGTGACATGGGTGCATCGGGACGACCGCTATGCGGAGAAACTTGCTACCCCGGATGTGTCCGTGGCCGACCTCATTGGTGACGTGGACCCAATCAAAGCTGCCAATTTGCGTCTATCCTACGCCGATGAACGGGTCATCCATTATGGCATCATCCCACGAAGCAACCGTTGCCTGTTTGTTTTGAATGAATTACCAGACTTGCAGGCCCGTATCCAAGTCTCTTTGTTCAACATCCTGCAAGAAGGAGATATCCAAATCCGCGGATTCAAAATTCGGCTCCCCTTGGACATCGCCTTCGTTTTCACGGCCAATCCGGAAGATTACACCAACCGTGGGTCCATCGTCACCCCCTTGAAGGACCGCATCGAAAGTCAAATCCTCACCCATTATCCCAAGTCCATTTCGATTTCCCGTAACATCACCCTGCAGGAGGCACGTATTTCGCCATCCGTGGCTTCCAGGCTTTTGGTGCCGGTAGAGGCAGTGGATTTGGTGGAGCAGATAGCCGTTTCAGCCCGCGAAAGTGAGTATGTGGATCCAAAAAGCGGAGTTTCTGCACGTCTCACCATCAGTGCATACGAGACCTTGCTGAGCGCTGCCGAGCTTAGGCTTCTGAAATCGGGAGAGGAAAAGGGCTGCGTTCGAGTGGGTGACTTGTGGAGTGTATCGCCCGCCATCACAGGAAAAATTGAACTCGTGTACGAGGGAGAGCAAGAGGGTCCGGCTTTGGTGGCGCAAAACTTGATTGGGAAAGCCATACGTGCTCAATTTGTGGTGTATTTCCCAAGCCCGGAGGAATTGAAACGAGGCAAGGTGGAAAATCCCTACGAGCCGGTTGTCAAGTGGTTTGGAGCAGGTAACCGAATTGACATCCTGCATCATGCTCCGGAAAAAACTTATAAGGAAACATTGGACCAAATCCCGGGCCTGAAGAAGGTTGTAGGTCGTTATTTACCAAAGGCGGAAGGCAATGCCGTGTATTTCTGGATGGAGTTTGTATTGCATGGGTTGGCGGAATTCTCCATGCTCGGGCGTCAGCATCTCCATGGGGGTGTTCATTTCCAAGACCTCATGAGCGGGCTGTTGCAAAACAGGCCTGATGAAGACGACGACGATCTTTGGGACGAGGAAGAGGAAGACAATGAAGACGACGGACCCTTTTGATCCGGTTCAGTTTTGAGGCTCCAATTCAGCTGGAATTTCACCGCGTGTGCCCATGAAAGTCACGTCTCCGGTTTCACTGATGTAGAAAATCCAATATTTCCGGTGGATGCATCCGGATGGGCAATCGCCATGTCCGATGCTGAGGCGCAAGGCCAATTGATTCTTGCCTTCTCCGCCCCATTCGATGTTGTTCCCATCTCCGTCACCACGCACGGCTTCCGCCGATTTGAAGTTCAGGTTGTGGCGTAAAGACTCGGCCAATCCCCCGGTGCTCACATCTCGGTTTGCCACCAACACCACAGAAGGTCCGGCTGCCGTTGTGCGATAATCCTCCAGCGTGACGCCGTATCTGCTCAACAGCTGATTGAGGTAAAGGTCTGAAGAGGTGGTGATGCCCTGTGACCAATTGGCGATGAGGTCGGAATTGGGTCTGAGGAAAACGCGGACCCGTCGCAAATCGGGAGTGGGAAAGGTATGTATGCTGCTGAGGTCCGGAATATTGGCACTGTCAACGGTCATCCAATAGATTTTCGTGAGCAGGCTGTAAAAGTATTCAATCCTGTCTTGTGGCAAGTCCCCTTCTGTCATCGTGGAAGTCCTGCTGGTGGAAAGTTCACGAGCTGCAAGTCTTGTGGCATCCGTTCGGTAGGCTGCGGCAAGGCCTTCAGGCATCACGCGGGCACCTTTGTTTTTGGACCCGGATTTTCCAGAAGCTCCACATCCGGCTAGCATCAACAACATGCAACAAAATGAAAGGGTGAGGATCTGTTTCATGATTTTTGAATATGCGCCAAAATAGGATTTTCTCATAGTATTTCACTTAAACCCGGTTGAAATCGTTGAACCACGGCCCAGCATGGAGAATGGATGCGCTGTCAACTGTTGATAGGTCAACTTTATTGATGAGAGGTGCTTTTTGGATTTTTGATGCCGGCCAAAACTTTGATATTCAAGTGGTTTTCCATGGGTGGGATGGGGCAGTTCCAACCTGTGCTGTAGGCACAATAGGGGTTGTAGCAGCGATTGAAATCCAAGGTGACTTGGTCGCCCTCGGGCAAGGGAAGGTCCAAATAGCGTCCTCCACCATAGCTTTCTTGGCCGCAACTTAAGTCTTTGAAGGGTACAAACAGATCGGGAGCGGGCTCATCTTGATTGGGTCCGGCAAGTCGGCGGTAGGCAGCAAGTTGGTGGTTTTGGTTTTGAAGTCGGAAATGGAGTTCTCCGTATTTCACGAATCGTTTGGTTTTACCGCTTGAGGTCATCATGTCAAATGGTGTTTCGCCGGGTGTCGGTACAAACCGTGCGTTCAAGCAATAGGCTTTTTTGAGCCTGAAAAAATCATGGCCTGGAAAATGATTCAAAGCCTCACCTTTCAGGGGACTGTGGGCGGAATCTCGGTAAGCCTTTTCAAGTTCGGTGCGAAAATTTCGGGCTTCTTTGCGCCATGGCTGTGCCAATCCTTTTTGGGAGAGCACAATCAAAACGAGCAGGAGCAGATTGCGGATTCCGTTGGTCATACGCCGTTCACTTCTGTGTCTTTGGGATAGCTGACCGTGAATCCAAATTCGATGTGGGTGCTTTCTCTGGCGGGTAGCACCACCTTCCATTCTAGTGTGCCGGGAACAAGCCTCTCTTTGTCTTTTTCGGCATTTTCAGGCGGATGCAACATGTCGAGGTCCACTTTGATTTTTTCGTATTGGGACACCGGGAGTTGGTCCCTGACAATCACGGTCTCGGTGGTTTTTCGGTGGCTTTCGAGGTTGATTTGGTAGGCATATTCCTGCACTTTGCTCTTGGTCCAGATGCCTTTTTCATCGCCCTTCTTTTTCAATAGCTTATGCTTCACACGGATGCTTTCGTCCACACCAAGGTTCAAGGTGAATTGTTCTTCGGGCGTGACAAGCTCTTCCAAATTGGAGTTGCCCACGAAATTGCCATCCAAAAACAGATTCAACTTCCCCGGAAGGAGGGGGTAATCGGTCGTGTTTTCGACTTTGGTGGTCAGGTATACATGCTGCGAAAGTTTGGGAATGGTCAGGAATCGGAATTCGCTTCCGAATTCGCTTTCCATGATGAGCAATTTGGAGTTGGAGCCATCGCCCGGCACATCGCCCATGCCTTTGGTCGTGAACACCACCGACACTCCGTCACCCGATGTCACTTCGGCCCTTTCGTAAGCAGCCTCCTCGGACAATGAATGAGACAGGGATTGTTTTTTCACGCTTTTGATTTCTCGGGTCGCACTTTCAAATGCCTCCGGGGGTTGATTTGCGGCTGCAAATTCTGGCCACTCCATTTTGTGCGCTTTTTGAATATCCAAGTACCAAGGCTTCAGGCGCGGAGGGTCGCCTGCCAAATAGGGTCTTGCCGTGGAAAGTTTCACCTTCACATCCGCCCAGTCTTCACCGGTGAATTGACTGACCATCCCGAAATAACGAACGGCCACTTTTTTCTTCTCGGAATCAACGCGGACGTCATAGCTTGGGGACCATTTGGCCTTGTATTCCAAATAAGAAACTTCAAATACGAAATCTCCAGCTGCCGATACGCTGAGATCTACGTGCGCTTCCTTTCGCTTGAGGGCTTGGGAGCCACCGTGACGGTTCAAATTGTCTTCGATCAATTCAATCTCCGACCTTATTTTAGTCAATTCGGACTCAAGTTGCCGCCTCTTTTTATCCAAGTCGTCCAATTCCGTCCCGATGAAATCCATCACCTTTTTCCACTCTTCCAAATCGGCAATTCGGTTGCCAATGTCAGAAATGGCCTGTTTGGATTTCCCTTCCGAAATGCCTTTCACAAATTGCTTTTGGTGATTGATGCCGGCCAATTGGTCTTCAATTCCATTTGCCGTCGACTCGAGGTTGACCTTCTCCTCTGCGAGTGTTTGTAACCGTTTTTCTGGCAGGTCCCGATAGCTGAAATCCCGGAGTTTGAAGTCCAGGATTTTCACAGGGGAGTCTCCTCGTCCTGCCACCCTCACGGTGTCTTCCGCCAAAGGGGAGGGCAGGTTGCCAATTCTCAATACTTGTTCACCTGGCTCGAGGTGAATTTTAACGGTCCTCGTGACCATGGCGCGGTCTGTGTAAACCGTCACATGGGAGACTTCACTGATGAGTGCTTGATGCATGATGAAAGGGGGCGGTTGGGATACAGCAAAGATATGTCCTTTCGTGGAGGGATTGTCCACAAACAAATCGAAGTTCATCCCAACCGCCCGGTGTTTCCGCCTGAGGCCTGATTTTATTTTTTGGAAGCCAAGGCAACGCTGCGCTCGATGAATTCAGTCAAATCCTTGCCGCTCAGCATTCCCTGTGATAGCCGGGCCAAGTCCAGCAGTTGTTTGGCCAAACGCTCCCTTGATTCGCCTGTTTTTTTCTCAAGGACCTTCTCTGCCAAAGGATGGCTGCTGTTGACCACCACACTAACAAACTCCTTCATGCCGCCTTGCATACCGCCCAACATCGCCTGTTCTCGCATCCTTCTCATGAATTCCGGCCTCACCAACACCACTGGCATTTCGTCTGCCCCCAAGGCTTCTGCACGTACCGTAGCACCCAAATCTTCTGCGACCTTGTTGTATACACCCACGATTTCTTTCTCTTGCTCTGCGTTCAGAAGTCCGGCTTCAGTCTGCTCTTTTTCGATGAGTTTATCGATGGCCTCGGCATCCACACGTTTCCAGGATGTTTTTTCCAGTTTCCTTTCCATGTGTCCAATGAAGTGGCTGTCCAACAGTGAACCCATGTGCAACACGTCATACCCTTTCTTATTGGCAGAGCGGATGAAGCTGTCCTGATGGTCCTTGTCTGCGGCGTACAGATAAACCAAGGAACCGTTTTTGTCGGTTTGTACGGCCTCGATTTTGGTTTTGTATTCGTCCAAGGTGAAAGTGGCATCCTCCACGTTGCGGAGAAGGCAGAAGTCTACGGCTTTTTCATAGAATTTCTCGTCCGAAATCATGCCGTATTTCACGAAAACCTCGATGTCCTTCCATTTGGAGGCAAACTTCTCCCTGTCTTCTTTGAACAGTTCGTGCAACTTGTCAGCGACCTTTTTGGAGATGTAGGTGCTGATTTTCTTTACGTTGGAATCAGCCTGCAAATAGGAGCGCGATACGTTCAGTGGGATGTCGGGACTATCGATCACACCTTGAAGGAGACCGAGATATTCGGGGACGATGTTTTCTACGTTGTCGGTAATGAACACCTGCCGCGAGTATAGGTGAATCCGGTCCTTTTTCAGCTCCATTTCCGTGCGGAGCTTGGGGAAATACAAGATGCCCGTGAGATTGAACGGATAGTCCACGTTGAGGTGGATGTAGAACAGCGGTTCCTCCGAGTAAGGGTATAGTTTTTCGAAAAATTTAAGGTAGTCTTCTTCCGTGAGCTCTGAAGGTTTGCGTTTCCAAAGTGGCTCGGTATCGTTGATGATTTCTCCCTCGAAATGGACGGGGTAGGGAAGGAATCGACAATACTTTTTGAGGATTTCCGAGAGCCTGAATTTGTCCAAAAACTCTTCCGAATCTTCCGATACATGAAGGATGATGTCCGTGCCGCGTTCGGTGCGCTCATGGGATTTCATGGTGTAGGTGGTGCTGCCATCACAAACCCAATGAACGGCCGACTCGTTTTCCTGGAAGGATTTGGTGATGATTTCCACTTGTTTGGAAACCATGAACGCCGAATAGAAACCCAATCCGAATTGTCCGATGATTTCCCGGGTATCTTTCACATCCTGGAATCGCTTCACGAATTCTTCAGCACCGGAAAATGCGACCTGATTGATGTATTTGCGCACTTCCTCGGCGTTCATACCCAGTCCCTTGTCGGCAATGGTGATGGTTTTGGCCTCTTTGTCGAAAGAAACTTCGACTTTGAGTTCGCCCAACTCACCTGCAAACTGCCCGATGCTGGCCAAATGGCTGATTTTCTGCATGGCATCCACACCGTTGGACACCAATTCACGCAAGAAAATCTCATGGTCGGAGTAAAGTGATTTTTTGATGATGGGGAAAATGTTCTCCGTGTGGACGGAAATATTCCCGGTTTCAAATGATGGGTTTTGAACTTCTGCCATAATTCAATTTCGTGTTTTCTAATGCCCAAAATTGCCCGCCGATGGCAAGCATTTACCACTTAGAAATAACTGTGCCACCCACATGTAAACTGACACTCTGGCAGTAAACACATGGGTGGCACGAATCCTAAATCTAAATCAGGGGATGGCTACCCTTCTGCTGATGGTTTTGCCGTTCATATTGAGGTTCAACACATAAACGCCGGATCCAACACCTTCCAACTTGATGGGGAATTGGTTCGAACCTGCTTGAACGCTCAGCTTGGATTGCATGATTTGCTTTCCTTGTACATCATTCATCACCACGGTAGCATTTCCCGATGTTGGGCTCTGTACAAATAGGTTGATTTGGTCGCTTGATGGTACATTGGCCAAGAATTCCAAGCCAGTCGCTTCCATGCGGAACACTTCCACGGCTCCCAATCGGGTGATTTGTCCGTTGCGGTCTGCTACGCTGAGCCTGTAATAATTCCAACCGGGATTGGCATCGTTATCTTGGTAACGATGGGGAGCTTCAGAAGGTGCATCGTAGGCTTGGATTTCTGCAATTTGGGCCCAATTTTGACCATTGGTGCTTCTTTCCAAGGTGAATTTGCCAAGATTTTCGCCAGCTGCAAGTTGCCAGTCCAATTGAACATGGTCTTTTCGATTCAAGCCGCTGAGGTAGGCAAGTTCCACCGGCAGAGTCACACATGGACAGGAGACGTTCGACAAAGTCAGGTTGTAATTGCATTCATCTCCTGCAAAGCCATCCACCATGATGTAAGCGCATTGTCCCCCACCAACTGAAAAACTTCCAGAGGCCCAAGATGTTCCCGGTGCGATTCTGCTGGGGCTGACTGCCACATTGGTAAGTGCCGCGGGAGTGCCGGTAAATACGGCCGCTTGCACCCCTGCATTCAAACCGGACAATAGGCAACCCGAAATTCCGTTCAAGTTTACGGACCAAGTACAGGCGCCAGCGTTCCCATTGCAAAAAGTAAACCATGAGGCATTGTTGATGACGAACGTGACGTCATCTCCTGCCTCTGAGGCTCCCGCGATGCTTGTGGTGGCATTCCCGTCTAGATTGTTGGATCCGGTGGAGGTTCCACTCGCATAATGCCCGCCCGTAGTGCCTCCGGTAAAAGCCACAC
>Ga0209972_10000180_pt1 | contig 63246 bp, 49 predicted proteins | sample NOAtaG_7_FD_187302 | JGI IMG/M metagenome (GOLD analysis project Ga0209972, IMG submission 187302) | Freshwater lake microbial communities from Lake Erie, under a cyanobacterial bloom - NOAA_Erie_Diel1S_2200h metaG (SPAdes) (version 2) | ecosystem: Environmental > Aquatic > Freshwater > Lake ... | reverse complement strand
GTTCCTTGTGGTTGAAGGGTGTGAAAGGAACTTCGAGTTTGGAGTCAGAACAATCCTTCCGTGTGATGGGCACGGTGTGCCCAAATACGCGCAGACCCACTTCCAGGTTTTCAACCACGCGCAGGCTGTCGATTAGCTTGGTCATGATGCGCTTGGCGATGGTCATCCGGTCTTCCTGGTCCATCTGGGCCGACATGGAGCCGGAGCCATCGAGCACGAAGAGGATACGGGTTTTCTGGGTTTGGTTTGCCTGGGCCGAAGCCGTTGTGGCACTGAATGCGGTGAGAAGCACCAGCAGGCCTGCGGTAAGGTTTTTCAGCATAGCTTTTTCAATAATCTCCCAAAGGAGTTTCGGGAAGCTGTGCCATGGCCTTGGCAAACTGTTCATCGTTGGGTGCTTTTCCGTGCCAGGCATGCGTACCTGTCATGAAATCGACGCCCTCGCCCATTTCGGTCTTCATAATCACAACCACGGGCTTGCCGTTTCCGAGTTTTGCCTGCGCTTGCGGAATAACACGGAGGATATCCTCCATATCGTTCCCATTCATGTGCAGCACTTCCCAACCAAAAGATGCAAACTTGCTGCCAAACTCGCTGAGGCCCATCACATCAACCGTACTGCCGTCGATTTGCTGCAGGTTAAAGTCTACCGTAACCAGCAGATTGTCAGCTTTTTGGTGGGCGGCAAACATCACGGCTTCCCAAATCTGTCCTTCCTGCAATTCGCCATCACCGGTATTGCAGTAAACAATATGTGGGTCCTGATCGAGCTTCTTGGCCAGGGCGATTCCGACTGCTACCGACAAACCCTGACCGAGTGAACCGGTGGCTACCCGGATACCGGGCAGGTGTTCGTGCGTAGCCGGATGTCCTTGCAAGCGGCTGTTCAATTTGCGGAATGTCGACAATTCGGAAACCGGGAAATAACCGCTGCGGGCGAGCACCGAATAATAGACTGGCGATATATGTCCGTTGGAAAGGATGAAGACATCTTCCCCTTTTCCGTCCATCCGGAATGCCGCAGGATTGTGCCGCATAAAATGGAAAAACAAGGCAGTGAACCAGTCGGCGCAGCCCAGCGAACCGCCGGGGTGACCGCTTTGCACTGCGTGAACCATCCGAATGATATCGCGGCGCACTTGCGTCGCAATGGTCTTGAGTTCCTGAACGGTGGCCATTTTTTACTTGTGCAAAGATGAGACAGGAAATATAAATACAGCTGCACAAGTTATACCCAGCGCAATGGGATAAGCCAAATTCAATAGGCACTGCTTTCTGCTTTTCCCAGCAGAAAGTTTATACGGTATTGCGCCGGCCCGAGGGGCTGGGTGTCTGTCGCATTTGGGTAAGGCAATAGCGATTTTAAGATTATCATGCGCTTGCCATGCAACTGACTTTGGCCTTCCTGCAACACATAACTGGAATCGCCCATACGCAGCTGAACCAATGCCCTGCCTGCCTGAATGCAGTTTACACCCCTTGGGCAACGGCTGTCTTCCACCACCCACTGAAACTGAAGTATTTCCTTTCGGAAGCCTTGGATCCGGTATTTTACTCCCTCCCCATAGGCCAACGTGTGTTCACGATCCAGGCGCAATGCAGGAGCGCAGGCCTGTATCAAGCCGGAGATTAAAAGCAGAAAAACGGCCGTATGAACAAGCTTCATCTGATTTCCAACATGGCTTCCTTGCGCTTGTTCGGATTTTTCCCTGTTTTGTCTTTCACCGTAGGGTAAGGACTGAGCGCCTTGCAACGCACCCGGTAATCTTTCCAGCTTACCCAAACAGAATCTGAGTCAGCAACCTTCAGCTTCAACTGTTCTCCATTGATAGATACCGCAACGATGGCCTGCCCTGCCCAGAAACACATGGCTCCCTCGGGGCAACGGCTGTCTTCCAACACCTCTTCAAACTTCACCATCAGATTGCGTTGGTTCAAGTTATCTGCGATGGCGGCCTTCTGGTTCACCTTCAACACGAAGGGAGTGCCGGTTTCACCGTCTATTTCCTTCTTGCAACCTGCTGCGAAAAACAAAATCACAGCCAACGCCATCATAAGGGTTCCTTTTTGCATGTTACAAGTATACCTCATTCCGTCAACCTGTCTGACCCCGTTTGATTACCGGAAATCACACGCGTCATTTTGTCGCAATTTCTTTCAAAAAAGCATCAACAAATGACTTTTTGTCACATAATTTGAATTGGACGAACAATTGCGCATGGAGAGCCAAAGCAAATTATGAATCTGAACAAATTCACGGTCAAAGCGCAGGAAGCGGTGGTTAAAGCCCAGCAATCGGCGCTGGAATTCGGTCAGCAGGCGATAGAACCAGCCCACCTGCTCCATGCTGTACTGGAGGAAGATGCCGAGCTGATGAACTACCTGTTCGGTAAAACAGGCGCCAACCTAAAGCGCGTAAGCGATGCCAACAGCGCCCATCTCCGCAGCCTGCCAAAGGTGAGCGGCGGACAGGTTTACCTTTCCCAAAACACCAACCAGGTGATCATGCAGGCTGAAAAGGCGATGCGTGAGATGGACGACCAGTTTATCACCAACGAACATATCCTGCTGGGCTTGCTCGAATCGAAAGACAGTACCGCCCAGCTGCTGAAGGATGCAGGTGTGAAAGCCGATGAGCTGCGCAAGGCCATCAAGGAGGTTCGGGGCGGCCAGAAGGTAAGCAGCCAGACCCAGGAAACGCAGTTCGATGCCCTGGGCAAATACGCCATTAACCTGAACCAACTCGCCAGTATCGGCAAGCTGGATCCGGTGATCGGCCGCGACGACGAAATCAGGCGTGTACTCCAGATTCTCTCCCGCCGCACCAAAAACAATCCGGTGCTGATCGGCGAACCGGGTGTGGGTAAAACAGCCATCGCCGAAGGCCTTGCCCACCGCATTGTGCGCGGCGACGTGCCTGAAAACCTGAAAAGCAAGACCATCTTCAGCCTTGACATGGGCGCGCTCATCGCAGGTGCCAAATACAAAGGCGAATTTGAAGAGCGGCTGAAAAGTGTGGTGAAGGAAGTGATCGGCAGCGACGGCGATGTCGTGCTGTTCATTGACGAAATCCATACCCTCGTCGGAGCCGGGCGCAGCGAAGGCGCGATGGATGCAGCCAATATCCTCAAGCCGGCCCTGGCACGCGGCGAACTCCGGGCCATCGGTGCCACTACCCTGGCCGAATATCAGAAGTATATCGAAAACGACAAGGCCCTCGAACGCCGTTTCCAGAAGGTGATGGTGGAAGAGCCGGATACGCAGGACGCCATTTCCATCCTCCGCGGATTGAAAGAGCGCTACGAAATGCACCACCGCGTGCGCATCAAAGACGAAGCCATCATCAGCTCGGTGGAACTTTCCCAGCGCTATATCAGCGATCGTTTCCTTCCCGACAAGGCAATTGACTTGCTCGACGAAGCGGCATCCAAGCTCCGCCTGGAGATGGATTCGGTTCCCGAAGAACTCGACGAGCTCAACCGCCGCATCATGCAGCTGGAGATTGAACGCGAGGCCATCAAGCGCGAGAACGACGAAGCCAAGGTGAATCAGCTCAGCGAGGAAATCGCCAACCTGAATGAACAACGCACCGGCATCAACGCCCGCTGGCAGCAGGAAAAGCAAATTGTAGACGGCATCCAGGAAAAGAAGGAAGCGATCGAGCAATACAAGCTTGAAGCCGAACAAGCCGAACGCAACGGCGACTACGGCAAGGTGGCTGAAATACGCTACGGACTGGTCAAGCAGGCTGAAGACGACCTGCGGCAGCTGCAGGTGCGGCTGGCAGAGGCCCAATCTGACAAGCCCATGGTGAAGCAGGAAGTGGACAGCGAAGACATCGCCGAAGTGGTGAGCCGCTGGACAGGCATTCCCGTGCAGCGCATGTTGCAGAGCGAACGCGACAAGCTGCTCCGCCTCGAAGACGAACTGCACCGCCGTGTAGTAGGTCAGGAAGAGGCTATTGCCGCTATTTCAGACGCTGTGCGCCGCAGCCGGGCGGGCCTGCAGGATCCGAAGAAACCCATCGGCTCCTTCATCTTCCTCGGCACCACCGGTGTCGGCAAAACCGAACTGGCCAAGGCCCTGGCTGAATTCCTCTTCAACTCCGATCAGGCCATGATCCGGATCGACATGAGCGAATACCAGGAGAAGCATACCGTAAGCCGTTTGATTGGAGCGCCTCCGGGCTATGTGGGATACGATGAAGGCGGACAACTCACCGAAGCCGTTCGCCGCCGCCCTTACAGTGTGGTACTGCTCGACGAAATCGAAAAAGCCCATCCCGATGTGTTCAATATCCTGCTGCAGGTGCTCGACGATGGCCGCCTGACCGATAACAAGGGCCGCACGGCAAACTTCCGCAACACCATCATCATCATGACGTCTAACCTCGGTTCGGATGTGATCCGAGAGCAGTTCGAAACCCTCACGGAACTGAACAAGGAAGAAGTGGTGGCAAGGGCCAAGAGCCAGGTGTTTGAAATCCTTAAGCGCAGCATACGGCCTGAGTTTTTGAACCGCATCGACGAAGTCATCATGTTCGAGCCGCTGAGCCGGGAGCATGTGCGCGAAATCGTCGGTTTGCAGATGAAGCATATCACCAGACAGCTCGCCGAGTTGGGCATTGAGTTGCAGGTCGACGAGGCCGCGCTCGACTGGCTGGCACAGCTGGGATACGACCCGCAGTTCGGTGCCCGTCCGTTGAAGCGGGTTTTGCAGAAGCGCGTGGTAAATGAACTCAGCAAGCGAATCCTGGCCGGCGAAGTGCATAAAGACAGCCGCATCCTGTTGGCTTGTAATGGTCCGGAACTCGTTTTCCGCAACCAGCCCGAAGCATAAAATAAAACGGGCCGATTGGCCCGAACCGCAACAAAACCTAAATTGCCCGGCATGCAACCCATGACCGGGCAATTTCGTATGCGACCTGTCATCGCCGCCGCTTCGCTCGGCACGGTGATCGAGTGGTATGATTTCTATCTATTCGGCAGCCTGGCACCTATCCTGGCTGCGCAGTTCTTCCCGAAAGACAATCCCACCACTGCGCTTCTCGCAACGCTGGCCACCTTCGCAGCGGGTTTCATCGTCAGGCCTTTCGGCGCGCTGGTATTCGGCCGGCTTGGTGACAAAGCCGGACGCAAGCACACCTTTCTCCTCACCCTGCTCATCATGGGCGGAGCCACCTTCGCCATCGGCTGTGTGCCGTCTTTTCAAAGCATTGGATATGCGGCACCGGTTATCGTTTTGTTATTGCGCCTCCTGCAAGGCCTGGCGCTCGGAGGCGAATACGGTGGCGCGGCAACCTACGTGGCAGAACATGCGCCGGAAGGCAAACGCGGTTATTACACCAGTTGGATTCAGACGACGGCTACGCTGGGCCTGCTGCTGTCGCTGTCCGTTATCCTTCTTACACGTGTAAGCCTGGATCCGGACAAGGCGCAATCCATCCAACATTTCGAAAGCTGGGGCTGGCGTATTCCGTTTTTTATATCGGCGTTACTGGTAGCGGTTTCGGTATTCATCCGCTTGCGCATGGATGAATCGCCGGGATTTAAGAAGATCAAGGAAGAAGGAAGGATTTCGGTGAATCCGCTGCGCGAGAGTTTCACCCGTCGGCGGAATCTCAGCCTGGTATTGCTCACCCTTTTCGGCGCCGTCATGGGCCAGGGCGTGGTGTGGTATACCGGACAATTCTATGCCCAGACTTATATGGAAAACAGCTGCCTGATCGACTTCGCCCAAACCCGCACCTTGCTCATACTTGCGATTGTTCCGGCTACTCCCCTATTCATTCTTTTCGGCGCCTGGAGCGATCGCATCGGCCGCAAATGGATCATGATGGCCGGTATGTTACTGGCTGTGATTTGTTATCGGCCCATTTACCATAACATGCTCGAATTAACCAGGCCCGATGCGGTAGTTCAGGAGCAAATGGCAACCGTGGCAACGAAGCAGCTGGGGAACCAAACACTGCGCATTCAACGTTCGGAAGTACAGCACAAAAACGGCATCGTTTCCACCCGTTCACAAACCGATACGGTGCAAAGCGATGGCAGGTTACTGGCAGGCAAACCGGGTAAAGAAAGCCGTCTCTTACCAAGAAACAAAGCAATGTGGATGGTGGCATTGGTATTCATCCAATTGCTCTTTGTCGCCATGGTATATGGTCCGATTGCCGCATTCCTGGTGGAGCAATTCCCAACCCGCATCCGCTATTCGTCCATGTCTTTGCCTTACCATATCGGCAACGGCGTTTTTGGCGGCATGACACCCTTCATTGCCGTGCTGCTCACCACAGCTTTCCCGCAGGAACCATTGGCCGGCTTGTGGTATCCCATCGGTGTAGCTTTCCTTTGTTTCGTGATCGGCACTTTATACCTCACCAACCGCACGCCAATCCATGAAGACTAAACTGCAACGCTGGGCCGGATTGATCTGGATGCCTGCGGGCATCTTGCTTTTCGCTGCCCTTCTCTATACTGCTATTCTGCAAATAACAGCACATCCCCAAGCTGACACCTGGATTCAGTGGGGGATTTTCGTATTCATCTCTCTTCCCATCTGTGCCGGGCTCAGTTTATTTGGCTGGTATGCCTGGCAAGGGGATTTTGCCGAGGAAAAAACGGACGCATCCTGAGGGCTTGCTATCAGGTCATACTTTTGCGGCATGATTGCGCGCATCGAGTTCGTATTGACGCCGGAGGCAGCGGCCGATGCGGAAAAGGTGCACGCCACCGCCTGTAAGGAAGCCGGGAAAGGCACCCAATCGAAAGTCAGGTTGTTGCGCAAAAGCCTAGATGCACGGGGTAAACAACCCTTGTATCGATTCGTGGCCGAGGTGGCAGACCGGCAAGACGCTTTTCAGTTGCCGGAGAATTTCAAGGCAAACGATGTCAGCAAGGCAGAAGAAGTGCATATCATCGGGGCCGGGCCGGCAGGTTTGTTTGCTGCACTGCAATTGATCGAGCTCGGACGCAAGCCCATCCTCCTCGAACGCGGCAAGGAAGTGCGCGAACGGCGGCGCGACCTGGCCCAGCTATGCCGTAGCGGACAAGTAGACCCCGATTCGAATTATTGTTTTGGGGAAGGCGGTGCAGGAACCTATTCTGACGGGAAATTGTACACCCGTTCAGACAAACGCGGAGATGTACCCCGCATTCTGCAGGCTTTCATTGCGCATGGTGCGGCAGATGAAATTGCCTGGGAGGCCCATCCGCATATCGGAACGAATAAATTGCCCGGTATCATTGAACATATCCGCGAACATATCCGGAACTGCGGCGGTGAAATACGCTTCAACTGCAGGGTTGACGGGCTGTTGCGCGATACATCACGTATTACGCACCTTCTCCTGGGCGATGGCCACCGGATGCCGGTGAAGCAAATTATCCTCGCTACCGGGCATTCGGCAAGAGATATCTTCCGGATGCTGCACCGGGAAAACATCCTGATCGAAGCGAAACCCTTCGCCCTGGGTGTTCGGATTGAACATCCGCAGTCTGTGGTAGACGCCATGCGCTATCGCAAGGAGAAGCGCGGGGATTTTTTACCGCCTGCTTCCTACAACCTGGTAGAGCAAGCCAAGGGCAGAGGCGTGTTCAGTTTTTGCATGTGCCCGGGCGGCATCATCGCGCCAGCAGCCACGGCGCCGGGAGAAATCGTTGTCAATGGCTGGAGCCCGAGCAAGCGCAACGGATACTTCGCCAATTCGGGTTTCGTGGCAGCCGTAGACATGCCCGACTTCATGCCATGGAAAAACGAGGGCGCTTTGCAGGCATTGGCATTTCAGTCGCACTGGGAACAACAAGCGTATGCCGCAACCGGCAGCCTTGCCGCACCGGCACAGCGCATGGAAGACTTCCTCAACCAGCGTTTAAGCAATGAACTGCCCGAATGTTCATACATACCCGGCATTGCCCCGGTTGACCTGAACGCAGTACTCCCCGAACAAGTGCACACCTCCATGCGACAGGCTCTCCGGCAAATCGCACAAAAATGGCCTTTGTATATACACCCCGATGCCGTGCTGGTCGGTGTGGAATCAAGAACATCCTCTCCGGTGCGCATTCCCAGGGATAAGGAAAGCTGCCGCCATCCGCAGATCACCAACCTCTTTCCCTGCGGTGAAGGAGCAGGCTATGCAGGCGGCATCATGAGCGCCGCGCTCGATGGTGTGCGCGTGGCACATGCCTGTTGGAAGGAAAACAAATGAAGCTTAAACGGGCAAAGCGGTATTCCCCACCGTTTCGCCCCCTTTACTGCAGAGGCGATACGGCCCGGGTTTAGCAGGGAGAAAACAGGCGCTGTGGCAACACATCGTTTTTAACGATAGCCATTCAGCAGCGATTTCACGACCTTCGCACCGTGTTTGCTGAGATCATTACCGTAGGAGATGAATTGTTGATCGGCCAGACTGTTGACACCAACAGCGCCTGGCTCGGAAGCGCCTTGAACCAACACGGAATCCGCATCAAAAAACGCTGCGCGGTGGCCGATGATGCGCATGAAATCAGACAGGCCCTGGATGCGGCTTTTGCCCGTGTGGATCTGGTGTTGATGACCGGCGGACTGGGTCCGACCAAGGATGATATCACGAAAAAAGTATTGTGCGATTATTACGCATGCGGCGAACGCGAGGACACCGAAGTACTTGCCTTGCTGGAGCGCTATTTCCGCGACCGGGGGCGTGCCATGCTGGAAATCAACCGCGGACAAGCTTTGTTACCGGCCGCCTGTGAAACCCTGATGAACCTCCGCGGTACTGCACCGGGCATGTGGTTCGACCGCAACGGCAAGGTATTGATCAGCATGCCCGGCGTTCCGTACGAGATGCAATACATTATGGAGCACGGCGGCTTTCCGCGCATCCGCGAGCGCTTCCGGTCTACTCCGGTTACCCATCGCACGCTTACCGTCATCAACATTGCCGAAAGCCTGCTGAGCAAACACCTGGAAACGTTTGAGGCAGCGCTTCCGGCCGGTTTCAAGCTCGCCTACCTGCCCAACCTGAACCTCATACGCCTGCGCATCAGCACGGGCAGTGAACGGCGTGCCAACGACGAAGCAGCACTCGACACCGCTTTCCATGCCTTGCAGGAGGCTTGCCGCGAATGGATGGTAGCGGCTGAAGACATCACCCCACCTGAAGTCACAGCCCGGCTTCTGCTGGAGAAAAAGCTGCAGTTGGCTACTGCCGAGAGCTGCACAGGCGGTAACCTGGCGCATACCTACACCCTGATACCCGGCGTTTCAGCCTCTTACAGGGGCAGTGTCGTGGCCTACGCAAACGACATCAAAAAGCTGCTCCTCGGAGTAAACCCGGCCGATATTGAAGCGCACGGTGCGGTAAGCGAACCCGTTGCCAAAGCAATGGCCCTGGCTGTCTGCCAAAAACTAGGAACCGACTGTTCCATTGCCACAACGGGCATTGCAGGCCCGGACGGCGGAACGGCTGAAAAACCGGTCGGCACCGTTTTTATTGCCGCCGCCCTGAACAACAAAGTACACAGCGAACGCTTTCGCTTCTTCGGCACCCGCGACCAGATTATCCAGCGCAGCACCTGGACAGGTTTCCACTTGCTGAACAGGTTGTTGGAATCGGAAGCCTGAAGTCGGCGCGCAATTGGGTAAAAAAACCGAACTTTGCGGCCCGAATCATGGCAGAGAAATCCATCCTGATGCCCAAAATGGGCGAGAGCATTGCCGAAGCCACCATCATCCGTTGGCTGAAGAAAGAAGGTGACCCGATCGCGCAGGACGAGCCCATCGTCGAAATCGCGACCGATAAGGTTGACAGCGAAATTCCTTCGACCGAAGCCGGTATAGTAGGGAAAATTCTGCATCCGGAAGGCGCCGTGGTGAAAGTAGGCGAACCCGTGGCCATGATCCTGACCGAGGGCGGAGCAGCAGTTCCTTCCGCTCCGGCACCGGTGGCTGAGCCTACGCCGGTTCAACATATCCAGAACAGCGTACAGCAGGCCCGTGAAGCTGCAACACCCGCAGCATCCGGCAGCCGCTTCTATTCTCCGCTCGTACTCAACATTGCCCGCACTGAAGGCATCGGAATGGACGAACTGGAGCGCATTCCCGGCAGCGGCAAGGAAGACCGTGTAACCAAAGCAGATATCCTCAACTATGTCAAGAACCGCGGCAATGCACCTGCCGCAGTTTCCGCTCCGGCAGCCACGCCGGCTGCACCCGTAGCAGAAGCACCTGCAGCACCCCGTGTCGAAGTAAAATCTTCACCCGCGATTGCGGTGAACGCCGGCGACGAAATCATCGAAATGGACCGCGTCCGCAAGATGATTGCCGAGAACATGGTGCGCAGCAAGCAGACCAGTCCGCACGTTACCAGCTTCGTCGAAGCCGACGTAACCAACCTGGTGCAGTGGAGGGAAAAGAACAAGGGCATTTTCCAGAAACGCGAAGGCGAGAGCCTCACCTTCACTCCCATTTTCATTGAGTGCATCGTTCGGGCCATCAAAGATTTTCCGATGATCAACATATCGGTAGACGGCGACAAGATTATCCGCCGCCGGAACATCAATATCGGTATGGCCGCTGCACAACCCAATGGCAACCTGATTGTGCCCGTAATCAAGAACGCCGATACCATGAACCTCACAGGTCTGGCCCGTTCGGTGAACGACTTGGCAAAGCGCGCCCGCGAAAACAAGCTGACCCTCGACGAAATCCAGGGCGGAACTTATACATTGACCAATGTCGGAACCTTTGGCAACGTGATGGGCACGCCTATCATTCCTCAGCCGCAGGTAGCGATTATGGCAGCCGGTGCCATCCGCAAGAAGCCCGCAGTATTGGAAACTGAGTATGGCGACGTGATTGCCATCCGCCACATGATGTTCCTCTCCCACTCCTACGACCACCGCGTGGTTGATGGTGCATTGGGCGGACAATTCGTGCGCCGCGTGGCCGATTACATGGAGCAGTGGGACCCTAACCGCGAGGTTTAATTCTTCTCCGTTTTACAAAGGCCGTAAGGTAGCGTTGATAGCATCTCGCAAAGCCGGTTGAACGGACTCTTCTTCAGCGTATTCAGGCCAGCGCTCCACAACCTTTTTCACCCGCTCAAACAAGGGTTTCCAGCTTCCTTCCCGCAGTTTCACACCGGCTGCAACGGCCATTAAATCGCTGCGGCTGATTTCGCTGCGTTTTCCGTTTACGCTCAGGGCATGTCGGCTTACCCAAACGCTGTCGGGGCGGTAGGCATGGCAGACATCATAAGCCGGAGACAGTTTCCAACTACCGCCTTCTTCAAGAAGGAAGGCAAAGTTCTTGGTATGGTCGTCGCAGTTGCGGGACATGACATTGAATGCCATGCGCAGGATAATCTGTTCTGCCGCCTGGAATGGCAAGCGCAGCGCTCGGGCTGTACTGAGTAATCCTTCATAGCTGTACGACTGTGTATCGTTGTAATCCCAATGTTGCAGGGCGCAAAGGGTCTGCATGTGGTGGCGGACTGGCCCGGCGCCCCGGTCGAAACGCTGCGTCATAAAATGGGCGCGTTCGTTTTCGATGAGCAAGCGCGAGGGCATCATCTCGATTCCGCAATCAAGGGCCATGCGGTAATAGGCCATTTCCACCCGGCCGTAGCCGCTGCTGGCGCCGAACTGTACATCGCTCACCCCATCCAGTTTCAGCAGCCAATGTTCGTATCCGGCTGGCGCCGATGCCTGACCGGAGCGCACACCACCGGTTTCCGGATTATAAGCGATTACCGCCTTAGGCCGGGCACCGCCAGCCGAAGTTCCGATGCGCAACAAGGAACGCAAGCTTTGTTCACGGTCTTTGTCCAGATTGGCTTCGAATGCGCTTTTCTCGGCCAAAGCTTCCCGGCTTGCCTGAACCAGTTCTTCAACTTCGATTTGGGCTGACTTCTGGTTTTCGTTCCACATGGAAGGAGAGAAATTGAGGGCGCCCATTCCACGGCTGCCCATAAAGCATAGCAACTCTGCCGGGTTCATGCTGTCTTTGCTGCGCCCCTGTTGTTCAAGCCAGCGGTGAATCAGGGTATGACCGTAGCGATCGGGCAGTGCGTCGGCCAGGAGTCCGGGAAGTCCGTGAAAACAATCCCGGTGCGCCCGCAATTCAGGAAAAGAAAAGATGCGTTGCCGGGCATTCAGCGGCATGCGCAGAGGTGCCAGCTCGATATCGGTCTTCACCCATTCCGGGCTGTATTCGAATTGAGCCAATTGCCTTTCCGCATCCCAGAAGATGGCTCCGACGGTTTTACCCCAAATGGAAACTTCGGCACTGCGCATGGTTTACCATTCAGGCTCGGCGGCCAGGTGAGTGGAATCTGTTTCAGCCGACTTTCTGGCGCGGCGGCGCTGCTTCATTTCAGCCTTGTACATGGCGATCGGACTGATTTCGGGGATGGCGCTGAAGGCCTCCAGCACATCCAGGCGCCCCAATGCACGCAAGGCTTGGAGCAAGGATGGAAGCATGATTGCCTCTCCCCTTTCCAACAAACTCAGGGTCGAACGACCGATGCCGGCATGGGCAGCCAGTTCGCTCTGCGTAAGGTTTTGCCGCAGGCGTTCCTTTCGGATGAAGCCGCCAATACGCTGAAGGATTTCAATATCTGTTTCCATTGACTATTGCCTTATTTATCAATCTTTACAGCCATAATAGTACTTTATGACTTATTTCTCATTCAAATATACAAATAATATTCGAATTAGCAATTCCTGCATGTTTACTCATTCGTTAAAGGTATTTTATCAATTATCTTATGGGATATCATGCATTAGTAAGACACAATGGTCTGTCAGGCAAAATATTTAGTTTTGTTTCGCATGCAGCTGTTGAAGGATATCCACGGGGCCTGGAAGCAATCAAGGTTATACCGGCTCTATGCCTTTCTGCTTGTATTGGCTTGGGTGAAGCAGTTGATCTGGCCGGTATGGCTCATCGACTCCAGTGAGTTTGCCCAGGCGGCGCTGAATCTATTAAACGGCCATTGGTCGGCCTGCGGGGACTTGCTGCCATGTGGTCAGCATTGGCTGGAAGCTACACGCCGCACACCGGGTTATCCGCTGATGATGGCGCTGACGCTGCATCCGGCTTTGTTGGGATTGCTGCAGTGCTTGCCCGCTTTAGCGGTTCCGGTCTTGGCCCAACAGCTCAGCGGCGGCAGACTGCGTTGGATTGTGATATTGTTACTCTTGTATCCGCTGCAATTCTTCTACACTGCCTGGCCTATGCCTGAAATATGGGTTCAATGCCTGCTGTTATGGGCGGTGCTTAGCTGGAAAGAACGGCAATGGCAGCGAATCCCCTGGTTGCTTAGCGCCCTCTTGCTACTAAAACCGGTCTTCATTGTGCTCTTGCCACTCCTGGTTTACTTCATGGTAAAAACGAAGGGAATACAGCGCTGGATGCAACTTCTGCCACTTGCGATTGTGCTGATCGTATCCGGCAGTAACCAGCGAACTACCGGCTGGTTTCATTACAGCAGCATGGGTGTTGAAAATACTTACGAATACAACCATCGCGCTGTGTTAAACCGGGTGAATTCTGCAGCTGAAATAGCAGCACTGAGCCGCCGCCACGACAGCCTGTTGCAAGGCATGGATTATCAGGCGAGGGCTGCTTTCATGCAAAAACAGACCCGCGAAAAGCTTCTGGCGCATCCGCTGTTATACGCCTGGCTGCATGCCAAGGGCAGCGTGGCGGTAGTTGTGGATCCGGGACGTTACGATCTCCTTGCCTTCCTGAAAGCGGAATCGGGCAACGGCTTCATGGGAATCAAAGACAAGGGAGCGGGGTATTGGCAGCAGCCCAGGCCGGTTTTGGTCTATCTGGGCTTTTTCATTGCATTGCGTTTGTTGGTGCTTGCACTGGCTTTGCGCGGCTTGATCCGGAGCCACAGGCAGGCAGACACCTGGGTAATGCTGTTGCTGATCCTGATGTTCTGTGCCGTAGCAGGTCCTGTAGGCAGCGCACGGTATCTGTTTCCGGTCGCACCTTTCTTATTTGTATTGGCAGCGCGGGGACTCGAAACCAGGCGCAGCCAACCCACCTGATATACTTTTGCCCTTCCTGTATGAAGAAAATCCTGCTCCTCAGCGATACCCACGGTCATCTTGACGATGCCATCAGACGCCATGCAGCGGAAGCTGACGAAGTATGGCATGCCGGCGACTGGGGTGGAAACATGGAGGTCAGCGATGCACTGGTGAAGATCAAGCCCCTGCGCGGCGTTTACGGCAATATCGACTGTGCCGAATTGCGCCATGTCCACCCTGAAATCCTGCGTTTCGAAGTGGAGGGCTTGCGGGTATTGATGATGCATATCGGCGGCTACCCCGGTCATTTCCCGCAAAAAGTCAAAAGCCTGATCCGGGCTGAGCGGCCGGGCCTGTTCATCTGTGGTCATTCGCATATCCTGCGGGTGATGCGCGACCCGGATACCGGCACCCTCTGCATGAATCCCGGTGCTGCCGGCATTCACGGTTTCCACAAGGTGCGCACCATGCTCCGCTTTCGCATCGAAGCCGGAAAAATCCTGCAGCCCGAAGTGATCGAACTCGGTCTCCGCGCCAGCATCGATCCGCAACCGGAGGTTTAATACCGCTTATCTTTGCACGGAATGCGTACCAGGCTGAACATCATCGGAGGCCGCTTGCTGCGGGGCCTTTACCTCTTCGCCCTGAACCGGCATTTCCGCACCTGGTTCCGCTTCCTGCTGTTATCGCCCTTGCAGCAGCGCTACCGCGAAGCCACATTCCGCTTCCAGGGTAAACGCTTTGTCGTTCCGGACGCGCTTTCCTTCTTCTGGCAATACCACGAAATCATGGTCCGGCGCGCTTATGCGTTCCCGCACAGCGGAAGCAAACCGCCGGTTATTGTGGATTGTGGCAGCAATGTGGGGCTCAGCCTCTGCTTTTACCACGAAAACTACCCCGGTGCGCAGATCACAGCCTTTGAACCCGACCCCAAGGTAGCGGAGTATCTGGAAGGGAACCTGGAACGCAACGGCATCAGCGGGGTGAAACTGCACCGCGCAGCCACCTGGATCAGCGAAGGAAGCCTGCGTTTTGCCAGCGAAGGCGCCGATGGTGGAAGACTCGATGACAACGCCGGCGGTGTCGAAGTTCCTACTGTCAACCTCCGTGAGGTCATCGGACAGTTGCCGCAGATCGACTTCCTGAAAATGGATATCGAAGGGGCCGAAGCCGAACTGGTGCCACATCTGGGCGACAGCCTGCAGCGCATCCGCTATCTGTTCATTGAATACCACAGCTACAAAGGGCAAAACCAGGCCTTGCATACAATATTGAATGTATTGGAAGCGCAAGGCTTCCGCTATTATATCGAAACCGACGTGAAGCGGAAGAATCCCTTCCTGGCACCGCCCGAATTCCAGTGCAATATTTTCGCCAGCCGCGAAGCATGAAGGTCGTACACCTCAATACCAATGCCACGGGGGGCGCAGCGGCAGCCTGTTTGAGATTGCACCGCGCCCTGCTGAAAGCCGGCGTTGACAGCAGGGTTCTGACCTTGCGCGGCCCTGCCAACGATGACCCGCGGATACAGTCCGTAGAAGCGAACATGGGACTGCGTTTCCGCCTTCCCGATTTTCTCAACCGCCTCCGCAACCGTTTGCCACTTTTGGGCAAACCCTATCATTTCTTCAGCAGTCCGTATTCCTTTTTTCATCCCGAGAACCATCCCTGGGTGCAGGAGGCAGACATCGTCAACCTGCACTGGGTGGCCAAATTCATCGACTACCGCAGCTTCTTCAAACGCAACGGCCGTTACGTCTGGACGCTCCACGACTACCAACCTTTTTCCGGTGGTTTCCATTATCCGGGTGGGATGGACAGCCGGGCATACGCGGGATTGATCGCACACAACGAAAGCATAAAAACCAAGGCCTTGCAAGGCATGAAGTTGCAGCCCGTTGCGCCTTCTGCCTGGCTGGCCGACATCGCTGCCAGGTCTGCCGTCTTTCAACCTTTCGGCTGCCGGCATATCCCCAATTGCCTCGACACGGCGCTTTTTGCTCCGGCCGATCGAAGGGCGTTGCGGCGCGCGCTGGGTTGGCCGGAAGATCGCAAGGTGCTGCTCTTCCTCGCCGAAAACCTGAACGAAACGCGGAAAGGATTCCACCTGCTCACCGAAGCCTTGCGGAGTATGTCGCTCGACCGGGTACTGTTGGTCGCGGTAGGTCGTTCGCCGGAAGGCCTGGAGGGCATACCGTTTATCCATGTTCCCTTTACCAGCAAGGAAGCGGAACTGGCCCGGGTCTATGCCGCGGCCGACCTGTACGTCACGCCCAGCCTGGAAGACAACCTGCCCAATACGGTGCTTGAATCGCTGGCCTGCGGCACACCGGTAACAGCGTTCCAAACCGGTGGCATCCCTGAAATGGTGCAACACGGCGTGAACGGCTGGATATGCGATGCCGCCGATGCAAGCGCGCTCCGGAACGGCCTGGAGCACATGCTCTTTCAGGCCGATCTGGCTTCCATGTCTGCTGCTGCAGTCGAAACCCTCAGGTCGCACTTCTCTGAACAGGCCGTGGCCGCCCAGTACATTTCCCTGTACCAAAAAGTGCTTGCATGAACCGGGGGCGCAGCTGGCTGGTGGTACTCGCTTTGTTCCTGCTTCTGCTCAGCATGGCCAAACGCGCCGGAATCCTGGTATTGCCTTTGGTGCGCCTGTTCTTGATCATGGCGCCTTTCTTGCTGGGCTTTCTGTTGTTGATGCGGCTCTTTGCCAGGCGAAAACCCTGATTCCGGCCTGCGTAAATTCGCGGTCTATGGAGCCTTTGTCGGATGCCGTGTTCCAAACCGCCAGGTTGTTGCGCAACAGCGGAGCGCCTGCCTTGTTCCGGCTCGCCCCTACTCCTTCGGGCTTCTTGCACCGCGGCAACCTGTTCAATTTCCTCCTGAACTGGCTGACGGCACGCCTGAGCGGCAGCCGCGTGCTGCTCCGCATAGACAACCTCGACAGCGAGCGCATCCGTCCAGCCTACATGGAAGCGCTTTTTCGCAACCTTTACGATCTGGGCTTCGACTGGGATCTTGGGCCCACAGGATCGCATGACATGGCAACCTGGTCGCAACACCAACGCATGGATTTGTACCGCGGAAAAATCGCCTGCCTGCAAACCCAAGGTCTCGTGTATGCCTGTGCCTGCAGCAGGAAAGATTTCGCCGATGGAAAGCCTTGTCATTGCCGTGATGCAGCCGATCCGGCGCATAAAGACACCCTCTTCCGCTGGAAAGACATGGAACTGCACGCTTCCAACTGGCAGGATCTCTTTCTGGGTCCGCATCAGGAACCATTCCCGCCACGGATGGTGTTGTGGCGGCGGGATGGCTTGCCGGCATACCAACTGGCGAGTGTATGCGACGATGCGCATTACGGCGTCACCCATGTTTGGCGAGGTGCCGACCTGCTGGCTTCCACGGCCTTTCAGCTCCGGTTGATGGAAATACCTTGTTTCGCCGGGATGCAGCCTTTGCGTTTCGGCCATCACCCCCTCTTAACCGACACACGGGGAGATAAGCTCTCCAAAAGCACCGGAAAGCAGTCTGCCGCGCTGCCTACCCACGCAGCAGACTTCCGCAATGCCTTGTTCCGCGATTTTGTGGAATGGAGCGGTGCCGGAATACCGGCCTCTCCGATCGACAAGTTGCGCGATCTGCTCGCATTTTTTGTGGAAAAGGATTCCGCAGTTTAGGCTTGTTTTGCGCGGCATGAATGAGAGCGGCATCAGGGAGCGCATGGCGCAGCTAACGCGCGAATTGCAGGAGCACAATTACCGCTATTACGTGCTGGCCGAGCCGGTGATCAGCGACGCGGAATTCGACCGCCTCCTGAAAGAGCTTGAATACCTCGAACAGCAGCATCCTGAATTTGCCGACCCCAACTCTCCCACCCGCTCGGTTGGCAGCGACAGCGGAGGGGATTTCGTTTCGGTCAACCACCGCAGGCCCATGCTCAGCCTGGGCAACACTTACAGCCATGAGGAACTGGAAGAATTCGACCGCCGCGTGGCCAAAGGGCTTGGAACAGAAGACTACGCCTATGTCTGCGAATTGAAGGTGGACGGACTCGCGATTTCGGTTTTCTATGAAAACGGTGAACTGGTTCAGGCAGTGACGCGGGGCGACGGAACCCGCGGCGACGATGTAACAGAAAACGTAAAAACCATCCGCAGCCTGGCGAAAAAGTTGCACGGCGATTTTCCGCCATCCTTCGAGATGCGCGGAGAAATCTTCATGCACCGCAAGGCCTTCGATCGCCTCAATGCGCAGCGCCTCGAACGCGGTGAAACGGCCTATGCCAATCCGCGCAACGTTGCTTCCGGATCGCTTAAACTCAAAGACAGCCGCGAAGTAGCCGCACGCCCGCTCGACATCGTCCTCTACCATTACCTCGACGACCAGAACCGCTTTGCCACCCATTGGGACAGCCTGCAACAAGCAGCATCCTGGGGATTGAAAACAGCAGACTCCAGCCGGCTGTGCCGCAACCTGGACGAGGTAAAGGAATTCCTGGCCCTTTGGGATGAAAAGCGCAAGGAGCTCAGTTACGATACCGACGGCGTGGTGATCAAGGTGAACGATTTTGCGCAGCAGCGCGAACTTGGTTTCACAGCCAAGATTCCGCGTTGGGCCATTGCTTTCAAGTTCCAGACGGAAACGGCCCATACCGAATTGCTCAGCATTTCGTTCCAGGTAGGCCGAACGGGAGCCATAACGCCGGTGGCCAATCTGCGACCGGTGTCATTGCTCGGCACTACAGTGAAGCGCGCCTCCCTTTACAACGCCAATGAGATTGAACGGCTGGATGTACGTCCCGGCGATTATGTGTTTGTGGAGAAAGGCGGCGAAATCATTCCGAAGGTAACGGGTGTTGATTTCAGCCGGCGCAAGGCAGACAGTGTTCCGTTTGTGTACATCACCCATTGTCCGGAATGCGGCACTGCCTTGGTAAAGGAAGAAGAAGGTGCCCTGCATTATTGCCCGAACGACGACAGTTGTCCGCCCCAGGCAAAAGGCCGCATCGAGCATTTTGTAGCGCGCAAGGCCATGAATATCGACAGCCTAGGCCAGGAAACGATAGATGCGCTGTACAACCAAGGCATGTTGCACAATGTGGCAGACTTATACGACCTCACATACGAACAATTGCTGGGCATGGAGCGCATGGCCGATAAAAGTGCGCGCAACTTGCTGGACGGGATTGCTGCCAGCCGGCAGGTGCCTTTTGAAAAGTTGCTCTTTGCGCTGGGCATCCGCCATGTGGGTGAAACCCTGGCCCGCAAGTTGGCCAAAGCCTTTGGAAGCATGGAAAAGCTGGAGCAGGCCGACCTGGAGACCCTGAAACAAACCGAAGAGGTGGGACAGGTGATTGCCCAGAGCCTGTATGAATGGTTCCGCAAGCCGGCGCATCTCCAACTGCTGGCCCGCCTGCGCGCTGCAGGCTTGCAGATGGAATCGGTTCAGGCGGAACAACTATCGGATACCCTGAGCGGCAAAACGCTGGTTATCAGCGGCACATTTGTGCGCATCGGGCGGGAAGAACTGAAAGCGTTGATTGAAAAACACGGCGGAAAAAACGCAGGCAGCGTTTCCAAAAACACCCATTACCTCGTGGCCGGCGACGGCATGGGGCCGGCAAAACTTGAAAAAGCCCGACAATTGGGTGTGGAAATACTCACAGAAGAGCAGTTCTTTGCATTAATTGGAGGCGAAGGATAGCGGATGAAAGACAGCATCAGACACCGGATTGGGCTCAGGCAGGTAAAAAAGCAGTTACATCAGCATACGCGGTACCGCAAGTTGACGGCATTTGATGAGGCCCGCACGTTTCTGTTGGCTTATGCCCGGCAGCAAACAGAACAGGAAATCAAAGCCATAGAGCAGTTTGCCGAAAACCTGGCCAAAGCCGGGAAAAAAGTATTGCGCCTGATCTACATGGGCAAACTCCGCAAAAAGGATCCCCGCCCGGCAGACACAGAAAGCATGGTTCATCTGTACAGCGAAGATTTCAGTCTGATTGGTCTGCCGCAATCCGCGAAAGCACGCAAGCTGCTGAACGAACCTTGTGATTACCTGATCAACCTGAATCAGGAAGGGAAAACCGCCCTGCTCAGTTTCAGTGCCTTCTCGCATGCAGGCATGCGGATCGGTTGGTACAGCGACCGCAATTTACCCTATTTCGATTTACTGCTCGGCAACAAAACCAATGCAGACTTCACGCAGTATATCCGCGATATTGACCATTATATCAGGCAACTTCAAAAATGAAACACCATTCCTTTCGCGGCGCAGGAACCGCGCTCATCACCCCCTTCCTGGCATCGGGAGAAGTAGATTATCCGGCCCTCCGAAAACTGGTTGAATTCCAGATTGCAGGCGGCATACATTACCTCGTTATTCAAGGAACTACCGGCGAAAGCCCCACGCTCAGCGCTGACGAAAAGAAACGCATCGTTGAAACCGTCGTTCAGGTCAATGCCGGGCGGGTGCCTCTGGTGCTCGGTGTTGGTGGCAACGACACCCGCGCAGTCGCTGCAGCCATGCAACACGCACCGCTGGTTGGCATCGATGCCATTCTGAGCGTGGCACCCTATTACAACAAACCCAACCAGCGCGGCATGGTGGCACATTACAAGGCTGTGGCCGAAAATGCACCGCGTCCCATCATCATCTACAATGTACCCGGACGCACCGGCGCCAATATGCTGGCCGAAACACAGCTGGAAATCGCCGGTTTCGACAATATCATCGGAACCAAGGAAGCCAGTGGCAACCTGGAACAATGCATGCAATTGCTCAAGAACCGGCCGGATAACTTCCTTGTAATCAGCGGCGACGACAATTTCACATTCCCTTACCTGGCACTGGGCATGGACGGCGTGATCAGCGTTGCCACCAATGCCTTCCCGGCCGAAATGAGCCGAATGGTCAGCCACGCGCTTGCCGGTGAATGGGAAGCAGCCCGCAATCTGCATTTCCGCCTGCTCGACATGATGCAACTCATCTTTGCCGATGGAAGTCCGGGCGGTATCAAAGTGATGCTCAACGAAGCCGGCATCTGCGAAAATGTGGTGCGCCTGCCGCTGATGACGGTCAATGCCGCTGTGGAAGAGCGCCTGCGCCGACTGTACCGTGAACTGACTGCATGATTCCATCGTACCGGGACAACCTGAACCGCCTGCCTGTCTGGCTTTACAATGCCGGGGTGCGCGATATGGTTGTTGCTCCCGGTTCACGAAATGCTCCGCTGATTGCAGCATTGCATCGCTTTGGCCGGATACACCTGCACAGCGTGCGCGACGAACGCAGCGCCGCTTTCATCGCCCTGGGATTTTGTCTGGAAGGCCGTCCGGCTGCCGTTTGCTGCACCAGTGGCACGGCCCTCCTGAACTTCTACCCTGCCGTTTGCGAAGCGTATTTCCAGCGCCTTCCGCTCATCGTCATCAGCGCCGACCGGCCACCGGAGCTGATCGATCAATGGGACGGACAAACCATACGCCAGCCGGATGTTTTTGCAGCGCATATCCGCGCGATGGTGCAGTGGCCTGACCAATTGCAATCTCCTTATGCCGCCGAAGACATAGACCGCGCCATGCACCGCGCTTTAGCGGCTGCTATAGGCACGGAGCAAGGCCCCGTCCACATCAACATCCCACTCCGCGATCCTATTTACGAGGGGCTCGACAACACAACGCCCTATCCCGCAATACCCTGGCCCGGAATCCCGGCAGAACCGGAAGCACCATTGCCTGCTGCCTGGCAGACAGACCTAGGCAAGATCCTGGTATTGTGTGGCCAGCATCGGCCAGACGAAGCCCTCCAGGCCAGTCTCAGCCGTATGGCGGAGAAGTTCCCTGTGATTTGCGATATCAGCAGCAATATGCTCAGTGCCGCATCGGTAGCTCATTGGGAAACCATGTTTAGTTTTGGAACAGTGAACGGATTGCTGCAGCCAGACACACTCATCACCTGCGGCACGGCCATGCTCAACAAGCAGCTCAAGCAATGGCTGCGCGCCCATCCGCCCAAGCGGCACTGGCATTTGCAAAGCGGCGGCTGGACTGGTGATCCCTTCCAAAGCCAACCGGAAACCGTATTTGGCAATCCGGCCGGATTGCTGGATGCCTTGTTTCAACAACAGCCTTCCAATCTCAGCTATCTGCAAGCCTGGCAAGTGGAAAGCCATCACGCATTTGAAGTATTTCGGGAGCGCAAAGGCCGTATACTGCGCGAATCTGCGTTTTCGGAATGGGAAGCGTTGGACTTTGCATTGGCGTATCTGCCGGATAGCGCGGCCGTCCATTTCGGCAACAGCATGGCCGTGCGCTATGGCGCTTGGATGATGCCAGCCGGTTTTCCGGGTAAAACCTTTTCCAACCGGGGTACCAGCGGTATCGATGGCTGTGTGAGCACGGCTTTGGGTTACGCAGTTGCCCATCCTGATAAACCTTGCTTTTTGTTTGTTGGCGACATCAGCTTCTTCTACGACAGCAATGCTTTTTGGAATGAAATGCGCCCAGATAACCTGAAAGTTATCCTGCTGAACAATGGTGGAGGGAATATTTTCCGTGTGATCGACGGCCCGCGCCAGCTTCCGGAATGCGAAACATTCCTCGAAACCAGGCATCAGCGCAAGGCCGATCATCTATGCCGCGATTTGGGAATTGCATATACCCTCGCCGACGACATTGAAAGTCTGGAAGAAGCCTGGCCGGAACTGCTGAAAGCGGATGGCCCGATGGTACTCGAATTGCTTTTCGCGCCCGAAACCGCGCCGAGCATTTTCCCTCAACTCAAGGGCTGAAGATTCAGGGCTTTGCGCGCATGGGCCGGATCTGGAACAGGGCCCCCAGCATTAGAAAATCGCGTCCCGTTTCATCGTTGATCCGGTAATCGAACTGGTACATATAGCCAACCAGTGCCGAGAACTGCGGACTGAAAGCCCATTGCGCTGTTCCGGAAATGCGGTTCCTTTCGAAATACGGCTCCCTGGTTCCGAAGAAAAGTTCGTTGCTCACCTGCAGGCGCAGCGCCCGGATAGATACTGGCTTGCAACTCAGCGCGAAACGGTAGCGGAAACGGTTGCGGAAACCCAGGTTGGTGAAGCGGAATTCCGCGCGGTAGCGGTGTTCAAAGCTCCAGACACGGCCGGGGTGCAGGAGTTCAAACTGCGGCCACACACGGAAATCGCGCACATTGGCAGGGCGGATGAAGTCGCCACCCGCCTGGTAGGTATCGTAATGGCCGGCGCCCAGGGTAAGCCGGTATTCCTTTTGCCATTCCTTGGAAATCCAGGCCTTGGCTTCGTGATAATGGAAGTCGTTGTAGAACTGCAGGGAACGCACCTGGGCTTCGGCTCCCGCGCTCCAGTTGTTTTCCAGCGGCATCCGGATATTCAGCACATTCCAGGACCCGGTGGATTCTGTGCTTTGAGTGCACACGATCGCAGGAAAAAACATGCATACAATACCGGAGCGCAAATACATCAGCTGCAAAGTAAATACAGCCAATCCATCCCCTGATTCCCCCTTTGTCGATTGCTTACCTTTGCACCGTGCAACTGAATGAATTAACGGCGATCAGTCCGGCCGACGGGCGCTACCGCAGCAAGGTTTCTGCCCTCGCTCCTTTTTTCAGCGAGTTCGGACTCATCAAATACCGGGTGCAGGTAGAAGTGGAATACCTCATCGCATTGGCCGATGTTCTGCCCGCTGCGAGCGGCGCCGCTGCCTTTGCACAACAGGCGGCTGCGTTGCGCAGTATGTATACCGATTTCAGCGAAGCCGATGCACTGCAAATCAAGGAGACAGAAAAGACTACCAACCACGATGTCAAAGCCGTGGAATATTTTGTCAAGGCTGCACTCGACCGGCAGGGTCTAGGCGAACTCAGGGAATGGGTGCATTTCGGACTCACCTCCCAAGACATCAACAATACCGCCGTTCCGCTCAGCATCAAAGATGCCATGGGCTCGGTTTTGATACCCCAACTTGACCAGTTGATTGAGCGGCTCGACGCGATGGCAAAGGAATACATCGATGTTCCTATGCTCGCCCATACACACGGGCAGCCGGCCTCACCGACCCGACTCGGCAAAGAAATCTATGTTTTTGTGAACCGCCTGCGTGTGCAACGCGCCCAATGGATTGCCGTGCCCTTTTCGGCCAAGTTCGGCGGCGCCACCGGCAACTTCAACGCCCATCATGCAGCCTTCCCTGCCACCGATTGGGAACAGTTTGCCATCCGCTTCGTCAACCATTCGCTGGGGCTGGAACGCAGCGACGTTACCACCCAAATCGAACATTACGACAACCTCGCCGCCCTCTTCGACGCCACGCGCCGCATCAATACCATCCTCACCGATCTCTGCCGCGACGTCTGGGCCTATGTGAGTATGAACTACTTCAGGCAGCGCATCAAGGCCGGTGAAGTGGGCTCGTCTGCCATGCCGCACAAAGTCAACCCAATCGACTTTGAAAACGCCGAAGGCAACCTGGGAATCGCCAATGCATTGTTCGGACACCTCAGCGAAAAATTGCCCATCAGCCGCTTGCAGCGCGATCTGACCGACAGTACCGTGCTCCGCAATGTCGGAGTGCCCTTTGCCCACAGCTTGCTGGCATGGAACAGCATCCTGCGCGGCCTGGACAAGCTCTTGCTCAACCGCCCGGCAATCGATCAGGATTTGAGCGACAACTGGGCGGTCGTTGCCGAAGCCATCCAAACCGTGCTGCGCCGCATCGGCTATCCCAACGCCTACGAAAAACTCAAAGAACTCACGCGTACCAACGAAAAAATGAACGCTGAAACCATCGCTGCTTTCATAGGAACCCTCGATGTGCCGGCTGACATCAAAACCGAGCTCCGCGCTTTTACCCCCTTCAGCTACACGGGTATCACCTTCGGCTTCGAAAAGTCTTGAAACCAAGGCTGAAGAAAATCCTCCTGATTCTTGCCGGGCTCTTCTTGCTGGGCTTTGTCGGGTATTTTCTGGGCAGAGGCTGGGTACTGAAACGCGTTTACAGCAAGGTACAAAGCCAATTTACCGAACGCTTTGCGGTAAAGCTTGCCTGCGACAATCTTCGCTTCACCGGCTTCGCCAGCCTTGAATCAGACATGCTCAGTTTGGTTCCTGAAGGCAAGGACACCCTTTTCAGTTGCTTATCATTTCGATTGAAAATACGGGTATTACCGCTTTTCATCGGACAAATACGAACATCATTACTGGAGATGGAGGCGCCGCGTTTTCACCTCAACCATTATCCAGGTCAGGAGAATTACCTGGGTTTCCGGAAGAAAGCGCGCAAAACGGCAGCAGCCGAAGGCAGCGAAGCATCGGGCGGCCGTTTGGAAGACCTATTCAGCATCTTGCCAGATTACCTCAGTTTTCGCGAAGCCAGTATGCAGGTCAGCGATAGCTTGTTCGGATTCCGCCTCCGCGCTCCTTTGCTGCGCATGGACGACGGCAAGCTCGATTCCAGGCTTGAGATAGCACAAGACAGCCTGCGTTTCCAATGGCAGCTGGGCGGCAATTTCTCTCCCTCGGAACGCAAAGGAACTTTCACGCTGGGCCATCCGCTTCCGGGTCAGAAAGCAGTTTTCCCATTGTTGCAAAAAAGCACCGGTTTGTACGCCGATTTCTCCAGGCTGCTCTTCTCTTTGGAAGGCATAGCGCGTGAGGAAGGATTTCTCCGTACATCCATCCGCCTGGGAACGGAGCAATTCTCCTGTGGCCACCCCTTGCTGAGCGACACCCTCGTTTCCGTGCCTAAGGCGGAAGCCTTGTTGAATATCGACGCCGGAAATGGTTATCTGGCCATTGATTCCACCTCTGTTATCCGCATCGATAAGGCAGAGTTTCAACCTTTTGTCTTTTTGCGTTACCGCGACAGCATCCGGTACGCATTCAATATTACGACGCCCTGGCAGGCGGCAAACGACTTCTTCAGCTTCATGCCCCGCGGCATGTTCGCCAGCTTACACGGTTTGCGGGCCGAAGGCAAACTCCGCTATCGTTTGCGTTGCGCGATGGATGCCGCAAATCCGGAAGCCCTGCAATTCGACAGCCGTATGGAAACAAACGGCTTTCGGATCACCCATTTCGGAGAAGCCGATCCGCGCATGCTCAACGGCCCGTTCACGTATACTTTCTATGAACGTGGAAAAGCCGTTCGCAGCATACGCGTGGGAGCAGAAAACCCATCGTTCACCCCTGTGCACGCCCTGCCCAACGCATTGAAGCAGGCTGTTCTGGCGGCAGAAGATCCGAATTTTTACGGACACCGTGGCTTTGAACCTGAAGCCATACGCAATGCAATAGCTGCCAATTACCTGGCCGGCCGGTTCAGGCGGGGCGGCTCAACGCTCAGCATGCAACTGGTGAAGAATGTATTCCTGAGCCGGCGCAAAACCCTGGCGCGGAAGATCGAAGAAGTCATCCTGGTATGGATGATGGAACAGCAGCAACTCGTACCCAAGGAGCGGCTGTTTGAAGTGTACCTGAATGTCATCGAATGGGGCCCTGGTGTGCTGGGCATCGGCGAAGCGGCCCACTGGTATTTCGGCAAACCGGCTTCGCAGGTGACGGAAGAAGAGGCGGTATGGCTGGCTTCGATCATCCCATCACCCAAGCGATTTGCATCCTGGTTCGATGCCGATGGCAACCTGGTGCGCAGCGACCTGCACCTGCGTGTGGTTTGGCAGGTGATGCAAAACCGCGGCATCGCAATTCCTGCAGACACCATACAATCCGTCCCCCGCGTCAGAATCAGTGGCGCAGCGCGCGGTTACCTGCGCGCACAGCCTACCTTTGCAGACAGTACCGTAAATACGGAAACAGAAACATGGGAGGAGTAATGCATATTGGCGACAAAGTGCGCTTTTTGAACGAGAATCTTTCCGGCACCATCACGTCCTTCGGGAAGGATGGCATGCTGGGTGTAACGATAGAAGACGGCTTTGAGCTTGACGTCCTCGCTTCGGAAGTGGTGATCACCGAACCACTGGTGAAGCAGGCCGGGCAGGAACCGGTGCGCCGCGATGCGCCCAAGCCTCCGGAAGAACTTAAAGGAGGGCTTTTCCTGCTGGTGGGAAAGAACGACAAGCAACACTGGGTAATGCGCCTGCTCAACCGCAGCGGAAGCATCGTGCTTTTCACCCTTTACAGACGCACGCCTGCAGCCACAGAGCTGATGGCACATGGCGAACTGAAAGACGGAAGCGAAATACCCTGCGGCGAGTTGGGCATGAGTTCTCCCGACAAATGGGGCGAATGGTACCTGCAGGCGCTGCCCGTTCGGCAGTTTCCCGGGCAGGTTCCTGCCCTGATGGTTTTTACGCGGCGATTCAAACAGGGCGAGTTCCAATCCACGCCCTACCGCATGGGCGGGCTGCCGCTGTTTGCCTTCAGACTCGACACGCAAGACACGGAAAGCCGGGATGAGCCGATTGCTGTGCCATCCGCTCCGGAACCCGGTCCATACCGGGCTGTCAACTTCAACAAACCTGCCGACGAAATCGACCTGCACGCCGAAGCCCTGGGGCTGGATGCAGGATTGGCCGGCGACATCATCCTTCGGAAACAAATGGAGGAATTCCAGCGGCAGCTTGAACTGGCCATCGCCTACCGCATGCCGTATCTCACCGTCATCCACGGCGTAGGAACGGGCGTACTCCGCAATCTCATTGAAATAGCACTGCGCGGCAATCCGGGTGTGCGCGACTGGCAGGCTGCCGATTCGCGCCAGTACGGGCAAGGTGCTTTGCGCATCAAACTCAGGTCATGAAGCAATACATCATCCTCTTGTTATTCACGCTTCCGGGCATTGCCCAGGTAAGCGCCCAGGATATACCGCTTACCAGACCGGCATCCTACGCCCCAAGCGACAGCATGTTCAGCAAAGACACGATCCGTCTGGCGGCTGTGGGTGATATCATGCTCGGTTCCACGTATCCTTCCCTCTCCTATCTGGCACCCAACGACGGCAAACGCCTGCTCGACCAGGTGAAGCCCTGGCTGCATAAGGCAGATGTCGCTTTCGGCAATCTGGAGGGAACGGTTTTTGATGGCCCCGGGACGGTCAAAAACTGCCAGGATCCGACGAAGTGCTATGCCTTCCGCAGTCCGGCACGCTATGCTTTCCATCTGCGTGAAGCGGGCTTCGATTTGCTCAGCGTGGCCAACAACCACATGGGCGATTTCGGCGATGCAGGGCGCAGGGCGACGGTTCGCAACCTGGACAGCGCGGGTATTGCATCGTCAGGACAGCTTTTCCGCCCTTACACCCAAATAACAGTCAAAGGAAAAACGATAGGCATGCTCGCTTTCGCACCCAATTCCGGGTGTCTTTCCCTCAATGACACGGCCGAAGCGATGCGCCTGGTAAGAAAACACCGCAGCCAGTGCGATATCCTGATTGTTTCCTTCCACGGCGGCGCTGAAGGCAGTGGATACCGGCATGTGCCAAAACAAAGGGAAGTATTCCTGGGTGAAAACCGCGGCGACGTATACCGCTTTGCGCACCGGGTTATAGATGAAGGCGCAGACGTGGTGCTTGGCCATGGCCCGCATGTCACCCGGGGCAGCGAAGTGTACAAAGGCCGGTTTATCACCTATTCCATGGGCAATTTCTGCACCTACGGCCGCTTCAGCCTGAAAGGCCCGAACGGCATGGCGCCTTTGTTCAGCCTGGATTTGTTGCCTGATGGAAGATTTGCCGGCGGCTGGATTGTACCGGTGAAACAATACGGCGAAGGCGGTCCGGTACTCGATCCGAATGGCGATGTAATCCGCGAAATCGCCGAACTCAGCCGACTGGATTTTAACGGCGCAGGTTTGGAAGTGCGACCTGACGGAAGACTATTGCCAAAATAACGCCGCCGGGCTTGCTCAATTTAGCTGCAGATACTATTTTCGCGCACCAATTACGATTATGGCAGTTACCAGACTCAAGAGAAAAGACGCACGCAACAGGGCTAAATCTTCCCGCGAGGCGAAAACCATCAAGCGCCTGAAGCATGTGGTGCTTATTGCTTCGCCTTTCAAAGGTGAATCAGGCATTATCCTGGAAGACCAGCAGGCCTGATTCGAATCAAGTCGAAAAATATTGAACAGCCGCTCCGTATGGGGCGGCTTTTTCTATTTTCGCCCACATGAAGATTCAAACGGCACTGGCCGGCGTTTTGCTCTTGCTTGCATCATGCGGAAAGAACACGCCAACTCCCCGTATCCTCGACGAGGATATCTTATTCAAGTGTCAGGCGGCCATTGATGAATGCATCATATACGACCATTTCCCCCCCTTACAGGCCAGCCGCAATTATGTGTATCCGCATATCGCTGCTTACGAGGTACTTGTTCCATTCTTTCCTGAATACCGTTCGCTGCAAGGACAACTGAACGGATTTCCTGTTTTACCCAAACAAGACACAGCGGGTATCAACCTCGACGCAGCCGTCACAGCCGCCTTCCAGAAAACCGGTTCAGCCCTGGTGTACAGCCGCTATCTCGACACTTTCCGTATGAAGACGCTGGCTGCCTTGGAAGCGCAAATAGGCAAGAAAGCCGTGGAGCGATCAGTGGCTTATGGCGAGCGCATTGCAGACTCTGTGCTGGCCTGGGCCGGGCGCGACAATTTCCGCCAAACCCGCAATGCGCCGCAACACAACCCAGGCAATATGCCCGCATCCTGGCAGCCGACCACGCCAGATTTCCTCCGCGGTACCGAACCGCATTGGGGCACTTTGCGCTCCATGCTGTTCTCGGCCAGCGACTTCCCTTCGCTCGAGGCTCCGGTAACCTACGATTCCACGCCAGGAAGTGCCTTTATGCAGGCTGCCCGTGAAGTACTCGATATCCAGAAAAAACTCGATTCAACCCAAACGGCCATAGCCTGGTATTGGGATGACAATCCGATTACCATCACCCATTTCGGCCACGCTACCATCAATACATTCAAGCTCTCTCCTCCCGGCCATTGGATGGGCATTACGCGCTACGCTGTGAAGAAAAAGCAGCTCGGGCTGATGGAGACATCGGAGGCATTCACCCGCGTGAGTATTTCAGCATTTGATGCATTAATTGCCTGTTGGAAGGAAAAGTACCGCTGGGATTATATACGCCCTGAAACGGTGATCCGCCGCCACATTGAGCCCAATTATTCACCGCTCATCCAGACGCCACCCTTCCCTGAATACCCGAGCGGACATGCCACCATTTCTGCATCGAACGGCAGGGTTTTGCACGACTTGTTTGGCGATTACACCTTCACCGACAGCACCATGCTGCAATTTGGCATTTCACCGCGCACCTTCAACAACTTTGTGGAAGCCGCAGACGAAGCAGCGATGAGCAGATTGTACGGCGGCATCCACTTCCGGAATGGCAACGAAGCCGGTAAGAAGCTCGGGGCCGCGGTGCACGACTTGCACAAGAACAAGCTGGTAACCCGCACAAGCGGTGGATAAAGCGTCAGGCACGCGATTACAGGCCGTGTAAATTCGCCCGGTGCACGCATTGAAAATCGCCAAAGAGCTCAACCTGCGCGAGAAACAGGTTGTTCAGGTATTGCAGCTATTGGAATCCGGCGCAACGGTTCCATTCATTGCCCGTTACCGCAAGGAAGCAACCGGCAACCTCGATGAAACGCAAATCGTAGCCATCCGCGACCTTTTTGAGCGTTATGACACCCTGGAGAAGCGGCGCAGTTTCATCCTGACCCAGGCACAGACCTTGGGTAAACTCACGCCAGAGCTGGAAAAAGCCATACTGGCGGCGGAAGATTTGCAGACACTTGAAGATCTCTACCTTCCATTCAAACCCCGCAGGCGCAGCAAGGCCGATGCCGCCCGCGAGAAGGGATATGAACCATTGGCTGCGCTGATCTACGCCCAAAAAGATCAAAACGCACCCGGAAAAACCTCAGGCTATGAAGGAAGCCGCGAAGAAGTGCTGGAGGGTGCGCGCGACATTATAGCTGAATGGATCAGCGAAGATGCCGTGCTCCGCAACAAGCTCCGCGCGCAGTTCCGCCAGCAGGCTGTGCTGTACAGCAAGGTGACACGCGGTAAGAAGGACGCCGAGGGCGCAGATCGCTTTGCCGACTATTTCGCATTCAGCGAGGCACTGAAACGCTGCCCGTCTCACCGCCTGCTCGCCATGTTCAGGGGTGAAAACGAAGGCTTCCTGAAATTAAAAGTACTGCCCGACGAAAACGACACCACCTTGATCCTGAAGCGGCATTGTCTGCATGGTTACGGCGACGCCACGGATCAGGTAAAGCTGGCCATGCAAGACGCCTGGGATCGCCTGCTGCAACCCCAGCTGGAGCGCGAATTCCTGGATGAAGCGCAAGCCCGCGCCGATGAAGACGCCATTGCCGTTTTCGCCCTCAATGCGCGGCAACTCCTGCTCGCTCCGCCCTTGGGTGAAGTGCGCGTGCTGGCCATTGACCCCGGTTTTCGCACGGGCTGCAAAGTAGTTTGCCTTACCGAACAAGGCGATTTACTCGAACACGGAACCATCTTTCTGCATGAACCTGATCAAGCGCAGCGCAAAACGGGCGATTGGATACAGAAGCACCGCATACAGGCTTTTGCTGTAGGCAATGGCACAGCCGGTCGTGAGACTTCAGACTGGCTGCAAAAGCAGTTCCCCGGTTTGCCCCTGTTCATGGTGAACGAAGCCGGAGCCAGTATTTACAGCGCTTCAGATGTGGCGCGGGAAGAATTCCCCCATCTGGATATTACGGTGCGGGGTGCCATTTCCATCGGGCGCCGCTTGCAAGATCCGCTGGCGGAACTGGTAAAAACAGATCCAAAGAATATTGGCGTCGGTCAGTACCAGCACGATGTCAACCAAACGCTGTTGCGCAAACGATTGGATACGGTCGTAGAAAGCGCCGTAAACAGCGTTGGTGTGAATCTCAATACCGCCAGTCCGCATTTGCTCGCGTATGTCAGCGGGATAGGTCCGCAGACCGCCCAGCGCATTGCCGCCTACCGCCGTGAAAACGGTCCGTTCAAAAGCCGCCGCGCATTGTTGGACGTATCCCGGCTCGGCGAAAAAGCCTTTGAACAATGCGCCGGTTTCCTGCGCATCCGCGGCGGCAGCAATCCGCTCGACAACAGCGCCGTGCATCCGGAGCGCTATGCCGTGGTGGAGCGCATGGCGAAAGACTTGCAGACCGATGTGAGCAGGCTGGCCGGCAATGGTGAGCTATTGAACAAGATCAGGCCGGAGCAGTATGTCGATGAAAAGGCACAGCTCGGATTGCCAACCTTGACGGACATTCTGAAGGAACTGCAAAAGCCGGGGCTCGATCCGCGGGGTGAAGCCAAGGCGGTACAATTCGACGAAAAAGTACGCAGCATCACGGATCTGGAACCCGGCATGGAGTTGCAGGGAATCGTGAGCAATATCACCGACTTCGGGGCTTTTGTAGATATCGGCGTAAAGCAGGACGGCCTGGTGCATATCAGCCGGATTACAGATCGCTTCATTAAGCATCCTTCAGAGGTCTTGAAACTGGGGCAGGAGCTTACGGTACGCGTGCTCGATGTGGATGTGCAGCGCAGGCGCATTTCCCTCACGCTCCGGTTTTAGATAAGATTCTTATCACTCCGCAAATTGGCTGCGAACCCGGTGGCGTGGTTTGTGGTATGTTCCCTCCTAACCTACTCCTGCTTAACGAACGATTGATGCATCAGCATGGCAGCCGAAACTTTGCGCGGCTGTTCAGGAACATGCTGCAGCAAGACGGCATCAGGCACCGCATGGTGTTGTTGCCGGTTCAGCAGCAGATGCGCGACGTGATGCCGGTACAAATCGCACCGGGACGTTTTGTCTTATTTCGCAGCGGCAGCTTTTCTGAAAAGCGCAGACTTTTCTCTGCTGTGCGTCAGGCGGGTGTAGCCGGCGAATTTGAACGCATTTTCCCGGAAGCTGAGGTAGAAGTAAGCAGCCTGCGACTTGAAGGCACGCAAATCAGTATGCAGGATGGCCTGGCCCTGGTATCGGATAAAGTGCTGTGGGACAACCGCAACCGCAAGTCGATGCAGATTATCGACAGCCTCGAACACGCACTCGAGCGCAAAGTCGTTATTGTGCCATCGCTGCACAGTGAAGACACCGGCAGCCTGGCCGGCTATCTGCGCATGGGCCCTGAACGCACGGTTCTGATTCAGGATTCGGTTGATCTGGATAACGCATTCCGCCGCAGGCTTGAAAGCCAGTTCAAACGCCTGCAGCTTTCAACAGTAGTTTTGCCCAACCCGCACGCGCAGGCCCGTCGCCGCCATCCCGCAGCCTATGCCGGCTATTTAGAATTCGGCGAGACAATTTATTTCCCCATCTTCGGCAACGACGACACCGATGGCACGGCATTGGAAAAGATGGCGCAATTGTACCCGGAGAGTGCCTGTACACTTCTCAATCCAAGCCCGTTCGGGGGTTACAACGGCTGGGTATTTCTGCAAACCTGGGCCGCCGAGGTGGATCAGCTTCCTTCCCGCGCCGAGCACGAAGCAGCGGGTAAGCCTACCCATGCCACGGGGGGATAAACTGTTTGCCGATTCAGCCGGTTGACCACGAGCGAATTCAATGAGCCCACAGTGGGGAGTTCGGGCAAATCCACAAGATCAGGAATAGGAAGTCGTAGTACTTCTCCTCCTGCTTGATAAATTTCTATCGATTTGTGCTTTTTTACTTATGCGGCTTAAAATCAATGACATAACTTGCTGCACCTCCCGGCAAAAACTGCAAAATGAGAATAAAACCAATCCTCCTTCCCGGTCTTCATATACTTTGCTGCACCCTGTTTGCCGGCTGCGCCGGTATTGCTACCCTGCAGGCGCAGACCTCCATTCCATCGATCATAGCCAGCGACCAGGTGTGGACGGCTGCCAACAGTCCTTATGTACTTACCGCCAATGCTGTTATCAACCAGGGGGTAACCGTTCGTGTCAAACCCGGCGTTCACATCAGAACCACCGGCAAATTCAAAATCGTGGTAGATGGCACGTTTGAGGCCAGCGGAAAAAAAGATTCGGTGATACGCATCGACACCGCAACGTTTGAATTCACCACCAACGCCAAGGGTTACGACTTCAAAACCCGCAGTGGTTCCCATTTTTCGTATTGCCATTACACGGGCATGGGCATCAATACCATTTACACGATCACCCTCTCTCCCATCAGTATGCTCATCAGCAATTGCCGGTTTGAGAATGTCTATTATACCATTTACGGCATGAACGCCAACACGGACACTTGCCTTCTGCGCCTTGAAAAATCCGTTTTCCTGGGCGGAAACCAAGGTTATGCCGCGTACATTTTTGGTTCACTCGCCTTCCTGGAAATGGATGAATGCCTGGTAAGCCGCATGTACGGTTTTTACTTCGGTAAATATGCCACGCTCACGCGGAACCGGTTCGAGCATTGGATGTCAAATTCCGGTTTGCGCATCAATAATGGATCGCACTCCGGCGGTTGCATAATTATCTCATGCAATGAATTCTATAACTTCAGGAGCCACATGATCGAAATTACAGGCACACCGAATACATTCCCGATCATCATCAACCACAATACATTCGATATTACAGGCACAATACTGAACGCTGCACATATCCATCTGGCCTTGTTCAGCCGGCTTAAAAACAGCAAACTCAAGATCTACGGCAACAATTTTTTGCGTGGCAGCCAAACCATTGCATTTTCAGGTGGGAATGCCCCGGGAATGTCAGACACCATCGATTTACGCGACAACTATTTCGGGGGCCGCACGCATACGCAGATTGCAGCCAGCATAACCGACTACAACGATGATATCACGATTGCACTCATGGCTATGCACGGCAACGGCCACAGCAACGAGATCAGCGATTGTCTGGCAGCGGATACCAGTTTCGATTACCGAATGAATGTATCAGATCTTCATGTTTACCGACTGTCGGCCAAGGCGTACCCCAATCCGGCTAACGACAAGATCACCCTGGAATACGACAGCCGCAGCGAGGTTTCCATAGAAATACGCAACCTGGCAGCGCAATTGGTGTATAGCGGCTCCGGCGCTCCGGGCATGCAAACAATAGACTGCAGTCGCTTCATCCCTGGCATGTACATTGCGACCATACGCGATGCCCAAAGCAGAGCTTCACAATTAAAACTCCTCGTACAGCGTTAAAAGGTTCGGTGCGGTTTTAGGAAACATCCCTTTGGGTTTTAAAGGGACAAAAAAAGCCCGGAAAGCTTGGCTATCCGGGCTTTTCCTTTTGAAATATATTTACTCAGGCACCTATGCCACTTTTCTTTTCCGCTCCACTGTTTTGCAGCAGATAAGACTTGATGAAGGGCCAAAGATCGCCGTCAACCACATTCTGGATATTGCTGGTTTCTTCACCGGTTCGCACATCTTTCACCAATTTGTAAGGATGAAAAACGTAGTTCCTGATTTGCGATCCCCATTCAATTTTCATTTTTGAATCTTCAATCAATGCACGGGCTTCATTGCGTTTTTGCATTTCCATTTCATACAAGCGGCTTTTCAGCATCTGCATGGCCCGTTCGCGGTTGCCGTTCTGGGTGCGTTCAACCTGGCAAACCACCACGATACCGGAAGGAATGTGGGTGAGCTGCACCTTGGTTTCCACCTTGTTCACGTTCTGACCACCGGCACCGCCGCTTCGGCTGGTATGCAGTTCCACATCGGCCGGTTTGATTTCGATTTCGATGGTATCATCGACCAGCGGATACACGTAAACACTGGCAAAACTGGTGTGTCGGCGCTGGTTTGAGTCGAACGGACTCACGCGTACCATGCGGTGTACACCGTTTTCCCCTTTGAGGTAACCGTAGGCGAAATCACCGGTAATCTCCAGTGAAACGCTTTTGATACCTGCTACTTCACCGTCGGTACGTTCCAATTCTGAGATGCTGAAACCATTCTTTTCTGCAAACATGATGTACATGCGCATCAGGATTTCAGCCCAGTCGCAACTTTCGGTTCCACCTGCACCTGCGTTGATTTCCAACACGCAACCGAGTTTATCCTCCTCGTTTTGCAGCATGTTTTTAAACTCCAGGTTTTCGGTGAGTTCGCATAGCCTGGTGTAATGGGCATCAACTTCGGTACCGCTTACATCGCCGGCTTCTTCAAATTCGCGCAACACTTCAAGGTCGCCCAGTTCGCGTTCCAGCTCAGCATGGGCATCGGTCCACACTTTTTTCTCCCGTATTTTCTTCAGCAGGGCTTCGGCTTTTTTAGGGTCATTCCAGAAGCCCGGGTCGAGGGTTTGTTGTTCCTCGTCCTGAATCTCGATCAGCTTGCGATCGACGTCAAAGATACCTCCTCAGGGCCTCAACACGGCCCCTTATATCCTTAAACTGCTCATTGTTCATGCCGCAAAGATAGGTTCACACAGGGCCCCGGAGCAAACACAGAACCTTATGAACCGCGCTTTAGCGGGCAATTTGCAGCGGATACGAAGCCGTGCCGGTTGCAGCAAGTATGCGCACATGGTACACACCTGCAGGCAATTGGGCCAGGGGCAGGCGGATTTCTCCTTCGTTGCCATGCGCCGCCAGCACGGTGCGCCCGCTGAGGTCAGACACCTGCATGTTGTACTTTCCACCGAAACCCGGCACCAAGCGAACGTAATCGGCTGCCGGATTAGGATACAGGCTGATGCTTGGGCCGTACAGATACGTTACACCCAACCCCCAGCCGTATTCGATGCTCAGGCTATCGACCAGGAGCAGGCTACCCAAGCGCGGGCCTGTGGTTCCCTTCCGCTGATCTCCGGCATACAGCGCAATGGCCATTTGATCGATTGTATCGCTGCCGAAATAGGTCAGGCCGCAGGTGAAGGGCGTCCAGACAGATGCGGCTCCGAGTGTATGCAGGGTATCTTCCTGTATCGTTCCGTCGCCCTGATAGGTAGTTAGCCGAATGCTGGCCCGGTCGCCGCCTTGAGGGAAATATTTATAATAACCTTTCAGCCTTCCGGGGTTATTGTTCACCGGCAGTCCGCCATTCAGTTCCATGCTTCCCGGGATGCGCTCCTGATTGGTGATATTGCCTTTGATGGTGCCGTTCCAACCTTTGCGGTTTACGATCGCGATGCTGTGGTTGCCTTCAAATGCATCTGAAGACAAGGTTACGGATACACTGTCAATACCGAACCCCTGGTAGTTCGATGAGGTCCAGTGCACCGGCTCGAGGGTCACCAGCGAATCCCATTCTTCGAAATCACCGTTTTCAAAAATCGCGGTGTCTGCGCTTTCAAACCAGAGGCTGTCAAGGGTAATATTGGAGCCCGGAACCTGGGTTTCAAGGTTGCTGCTTCCGCTGATGGCGGCAAAAGAGAAAAACTCCGCCTTCACTGTTGGATCGGGATCGAACCAGTTTATCCGGATACTAAACTCTTCGTATGCCGCAATATCTCCATTGATGCTGTTGGAACCGATGCCCAACACCTGCCCTTTGTCATCCCTTACAAAAACGATGACAAATGCTTCTCCACCTTTGAGGTCTGCCTTCATATAACCGCGCAACATCTCCGGACGATGTCGCAGGCGACGGCCGCCTTCATTGCCGTACGAGCCCGGATTACCAATATACAAGGTTCCGTATAAGGTGTCATCAGCGCGCTTCCGGGTATGGATGCGCACTGCATAATTTCCGGAGTGTGCATCGGTAACACGCTCAATGGCTGGTTCTGCACCGCGGTATACATGGTCGCCATTATCGGTCAGGAAACCGGTCGGCTCAAAATACCAGGTGCGGCTGCTCCAATTTTCGAAACCGGCATCAACGGGGGCGGTTTGCGCAAATAGTCCGGCGGAACACGCCAGTGCAAGCATGCTGAAAATTCGCTTCATTACGCGAAATTAGTCAGGAGCGAAGAAAATAAGGCTTCGGCTTACTGCGGGTTCAGGTCGAGCGCCGTTACTTTATAAGTCCAGGTTTTACCGTCTTGGGCTTTAATACGCACCTGCCATGTGGTTTTATCGCTCACATTTTTAATCTCAATCGCCGGCTTCCAGACCAGGGTGGGCATGGGATACAACGGATCATAAGGCTGAATTTCAACCGGCACCGGCTGATTGGCTGCATCGGTCAGGGTAACAGTAGCATCTTTCAGATCATGGTAAGCGCTGAAAGACCAGTATTTGAAAAGCAATCGTTTGGCCACATAGCCTTGGTTTGGCCAGGCGATGAAACGGTTCTTGTAACGCGCAGTGTCTTTGTTTCCCTTGTCGTCAACCACCCAGATGGCCGCGAAGGTCTTGGAAGAACCATGGCCGAGTGCGTAAGCGATGGGGTTCAGCAGCCAGCGGCGATTCCCGACGCTTTTGTTTTCATTGTCGTCCATTGCACTGCTTACAGCGAGTACAGTATTGACGCCGGCAATGGGCACACTGTTCCTGGCTGCTGTATTGGCTTCTTCTGTATAGCAGCGATTGAATTTATCTACTTCATGGGAAAGGGTTCCGGTGACTTCCCAGGCCAGTACAGCCTGTTGGCACATGCGGTTCTTTTCGGGGGCGAGGATAATCGGGTCGAGTACTCCGGCGTTACGGCGGAAGAAATTAATACGCTCTTCCACTTTGCGCTGCAGGCTGTCGCTTTGGGTGCCGGGCAGGCACATGGCAGCGCTTCCGTTCCAGCGGTAGTTGGCTACCCTGGTACCGAAATAGCCGTGTGTAAAATCAGCGCGCACCATTTTCTCGAGCGCCGGATCGAGCGATTTTGAAGTCGGATTAAACGCTTCCAGTTTGCGGTAAGCGATCCAGGCAGCGCTCATATCGGGCTTCTTCATCGCCAACTCCATCCAGCGCAGCAACAAGGGCTCATGGGCTGCCTTTATTTTCAGGTCTTTGGGAAATTCTTTCAACAGGTCTTCGCTCAGGCGCACCAGCGGAGCAAGCTGCGGGTAAGCCATGGAGTCGCGTTTGATTCCCTGGTAGTAATTCAGGCGGAAGGCTTTCATCGCATCGCTGCGCGGGTCGCTCATGGTCCAGGCATGTACGATGCCGATGGGAAGGCTGTCGAGCGCCTGCTTAGTAAGCGTTTCAGGCTTGTCTTCGCAGGCCGGACACTTCAACTTCAGGTATTGACGGTATGACAATGCCGCTGTGGTGAAGGCGCTGCGTTCGCCGTAATACTGCCAAACCAGGTTCAAAATAGCTGCACGGGAAGGCAGCAGGAAAATATCCGAACCATTGCGGGCACCTTTTTGATGCAGCGATTCTTTATCTGCCGCAAAGGTCTGGAGCAAGCGGGTGGCTTCTGCCATATCGCCGGCATTGGCTGAGTTGCGCACACGAAACAGGTAATAGGCATTCTGGCTGTAAAGGAAGAACGAATCGTTGGGCCGCAGGGCAAGGGCTTTGTTGATGGCCATGATTTGCGGTTGCGAGATCGGCGTACTGCGCACTTCCTGGCGGAGTAAATCGATCTGCATGTTCCGGATGATGGTGTTCTTGGGGAAAATTTCCAATCCGTTTTCAACTACAAAGCGTGCAGAATCGCTCAGGTTCTTGCTCATATAATAGCGGGCCAGGTGTTCGAACGGCTCGCGCACCATAGTATGCAGGAGCACGGAATCGCGAAAAGCATCGACGTTTCGGCGCACTGCTTCGCGCAAGACAGGCAACGCTTCACGCGATTCGCCGGCGAGAAGATAGGAAACACCCATCATGGCATAGCTCAGTGTATCGCCTGCCAGGTCGTAACCGAAACGAAACGACTGGATGGCGCGGAAATATTTCTCCTGACCGAAATTGGACCAGGCTTCCTTGTTATTGGCATCTTTCAGAACGCGCAGCAATCCGCTGAACTGCCTGGTATATTTACCTGATTTATCGAACGCTTTGGCTTTCAGGGCGCTCTTCACCGCTTCTTTGAGCCAACCTGGATTCTTGCGGACAAAATCCTGGTTCTGACCCAGTTCGTAGAGGGCATTGGCTTTAATGAACCAAGGCCAGGCAAATTTGGATGTTTCAGGATTCTTGCAAGCTTTTTCTGACACGCTGAGGGCGCGTTCGTATTGCTTTTTAGCTAAGGCGTCCATTCCGTTGCGTTCGGCTTTGGATTGTGCCTGCAGGCTGCCTGCTGCAAAAAGAAAGATAATGGGCAGCAGGCGGATCGAAAAGCGGATCATGGTATGCAAATCAAAACTTAAACGTGATGATTTCAAACCGATTGCCCGCACATGGGCAAAAACTGTGGATTACGCCCCTTGAACCGTTGCGGTTCAATCGATCACGTAGCGGTCGAGTGCGCTGAAAGCCTGTGGTTTGGCACAAAACCAACGCTTGGTTTGCGCCCAGGTTTCTTTGAACAGTTCGGAATGTCGATAAGCTTCCAGATCGGAAGGCGATTCCCAGCGGCTGAAGGTGAAATACACATTCGGCGATTCAGGGTCGGTCCAGACCTGAAGTGACAGGCACCCCGGGAAATGTCGGATTTGTTCTCTAACGCGTGCGAACAGGTTTTCGAAATCAATCACATGTTCAGGAAGAAACTCCATCCGCACGATGCGGTTCAATATTGCCTGCTTCATTTTATCTCCATTAGCAAATGACGGCCGGCGCGCAGACCCAGAAAACGAACTGCGTCTCCGTTTACCATACCCACATAGAGCATACCTGCTTCGTTCCAGCCGAGGTACACATTGCCCGGTTCAGCACCGCCACGTCCTGAAATCGAATACATCCAGGTACCTGCGCCCAAATGGATGCGCCAGTCTCTGTTCTCCATTTCGGTAGAAAAGAAGCGGCGGTCGATATTGGTATGGGCGTTGCCTGCTTCGTCGTTATAGAGAATCGAAACGCGTACATTTTCTTCCACCTTCTGAGGCTTTTCCCAGGTGCGGGCTTGCGGGTTGTTGTAAGGAATGAAATAATCGTCTGGCCGGAACGCATTTTCTTCCAGCCTGGCAATGGCGGGCAGATACAGATCGCGCAACAGGGAAGCCGGAACCGGAATCGGAACACGGAAACGGTATGCCTGCGAAGGATTGGGTTCGAGCAGCATGGGAATAATCCCGTTGTCGGGTGCCATAAACCACTGATCGCCATAGGATGCCAGTACGTGTTGCGGTTCATCGCCAAACATATTCACCGAGATCACGTGAAGGGTACCGGGCGGAAAATGCGGATAATAACCGCGTACCATAAACGCACTGGCCAGCAGGTCGTAAGGATGGGCATCGTGGCTGATATCCACGAACTTCAGACCGGGCGGCATTGACAGGATGCGGCCGCGCAAAGCAGCCAGCTCTGCAGAATAACTGCCCAGATCTGATAGTAAAGTAACAACCCGCACGCCTGCTGTATCTTATATTTGTGCAAAGTTAGAACGCAAAACAAGCAAAGAGCAATTTGGGCGAAAGAACATTTACGCTGCAGCATATCCAGCCGCAGTATTTCTACGGAGTGAACAACCAGCTTTTTCAGTTGGTTAGGGCGCATTTTCCAAAGCTGCAATTCGTGGCGCGCGGAGAAGACATAAAGGTAAGCGGAGAAGACAGCGAAATTGATCGGTTTGCTGAAAAGCTCGAACTGCTCGAATCGATGCATTCCAGCCGTGCCGGCATTACAGAAGAACTTATAGGTGAAGTATTTGGCGGCATTGCGGTATCACCCGAGGCCCGACGGCAGCCAAGCGGAGACGATGGCGAGGTGCTTCTTTTCGGCACGCGCGGACAACCCATACGGGCACGCACTGCCAACCAGCGGGCCATGATCGAAAGCGCAGTGCGCAACGACATTGTCTTTGCACTCGGTCCGGCCGGAACCGGAAAAACCTATACAGCTGTTGCCATGGCTGTGAAAGCGTTGCGCAACCGTGAAATACGAAAGATTATTCTTTCACGCCCGGCGGTGGAAGCAGGTGAAAACCTCGGCTTTCTGCCCGGCGACCTGAAGGAAAAAATAGACCCTTATCTCAGACCGCTGTACGACGCGTTGGAAGACATGATTCCGCCCGAAAAGCTAAAGGCCATGATCGAAAGCCGCAGCATTGAAATCGCGCCCATGGCATTCATGCGCGGCCGGACGCTCGACAATTGTTATGTGATCCTGGACGAAGCGCAGAACAGCACAGATATGCAGCTGAAGATGTTCCTCACCCGCATGGGGCCGAACGCGAAACTGATGATCACCGGCGATTTGAGTCAGATCGATTTACCGAAAAAGAGCCTGAGCGGATTACAGCGTGCCGTTCGACTGTTGTCTGATGTGGAAGGCATTGGCATCGTGCGCCTTGACACCAGCGATGTGGTGCGTCATCGCCTGGTAAAGGCGATTATCCGTGCTTACGAAGCCGACGAAGCAGCGGAAAAAAATCCACATTGAGTGCCGCATGACTTAAAAATACCCATTTTCGCGGTTCGCACTCAGACGAACGTATGGACGCACTAACCGCAACAAACTTCTTTTTCCGGAATCAGACCACTTTCCTGCGCGGGAAAGTCCGCGATGTGTATACCATCCGCCATGATCATCTGGTCGTTGTTGCCTGTGACCGTATTTCAGCCTTCGATCACGTGTTGCCCCGACCCATTCCTTACAAAGGGCAGGTATTAACGCAAGTTGCATCGCTCTTTCTGGATGAGACTTCCGACATTATTCCCAACTGGAAAATATCTACTCCAGACCCGCAGGTGACTATTGGCATCCGTTGCGAAGCCATTCCGGTGGAGTTTGTGGTCAGAGGCTATCTGGCCGGCCATGCGTGGCGCATTTATAAGGAAGGAGGCAGGGAAGTTTGCGGTATAAAGTTGCCAGATGGTTTGCGCGAGAACGATCGCCTGCCCGAACCCATTATCACGCCGGCTACCAAGGCTTCAAGCGGCCATGATGAAGACATCAGCCTGAAAGAAATCGTCGACCGGAAAATCCTTACGTCCAAACAATTGGACAAGCTCACAGATACCAGTTTAAAGTTATTCGCCCGCGGTACCGAAATTGCAGCCAATAACAATTTGATACTGGTAGATACCAAATACGAATTCGGCAAACACGACGGCAAGTTGATGTTGATAGATGAAGTGCACACGCCTGATTCTTCGCGTTTCTTTTATCTGGATGATTACGAAGCCAGGCAACGCAAAGGCGAAGCACAGCGTCAATTATCCAAGGAATTCGTACGCGAATGGTTGATTGCACATCAGTTCCAGGGCCGGAAAGGCGAAATGGTGCCCGACATGCCCGACGATTTTGTGCAATCCATCACCGATCGCTACGTTGAATTGTACACCGCTATGACCGGCCATGCTTTCGCACCCAGAAGCTACGACAATGTGCTTGAAAATATGGAACAGGCCATTATCCAAGAACTTGAAACCCTGAACATCCTCTGAACATATTGCCCATGAAGCACACCTTCTTCCTGCATGTAAGCCTCGGCCTCGCTGCGCTGAGCCCCGCTTTACAGGCACAAACCGTTACCACGCATGCCGGAGTACAGTATCTCGGAAGCGGATCCTATTTATCAACCCCCAATAACACGGTTACAACGGAAAAATTCAGCCGTCCGAGCGGTCTGGCCATCGACAACAACGGCATCCTTTACATCACCGATGAACACAATGTGTTGCTCATCGAAGGCACCAATACCCGCATCCGTGCAGGTTACCTCGGCGATCCCAACGAACCAGGCGCCATCGGTACCGACGATGGAACCGGAACCGTTTCGCGTTTCTTCGCTCCTGCCGGCATGGCTGTTTCCGGTGCCAATGACCTTTATGTATGCGATCGTTTCAACCACACCATCCGCAAGGTCAGCAAGTATGTCAACGCCAGCAACGGCCAAATCGTTAGCACCTACGCGGGAAAAGCTTCTTTCACCGGTGGCCATAAAGACGGCACCCTCGGGTCTGCGCTTTTCAACGAGCCTGCAGACTGTGTATTCGATGGCAGCGGCAACCTGATTGTAGTCGATTTCTTCAACGACTGCATCCGCAAGGTAACCAGCAACCTGGTGAGCACCCTTTGCGGCAGCCCGGGCAATACGGGTTCGAACAACGGAACCGGTTCTGCGGCCCGTTTCTATGCGCCTTCCGGCATTTGCCTGGAAAGCGGCACTTCGGCCCTGGTAGCCGACAAGAACAACAACGCCATCCGCCGCATCAATCTCAGCACGGGCGAAGTAAGCACCGTGGTGAGCACTGGGATCAATTCACCCAACGACGTGGTTGTGGTAGGCAATTCCATTTTCATCATTGAAAACACCTGTATCAAAGTGTACAACGGAACTTCTGTATCGCTTTTCTGCGGAAATGCGACAACACCAGGATACACCAATGCCACTGGCAACCAGGCGCGTTTTGAACAACTCCGTCAGGTGGTTTATTCTGCTGCCAACAATTGCCTATATGTTACCGACGAAGGCAACAATGTTATCCGCAAGGTAACCCTCAACCCCGCTCCCACCGTTGATTTCAGCGCTACACCAACCAGCGCCACCGTTGGCCAGACCGTTGCCATCAAAGAAAACACCCAGTTCGGTGAAACCTTCACCTGGAGCATCACTCCGGCCAATTACACCCTGCTCAACGGCAGCACACTCAATAGCAAGACTGTTTATCTGGCCTTTACCACTTCAGGCACTTACAGCGTAACCCTCACAGCCGGTAACGCAAGCGGAAGCAATCAGGCAACGAAAAACAATTACATCAATGTAAGCAATATTGCCGGGGTTGCGCCAGTGGCTAACTTTATTGCTGACAAGACCAGTGCGGCTGTAAATGAAGAAATTAACCTGATCGACCAAAGCAGCAACAATCCAACTGCATGGAGCTGGACAATCGCGCCATCCACCTTCACTTATGAAGGCGGCACCGCATCCAGCTCGCGCTTCCCGAAGGTGAAATTTACCGCTGCCGGTATTTACTCCGTGTCATTGACCGCCAGCAACAGCGTAGGACCTAATACGTCCAACAAGAATAATTATATCACGATTGGCGGATCTACTTCCATCGCAGATTTCAATCCCTTGCAAATCGGCATTTTCCCCAATCCCGCTTCAGACAAGATTCAGGTAAGCATTTCGGGAAGTTCAGGCGCTTCAACGCTTCGGCTTTTCACTTTGGATGGGCGAGAAGTACGCCAATGGACCGGTTTACTCAGCGGTATCCATGGGTTAGATCTTCCCGCCTCATTGGGCAATGGAATATACCTGATGCGCTTGGATAACGGCAGCCATATCCAACAAACCCGCCTGCACCTTGTTCGCTAAACGAACAAACGAGCATAAAAAAAGCCCTCTTCGCGAGGGCTTTTTTGTGTCGGGCCGCGCCTGGTGGCAATACTTACTGCTCATCGTATTCTGGTTTTTGTGCGGTTGGCTGGCCCGAGGCTTGTTCTTATGGCATACATCGGCCCTTTATCAACAGGACTCCGGTTCAGCATTGCACCAGGCATTTATAAGTGGATGGACACTTGATTTAAGCACGGCCGTATACATCACCCTGATTACCTATATCACGCTCTTGATTTTTCGCTTCGGAGCCTACCGGAGCGCAATCCTGTCTATATCCTTCTGGCTTTTTAGTTCGGTCATTTTTCTCCTGGCCTTGGCAGATGCAGAGCTCATGCTTAAATGGGGAAACCGCATCAACGAACAGGCGCTGCAATACATGGAACATCCACAGGAAGCTGCAGCTGCAAGCGCCGGCGCACCTTTCGGATCGATTGCATTTAAATGGATAATGGCACTGGTGCTTGGCTGGTTCTTGCACAAGGGCTTTGTAAATCTGGGAAACAAATGCCCCGTCAAGCCCGGCGGTTGGAAACTAGCTTTAGCCTGGACTGTTACCATTGCACTATCGGCGGTGGCCATGCGCGGTGGCACCGGTGCTGTACCCTTAAATCAAAGCAGTGTCGCCTTTTCCAATGCTACAAGGCTGAATATCCTCGCAGTAAATCCACTCTGGAACCTGGGCTATTATCTTGGCAATGGAACGCGCAAACTCGATTACAGCCCCTATTTATGTTGCGACAGCACGGCTGAGCAAGCCGCTAAGACATGGGCTTACCCAACCGATACGGCCAGGCTTCGTCTCACAGAACTGGCAAAACCCAATATTCTTTTAATTGTGTTAGAGAGCTTTACTGCACAAGCTAGTCGTTATTTCGATGGCAAGCTGAATCTGACGCCACATTTGGATGCCATTGCTGCAGAAAGTTTTGCGCTGAAAAGATTGTATGCCAATGGCGACCGGACAGACAAAAGTCTGGCGTCTTTGCTGAGTGGCTGGCATCCGCAGCCCTGGCATTCGGTGCTGCATGAACCGGAGAAAGCGGCTAAACTGCCTTCCTTTCCTTTGGCGCTGCGAAAGGCTGGCTATACCAGCGTTTTCCATTATGGAGGTGACAGCCGTTTTGCAGATATGAAAGCCTGGTTATTGGCGATAGGAACGGATCAAATTGAAGATATCGCTGTCTATCCGGCCGCTATGCAGAATAGCAAATGGGGTGCACACGATGAGCATTTATTTCAACGACTGGCTGAGCAATTGGCACGCTACAATCAGCCCTGGTTCTGCACCGCACTAACCCTTAGCAGTCACGAACCATTTGAAATCCCTGGCAAGATGTCAGAAGGAGATGAAATAGAACGATTCCGTGCGAGCATTTCCTACACTGATTCCTGTCTCGGCACCTGGTGGAAACGGATCCGTCAGGAACCCTGGTTTCGCAATACGCTTGTTATCATCACAGCAGACCATGGAAGGGCTATCGGCTTGGATTTGCCCCATCACTTTCATCCTGATTTATACCGTATACCGATGATTATCGGTGGCGGCGCACTGAACGCCAAACTCAGCGGCAAAATCGAAACCAGTGTACTTTCTCACGCACATCTGGCGCCCAATGTGTTGCGTCAGTTAAACATGAGCGGGTACGATCAATTCCAACATGCTATTTGGTTTGGCAACAAGAACAAACCGGCGATGTACGCCTTCCAGGACGGAATAGGATGGATAGGAGACAGCGCCCGGGCTATATGGGAAAACAAGCCATGGCGACGTACATTAATAGAAGGAGATGTGTCTGATGTTGAGCAAGCCGAACAGCATATCCGGGCTTATCAGCAACTTTGGATAAATTTTTTCAGGCGATTGTAACAAAACACCCCTTTCATGTGTCTTATTGATGTTCGTCTATGAAAAAAGCAGCTTCATCGGTTCAGTTGAAGGATTCAATAAATGACAGTATCTTTGATCCTGTGAAAGTTCTTGGCTTTCAAATACGCAAAAGCACGCTGCTTATTATCATGTTGCTCTTAGCCAACGTGATAGGTTACTTCGCTGCCAGCAGCTATTTCAACGAAAACACATGTCTGGCTTGTTCTCAAAATGAAGAAGCAGTATTGGAAGAAGCCGGCGCTTACGGCGACAAGAAAACTGCCATAGTTGACTGGACTTTCACGCTGATCCGTTTTCTTGGCTCCGGCACCAAGGCGCAGTAGACAGCGCCATTATTGGCTCATGCTGTGTTGAAGTCACCCCTGCTCAGAATTTATCGTTTTCTATATGACACGCGCCTGTACCACCTGGTATTCTGGCTTTTGTATGTGCTTTTCTGGGCTGTTCTTTTCCAGCCTTCCGACCGTATTCTAATCGCCTTGCTGAAATCGTCGGCCGTGCTGAGTTTTCACGCCGGAGCGAGTTACTTTAACAACTATTACCTGATCCAATGGTTCCTGCTGAAGCGTCAATACCTCACATATCTGCTGAGCCTGATACTCATTATTGCGCTGGCTACCTTTCCATTGGCGATCATATACCACCGCTTTTTCAATCTGGGAGATGAAGTGCGCGACTCGATCTGGACCTGGCGTTTCTTTCTGGCCAACGGAGTTAGCATTTTATTGACCGTTGCCGTTACAACGAGTCTTAAATTGCTCAAAAGCTGGTACCAGGAAGAACGACGCACCCAGGCACTTCAGAAAGTGAATGCACAAACGGAGCTCAAATTCCTGAAGTCACAAATCAATCCGCATTTCCTCTTCAACAGCCTGAACAACCTGTACGCATTGACATTGATGAAATCGGACAAGGCACCTGAGGTTGTTTTAAGGCTAAGCAGCATTTTGCGCTACGTTTTGTACGAAACGACCGAAGGCAAGGTGCCGCTGGAGAAAGAAATCGAGTATCTCCGCGATTATATCGAACTGGAGAAAATCAGATTGGGCGAAAGAGCCATTATTGAGACCGATTTGGACGGCGACTTCAAACAATTGCAGGTAGAACCCATGATATTCCTGACCCTGGTGGAAAACAGCTTCAAGCATGGAGCGGCAAGGCAGGAAAGCGGCGCATGGGTTAAATTGCAGATTGAACGCGAAAGCGATAACGAAATCCATTTCCATGTATCGAATAGCCGAAGTCGGGAGAAATCAGCGTCGATTGATATTCTCAACCCGAACAACAACGGTGGTATTGGCCTGGAAAACCTGCGCAAACGTTTACAACTCCTGTATCAGGGTAGACATCGGCTTGCCATACGGGAAGATACAGATTCTTATGCAGTAGACCTGCACATTCAACTTTAAAACCCCTCTCAACACTATACAAACGTTATGGAAACCCCGCTCAAATGCCTCTGCGTAGACGACGAGCCACTGGCGCTCGAAGTCATGCGTGCCCTCATCGCAGGACAGCCTGCGCTCAAACTGATTTCTACTGCTGCCAACGCGCTGGAGGCCATGGAGAAGATCAGACAGGAAAAGCCGGACCTGATTTTCTGCGACATCAATATGCCGGGAATCAATGGCCTTGATTTTGCCCGTGCAATTGCCGACCAGGAATGTGCCATCATCTTTACCACTGCCCATCCGGAATACGCGGTGGAAGCTTTTGAACTCGAGGCCCTCGACTACCTTACCAAGCCTGTTTCACCGGATCGCTTTGCCAAGTCGGTGCAGAAGGCGCAGGAGTATTTCGAATTGCGTCGCGGCAAAAAAGACGACAAAGTGGAACTGGAGGAAGGGCATATTTTCGTAAAGACCGACGCCCGCCTGCTCAAGATTTCCTACAGCGACATCCAATACGTAGAAGCCTTTGCCGATTACGTCAAGATTTGGATACCGGGAGACAAACGCATTGTCACCCTGCAGACCATGAAAAAGATGGAACAAGGTTTACCGGTCGATAAATTCATCCGTATCCATCGTTCATATATCGTTTCCATCGACAAGATTGAAGCCGTGGCGGGAAATAATGTGGTAGTAGCCGGCAAGTCATTGCCCATTGGCAAGAATTACCGCGACACCTTCCTGGAGCTGATCAGCAGCCGCAGGATCGGTAGCTGAATGATTGCGCGTTAATGCGCAAAAAAGCCGCGGGCTTCCAACTCAGGGTAATCTGTCAAGAGCTTCGCCTTTGCTTGTTCCAGACGCGATTGAAATGCGCGAAATGCCGAAGTTTCAGGAAACCTGGGGCGATGGGCCGCATCGCGTTTATATTGCCTGACCCTTCGACTGAATTCCATTGTTTCATTGGCTGCGCACGTCTCCATAAAGGCATCTGAAATGGCCTGCACTGCCGCTTGGCTCGGGTGTGCAAAATCGTCCCCATACCATCGGTAATCGCGCAGCACATCGAGCAACAATTCATATGCGGGGAAATAATGTACATCCTCCCCCTGTTCGCAAAGTGCTTCAACCAGCATAAACAAGCGCGCTTTGGATCGGTTGTTTTGAACCAGCCCTTCACGCAAATGCCTGACGGGGCTCACGCTCAGCACAATCTTCAGGGCAGGATTGCGCAAGCGCAATTGTGCGAACAAATCGAGGTAGGCAGCTGTCATTTCTGACGGATCGATCATGGCCTGGGTAAACGAAGCAGCCGGACTGCGATGGCAGTTGGCCACCGGAGTATTTTCATATCCTGCCATGAAAAAGGTACGGGCACTGCCAAAGGTGAGCAATAACAAACCGGCTGAATCAAGCGCTTTTTTACTTTGTCCCAACGCTGCATTGATTCGGGCCAGCACTTGCTGCGCATCTGTTCCCGCAAACTCACTGTGATGGTCGTAACTAATCCATATTTCGTTCTCAAGGTGCAGATCTTCCATTCCGTATAAACGGCCATCCAAGATTCTTTGAAATTGCCTCAGCATAGGCAACGGACTGTAAACAATACCGAAAGGATGGAACTGAATGTCGAACCCTTCGGATTGCAGTTCACTACCCAAATTGAGCGCAAAGCAGCTTCCGCCGGTATAAACGGCGCTTCGGTAATCGAGTACGGGATTGCGCGGAGGTGTAAAATCAAGCCCATGTGTTTGCACACAGCGAAGCTACACAAGGCCATGGTTTTGTCAGATGTTTGTCTATATTTGAAATTATGCCCCTCGAAAACACCCCCCACAGCGGTAATGGGATCCGAAAATCCGGGTCCCTGTTACTCATCTTTCTATCCGGATTGGCAGCAGGAGCTGCATCGGTCTATCTGATAACCGAAACCAAAGAACCCGGAAAAGCAACTGCCAAGCTCGACAGCCTGCCGGCGGTTATTCATCCCACTCCTGTTAGCTCAATTACGAACGCACCGGCACCTGATACGCGGCCTGCCGGTACAGAACGACCGAAGAACCTTGATGCCATGCCAGGCGGAATCGATGTAAACGGTTTTCCACAGCTCGCACCCGGTGAAGCTGTGGCTGTTTCGTACCAGGAATATTTGGGCTTTACCAATGCTTGGACACAAAGCAACCCGAATACGCAGCCATCCTGCACCTGGGGCGGGCGCATTCACAAGGAAGCCCTCAGCAGGGTTATCAACAGCCTTCCGGATGGAAATCCGTATGTTCGGTTCAAGTTCGGCAGGTCGGGCACTGAAAGCCGGACGTTTATTCTTTTCACCGGCAACCTCAATGCACAAGGCGGATCAGTGATTTACCGCAATGGCGGAGAGCCGGCTACATTCTGCCCTATCCAGTGCGATTGAGTCTGAAAACTTACCTAACCATTCCCGCATATGAGTACCCCCATCAACCCCAAACCGCGCCTCAACCTGCGATTTCTCTACGGAATCCTGTTTGGATTTTTTACTTCCTACGCGCTTTTCTATTTCCATATAACGCCATTTGAATGCGCACCTTGCCCAACGAATACCGATACCGTAACGGTAGTACAATGTGAGGTTCCCAAAGGTCAGGACGAAGAACCCCAATTCGGCAAATGGCTGGCGGAACAGGATGAACAAACCATTATGGCAAAATTCCGCGATTTACCGGCCAATGAGCGGGTAAACAGTACCTATGGCGGACGGATAGGCCGTGCCAACCTGCAACGGCTGCTCAACGACATGCCAGCGGACAGGAAGTGGGTGCATTTCCGATACGGGATGATCGACGGAACCGATGCATCGGGTACTACTGCACCCAGGCTCGTTGTTTTATTCCGGAACGATGTTTTCCAGGACGCCGTCACCCACAGCACCAGCTCCGGGCGTACGATCATGAACCTCGGCTTCTGCCCGCTGGATTGCGGCAACGATTGAACGGTCAGCTATCTGCTGGATTGAGGCCGGAACCTGCAGGTATCCGGCCTTTCTTTTTGCATTGCGCAAGTTGTCAGCTACTGGTTTCAGGCGCTGCAACTCCCTGCAATCCGGTGATGAAATACATGTCTATTTCACCCTTGTTCTTGGCATCTATTTTCCCTCGATACAACCCTGAGAAGCTGTTCTGAACCGTTTTCCAGGTTTCACCGGATACATTGATTTTCCCTTCCTCTGAATTCTGTTCCATTCGGGCTGCCACATTCACCGCATCTCCCCAGATATCATAGGCGTATTTATCACGCCCAACGACTCCGCTGATGACGCTGCCCGTGTGAATACCAACCCTGAAATGAAACGAGTATTCAAATGCTGCTTCCAGGGCATCACGGCCGGATGCTACAAAATCCAGCATCCGGATGGCTGCTGTCACCACGGTTGCAGCATTGCCGCTGTTCTCATGCAAGCCACCGGCCACCATATAGGCATCACCGATCGTTTTGATTTTCTCCAAGCCCAGATCGGCCGTTATTTCATCGAAACCCCGGAAGTAATGGTCCAAAAGCGCCACCAATGCACCGGGACTCAATTTCTCCGCTATGGTGGTGAAGCTTTTCACATCGCAGAAAAGGATGGTAACTTCCTCGTGGATTCGCGGGATTGCATGGCCGAACGTCTTGAGCTCCGCGATGGTTTCACGCGGAAGAATGTTCTCCAGCAAGTCTTCGGAGCGTTGCTTTTGCCTTGCCAGGGAACGGTAGAACATCAAGGCGATTAAACCCAATAGAAAAAGTACAGAAGCCACTCCCCAAATAACCAGCCGCTTCTGCCTTTCTTCAGTGAGCAGCGCCACTTCCCGTTTATCGAAATCGTGTGCTGCCTGCAACAGGCTTATCACCGCAGTATTTTCACTTTTTTCAAGCGAGTCTTTTTCATGGGTCCATTGTTCGAGGTAATGCACCGCTGAATCGTTACGTCCTTTTGATTTATAATACTGATAAAGGATTTGACCTGCTTCAATGCGCGGCAAAAAATACCCAATCTTACCCTGCGTTAATTCAATGGCAAGACTGGCATAATTTCTGGCAAGTAATTCTTTGCCGGGATCGGCCATTGCAATGCGCGCCAGACCAACATATACAGTGGCAAAAAAATAGGGGTCGGTCTGCTTCCATTTCTCCCCTGTCGCAAGCAAAACACTGTACGAACCGGATGCACCGGCACTATCACCGGATACGAGTTGCGCCAACGCATAACCCGAACCATACTCCAGGATCCTTTGCGTATCGTTTTTGCTGACCGACCATTCGTAAGCAGCCTGCAAGAGTGGCAGGCCTTTCGAAGGTTCACCCATGCGCACATGACAAAGGCCGGCGAGGTAGCGGTAAAGATTCAACTGAGCGACATTCTTCTTGCTTTTTAGCTCAGTCGCTATCAATGGATTAAAATACTGCAGGGCCTGTTTCCATCCCGACTGGATAAAGTACAGCAAACCAAGTTCACGACGGATGCGGTTGATTTTATCCATTTCATTGACTTCTTCTGCGATGCGCAATGCCTGAAAGTAATAGGCTGCACTCCGGGACTGGTCATACAACAGTTTGTAATTCCCACCCAGCAGGGAATACACATGAAACAATCCGTATTTAAAGCCTGCCCTGCGGTACAAGGACTCACGTTCCAGCAATAACTGGTTGCATTTCAGAATGGAATCCCGTGACTTGTCCCAATAAATATCCGCTACACGTGCGAGCGCATTGACCGATGCTGTATCGAACAGGTCGGACTTGAAAATCTTGTTCCAAAGCGTCAGTGGTATTGCTTCTGCAGCCTTTCCCGCATGAACGGAAAGCACCATAAACAGCAGCAGCTTTGTGCGAAGGAAACGGGGGGCGTTCATCCTGCCTGCAAGTTATCATTCCCGCAATGGCTAATCCAAGCCTTTCCGAAAATCAGCCCGTGCGGCTTAACATTGCAGCGGCCATGGGTTCCATGTATTTTCGGTACGCCATCCTCTTCAGCCTCCTGCTGAAACTGCTGTATGCCCTGAGCGGTATGTTGTGGGTGGATGGCAGCGGATTCTTCGATGTGTTCTTCCGCAACGACAGTGCCTGGTACCGCATCATCGCGGAGCAAGGTTATCCAACAAGTGCGCCCGATGGCATCGCCCAAACTCCGTTTTCATTTTTCCCGCTGTACCCGGCACTTGCAGGGCTATTCATGCAAACCGGTCTGCCCTTTCATGCCGCCGCCTTTGCCTTGTCATGCCTGAGCAGCCTGGGCTGGATCGCATTAATTTTCAGCCTGTTGCGCAGAAGAGCCTGGCAAGACAAGGAGATCTTCCGCTTCCTTGCACTCTTCCAGCTTATGCCATTCCACCATTTCCACCACATGTTCTATTCGGAGCAGGTGTCGATGGTTCTTATGACAGGTATGTTGCTGGCCCTGGATCTGCAGCACAGAGGCTGGGTATTCGCGCTGGCCGTCCTCCTGGTGCTCTCCCGCCCTACTGGTTTGGTTTACGCAGCCACACTGCCCCTGCTGTACCTTTCCCCTGCGACCTTCTTTCAACGCAGCGCACTGATTGGCTGGCTGAAGCGCTGCCTTCCCCTCCTCGGGGCTTTTGCAGGCCTGGGCATTTGGATGTTGTACCTCCGTTTCCACTGTGGTGATGCCTTGGCTTTTTCGCATGCACAATCGGCCTGGGACCGCGGATTTCGCTGGCCCTGGATGGCGTTTTTCAACCACGGCGAACCCGCTGTTACAATCCTCAGCTGCTATGCCCTCCTCTTGCTCGGACTCGTCGCCTGGGTCTTTCGACGCAATGTTATGGGTTTGCTATTTCATGCCATCAACCTTCTTTTCCCGCTGAGTACCGGCCAAATCATCTCCTGGCCGCGCTACGCATCGGTCAACCTGCCGGCATGGCTGGAACTCAGAAACCACCTGCAAGGCAGGCGGTTTTTTGTCTTGCTGGCTGTCATTGCCCTGCTGCATGCAGCGGCATGGATGGCCTGGCTCGACAATATGCCGGTCTGGTCGTACTGACACGCCGGAACGGTTAACTTTGCGGCCCGAAAAACAGCATCTTCTATGGATCAAGCGGTATATCAACCCGGAAATAAAGTGAGAATTGTAACGGCCGCCAGTCTCTTTGACGGCCACGATGCGGCCATCAACGTCATGCGCCGCATCATCCAGGCTACGGGCTGTGAAGTCATACACCTGGGCCACGACCGCAGCGTGCAGGAAGTGGTGGACACCGCCATCCAGGAAGACGCCAATGCCATTGCACTGACCAGTTATCAGGGCGGGCACAATGAGTATTTCCGCTACATGTACGACCTGCTGCGCGAACAGGGCGCAGGCCATATCCGCATCTTTGGCGGTGGCGGCGGTGTGATCCTGCCAGACGAGATCAAGGAACTGATGGATTACGGTATCACCCGGATCTATTCACCCGACGACGGCCGCGAACTCGGCTTGCAGGGCATGATCAACGACCTCGTGCAGCGCAGTGATTTTCCTACCGGTGACAACTTGCCCGAGCTGCATGCATTCCCCGGCACGGCAGATAAATCCATCCTGGCCCGCATCATCAGCGCAGCGGAGAACTTCCCGGCCGAGCATGCTGCTTACCTCCAAAAGGTACGCGAACAGGCCGCCGCATTGAAAACCCCTGTTCTTGGCATCACCGGTACCGGCGGCGCAGGAAAAAGCTCGCTGGTGGATGAACTGGTACGCCGCTATCTCAGCGACTTCCCTGAAAAAACCATCGGCATCATCTCGGTTGATCCCAGCAAACGGAAAACCGGCGGCGCGCTCCTGGGCGATCGTATCCGCATGAACAGCATCAACAACCCGCGTGTTTTTATGCGTTCGATGGCTACACGCCAGGCCAACCTCGCCCTGAGCGGCCATGTGGATGATGCCGTAGCCATCCTCAAGCTGGCAGGCTACGACCTGATTGTAGTGGAAACCAGCGGCATCGGCCAAAGCGATACCGAAATCACCGAACACAGCGACGTTTGCCTCTATGTGATGACGCCCGAATACGGCGCTGCCACCCAATTGGAGAAGATCGACATGCTCGATTTTGCCGATATCGTTGCCTTGAACAAATTCGATAAGCGCGGAGCGGCCGACGCCCTGCGGGATGTGCGCAAGCAATACCAGCGCAACCACAAGTTCTTCGACCGCGATGCCGATACCATGCCCGTTTACGGCACGATTGCCAGTCAGTTCAACGATCCGGGCATGAACAGCCTGTACCGGGCGCTCATGGACACCATTGTGGCCAAAACCGGAGCTGAACAACTGCGCAGCGATTGGCAGAGCAGCGACGAAATGAGCGAGAAAATCTTCATCATTCCACCTGCCCGCAACCGCTATCTCAGCGAAATCAGCGAGAACAACCGCCGTTACGATGCGCAGGTGAAAGAACAAGCCGCGGCGGCCGACAAATTGTATGCACTTTGGCGTTCGATGGAAACCCTTTCCGGATTATCGCTCGATGTAAGTGAAGGGGAATCTGCCGCATTCGACAAACTGCGTGTCCATGAGGACGCTGAACGCGCTGATGTTTTGCGCGTTTTGATGGCTGAATTCGACCGCATCAAACGCAAACTTTCGCCCGAGGTATGGGATATGCTCACCGGCTGGAAACACGAAGAACTGCAATACCAGGGCGAGCATTATGTATATGAAGTTCGCGGCAAGGAAATCAAGGTACCGAACTATACCGAAAGCCTGAGCCATACCCGCATTCCCAAGGTGGCCATGCCCCGTATGCAGAGCTGGGGCGACAAGGTGCGCTGGGCCATGCAGGAAAACACACCCGGCTTCTTCCCATACACCGCAGGAATTTATCCTTTCAAGCGCGAAGGCGAAGACCCCACGCGCATGTTTGCGGGTGAAGGCGGTCCGGAACGCACCAACCGGCGTTTCCACTATGTGAGCATCGGCATGCCGGCCAAACGCCTTAGCACCGCCTTCGACAGCGTTACCCTTTACGGACGCGACCCGGATACCCGGCCCGATATCTATGGCAAAATTGGCAATAGCGGTGTAAGTGTCTGCTGCCTCGACGATGCCAAGAAACTCTACTCCGGCTTCAACCTTGCCGACCCCAAGACTTCGGTGAGCATGACCATCAACGGCCCTGCGCCCATGCTGCTCGGATTCTTCATGAATGCCGCCATCGACCAGCAATGCGAATTGTATGTCAAGGAGCACGGGCTGCAGGCTGAAGTGAACCGAAAGATCGACGCCATCTATGCCGAAAAAGGATTGCCCAGGCCGGTATACAACGGCGACTTACCCGAAGGCAACGACGGACTCGGATTGATGCTGCTTGGCGTGACCGGAGACCAGGTATTGCCGGCAGATGTGTATGAGAAAATCAAGGCTTATACGCTGAGCCAGGTACGCGGAACCGTCCAGGCGGATATTCTGAAGGAAGACCAGGCACAGAACACCTGTATTTTCAGTACCGAATTCGCACTCCGCCTGATGGGCGATGTGCAGCAATACTTCATTGAGCAGAAGGTCAGGAATTTCTACAGCGTCAGCATCAGCGGATACCATATAGCAGAAGCCGGAGCAAACCCGATTACGCAACTTGCATTTACGCTGGCCAATGGTTTCACGTATGTGGAATACTACCTAAGCCGCGGCATGAACATCGACGACTTTGCGCCGAACCTCAGCTTCTTCTTTTCGAACGGAACCGATCCGGAATATGCCGTTATCGGCCGTGTGGCGCGCCGCCTCTGGGCCAAGGCTATGAAGCTGCGTTACGGCGCCAATGCGCGCAGCCAGATGCTGAAGTACCATATCCAGACCAGCGGCCGCAGTCTGCATGCGCAGGAAATCGATTTCAATGATATCCGCACCACCTTGCAGGCGCTCTATGCGATCTACGACAACTGCAACAGCCTGCATACCAATGCCTACGACGAAGCGATTACCACGCCGACGGAAGAAAGCGTGCGCCGGGCGATGGCCATTCAGCTGATTATCAACCGGGAGCTTGGACTGGCGAAGAACGAAAACCCACTGCAGGGCTCCTTCATCATTGAAGAACTCACCGATCTGGTTGAAGAAGCAGTATTAACTGAATTCGATCGCATCACCGAACGCGGTGGCGTGCTGGGAGCCATGGAAACGATGTATCAGCGCGGAAAAATCCAGGAAGAAAGCCTGTATTACGAGACACTCAAGCATACCGGCGAATTGCCCATCATCGGTGTGAACACTTTCCTGAGCAGCAAAGGTTCTCCGACTGTTTTGCCGCGAGAGGTGATCCGCAGCACCACTGAGGAAAAAGAGTTCCAGATCAATACTGTGCGCAATCTCCAGCAGGCGGGTGGCGAACGAGCCGCTCAGGTATTGCGGAATATTCAGATTGCGGCGATCAAAAACGAAAACCTCTTTGCCGCCCTGATGGACGCCTGCAAGGTCTGCACCCTCGGCCAGATCACCCAGGCACTGTTTGAAGTAGGCGGGCAGTACCGACGCAACATGTAATCCGTTTACAAACGCGTATACACGGGTATATGCGTTTTTTATACGAATACCCACCGGCGCCTGGTTGTAACATTGCAGCAGTTATGTTGCCGAGTGATACTACTTTCATCAATGCAGAAGCCGAGCTGGCACGGCAATTTGTTTTCGAGACAGACATTTCAGCATTCCTGACGGGCAGCGCAGGCACAGGGAAAACTACTTTCCTGCGGAACCTGCTCAACGACATGCCCAAACAGACCTTGGTTGCTGCTCCCACGGGTGTGGCAGCCATCAATGCCGGCGGGATGACCCTTCACTCCTTGTTTGGCTTGCCCTTGCGCATGTATTTCCCGACCCGCGACCGCATCGACCCCAACCTGGGCAACAACACCGATATGCTGGTCAGCCATTTTCATTACAACAAGGAAAAGCGCCTGTTGCTGCAGACGCTTGAAATGCTGGTGATTGATGAAATCAGCATGGTGAGGGCGGATATCTTTGATGCGGTCGATTTGGCCTTGCGTTACGTCCGACGCAATCCTGCCCCTTTCGGTGGTGTGCACTTACTACTAATAGGCGACCTGGCCCAATTGCCACCAGTCTTGCGCGAAGAGGAAAAGGCTGCCTTCGAAAAGTACTACGAAGGGCCTTTCTTTTTTCAGTCCAAAGCCTGGAAAACGCTGCAAGCAGTGCAGATCAAACTGCAACATATATACAGGCAGAGTGATCCGCGTTTCATCAACCTGCTGAACAATCTGCGTGAAAACCGCATAACCCCTGAAGACCGGCAACTGCTGGACAGCAGATTGCGGAATCCGGCAGATAAAACCTCAGCGCATTTTATCACCCTCACCAGCCATAACCGCAAAGCCGACAGCATGAACCAGGAGGCCCTGGCGCGATTGCCCGGCAAGGCCGTTTGCTTCGCGGCCGAAATCAAAGGCGAAATCAATGAAGCACAAGTCCCGGCTGAACGTGAGCTGCATCTCAAACCCGGCGCACAAGTCATGTTCATCCGCAACGACAGCAGCGGGGAACGGCTTTACTTCAACGGAAAAATCGGCACCCTGACGGGCTTTGACGACGAACAGCTCGAAGTGCATTTCGCCGATACCAACAAACAGATTACGGTCGGACGCGAAACCTGGGAGAATATCCGCTATCGTTTTGACGCCGAGAAACAAGCGGTGCAGGAAAACACGGTCGGCACGTACAAGCAGTTCCCTGTCCGCCTGGCCTGGGCAGTAACCATTCACAAAAGCCAGGGGCTCACTTTCGACCGGGCGATGATCGATGCGGGTGAATCGTTCGCTGCCGGACAGGTGTATGTCGCGCTCAGCCGTTGCCGCAGCCTGGATGGTTTGGTGCTCTGTTCAAAAATCGGAGACCGCAACTTGTTTACCGATCCGCACGTGGCTGCGTTTTTATCTGCCGAGCCAAATCCGGAAGAATTACAGCGGCGGCTTGAAGCGGGCCGCGATGCCAAACTACAAAGCGATCTGCAGCGCGTGTTTCGTTTTTCTGATCTCGGCGCAGCCCTGCACACCTGGTATCAGGAAACCCGGAAATCAACCCGGATAACCCCGCATCTCACCGAAGAGCTCTTCACCGAAACGGCAGCAAGTTTGTCTAAATGGACAGAGATAGAGCCCAAGCTTTCGCGGCAATGGACGGAGCTATTCAGGCAAGACCCAGCAGATGAAAAGCTGATATACGAGAAGTTGAAATCTGCTTTGACCTGGTATTCCACACAGCTCAAAGACCATTTGCTCGTCCGTTGGGATGCTTACTTAACCCGGCTCGCAGGCGCATCGGGCACACGTACCGCCTACAAGCAGAGTCTTGAGTTCCGTGAAATACTCGCTTTTCGTCTGGCCCGCCTGCACCGTTTTCTATACAAGGGAATTGCCATTCTGGAGGAATTGCCTGACATAGCGTTTAAATCAGCCGCCGGCATGGATGAATGGGAATTGGAAGCCTGGTTATCCGGTGCAAGCAAAGGCAGCGGCCATCCAAACAAGCGCAAAGGCAAAGCTCCGGTTAAGGGCGAGAGCATCGCCCAAACAAGGGAATTATTCAGGGAAGGCAAGAAACCCGAGGAGATAGCAGCGTTGCGCAATCTCAAACCGAGCACCATCGAAACCCATTTCAAGGAGATGATTAAAAATGGAGAAGTAACAGTAGACGAACTGATTCCGCTGGCGCGTGTTATCAGCATTCAGAAACTCATTGAACAAAACGAAGGATTACCTCTCAAAGAACTGATGGAAAAGGAAGGCAATGCATTCAGGCTTGCGGAGGTTTACTGGGTGAAAGCTTCGATGGCCAGGTGAATTCAAGTCTTAGGCAAGAACCATGAATGCCACTGAGCGTGTTGTGCTTTCTGTCAGCCAAGGCGAAGCACCTTGATTTGATAAGAACTACCAGGGCGGCCAAGCCAAATATGCCTCAAACAAATACCTGATTGCAGGTTATCCATGAAGACAATCTGCAAGCCTCAAATCGGCAACTGCCGTTCAGGAATCAATCGTGGAAACCCAGTCCTTGCAGGATCCGTTCCCGATGTTTGGCAATGCGTGAAAACCGCGTTTGTGCTTGCTTGGGTTGTGAAAAATGAATGATATAACCGCGCTGCCGCCCCGGGGTAAGGGCATAAAAAGCGGTTTTCAGCTCCGGGTCAGCTTCCAGCGTGGCAAGCAGTTCCTCGGGCATGGGTTCAGGATTTTTCACTGTCTGAACTTTTAGCCCTTGTAACTCGAAGTCTATTGCTTCGCTGATGTATTCCCGGATGGACTTTTCCAGCCGCTGTATTTTTTCAGTATCGGTAAAACGAATGATCCTTGCCGCCTGAATATTGCCTTGCTGCTCCAGGATCTGTTGCGGATCGCTGAGCAGGGCGCCTTTGAAAAAACCGAGCACACAACTATCCTTCAACACACCCAACGAGATGACATTCTTTCCATTTATCGTATAAACCGGAGAACCCCATTTGATCTCTTCAATCAAGCCTGTAGATTGAAGCAAGGCGCGGAGCAACACCAATTCATCGTGCCAGGTATGCACCTTACACTGCGGGGTTGCACCGTATTTGCAACGCATACAACCATCGAGCAAGTATTTATCTACCAATGGATTGGGAAGGATCGTTTGAGCCATTGCGGGCAAAGTACAACCAATACAATCAAATATCCATTATCGCATATCCAAGATACCGAATCAGGAAGCATCGCTGATTGCAGACACCGGTTTACCGGGTGGTCCCGGAACCCGGCCATCTGTCTCGGGTGCCCGTCCGACATCCAACAATTCCCAAAGTGCTGCATCGAGTCCGTATACATCATAAAGCGCTTTGTACGCACCGAGTCCATCCACTTTCGCCGTTTGATACACGAAGAACACGGGTATGCGGCGGGGCAGATAGATGTACTGGGTTTGTTTCCGCCGCAGGCTGTCTTTATTCTGCACTTTATTCCAACGGACTAAGCGCAGTGAATCGAGCGGCGGATAACCCATCCAGATGCGCACATCATCGTACGTCGGCGTCGGGCGCGATTGCCATTGCAGAAGAAAACGAGCAAAGCGCATTGGATCCTCCAGCCTTACACAACCATGGCTGACAGCCCTGTTATTGAGGCTGAACTTCGACTTCATCGGCGTGTCGTGCATATAGACGCTATACTTGTTCGGAAAAAGGAATTTGATCAGACCCAGGCTGTTGTCTTCGCCCGGATCCTGTACGATGCTGTAAGGTATTTTACCTGGTTGCACCCGGTACCAGTTCACGGCATAAGGACTGATTTCGGTGTTTCCGCGGTAAACCCGGTAGCCATTGCGCGTGAGGTAGGATGGATTTTTGCGGATGGAAGTCAACATTTCCCGGCTGACAATATTGGCGGGCACGCTCCAGGTCGGATTCAGCACCACCGAGTAAATAGCAGACTCTATCATGGGCGTCTGCGGATCGAGCGGCTTATCGGCGAACTTACCCGAACTGCGGTATTTTATTAGCTTCGACTCATAATCCAATGGTCTTGCCTTTCCAACACAAACCTTCATGCTGCTAACACTGTCCGGGTAATATAGCCAAGCCCTGAACTCCGGAATATTCACCAATACAAAAGGACCGGTTTTCGGCATCACCCTCCAACGGATGCGCTCCATATTCACCGCAATCTGTTTGAATTTATCATACGCCGAAGCGTACAAACTTTTCCAGGTGGAAGGCCCGATAACGCCATCGGCGGTCATGCCTTTCTCGTCCTGGTAGCGTGTGATTACCCTGACCAATGCGGCATTGTATTTTCTGCCGGCCTGACGGGCGAGGCTATCGGGAAGCATGCCCAAGGAAACCAACCGCGCGGCAAGAACTTCCACAGCTGCTCCGGTATCATTCAGTTTCAGTTTACGCGTTGGAATGTCAACTCCCCTCCCATTGGTATCGGTGCGGTAATCGGGCAGCCAATTGGCGAGATAGCGTTTGAAGCGCTGGTAACTGGTATCCTGCAGACTGGAAGCAGCAAAGCGGTTAAGAAATTCCGTCGAATGCAACACCGCCATATAATTTACCTTTAGGGTATCCTTGCGCTGCAGTTCACATTTGTCGTATTCGGAGCACGGCGGAAGCCGGCCCAGGAGCTTATCGTGCTCCATGTGCAGCAAAGCATTGCTCAGCAGGATCTCCACATAGGCCAGGCGGCTGTAAAGTGCATCGCCATTGCCTGTGCGGCCCATGTCTATGGATTTAAAGATGGTATCCCTGTAATACCATTCCGGCAGCAAGCCTTCGGTAAATAGCGTGTCGTACAGAGCTGCGACGCGCGCTTTGAAACCGGGCGCGTCCAACTGATCGAGCCAGACCGGACTGAAAGCGCGTTGCTGGTAGAAAGAATAGAGGGTATCGGCATACCGCAATCTCGCACTGTCTTTGCGTTGCAATTCCAATTTCATCCGTTCCTTCACCAGATCAACATCGAAATTGGCAGCTTTCAATTCTGCAAACGTGCCCGGCAATCCATTGCGTTTGCCGGTGCATGAAGTGTATATCAAAGACACGAAGAGCAACCCGATGGTGTAAACGAAAAACCGTTGCATGTTTTTCCAAATATAATCGAGCAGTTGACGAATTAGCCAATAAAACCGTTGTTTCCGGGTTTGCACGGTAATCGAATGGCATCCCTCACTAATGCGACAACATGGCTCA
>Ga0209972_10000179_pt1 | contig 63379 bp, 50 predicted proteins | sample NOAtaG_7_FD_187302 | JGI IMG/M metagenome (GOLD analysis project Ga0209972, IMG submission 187302) | Freshwater lake microbial communities from Lake Erie, under a cyanobacterial bloom - NOAA_Erie_Diel1S_2200h metaG (SPAdes) (version 2) | ecosystem: Environmental > Aquatic > Freshwater > Lake ... | reverse complement strand
GCATTCATCGCAGGAACAATTAGCACCTTTGTGGTGGCTTGGATTCAGACCCATTCCAAAATTAAAGTTGATACGGCAATGGCTCTGGTGTTTTCTGGATTTTTAGCATTGGGAGTCATGTTGATTACCACCCTCAAGAGCAAATTAGATCTGCATAGCTTTCTATTTGGCGATATTTTGGGAGTGACAACTACTGATCTATGGCGGACATTGATAATTGCGATCGCGGTTCTATCATGTGTTGCTATCTTTTATCGAGAATTAATCTTTTATTGCTTCGACCCCTTGGCATCTAAAGCCATGGGTTTACCTGTCCATTTCATTCACTTTGGGCTAATGGCAGGAATCACGCTCACGATTATCGCTAGTATGCAATCGGTCGGCGTAGTGCTAGTGGTTTCACTCCTCACAGGTCCTGCCGCCACCGCTTATCTATTAGTAAATGAATTACATTTAATGATGAGTTTAGGGGCATTAATTGGCGTTATCGCAAATGTCAGTGGTATGTATGTTAGCTATTATCAGAATGTGCCTTCGGGTAGTGCGATCGTATTGATTATTTCAGGATTTTTCTTGTTAGCATTACTATTCAGTCCTTCTCAGGGAATCCTGACAAAGAGAACAGTACCCCAACGAACAAAAACTTTGCTAAGTAAAATAAGGGCAAATAAACAATAAGATTACCCCTAAAGCCAACATGCTACAAATCATCAGAAAATCATTTAACAGTCCTACTTCTTAGGGGCGGTCTCTATAGTTTTGGGTTTTAATTATGCCGAGCTACTCAGTAATGCTGACCAACTAATCCCTCAACAATCACATTCACTGTAATTTAGGGTCATTTTGGTTTGTAATAGCAGAACTGCGTTTGCTGAGAGACGCAAAGGCGATCGCTGATTGCTTAATTTTAGACAAAACGATTTAGCCTATACAAAAAGAGAAGCATCGATGAACAATACTTCTCTTTTAAAATTAAAAAGCATTACAGCACTTTGCGCTGACTTAAAACCCAGAAGATTTTTTGAAAGTGTCACTTCGTGACACTTTCAAAAAATCTTCTGGAACACTTAAAGCCTCAATGGGCTGTATGTACTTTTTTTAAACTAGTTAATGTGGTTCGGAATAATTTAAAACTGGATTTGCGAGAGGTTTTGCTACGTCAACCTTCTCACAAATCCTAAAAGTAAAAGCTTTGCCATGCAAAGCTTTTACTTTTAGGATTTTAAAATTTGCCAGTTTAACCAGAACTGACGTTAGTTAAAACTAGGCAGCCGCGAAGTTAGCAGCAACTACATCCCAGTTGATGAGGTTGTCGATGTAGTTTTGGATGTAGTTAGGGCGGCTATTTTGGAAGTCCAAATAGTAGGCATGTTCCCAAACATCAATAGTCAATAGAGGCACTTGACCTTCAACGATGAGAGGATTTTCGGCATTAGGAGTTTTGGTAATCTTCAATGCACCACCTTCAGCTACTAGCCATGCCCAACCGCTACCAAATTGGGTGAGAGCCGCATTTTTAAATTCGGTCTTAAAGTTATCAAAGCTACCAAAGCTAGCATTAATTGCATCCAACAATGCACCAGTAGGAACGCCACCACCAGCAGGTTTGATCCCATTCCAGTAAAAAGTGTGATTCCAAACTTGAGCAGCGTTATTGAAGATGCCAGTTTTACCTTCTTTGTAGCTAATTTTGATTACTTCTTCCAGAGTCTTGTCAGCTAAATCGGTATCCTTAACCAAGTTGTTGAGATTATCAACATAAGCCTTGTGATGCTTGCCATGGTGAAAGGAGATGGTTTGGGCAGATAGCCCTGAAGCTGCAAGAGCATCATCGGCGTAAGGAAGAGATGGTAGTTCAAATGCCATTGTTGTTTAACCTAATTTAGAATTTTAAGCAATTTTTCAGCTTTAAGTATTGTTACAATTATAGAATATCTTAATTAAACCGTAGTAACTGCTACTTTTTTGTCATCTGCCATACACAGATCACCTATTGTTTTATTGACTGCTACGCGAGCAGTAAAAACAATCTGGGATTGAATTCTGCTTAACTATCTTTCAAAAAATTCACATCCAGAGCGCTAGTTACTCGCGTAGACTCCATAAATAGCTGATTGTATCCATTGCTATACCATGAAGAAAAGAGACTTATTAATAACTGGAACTGCCTTGATTAGCGGTGCATGGCTTTGGCTATATTGGCGATCGCCATCGAGTAACATATCCAAAGACTCAGCGATCGCTTTAGACTTAGATATAGACTCAACTAAAGTAAATAAGAAGTATAAAATCATGAAAACTGAAGAAGAATGGAAACAAATCCTCACACCAGAGCAGTTTCGCGTTTTACGCAAGCATGGCACTGAGCGAGCCTTTACGAGTCCATTAGATAAAGAATATAGTAAGGGTACATATCACTGTGCGGGTTGTGATTTGCCTTTGTTTACATCTGATACTAAGTTCAATAGTGGTACAGGCTGGCCGAGCTTTTTTCAACCCATTGAAGGGGCGATCGCCACGACGATTGATAATTCCTTTTTCATGAAGCGTATTGAAGTTCATTGCAGCCGATGTGGAGGACATTTAGGTCATGTCTTTAATGATGGTCCCAAACCCACTGGACAACGCTACTGCATGAATGGCGTATCTCTTAAATTTATTCCCAGCTAAACCAGTCTTTTAACGTCAGTTCGGGTTAAGCTGGCAAATTTTAAAAGCCCAAAAGTAAAAGCCTTGCTAAGCAAGGCTTTTACTTTTGGGCTTTGAGAGAGGGTTTGCTACGCAAACCCTCTCTCAAAGCCTGTTTCAAATTATCCCGAACTCACGTTCTTTTAGAGGGGCGTTGCAATGCAAATCCTCTCCCAAAGAAAAGCCTCGCATTGCGAGGCTTTTCTTTGAGATTAATTACGCTGTTCAATTCCATTCTGAACATTAGTTACGTTAGAAGGTGGACGTGTCCAATTAAAGTCACTGATCCTCAAGAGAAGTTCACCCAAACCTTGATTAGGGTTATAACGAATTAACACGGCATAGGTACGCCTTGTATATTCCAAGGAATAAGTAGAATCAAATAACGTACCCGTATCTAAACTCCAACTTTGTTGAATACCAAAGCGCAGTGGTCCATAGATTTGCTGAACGATCCCAGCACTGATTAGTCTCGTATCCGCTACGCGATCAAAGATAAACGGTGATCGTCCACTGGAAAAAGCTTGAGTATAGCTAATATTGAAACCTGTATAGTCCAAGAAATCTTTCGCAAAGTTGCCAACCTCTCCTGATAAACCCAAAGTTCCATAAAGTATCGATTGACTAGCAGCATTAGAATAAAAAGAATTAATACCCTGTAGAGAAACAACAGCATCTAGTTTCGGCACAATTGGCTTAGGAGAGAAGCGCAAACCTGTTTCCTTTTCCGCAGGTGCAGGTTCGCCACGCAAGAGAGGGAAGGCACGACTGAGAACGGCTGCACTCTGCAAACGGATTAATGTGCCAACAGTATTCGGCACAGCCACATCATCGCGGACTGCCCCTATTAATTGCGCTGCCAGTTGATAGTTAAAGGAAATTTTGGAATCGCCCAAAACATAGTTTGGGGAAAGCAGGGTCGATCCCACAATATTGTTGACATCCTGAAAGCCAAGGGAACCATTGAAGACGCGATCGCGAAAAGCATATTGGGATAGCAAGGTATGATTGCCAAAGACAGTCATGGAATGGGTTGCATTGAGACGCAGAATCGTATCTAGATTGCCAAAATCTAAACCCGATAGACTTGCCCTTGCTGATAATCTCTGACCATCATCAAAAGCTCCATTTAAAGTCGCCACCACCCCAAAAATGTCATATGCTGATACACCACTCTGTCCCGAAGAAAAGGCGCGTTGGATCAGTAATTGCGGCGACAATTGAAAGCTGAGATTCGGTTGAGAAACAACGTCAAAGCTTTGTTGATAGAACACCCCATCGCGATCACGTTGATCGAAACCCACTAATGCAGGCGCAAAACGCTGAAACCGATCAAGGGTAATGCTATTTAGTGGTAAGGGTAGCGAAAAGCCCTGATCAAACACCACCGTGGGCGATTCCAAATCGAGACGATTTTGGGTAGGGGAAATCGGTGTTAAGGTAGCTTTGTTAGTAACTAGTTCCAACTCAGGTGGACTAAATGGATCGTTAGTAACACGCAGATTCTCTGCTGTCCAAGTATCACCATCTAGAATTAAGCGCTCAGCAACAAATCCAAAGCGACGCACTTGTCCATCAGTAGAGTCACTATTACCAGTTGCCGAAATCGTAATCGAATTAGTTGCGGTATCCGCAAGGGATCGCGAGACTTCGGAATTAATTAAATTGCCAAGGTCAACGGAACCCGAAGCTTTGATTAATTCACCTCTGACACTGCCGTAGTTATAGGTTAGCTTTGTGCCACGAATTTTTTGATCACCACGGGTAAAAAAGACGTTACCTTCGGCAATTACCTCTTGAGTCTTGGTATTTAACTGCACGCGATCAGCCTTCAGTTCAGATTTTTTATATCTGATTAAAACATTACCCTCTGCGACAAATACCTGTGTGTTAATGTCATATTCTTGGCGATCGCTAACGACCTTTAGCAAATTACGCAGCAAAGGAGCGAGATCCCGCAATACAGGTTTAATGTCTTGGGAGTTTGTTGCAGGATCTTTGGGAGGTGAGACTTGGCGGGGCTTATCCGTGGGCTTGGGCTTCGGTAAGCTATTGGGCTTCACAGGACCAACTTGAGCCGTTAAAGTTGGGACAATTAGCTTACTGACAATTGCATCAGGCTCGGGCAACCTATCTAAAAATAGCTCTAATTGCGATCGTACCTCAAGGGGCAATTCAAAATTCAACCTCGTAGCAATATGACTCTGTAACGTTGGCGGAGATACCAACGGTTGTGGAGATTGCGGTCTTACCTCTGCATATGGGCGAGGTGGCAGTTGTGATAAAGGTAGTGCTAAAAAGTCCATACGCAACTAAGTCTACAGGATTTTTCGCTAAGATTTTGAGATCATGGAAAAGACACAATCTCAAAATCTTAACTAACCGTTAGTTACGAATTTGTACAGGCATCAGCAAATAGGTCATTTTTGTTGCCCCAATTGGGATCAGCACTGCAGGACTAGTTGAGTTATTAAGCTGGATTTGAATCTCATTGCTGGGCAAAGCCTTTAGACCATCTAGCAAATATTTGACATTAAAAGCGATTTCCAAATCTTCGCCCGAAATTTGTGATGGCAAAGACTCGCGACCTGCAGCAACATCTGGGGCTTCAACGGACAAGGAAATTTCCTGACCAGTTGAGTCAATCGTAATTTTGACAATGTTGTTCTTTTGGTCAGCAAGTACCGCAATCCTCTCTAGGGCTGACAAAAATAATTTACGCTCAACCGTCACTTGGCGTTCAAACCGATTGGGGATCAACTGGCGATAGTTGGGATAAGTACCGTCTAACAATCGAGAAATCAAAATCTGGCTAGCACTTTGGAAAATCATATTCGCACGGTCAAACTTAACCGCGATCGCTCCCTCAGTTTGTTGATTGAGCATTCTTTCTAGCTCACGCAACGCTCTTGCAGGTATCGTCACTTCCAAATTGGTGGATACGGTATCACCCGTCACAGGTGGCTCATCGGCATCGAGGAAACCAGTTTGGACTACCGCTAAGCGATGCCCATCAGTAGCAGCAAATTCAAGACGATCAGCGCTAGCAGTCAAATGTACACCCGTAAGAATCCGCTTCGTATCATCTGCCGAAGTTGCAAATAAGGTTGAGGCAAGCCCACTGAGCATTGACTCAACAGGCAAATAGGTCGTTTCGCCATCTTCACCGATTTGTGGCAATTCAGGAAATTCTTCCACAGGCAGACCATGGAGTTGGTAGCGACCCGAACCGCAGAGAATCGACACCATCGTATTGTCCTTGTCTATGCTGATGGTTACATCCTCATCAGGAAGTCGTGAAACGATGTCATTAAGCAACTTTGCAGGCAAAGTGATTGATCCCGCTTCGACCACTTGAGCAGGGAAAGAAACCTGAATTCCTAAATTGAGATCAAAAGCTGTCATCCCAAGGCTTTGGCTAGAGCTAATAGCATCGAGTCGGATATTTGCCAAGATCGGGTGTGTTGGACGAGAAGCGACAGCACGACCGACAAGGGCAAGGTTAGCAGCGAGTTGGTTTTGAGGACAGACTAGTCGCATGGTTTGATGGCAAAGTTTTTGATGGTTAGACTCGAGGGGAAAACTTGTGTGGAATTATGTGGAAAAGTCTAAAAAAGTTGAAAACTGCGAGGACAGATGAAGTCTTACAAGAAACATGAAAAATGTATAAGATTTAAAAAATTCAAAATTTAAGAAAAAAATCTAAAAAGAAATGCTAAGCCAAAGTTCTTTAGTTTTTTAATATTAGTTTTTTAATTTGTGGAAGCTAATCATAACACTGTTAACAATTTTTGTACGATGAAAGTAAAAAATTGTTTTTTGCAATTTCTCGTTATTTTTTCACTTGATCTAATTATTACTATTCAAGAATAAATAAATTTATTAATAGTAGTAGTAGGGGCTGTGGAAAATGTGGAAAACTTTTTAAAAAGTATATATAATCTATTTTCTAGCGTTTTTAGTCTGTGGAAAACCCTGTGGAAAAAGTGGCTGTTTTTCCACAGGGTATAAATACCTATTAAAAGTTATCCACATTTATCTCCAAGTTATCCACAGATTTTGCCAAGTTATCCACAAAAGATTTGGGGTTTTCCACAGGTTTTCCACAGGCAAAAACACTATAGGTGGAATAAGTTGGGGATCAACAATCAAAAAATAATCAAAATTGTTGTCAAAAGTTGGAGCAACTGCTTCATCTATTCTTAAAAAATTTTACTAAAATTAATAATTTTTTTAGTGGGATAAAGTACAAATGGGGATAATTTTGATTTCGGTTTAAATTTAGGAATCGATGATAATGTTGATCTCTCTCTCTTAGTTTTTATCTTTGTAATAATTAAGATTCTCAAATTAGTAAGCAGATATTTTCATGATCGCCTGATTTGATCTGAAAAAATATTTGCAAATATTTTTTCTTGGCACATTCCTTAAATGCGAAATGGATCTTTTTAAGTTCTTGATAATCCTGTCCTAATTTTGTTCTAGAGAAAAAAAACAGATATTGCAAAAAGCAGGATTTACCTATGAAGATTGAATATCGTCAATGGCAAAAGCCCGTTCTCTATAGCGCCATTTTTTTGATGGGAGCATCGGTGGCGATTGGTGGAAAACAGCTATTTACTCAAAATAAAGCGATCGCTCAAGGAATCGCGCCTGTAATTGCCGAAAATAATCCTTTTGGGAAATTAGCGATCGCTAGTGATCCCAATTTCATTACGGAAACCGTGAAAAAAGATGGTGGTGCAGTTGTGCGAATTGATTCATCGCGAACCATAGTTCGTGAGATTCCTGATATCTTCAATGATCCTTTTTTCAATCAATTCTCTTATGACTCTTCTAGTCAACAAAGAAAAGAAGTAGTTCAAGGAACGGGATCAGGGTTTATTTTTAATGCGAATGGCGAAATTCTCACCAATGCTCATGTGGTGAGTGGTGCGGATAAAGTGACTGTGACACTCAGGGATGGTCGTTCCTTTAACGGTAAGGTTTTAGGTGCGGATAAGGTTACGGATGTTGCTGTTGTGAAGATTGATGCTTCCGATTTGCCCGTTGTGAGATTGGGAGATTCTGATCGCTTGCAATCAGGCGAATGGGCGATCGCGATCGGGAATCCCCTTGGATTAGATAACACAGTCACTGTTGGTATTGTCAGCGCAACGGGACGTTCTAGCTCTCAGGTTGGGATTCCCGATCAGCAGGTGCGCTTTATCCAAACCGATGCGGCGATTAATCCTGGTAACTCAGGTGGACCTTTGCTCAATCAGCGTGGTGAAGTTATCGGTATGAATACGGCGATTATCCAAGGTACGCAGGGTCTAGGTTTTGCTATTCCCATTAACAAAGCTAAAAGCATTGCCCAGCAGCTAATTAGTCAAGGTAAAGTTGATCATCCCTATTTGGGAGTACAGATGGTCGGGCTGACTGCTGATGTCAAACAGAAATTGCCTGCGAGATTAAAAGTAAATAGTGATCGTGGAGTCTTAATTGTAGCAGTGCAGAATAATTCTCCTGCGGCGAATGCTGGTCTAAAGGCTGGTGATGTGGTGACGAAACTCAATGATAAAGAAGTCACAAAACCAGAAAATTTGCAGCAAGCTGTTCAAGATAGTGCTGTTGGTAGTAACCTGCAATTGGAAGTGAATCGTGGTGGGCAGCCAATGAGGGTAACTGTCCAAGTTGGAACTTTACCGAGTCAAGTGGGATAAGATGTATAAATTTGGCAAGATTTACAAAGCAAATCTTGCCAAATTTATATATATAGGCATTATGAGAATTCTGTTAGTGGAAGATGATGAATATATCGCTAAGCCAGTTGCTAAGGACATCAGGCATCAAGGTCATGTTGTCGATGTAGCAAGCGATGGGATTAGTGCTTTGGAATATGCTCAAGCTGTGGAATACGATCTGATTCTTTTGGATTTGATGTTGCCGCGTTTGGATGGAATTTCTCTATGTAAGCGTTTGCGAGAAGAGGGATGTAAGACTCATATTTTGATGCTCACTGCTAAGGATACGATCGCAGATAAGGTTTTGGGATTAGATACAGGTGCAGATGACTATCTGGTAAAGCCCTTTGATCTGGAGGAGTTGGCGGCACGAATCAGGGCATTATCTCGGCGAGTGGTGGACATACAGCAAACGGTGATTGTGCAAGGCTTATTGACATTAAATTTGCATTCACATACGATCACTTATGATGATCATCTCTTAGCATTAACCCCTAAGGAATATGTTATTCTGGAATGCTTTTTGCGTAATCCTACGCAAGTATTTACGAAGGCTAATTTGCTCGATAAACTTTGGGATCTGGATAAATTATCTGGTGAAGAAACTGTGAGAACTCATATTACGAATATTCGCCGTAAACTTAAGGCGATAGGAGGTTCTGAAGATTTAATTCAAACGGTTTATGGTGTTGGCTATAGCTTTAATTCTAAATTATAGAGATTTGTAAGCAATTGAGTTACATAGGTTTGTTTTCTAGCCTTCAGATGGGAAACAAACCTGTACTTCACTGGATGGTAGTCATTTAATGTAATTGTGTTGTGGGTGCGAAGCGCCCGCAACACAATTACTAAAAAAATTACTTTGCAGCACTACCCACTAGATTAAAAAGATGATCAATTTATCCACAACTGTTGAAACAATTGTGGATAACTCTACTCATAAGTCATATTGAGATGTTTCAAAAAACGCGACTACGCTTGCTGTTGGCTTACTTGGGGATTTTTGCATCCATTCTGAGCATCTTTGCGATCGCTGTGCGTACCGTCTTTGTACATACGATGACCAATCAAGTTGTGGATAAACTCACAACACTGGGACAGACGGTAGCAGCCAGTTCGGGATTTAAGAATGGTAGAATTCAGGTTGCGGATAATCTCTCAGTGCAGGGTTTGGATGTACGGCGGCAGTCTTTGCAATGGATTGATATACAGGGGAATACGGTTTATCTACAGGGAAATCGCACTCTGTCTTTGCCTCCGACGATTCGCGAATCGATTCAAATTCAACCGAGTAAACCTGCGTTAATTAGTGTCAATATTCCTATTGTGGATACATATACCCGTAGCTTAGTGGGATATCTGCGTGTGAGTCAGTCCCTTGATGAGTTGCACGAAACCTTTCGTCAATTAGATTTAGGGTTAATTGGTGGAGCCGCAATTGCTTTGATTTTAGTTAGTTTCGGCGGCATCTTTCTCACACGCCAAGTAATGCAACCCATTGAACAAAGTTTTGATCGCTTACAGCAATTTACTGCCGATGCTTCCCATGAACTGCGGAGTCCCCTGATGGCGATTAAGGCGAGCTCTCAAGTGGCGATGCGCTATCCTGAAGGAATGCGACCTAGTGATGCTGATGAATTTAGAGCGATCACCCAAACGGCGGAACGGATGACGCGATTGACGGAGGATTTGTTGATGTTGGCAAGAATGGATCAGAACTTAAGAGTGACATGGGAGAATATTAATTTAACAGAACTTCTGCAACATTTGGTCAATCAATTGCAAACTCAGGCTGTGGCGAAAAATTTAACCATGATCTGTCAACCTATGAGTTCGCTCATGATCAAAGGCAATTCTGAGCAAATCTTACGCTTGTTTACGAACTTGCTTGAGAATGCGATTTACTACACGCCTGCGAATGGTCAAATTGTGATTTCGGCAAATACATCAGGTCAGTGGATTACTATCAATATCAAAGATACGGGGATCGGCATTGCTTCTGAACAGATAGGATATATTTTTGATCGATTTTGGCGGGCGGATACTTCGCGATCGCAATGGACGGGAGGTAGTGGTTTAGGACTAGCGATCGCGCGATCAATTACCGAAAGTCATGGTGGTAATATTTCTGTTACTAGTCAACTCGCATTGGGTAGTTGTTTTACGGTACGATTGCCTGTTACAAAATCTTAGGCAGATTTTTTGTGGAGCCGCTTCACTAATCCACAAAAAATCTACTTTGTTAAATGAGAAAGGACTTAAACAAAATTATTTTATGCTAACTTCAGTTTTATAAGCTAGAAAGCAGAATCCTTGTTTAGAAAAGCTTCTGCTTTCTAGCTTTGAGAGATAGTTTGCTATGCAAACTATCTCTCAAAGCCTGTTTTAAATTATTCCGAAATTGCGTTAATTATTTATTAAGTCATACGGCAATTACCGCTTAAACCTAAACCCAAAGGAATTTTAAAAGCGTTGCTTTGCAACACTTTTAAAATTCCTTTGGGTTCGTTTGAGCGCAAAGAGATGTATAGATCCTTGCAATGGCTTGACAAAGCCATTGCAAGGATTAAACTTTTGTCATTGCTTTGTTGACAGTGTTTTGTTGACAGCTAAGTGGCAGAAAAACGCTACAATCATTAAAAATTGTAAAGATTTTTATAATTTTTATTTGTACTGTCTCATCAAGCTCTAAACAAATCTATGACTGAATTTGCTACCAAAATAGCTGAATCGCTTCAGCCCGTTGCCGATCAATTCAAATCTCTGAATATTCCCGCACCAGTTACTCACTGGGGACATCCATTTTTCATGGCGATCGTTATTTTTGCTATGGGATCATTTGTCGCGATTTCAGGATGGCGTGGGCGTACGGTCACGGATGCCGAGGTTGCGAATAAAAACAAAGCCGATCACCGCAAAGTGGCTCCTGTCATGACTACTTTCTTGGCTCTGGGCTATAGTGGCGGGTTGCTTTCTCTTGTGATGCAAGGGAAGCCCCTCTTAGAGAGCCCCCATTTTATTACAGGCTCTGTAGTGCTGACATTGCTTGCGATCAATGGTGCAATCTCCCTCAGTGGATTTGCTGGCAATAAGCCATTGCTGCGTAATGTCCATGCTTATCTAGGCAGTGCGATTGTGCTGTTGTTGTTTGTTCATGCGGCTTTAGGGCTGAAATTAGGGCTTTCGATCTAGACAATTTGAAATATGAGTTTTACCCATAGTAAAACTTATATTTCAAAGCCTTGTTTAATTGCTATACCAGCCCAGATGGGTTAGTATTTGCATCTAAACACACCTTACCGATTTAACTCGCGATCGCCGCCATGGAAAACTGGGAGTTTTTGTTACAACGCAAAGGTGACAAGTCCTGGTTGCCCCTCGAATCTCCTACCGTTGAGATTTTGGAAGGGCAGTACAGACTAGCTGCACGCTCTGATTTAGCGAACGTGCCAGTGGGCATTTCGATCGCCTATCGTCCGATTGCCGATGTTAGGCATCAACCCCTTCAGCAAAAACTGGTCAAACGTATCAGCCATGACGGTTTGCTGATCGTAATGCCCTATACCAATTTTGTCCCGGGACTATGGCAGGTTGACTGTCTCTCCGTGCAGGCGAATTATCCTCAAACTGATTCGCAATCTGAATCTGCATTAGGGATTGCGGAAGAAACTCCTCCATGGAAAAGAACTGTTAAATTTGATGTCATTCCTGTTTCTTCAGACTTTGGTGTGGAATGGCAATATAGCGATCCTGACAATGATCTGGATGAGGATCTGACAACTGCTTCAGAGATTGATACTGATATCCATACTAATGCCTTGGGGATTGAGCAAACTGAGCCAAAAACACTCAGTTACAGTTCACCAATTTTAGATATTGCGGAGCAACGCTCTACCGAACTAGTGCAATCAATGTTTGAGGAGTTTGCGCTGTTTAATGATGAACTAGAGCAAGAGGACGAGGAGACTGCAAGGGAAATAGTTAGTGATCGACTTAATCTTGATGAACTTGCAAATCCAGATTCTCTATCTGACGTACAGGCTGCTCTTCAGACTGAATTATCCATCCAACCACGTAGCTTACTACGTCTGCAACAGCCTCAATTCGTCATCAATGATGACAATAGCTTTAACCTAATTGGTGAAGCCTATACTCATGGTGAGATAGAAGTTAGCCTTAAAGACCCTCAAACCCTTAAGGTGCTGGTGCATGAGCGTTATGTGATCTCTAATGGCAATCATAACACAGGTGCCATTCCCTTTTCCTATACAATTACTGTACCGCCACCATCGGAAGTTCAAGTCTTAATTGGAGAAGTCCAAATTTATCCACAGCATGACTTTCAACAATACGGCAATCTGTTTATTACTCAACAGGCGATCGCCATCTCCTATCCTGCATCAAGAGTGCTCCCTGAGATTCTTAAGGAAGCGCAGAAATACCATTCTCAGGATAGTGATTCTACTAGATCTGCTAATTCTTCTCGGTTAGATTATCCTTCTAGTTATCCACAATCTCCACAGAGTTTTCCACAGGTAGCCAGAGTAACGGAAAATTTCTCGACTGAGCCAGCGACTAAGGCAAAACCAGTTCCCTCTTTAAGTCTGCCACCTTTGCCATCTAATAAGCCCAAACCCTCTGTGGCAGAATCAGAAAAGAATAAGAATACTCCAGTGTCTGTTTCACCACCCAAATTACCCCCTTTACCAAATAGAACTGCTGATCAAAATTTGAATTTAGAAAATCTTCCAATATTGGAGGATGATTCGCAAAGTTTTCCACAAGTACAAACGCATAAGCTTCAGCAAGGCGAAGCAGAGTTGGCACGTAAAGGTTTCACCGAAAATGTGAACTATGCATCTACTTCTAACTTAGATGAGCCAGAATTATTTTATAGTTTTGAAGAGGAACTTCCTCAAGAATATGCTGAATTGCTAGAGCAGCCTAGACTAGAATCTCAAGGTCAACCTTTATCCCCTCTCAATAATACACCTGTTTCCTCTCGCGATCTCCATCATAGTAATCGATTTCTCAATAAACTTCAAACCTTATCGGCAGAAGCGATTGCTACTCAAAAAGCGAGTCAGCGTACCGAAGAATTATTACTCGATCACTTGCCTCCTAGTAATCCCTTAATCGTCTCTGAAAATCTCTCAGAGCTATCTATTGATCTTGATAATCCTGATCAAACACCCTTGACAATTACCGAGGAAGCCAGTTTAGCAGAGCTAGATCGCGAACTTGATTTAGAACTGGATCGCATACTTGCGCCAGAGTCAGAAATTCCTGAACATATTTTGAATGAATATGTCTGGGAAGAAAATATTGATCCTCATAACTTTCCGATTGGAAATACGATCGCTTCTACCCTTTCTGAAACATTCCAAACTATCCGCAATATTCAAGAATCTTCATCCCAACCACTCTCAGAGCAGGAACCAGTTCCTCTTCCTGAATTGATTGTGCCTATGGGTGAGATTATATCGGGTACACCCATGATGGTGACTGTGCGCTTACCTGCGATTGCCCCTAAGTTTTTTGTTAAGTTTTGGATTAAGGACTTGCAGACGCGCACGATTATTGATGGTCCTCGTTGGTTATTAGATTTTAGTGTGGTTCCTAATACAGATTTCATCGAAACCCGTACTAATATTTCTATTCCCTTGAGTAGTGTTGATGTTGCTTTCGAGGCGATCACTATCGAGGCACAAACTCAGAGAGAAAGCCACAAAATTAGAGTCACTCGCGCAGTAACTCCTCCAAATTTGGTACAGGATATCTGAAATCAAAAAGGAATCAAAAAGGAGCGCAAAGCGCTCCTTTTTGATAATTATGGTTTACCTTGGAGCCAGTAATAAGTTGCCATCGGCAATAGTGTCGCTAAAATTAGTAGCAAAATTACAACTACATTAGAAGAACTCGCTTCAGTCTCCTCCTTGGTTGCGTAATTACTTGTCTCTGATTCTTCTACCACCAATAGCGGTGCACCAGGATCAGGATTGCCTCTGAGTACAGTTTCTAAACGGGCTATTCCTTCATTAACAGCTTGGTTGTAATTTGCCTTACGTGCTGGATAGAGCATGGTCTCATCGGCTATACTGGTGGCAATGCTTTCGGGTAAGACTTCCTTTACCTTTGAGCCAGTTTGAATGGCAGTACGATGGTCTTCAGTCGCCAGAAACAATAATACTTGATTGGCTTTTTCTTTATCTGTGGGGAACCATTTGTTAAATAGTTCGGTGGCAAATTCAGATGCAAGTTGTCCTAAATCAATTCGCTGAATGGCGACTACATGGACTTCAATGCCAGTTTGTTCAGCTAGTTTTGCCGCTTTACTTGCGATTGTGCTTTTAGTCAAAGTGCTCAGTACCTCTGAGTCATCAATGACCCAAGTTTGATCTGCTAAAGTTTTAATCTCAGCAAGATCAGGAATATCAGAGACTTGTAATGCTAAGGCGGGAACCATCAATAAATTAAAGCTAATTAATAAAGCGATCGCGCCAAAACCGAGCCTCTGCCATCTATTACTGATTCTTGATAATGCTTGTAAAATGCACTGTAAACGCTGTAATAAATTTTTCATCACCATTGTTAAACCTGTAATTAAATTTTTTATTAAAACTGCTGTATAGCGGTTTTCAATCAATCGAGTTACATAGGTTTGTTTCCCAGCCTTTGACTGGGAAACAAACCTGTACCTCGCCAGACTGGTAAATGCTATATATAGCTATAAAACCAGAAGAGAGTTGCGGCGCGAAGCGCCGCAACTCTCTTCTGGTTTTTGTTTTTGTCCTAACATGACTGGCTACTGCTATAAATTAATACTTACAAATTTATATCTTGCCTCAGACAAAAATATAAATTTATAAATTTCTAAAAGTAACTAAGACTTATGGTGTTTTTTAATCAAGCACGATACAGAAATTTCTTTTCCTGCCTTCGGCGGAGAAAAAACTCGGGTAGTGCTGCAAAGTAATTTTTTTAGTAATTATGTTGCGGGCGCAAAACGCCTGTAACACAATTACATTGCATGACCACCAAAACTCGTACATCACTAGATTAGACTAGTAAATGCTATCTTTAGGCTCTTGTGGATAAAAAATGTCCCACCGAATTTATCTAGCTTCGACTTCGCTCTGCTAACTTTGGCTGAGCGGAGTCGAAGTAACAGTTACTTTAATTAATAGCAAGTCCCTTAGCGCAAAGCTCTGTGATTAACTAATTCCCTTGGCATAGCTTTGAATTTCGCCAATATCGAATATAGCACCAAATTGTAAACCTTCCTTTGCGTATAGCTCAGCCCCCCCCTGTTGGCGATCGACCAAAGTTAATACATGGGTTACGGTATAGCCTGCATCGCGAAGTTTTTCAACTGCAAATAAAGCAGATTGCCCTGTTGTCACCACATCCTCTAGTACGACTACATTCGTATTCGGCACAAGTTCAGGTCCCTCAATCCATGCACCTGTCCCATGTCCTTTGGGCTGTTTGCGGATGATCAAAGCAGGAATGGGTTTGCTTTCGTAAGCAGAGACTACGCTAACGGCACTCACGATCGGATCAGCACCCAATGTTAAACCTGCCACTGCCCCTGTACCTTCTGGCAACATTGATAATAGGACTTGCCCTGTCCATAGTCCACCAAATGGATGTAGTGTTACTAGCTTTCCATTGATGTAATAGGTACTTTTTTGACCAGAAGACAATGTAAAGTCCCCACTTTTATAGGCAAGGCGACAAAATAGGTCTAGTAACTTTTCGCGATTTGGATGTTCCACAACTTTTACTTGGGTTTTGTATTGAGATTTTGACTGTATGAATTGGGGTAAGGACAGGGACGATTTGCTTTCCTGTGCCTAACCAATTAAGGACTACTTTTTTTAGTTTATAAGGTTGCGAATCCATCCTTGACAGGAATTTAGAAGTTCTCTTTTATGAAAACCGTCAATTTTGGGCTGGATCTGCTACATTAGTCAGCGTCCAACTGTGAGGATGTGTATTTATATGAGTACTCGGTTCTCTTGGCTTGCTTCGTCATTGGTTGTAGCCTCAGCGCTGCTGTCTAGTGGCGCTGCTTTTGCCAATCCCCTGCTCACTGATCAGGATCAATATCCTCGAAACTTTCCTGCTACCTATCCTCAGGTACAGAATAAGGTTTTGGATATGACTTCTGATCCTAACGTACCTAATCCCTATATTCAAACTACATATAGAGATCAATGGGTTGAACGTCAAAACAGTGCGATGCGGGCAATTCATCGAGAAATGATAGACTTGCAAACTATTAGTGATGCGGCGATTCGCACCCGTGATTTGCCATCTTCCTATTGCTCGTCGTTACTTGCTGAAGGGTTTAATGCTTGTGCCGCTCCTGAAGAGCCATCCCCTGCGGTTCCTGCTCCTAGAGTAGAGACTCCAGCCGCAGTTCCTGCTGCGCCTGTGCCCGCATTGTGGTAATCGCTTAATTACCCCTAATAAAGTTTTTGTGTTGAGACTTTTTTTAGAGGCAGTGCTTAGCACTGCCTCTAATGTTTTAATTTATTATAGTTTTCGTTTTGCTGTAAGCAAAATGAAAACTATAACACTTATCTTGATTGTTTTTGATTAGGACTTACGCATTGGGTAGATGTGGTGCGGGCTTCGCCCGCACCACATCTACCCAATGCGTAATAAATTCGTTCGGTTTGCGTAAGTCCTATTGATTTCAAATGAGGGTAGTCATGCAATGTAAAAAATTGCTTTGTAGCACTACCCAAATGAGTACATAATCATTTGAAATCTGCCTAATGGTGGCACAAAATATAGCACTTTTCTTGAGGGAGTTAAGTTGAAAGCGACTCATGAACAACATTGCTTTAAAAAGCAATGTTGTTCATGAGTTCTACAAAAAGAGAGTCAATACTTGACAGAGACTCTCTTTTTTAGCGTTCACTTAGTTGAGAGGCTTGAGCAGATTTCTCTTGTTGCGATCGCAATTCTTTCGCTCTAATTCTTTGCCATACTTTCCAGCAAGCATAGATCATCAGCAAAGTACTAATTGCCGCATAGGTTCCCCCCGCAGGCATTCCAGAAATCGCCATCGCAATACTACCAACCCACAGCGTCAGGGCATAGATAAATAGAACCGTGAGTCGTTTTGATACACCTGCCTGAACTAGACGATGATGCAAATGCTGCTTTCCTGCCGCCATTGGTGACTCACCTCTACCAATACGCTGTAAAATTACAGCCGTCGCGTCTACAATTGGTACAGCTAAAATCATATAGGGCATGATTAGTGCCACGGTTGCTACCGCTTTGACTAGACCGATTACACTTACGCCAGCAAGAGTGAATCCCAAAAAGTAAGCGCCCCCATCACCCATGAAAATTTCCGCCGAACTTTTGGGCTTAAAGTTATAGCGCAAAAAACCTAAACATCCTCCTGCAAGGGCTGCTGCAATCAAAGCAGCAGCAGGTTGATTCATAAAGAGACTGGTGATTAGAATTACGGCTGCAGCGATCGTCGAAACACCTGCGGCAAGTCCATCCAAACCATCCAACCAATTGATCGCATTTGCCATACCCGAAAGCCACACCATTGTAATTGGCAAGCTAAACCAGCCAAACTTGATAATTCCCCAAAATGGTATTGAGATAAAGTCAATACGCACACCCACGCGCCAAGCGGCGGCGGATACAGCTAACTGAGCAATTAAGCGTGGTAATGGTGGCAGGTTAAATAAATCATCAGCAAATCCAATTAAGAAAAAGGCTGCTCCACCAATTGTGACACCCCAAACTTCATATTCCCTATTTTGTGGCAATATTCCAAAATATCCACCAGCCCAGACTAATAGAAGGGCGGTGACGCTTCCTATAAAAATTGCTATGCCGCCAACACGTACTACAGGCGTTGTATGCATCTTGCGATGGTTAGGCTTATCTACTAATCCTGCTTTGAGTCCGAAATAGCGAATAATCGGAGTACTCAGCCACACCACGATCGCAGATACTGCAAAGGCGACCAAGTAAGGAATGGCAGTTGGATGCAGCATTACAAGAATAAAATTTAATATTGATGTTGGGAAATTTATGCTGCAAGCATAGCATTGGATTGAATAAATGCACACTTTAAAACTCTAAATAAACTGCCCGTAGAAATTTTTGTGATGTTGCTTAGCGGCACTATAAAACATGGGATGTATTGACGAGAAGCGTTTCCCTAAAATTATGACTTCATTCTTGTGCCCAAAATTATGTTAGAATTGTAAGCCGTGTGAAAAATTTTCATTATAAGTAAACGTTAGGGATTAATCCATGAAAGTTGTTAGCTCCCTCAGATCGGCAAAAACTCGCCATAAGGACTGCAAAATTGTACGTCGTCGCGGCAGAATATATGTCATTTGTAAGACAAACCCAAAGTTCAAAGCTCGTCAAGGATAATCAGCGACTTGTCGTTATTTATCAAAAAAGAGAGATCGCTTAGCGATCTCTCTTTTTTTGTAGAATAGTCTCATGACTAGTACTACTCGCAAAGCAAATCTCCTCAATGCGATCGCCCCTGTGAATCGCGGTTTAAAAATGACAGAGGATCAGCGCAAAGCCATTTTTTCGGCAGTTGCCTATCTCGAAGAGTTAAATCCCACGCCTGCTCCAACTCAAAACCCTGATTTGCTAGATGGTAATTGGTTACTGCTCTTTACGACCAGTCAAGAGCTTTTAGGGATTGATCGCTTGCCACTTTATAAACTAGGCAATATCTATCAGTGCTTGCGAGTCTCTGAGGGCAAAATCTTTAATGTTGCTGAAGTTAAGGGTTTGCCATGGCTTAGTGGATTAGTTAGTGTCTGTGCCAATTTCTCAGTGGTGAATGAGAAACGGGTTAAGGTAAATTTTGAGCGTTTAGTGGCTGGTTCGCAAACTTTGATAGGTTATCAGGATGTGAATAGCTTTATTGAGACTTTACGATTACCTAAGAAATTATTAGCGATCGATTTTCAAATTAAGCGCGAAGATCAAAAGGGCTGGCTGGAAACTACTTATATAGATCAAGACTTACGCATTGGTCGCGGCAATGAAGGAAATTTGTTTGTTTTAAGAAAAGTATAAAAAAGATTGCAAAGCGCTCTTTTTTATTCACGGGAAGCGCTTCGTAAAATTGCTACGGTTTCTTCATACTTACCGTCCCATGTCCACATGATCGCTGTCCAGCCATATTCATCTTTTGTGATAGTTTCTCTGCATAGACTCTTGTATATAGCTATTTTCGCTAAAGCAAATAGCTATATACAAGATTTGAGCTTTTCCAAAAGATATTCATTGACTGAGAAAATCATCCAGAACGATTTAATTTTTTTATTGCAATTTTAAAAGATGAATAACCAAGTTGATGCCATAAATTTCGAGGAATTACCGCCTAAATTGCCACTGATCCAGATGTTTCGGATTGGTCTATTTCAGATGGGCTTAGGCATTATGTCTTTGTTGATTGCAGGGTTACTTAATAGGTTGATGATTAATGAGTTAACAATTCCTGCCACCCTTGCCGCCGCATTTATTGCTATGCCTCTGTTTGTTTCACCAACTCGCGTTTGGTTTGGACAAACTTCCGATGCTAAAACCATTTTTGGAACCCATCGTTCAGGCTATGTGTGGATTGGTGCAATAGTATTCGCTCTAGTTGCCTTTTTGACGACACAGGTGATGTGGCAATTAGGGCGCAGTGTCCATGCGATTGGTTGGAATGGCATTACTTATGGATGGGTGATCGCTTTAGGTGCAATGTTTGCCATCTATGGGATGGCTATTAGTTTTAGTTCCACTCCCTTTGCGGCTTTATTAGTGGATATCTCTGACGAAGAGGAGCGATCCAAATTAGTGGGAATCGTATGGTCGATGCTGATGGTGGGAATTGTGATTGGGGCGATCGCCGTTTCGAGATTGCTACCCTGTACCGAAGCGCCGCCCAGCAATATTTCGATTTTTGCTAATAGCGATCGCCTTGCTCAACTCCAAAAAGCGATTAATTCTGTCTTTCTAATTATTCCTGCTGCTGTAGTTGGCATGTCTTTTTTTGCGACCTATGGTATAGAACAGAAGTATTCGCGTTATAAGTTACGAGTTGCTCAAAATCATATTCTCAATGGAACGAATGCGACCGAGGATAAACTTAGCCTTAGCAGGGCTTTACAGGTTTTGACTGCAAGCAAACAAACGGGTTTATTCTTCTCATTTTTGCTGATGATGACTATTGGCATTTTTATGCAAGATGCGATTATGGAACCCTTTGGCGGCGCAGTATTTGGCATGAGTATTTGTGCGACCACTCAACTCAATGCGGCTTTTGGCACGGGGACTTTAATAGGACTTAGTTCTTCGGGATTTTTAGTAGTTCCTAAACTCGGTAAGGAGAATTCTACGAGATTAGGTTGCTATCTAGTGGCAGTGAGTTGTGTTCTGTTACTAGTATCTGGTTTTATCCAAAAGACTTGGGCTTTGCAAGCTTCTCTTGCTCTGTTTGGCTTCTCGTCAGGTATTACGACTGCGGGTGCATTGAGTCTCATGCTTGACTTGACAGCCGCCGAAACTGCGGGAACCTTTGTCGGTGCTTGGGGTTTATCTCAGGCGATCGCCAGAGGGTTAGCGACAGTTACAGGTGGCGTGGTGTTAGATATTGGAAAGAAGATATTCAGTGATTCTAATTCCTTAGCCTATAGCTTTGTATTTGTTTGTGAGGCTGCGGTTATGATTGTCGCTGTATTTTTACTCAGTCGTGTGAATGTCAGGGAATTTCGCAGCGATGCAAAACAGGCGATCGCAACAGTATTTGCCAATGAAATCGATTAAGAAAAAATCAAAAGCTTTTTTTCTCTAAGTCTTACCTTATCTTGCTTTTACGATCTATACTCATAGAAAAAATATTCCTTTTTCTTGATATTGATGGAGCGCTTACCAATTTCTGCGTATGTTCCAAGAAAAAGATTTAAGAGGTTCCCCATCACCATTAGTAACACCATTACTCAATGCTATATAGGACTCACGCAAACCGAACGAATTTATTAGGCTTGAGGTAGATGTGGTGCGGGCTTCGCCCGCACCACATCTACCCAATGCGTAAGTCCTACTATTCTAGAAATTGATTAGCCAGAAGCAATAGGGGCTTAAGCCCCCTCGCTTTCTAGCCACCAAATCCCCCTAAAGAATTAAAGTTTGTTGTGCTCTGACTGGCTCGCATTGCCGATTGCGAAAAGACTTGAAAAGCTTTGCGAATTTCGCCATCACTATTGGCAGTCGTGAGAATCCATTCATCATGGATGCCCATTTCTTTGAATACCTGACCAAAGTTGGTAGATCCGTCATCAATACCCATCGCCGCAATAATGTGATTTTCCATTCGTAACATATCCTTAGCAATCGCTGCTACATCTTTAGCACTATGGCGAGTCGAATGACAATCATCACCATCAGTAATAATGAGGGTAACTGTCCGCACTGGTACACCATTATCGGAGAATTCTTGCGCTTTTGCTAATACCGTTCCCAATAAAATCACCGTCTGATCGTAAAGGGGTGTACCTTGATTGGGATGATAGTTTTTCGTATCCATCCTGATTGCCTGTGCGATCGGGCAGTAGGGATAGAGAATAGTTCCATTCAGATAACGATTGTGAATGAGAATATTATCCTGTTGTTGCGAAGAAATCAGCGCGTCAATTACAGAATTATGTCCGCCACGCACGGCTTGAGCATTGCCAGCATATTGAATCGAGCCAGAATCATCGGGCATGATTGTTACTAGCACAACTTCGCTGGACATCACATCATCTACATGGATACCAAGCCCTGCTTGGATTTGTGCGCCGAGATCATAAACTGTGAGTGCTTGCAAAGATTCATTGGAAATGCTTCCATCATCTAATGCAGATTGAAAGAGATCATTAATGTTAGTCATGGTAGTTGGTAACTGGTGATGGGTAATTGGTGAGATGAATTTGATCTTTAGATATTTAGCATTTGTGCCACAATCTGGAAAACACGACTTACGCAAACCGAACGAATTTATTAGGCATTAGGTAGACGTGATGAGGGCTTTGCCCGCATCACGTCTACCTAATGCGTAAGTCCTAAATATTGAATATTGATCTGCAAATGCTAAACCCACTCTGCTTAGGCAGAGCATTCCTGTATTGAGATAATTTGAAAATTTATAAACTGTGACAGGAATGATCTGCTCCTACAGGAATAATTACAGGGATAATAAACGTTCTAGGAAATTCTTTTTCGGTTGGATAGATTCTAGATATTCTCTGAGCAATCGTTCAATTAATTCAGAACTGGTAGTTTTTTCTTGAGCAAGAATTGCGATTAAATAGCTTTCTGTTTCAGCATCAAGATTAATACTCATCATGGGATTAACCTCCTATAAATTCAAATTTATTTGAGTTGTGATGCATTGGATAGTAACTTGTTACACAAGATTGAGATCTGTCCAAGTTTCCATTGCATCTGTGGATTTCACCAAGTACATCCCTGCATCGGCAAAACGCTTGAATGCAGCATCGGCTTGTTCGGTGTAATCGACCACATTAGGAACAACGACAGGCGAAGTGCAATCTTCAAGTAGATAGACTTTTTTGGCAAGTTTGGGATCGTGGGTGAGAATTTCGCTGAGCAGGTCTTGAATTGTCCATGCGACGCAATGACTTTTTGCTTGTCCTGCAATGATTACGGCATCAAACTCTAGCAACCTTTTCAAGAAGCGCGTATTCTTTTGGGCGATCGGTCTGCCATCGGCTCCATCTATCACTTCAGGACGTAAGACGGAATAGTTCTCTGTAAGAGGATTGCCGCCTTTAATCTCAAAGTTTGTCTGGCTATGCCTCGCAATATTATGGAAAAACATCGCTTCTTCCACAGCCGAAACTAGAGCGTGACCGATGCCACCGAGCATAGAGTGGTACGCCCATACGGTGAGGGGAAACTTGCCTTCATCACTGAGCTTCTGGACATAATGCAAGGCGTGGCGCTGAATTGCCATGTAATTACCCTTGGCAAGACTATAGGCGATCGCAGGATTTACTTTCCACTTACCTTGCTGCACATCTTCTAAGGTGATGGAAGTCGCATTGGGAATGGGATGTTCACCCGCATCATTTATCCAAAAGATGGGATGGAAGATCTGCATGGCGGTGTGAGTGTCCATAGTGGGCGCAATTTCACTGATATGGTGGAGATTGCGATAGATAAATTCGCAAAGCCGCACGTTGTCATCGATCGCACCAGTACCAGAGCGTCCACCTACATATAACTCATGATCGGGGATACAAAAGGTATTCTGCACATCGATCGCCATTAGACATATTTTTTTACGATCCTTTGCAGCAGGAGTAATGCCATGTTGTTTCGCCCATGCTTCGGCTTGGTTCGCCCGATCTTGATAGGGAACGCGCCATACCGAGCTGACTTTGTGGCGATCAAAAAAGGCAGGGATGGGAAGTTGGGTAATAAGTTGAGTAGTCATTTTAGTATTTCCTATTAGTATTTCCTAATTATTTAAGATAACTGTAACTGCACAATCTTTTGGCAGTGAATCACATAGATACCTTGTGAACTGACAATCAGAGAACATCCACTATCGACATAGGGTTCGGTTTCAGGGAAAGTTTTCGTAATCATAATCTGTCCATCGTTTACCTCAACTCTAGTGATACCCTCATCAGTGGGAACGAATAGCCAATTAGCGATCGCACTGCATCCATGAATATTCGTCAACCATGCAAGATTTCCTTTAGGTGCGGCAAGCGTGGCAACTAACTCACCTGTAGGACGCAATACGGAAACTCGATGAATGATATTGCCTTGCTCTTGGGTGATGGTGAAGAACCAGCAGATGTCATTGCTAAAGACGCAATTTGTATCAATCAGTTCTCCTTGAATTGGGGAGATTTTCACGCGATCGCATATGCCTGAACGCTTCGCATCAAAGGTAAAAGCAACACTGATTGCCCCTGCACGATAGAAGCCAAAACCAAAGGTTTGACCAATCCAAAATTGTGTTTGTCCTTCGAGAATATCACCGATATATCCATTTCCTAGCTTGCCATCGCGGAGTAATTGCCCTTGATCAATCCAATAGCGAGAGAAGGAATTGGCTCGAATTAGATCGGCGGCGATCGCTTGCGACTGTCCTTGATTGAGCGTAAGTGCTTTCCCTTGTTTGGCAATGATTGTGGACTTATTAAAGATAGTGAATTGAATATTAGCATCGAGTTCTCCTGACAATAAAATTGCGTTGTCTTCGCGTTTGAATTCGTGGTTAATGTGATAGAGATAATTGAGAGAATTATTTTGTAAAGTGACTTGCAGGATTACACCTTCGGTTTTAAATATATGCATAACCTTGCATTTACCCTCTAATCCTTTCTTAGGGTTAGGAGAGAGAACTGCAATTAAAGGTGTACAAATTGGGCAAGTAGTCCTTAAATGTTCAATTCCACATTGATTGCATTTTGTCCAACGCATTGATTCAAGTAGTGATTTAGGAAAATTTCCTCGCCAATCTTTTTCAAAGCATTTATGAAAATGGTGTAATAAATCATCAGATAGAACCTTGTAAGGAATTGCAGGTTTGGGATAACGTACATCAGGATGAAAGATAGTAATTCTATGCAGTGGTCTGGCACTATGAGGAATTTGAGATTCTTGCGATTTGGGCTTATATACTCCACCAAAGGGATCGACATAGAGAAGGCTCTGCATCAACATCACCGTGAAGGCGTACCAATCGGATTCAGGATTATGCGGACTGATGAGAATTGGTTGATTGGTGTTGCGATCGCACAATAACGGATCAACAAATCTTGCTGTAAATACCTGACAGGGAAACTGCCCAAACTGAAAGGAATCCGCATCTATGAGATTAACTTGATTCTGAGCAACCAATAGATTCAAGTCGTTAAAGTCACCAATCGTGACATTTGCTTGATGAATTTTGAGAACCGTTTCATGGAGATCTTGAAATAGGCTAGTTACAAATTGCTGGGAAATGGCGTTTGTATTGCGGTAAGCGCGATCGCTATATTTCAAAAGTGGAACAGTATTCTGCAAAAAAGGCATTGTATAGCCCAAAATCATACCCTGTTTATCTGTGGCAAAGATTTCAGGTTTAATTACTCTCTCAGGTAGATTATTCGGAAAAGCAGGTAACTTTTGCTGATGAATCGACAATCTCGCTATAGCTGCTAACTGTTCTTGAGGGAGAAGTTGATAATCAGGATGATCGGATGTTTTGAAGAGTTTGAGAACCCTACCGTTTTTGAGATCATAGATATCCGCTTCGCCACCCTTGCCGATCGCATTTTTAGGATTGAGTTTAATCCGTTTTTGATTGAGATAGATATCCATGACGATACTCCAATGCTTTAAGGCAATTGATAAACTTCTCTAAACTCAGTCACCGTATGACGAATACGCCGATCTAACTTTTTCCATATTGGTTTAGCGATCGCTTCAGGAACACCACCATATAAGGCTTCAGCGATGCTGCCTGTAATTGCGGCGATCGTGTCGCTATCACCACCGAGAGATACCGCATTACGAATCGCGTCTTCAAAATCCGTTGATTCTAAAAAAGCAATGATTGCTTCAGGAACACTTTTTTGACAGGAGACTTCAAACTTATATTTGGGGCGAATTTCATCTAGAGTGCGTCGCAAATCATAGTTAAAATTCTGTTCGATATAGTCGCGAATTTCTGCCTTGGTTTTATTATTACGAGCTAAAAAAATTGCTGCTGCTGTTGCTTGTGCGCCTTTGATTCCTTCAGGATGATTATGAGTAGTTACCGTGCAACGTTCTGCTTCTTTCAAAACAGTCTCAAGATCATTGTATGCCCATGCGATCGGGCTGACTCTCATCGCCGCACCGTTACCCCAACTGTTATAACCTTCCTTCTGATTGCTCATTGCCCAGCAAGTAAACCTTTGCCCAAAACCTGCTAAGGGATAGCGCCAAAAGCATTTTTTGAAGTTGCTTGCATAGCTAGTCCCCGTGAGAATTGATTTAGCTACAGCATAGGTAAGCACAGTATCATCGCTAAAATGACTACCTAAGGAGAACAGTTTAAAATCTTTCCGCTTCATCGGAATGACTTCGTAAATCGAGCCGATAATATCGCCAGCGATCGCGCCTAACATAAGTTATACCTCAATCTAAATTTTTCAACCACTTCACGCATTGCTTTGGGTAAATAACTTAAAGCCTTTTCAGCAATATCTTGAGGAACACCACCATAAAAGGCTTCGGCTATGCCGCCTGTAATACAGGTCAGCGTATCGCTATCACCACCGAGGGAAATTCCATTGCGAATTGCATCTTCAAAATCTGTTGATTCTAAGAAGGCAATAACTGCTTCGGGAACGGTTTCTTGACAAGATTCATTAAATTGATAAACAGGACGAATTTCGTCTAAGGTTCTATCTAAGTCATAGCTAAATGATTTGGCGATCGCAGATTTTATTTGCTCTTTACTCTGACCTTGACGCGCCATATAAATAGCAAGAGCCGTTGCTTGCGCTCCCTTAATACCTTCTGGATGATTATGCGTGACTTCAGCCGATCGCTTAGCTTCCTGTATCACCATTTCTAAATCATCAAAAGCAAACCCCACAGCACTGACTCGCATTGCTGAGCCATTACCCCAGCTATTGTATGGCTCCATACTCTCAAAACGTATCCATTGAGCAAAGCGTCCACCATAGCCACGATTGGGGTATTTACGAGTATAGTTTTTGATGTATTCTACATAACTGCCTTGATTCATTAGGCAATCTGCAACTGCTACAGTTAACACTGTGTCATCGGTAAAATCACATCCTCCACTGAATAGAGGAAAGTCTTTTGAGCGATGATTATTAAATTCATAAATGGAACCGACAATATCGCCGACAATTGCGCCTAACATAGTTTTTCCTTTTTGGTGATTAGCTTTTAGCTTTTAGCTTTTGGTGATTGGTAAGTTAGATTTTTTCGGAGTAAGCTAATCGCTAATCGCTAAATCCCTTCTTATCACAACTAAACTCGTATCATCTGATAAAACGCCAGATCGCTTAGTTAACTCGCGCTTTTGCCAATTAGGTTTGATCTCCTCTCGATTTAGCAGGGCTAATTTCCTTCTAATTGCGTTGGGATTTTGAAAATAGCGGGATTCTTGCCAAAATTGAGCGATATTTTCGACTGTTACTAAGTCCATAATGCCATCGGTACTTATGAGAAGTGATTCTAGCTCTTGGGTGGGTAAGCGATTACGTATTTCAAAATGAACTGCATCTGGCTTATACAGACCATAGGCAAGATAGGGGGGCGCATTATCAGCATAGGGTGGAATTTCTGTAAATTTGCCGTTTACAGCGATCGCACCATCGCCGATAGAGAAGGTAACAGTTTCATGTTCAGTAATCAGCGTTCCGACAATTGTAAATAACAAGTAATCATTCACAAATTGCATTTCGCCATGGTTCTTATTACCATTAAAAAGTGAGACAAACTCTTTCAAATGCTGCAATAAATGTATTTTTACAGAATCCCAAAACTCAGATGTAGATATTTCTGAATCTTGATTTGGATCTAGATTCAGCAGATTAGCGATCGCCTCGATTACCATATGGGAACCAAGCTTTGCGCCAACTTCACTATGCTTGCCACTACCACAACCATCGCACACCACTGCTGCAATAAATTTTTCGTTTACAGAAATTTGATAAGCATCCTGATTATTTTTGTTCGTCAGAACATGATTCCGCCCGATGATAGAGCCACTTGCATATTCAAATTGATTTGCTAATTGTTGTGCTAAATCTTTACCAAATAAGTCAGAAATTTCCAGCGATTGATGCTCACGAATTTCAGCGAGAATACCTACTTGTTCTTGCATTGCGATATAGTGTAAAAACTACACAAATCAATATAGTGTTGTTTTTACACTATGTCAAGCCTGTTCATGAAAAAAGTTAAAAGGAAAAAGGGAAAAATCGTCAAATGTATAATTATGAATATCCGCGACCTGCGCTCACTGTAGATTGCATTGTTTTTGGACTTGATGCAGAGCTAGATTTAAAAATAATGCTTATTCAGCGTGATATACCCCCTTTTCAAGGACAATGGGCTATCCCAGGGGGATTTGTGCGGATGGATGAGACTTTAGAGCAAGCAGCTTTGCGGGAATTACAAGAAGAAACAGGAATTCACGATGTGTATTTGGAGCAGCTATATACTTTTGGTGACTTGGATCGTGACCCCCGCGATCGCATTGTCACGGTTGCTTACTACGCTTTGATTAACTTAGTGGAACAACAAATTCAAGCATCAACTGATGCACGAGATGCCTACTGGTTTTCTCTTTCTCAAATTCCTAAATTAGCCTTTGACCATGAGCAGATTTTAGAAAAGGCGATCACTAGACTGCGTAGCAAAATTCGGTATGAACCAATTGGATTTGAATTATTACCTAAAAAATTCACCTTGACGCAGTTACAAAAACTTTATGAAACTGTTCTAGATCGTGACCTTGACAAACGCAACTTTCGCAAAAAAATACTCAGTATGGACTTATTATTCGATACTGGTGAGCTAGAGCAGGGTGTATCCCATCGGGCTGCGAAGTTATATCAATTTGATGAGACTAAATACCTACAAATCAAGCAGAGTGGCTTTAATTTTGAGATTTAAAAAGTATAGGCTCATTTCTGACAAAGAAAGAGAAATAAACCTCTTTAAATGACGTAGCCATTTTGTGTTTTGGTATTAGGATATATAAATGGTAGTGATTTGCCTGCTAGCCATTCTCCTAGCCAACCTCTGAGTCAAACTCTATGTATAAAAGGGAATTTAAGCTTCCAAGTCAATATATCAACAATTTCTACGATGGCTCAATCTATGATCTTGTATTTTTAGACTTAGAGTGGTGTCGTGATTTTCAGAAGGATGGACTAGTACAAAAGATTTTTGGATATACTCTTACTCGCATTTTAGAAGATAGTAATGAGCAGTACATTAAAATTCAATTTATTGAATCAAGTACGCAAGAAAAAAAGATCATTCAAGATATTTTAAATGACCTACATAGTTTACAGGGAAAGTATTTCATTGGTTATGGGCTATCAACCAGTGATATGTTTTGTCTGCGTAAAAGGATTGAGGCTCTAGACTTTATTCCTAAAATTGATAGTATTAGAATCCTTGATTTGCAAAGAACAAGTCAGCGTAATGATCTTAATCAAGGATTAAATAATCTCTTTGCTTATTTAGGAATTCCGATTTTTAAAAGAATTAAAGGATATTATGTTTTTCGGAATGGGATTAAAGTATTAAGAAAAGAGAAAGGCTATGAAACAATTCTTAATGAAATCTATGAATACTGTCTAGAGGATGCCGAAAATTATTTTCACATTATTAGTAACTGGCAAACTCAATTTCCTTTGGTCGATCGCAATAAGCATCAAACCATCAATCTCAAAATCGATGCTCGCTCAGAGCAACGCATCAACTCAGTTCGCAGAGCCGCTTTACAAAGACCTTCTTAATTGTGGTGCGTACTAGTCACTATAAAGTCTACGAAAACGGGGATCAATTTTAGCGCTTTTCTTGCGGTTACATTTAGCACAGAGGGTTTGGAGGTTACTGAAGTCATTAGTTCCACCTTGGGCTAGGGGAATAATGTGATCGACTTGGAGCGTCTTCGCCGTAAGGTCAGTTTTATGACAGCTTTGGCATCGGTAGTTGTTGCGATCGAAGATATATTTTCTAACTTCGGGAGGGAAGCTAATACGTGGTGTTTTTTCTGCCATAAACTTAAATTTGGGCAAGAATAATATAGTCATCTAAAACATAATTGCTGTCAAACTTTAAATTAAACAATTCCTTTTTGATTGGGGACAGATAAGTTTGAAGTGACAAGTTTTTTGTCGCAAATTCATTAAAATGAATATTCATTTTTTCTCTTTGTGCAGTAGAGTCTACCCGCTTATACCAAACTAGCTTCAAAGAGAATGAATTTATAAAATCTTGAATTATTTCTACTTCTCTTTCCTTCGTTCTTTTCTGTTCATCAAAAAGAGAAAATAATTTGCTTTCTTGAATAATCAAAACTACATAGCCATCTATGGCTAGATGTTTCTTGAAAATATCTGTATAAATTTGATTTGAAGTCACTCTACTGTCTGCATCCCAAAAGAAACAGTGACAAATCACAATAAAATCAAAAAACTGAATTGGTAAGTCATCAATTTTTTGTTTGTAATAATCAAATAAATTAGAACTGTCTAGCCTCCAAAATACATTGCTAGACGGATGATTATCTGCAATATATTCTTGCCAAAAGTCTAGTCCTATTTTTAAAAATAGATCTTGTTGTTCTAATGCATGATAGTTAATATGCATCGGAGTTTGTAAGCCATTCTTATGAAAACGTTCAACTAATCCTGCTAGTCCATACAACATAGTTCCATGTCCTGCTGCAACATCTAGAATCTTTAAATTGCTTTTTAGCTTACTAGAACGATAAATTAAAAACCATGCAAGATAACTACAGTAAGTATTATCTAGAAAATACTCTAATAAATATACATACTCAATTAATGGATAACTATAATCAGGATCTTTACCAGATTTTACTTTTTTCAACTCATAATAGGCTGATTGAATTTCATCTTTATGATATCGGCTAAGTTCTCTATTGATATAATTTGCTAGCTTAAATTCTAAATTGGTAAAAATTTCATTGTCGATTCCTGTAAATTGTAAAAATTCAGTATCTCCAGATTCAAATTTGAATTTTGTCTCATGACAAATAAATTTAACAATTTCAGAATCAACTTCAATTCTGTCATCTTTTACAGTTGTTTGTACTGTTAGAGTAACTAATTTTTGACTTTCATTAATCTCAGATACTTGCTTTCGTAATCTAAGCGTTTCCTTTTTATAAATATCTAAACTAGAAATTAGTCTTTGATTTTCAAAATATAGAGATTCTAGAATAGAAAGATTATCATCAGATTTTTGTATTTCCTGAAATATTCTTTTTGCAAGCTTTAAGTTTTTTGCTTTTAAGGCATTTGCAAACTTATAAGAACGCCACCAATTCTTAACCCAATTAATCATTCGTCATACCCAAATCCGTTTTTCCCTTCCCTTATATCTATACTAGGTGAAAAGTGGACTAAATTGAGAAGCTCTTGTTTGAAATTTTCATATTGCTCTGCTTCATTGTCATACCACCAAGCATATTTAGATTGTAAGGCAATCGCATCTTCACGAGTGCTAGCAACTAATGATTTTTTTTGGTTAGAATGAAAAGGCTGGATCACGATACGTTCAGCGATCGCTAATTTTTGTAAAAACTTATTTTTATCTTCTTGCCATGTAGGTAATAGAGGCGTAATTGTCACTGAATATTTAGCATTGGATAAACTATGCTGAAGCTTGCCAAGGGCTTGTAACCTTGATGTAATGCTCGGTGATTTTGGTTCAAAGTCTTTTCTTACTGACTCACTGCCTGTCGGAATACTAATATTAATCCGTAGGTATTCAAGCTTTTGGAGGATATCAATATCTCGTACAATCATTGGACTACGAGTCTGAATCACAAGTATGGGTTGGAATTCTGTCATCACCTCTAATAGATGTCTCGTCAGTTTTTGTTTTGACTCGATCGCTTGATATGGATCGGTAACACTACTCATATAAATTCGCGGAGGAGTATTTGGATATTTACGATTCCATCTTTCCAATTCTACTTTCAATAATTCAACCGCATTTTGTTTAATGATTACCCAGTTTCCCCATTCTTTTCTAAGTTTTTGATTTGGACTAAAGGCGGCAGCGTAGCAATAACTACAGCCATACTGACAGCCTTGATATGGGTTTAGTGTAAAGTCATAAGCATTAATAAATCCACTTGCTTTTGTAAGCAATGATTTTGCATCTTTAGTATATATTTCAGTATTTCCAAACAACATCAATATAACCAATTTATATGATTATTTACGTATTAAATCAAAAGAACTAAATATAAACGTTTAAAAGCTTTTCAATAGATTGCATCGGTAAATATAGTTTCATGGTATGTTGTATGAATTATTTAAAACCATATTTTAGATAAAAACTTGCTACGTTTTCATCCAAAGCTGCAGCAACAACAGCTAAAGATGCTAATTGTTTAGAAGCAGCGATCTCAATAAATTGAGTTGCTTTTAGAGTGTTTTAATCTAGAAAAACTATAACCGTATATGTCATTATGCCGCATGTCAAACAAACCCAGATCTAATCTAGAATAGTTTTTGGGTATGAACTTTCTATCTCTTATAGAGGTTTAGGTAATGGCGATCGCATCAGAGCAACATCAAAATTTAGAACCAGCTAGATCGTTAAGCACAAATCACTTATCAATCGAAGAGTTTTTGACTTTGCCAGAAACTAAGCCTGCTAGTGAATATATTGACGGTCAAATTTATCAGAAACCTATGCCACAGGGACAACATAGTACTTTTCAAGCAGAAATTGTTACCTCCATTAATCTGATTGGTAAACCTCAAAAACTTGCTTTTGCTTTTCCTGAGTTGCGCTGTAATTTTGGTGATATATCGATTGTTCCTGATATTGCGGTGATGCGTTGGGCGAATATACCGTTCTTACCCAATAAACGAGTTGCCAATCAAATTTTAGTTCCTCCTGATTGGATTATTGAGATTCTCTCACCAGATCAGTCGCCTTTGCGGGTAATGAACAAAATCAGTTCTGCTATTACCAATGGTTCTGAGATTGGTTGGCTGATTTCTCCAGCCCAAGATTTTATTATGGTTTATGAAGGCGATCGCTTTCCCGAAAAGATGAGTGGAAAGGATATTTTGCCAGTTTTGGATATTTTAAATTGGCAGGTAACAGTAGATGACATATTTAATTTGTTGTGTTTGGGATAGAAAAATGTTTATTTGCATACAGTACTGAGATCTGTATGCAAATAAATCATTTATACTTCTGAGTCACTAGCTTCATCAATAACAAAAGACTCGGCATCAATTACATCAGAGATAACTATTGGGATTAGCAAGTCTGACTCGCTGATAATTGGCAGATTCTTTCGAGATAAATCTAATGCTTCTAAACATTGATTAATGCCAGAAACTGCTTCATTGTAAATAGCAATATTTTTCTCTACAGCAACTTGTAAACTGCGATTTTTATCAAGTTTAACTTGGGCTTCCCTCTCCAAAGTTTGTGCCAAATAATCACGCGCATGATCATATTGTTGCAAAATTGCATCCGATTGTTTCTCCGCACTTGCTAGCAAATGTGTACTCAAAGTTTGATTGATTGACTGACGAAAAGTACGAATAATCGTATCTTTAACCTTCAGTTCAAAATCAAGCTTTAACAACTGCCGAATTGCTGGCTCAGCCTCAATCATACTTTGATAGTCATAGCCACGACAGGCTTGTTGCAAGGTTTGACGTAACTGATAGATGGAGTTAGTCCCTTCTGCGTAAAACTCTGGGCGTTCACGCACATAGCGATCGCATTCTGTCCGCGCCTCATTGACCAAAGCATCAGATGCCGTGATAGCTAGCTTTTCGAGACGGGATTCAATACCGCCATCATTGCCCAATAGGCGATAGAGTTCGCGATAATATTCTGTTTTCTTGATTGACTCAATCAAATTCTGGAAGAAGTTTTCCACAATCCTTTGTGAATTCTCCACCAACACATCTTCTAACTCATTGGCTAAGTAGTAGAAACCCTCTGCCAAAATCCCCATCACAGGTACAACGGAATTACGGCGGTGACTAGCTTGGGCGCGTTGATGTACCTCAGCAACAGAGAAATAACCAATCAACTCATCCAAACGCCGCACCATATTCTCTTTGAGTCTGCGATAGTCTGCCTCCAAACCTTGATTTTTATTGCTTGCCACTGCATCATTTAGCTCTTGAGCAATATGTTCACGCAAGCGATCGCCAATTTGCTTGAGGTCGTGACCCAGCTTTTGCAACTCCTGCAATTTAATTGCCTCAATATCGCGAGGCTGACTCTCTAACTTGTGCCATGTTTCTAGATAAAACTGACGCAGGGCAATACAAATCGGCTGTAAGTCATCGGCAAGATCGGCGAATAATAGGGGACGCTTCTCATTGGTCAAATAGTGAGTAATCGCATTGCGAAATTCCTCAATTCCACTATCCTTAATCAGTTGCTCGATTAGACCCGTTCCTAACTCCCCCAGCAAGCGAATATACTTCTCATTTTTGACACTTGTTTGTAAGACATTATAAGGAATTGGGAACTTGTCAATATCCAGCTTACCCGAAACTAAGCAATAGCTATTGAACTCATTCACAAACTGAGGTGTGCCTTCAGTACCACCCACTGATTTAACACTTTCGGCAAAAATGGAATCTAAACCAAAGCGATCGCCAATACTAGTATGTCGAATTTGACTGCCATAGAACCCAAGTAAACCGCTAGTTTTATAGATTTTTGAGCTATTGCGAAATTGACTGGAAATTGTGTAATTCAGGCGATCACGCAGTTGATCGTTAGTCCAAGTTTCATCAATGCGATTGAAGACATAAAATACGCGATCTCGAATACCCGCATTACCTTGAATCTTTTCACTGAGTTCCGTTTCCTCGGAAGTAAGTTCTCCAGTTGCTGCGGTTTTCAGCACAAAGACCACGGCGGAAGTGTCAGGATTTTCAATCTTCTCAAAGGTCAAGGCGGCATCTTTCTTGACAGGTGCATCGATCCCGGGGGTGTCAATGATCACATTGCCATCTTGCAAAAGTGGATGATTGCAATAATATTCCACACGCTTTAAAACTGCACTATTAGCGCCTCGTCTAGCATAGTCAGCAGCTTTTTTGAGATTCTCAAAGCCAAACTGTTCCATGGAATAGGTAGCATTAGCGATCGAACTAATGCGATCGCGATTATTGATAAACCCCTCGATCAATAGATTCAAGGCATCAGCATCTTTAGCCCGTTTCGACTTGCTCTTGCCCCCTTCCTGTTCAATTACAGATAAGGTCAAGGTCTGCAACTGTTTGAGTGATTCCAGTTGATTAATATTTGCTGGTGCATTCTGTCCAATTAACTGCGATAGAGTTTTAATTTGTTCGCGTACTTCCACTTCACTTAAAAAAGTTAAAACCACACGTTCTTCACCAGTTTTGGCATAGGCGATTTTACATTCTGTCCCCGTGGCATGTCCCTCAGCACTATAAAGTAATTCCCGTTCTAAGAGCGCGTTAATCAACATCGATTTCCCCGCACTAAATGCCCCCGCAAACACAATCTCAAATGTCGGCGCGATCGCTTTCCTTAGAGATGACTGCACAATGCTGCCATCCTGTTGCGATCTCAGGGTTGATTCCTGTTGCAAAAGTTGCAAGATTGATTCAACCTGTGATTGTAAATCTTGACATTGTGGAAAACTATCAATCAAAGTCATAAATACCACTAATTCGTTTATTTAAGAGAGGAAATCTCGAAGCACTATCACAAATATATCACTCCTTAATTTCAAAAAAAACGGTATTGCAAGGCAGCTATAAATCTTTAGGACTTACGCTTGAGGTATATGTGATGCGGGCGAAGCCCGCATCACATATACCTCAAGCGTAATAAATTCATTCCGTTTGCGTAAGTCCTAATCTTTAGAAAAAATACTAAAACTAAATTAGTTATGTATTCTTCATTGAGTCAACTAAACTAAAGCAAAAACAATCACTTAAAGCACTCAGAAATCAATGGATACTATCACTACTATCAAAAATATTTTGGCAGAAAAAATCAGCGCTTCGATTGTAGAAATTGAAGATCGTAGTGATTTGCATAAACATCATCAGGGCAGAATGAATTCCCAAGTTGGCAGTGGTCATTATGATGCGATCGTTGTTTCAGAAAGTTTTGCAGGTAAAACCATGATGCAGCAACATCGCATGGTCTATGCTGCGCTCGCCGATCAAATGCAAACGACAATTCATGCCCTAGCCTTAAAAACCTATACTCCCGAACAATGGCAACAACTTTAAGAGACGACGTACCTAATTCGTACTAAGTTTAAGAAGCAAAGTTTTGGACAATTGGTAAATGGAAAACGAAACTACCCCTACAACTACCAAAGATAATGAAAAGGCTCAAGGCGGTAATCATCTTTTATATATGATGTTTAAGTGGCTAGTGGTGCGTCCACTGCTGTACTTGTTTTACCAAGAACGTATTTACGGCGCTGAAAATGTGCCACTCACAGGCAATCTCATCGTAGTTAGTAACCATGCCAGTGATTTTGATCCTTTGATCGTTGGTAGTTGTATGGCACGTCCTGTAGCTTTTATGGCAAAGGAAGAATTGTTTGAAATACCTGTGTTAAAGCAAGCGATTAAGGCTTTTGGGGCATACCCTGTGAAACGTGGGGCAGGCGATCGCGCGGCAATTAGATCGGCGATCGAGTCAATTAATAAGGGCTGGGCGACGGGTATTTTCTTGGAAGGGACACGTACCCTTGACGGCAAAATTACTAATCCTAAATTAGGAGCCGCCATGATTGCCTCAAAAACCAATGCACCTTTTTTACCTGTATCGGTGTGGGGGACAGAAACGATTTTACCGAAAGGAGCTAAATTTCCTAAATTATTTCAGCCTGTAACGGTGCGGATTGGGGAGTTGATTCCTGCTCCAGAGTCAGGCGATCGCGCTACCCTTGAGGCTTATACACAAAAATGCGCGGATGCAATTAATGCACTCCACGCATTAGGCAGATAAAACATCCCCGCGAAGCGGGGATGTTTTTAGGGTAATCCTAAAAAGGAAAGGAGGGGCGGCGCTTCGCGCCGCCCCTCCTTTCCTTTTTTAGCACGATTTTTTTAGTCTGGAGAATAGGCGAGTAATGTGCCATTTTGACCAACTACGAAACCACGATCTCTTGAGAAAAAGTAAAGTTTGTAAAGGTTTGCACCCGCATTTGCGGCAGACCCATCACGCTTCCAAGTTTTGCCACCATCTTCGCTATGGAGTAATCTCGAACTACCTCCAGAAATCCAGACATTATTGCCATCTTGATAAGCAAGATCGAGCAGACCAAAACCGCCTCCATCTTTAGGAGTTTGTTTCTTTTCCCATTTATCAAACTCGCCAACTTCACTAAATTGCACTTGACCGCCACGATTGAGCATCCAGAGGCGATTGTCTGGCGTGTAGCCCATATTCTGCACGCGACGAGAGCTATTACGATTATGCTGAATCCAAGTCATATCTCCTGGTTGCCATGTGGAATAGAAGTTTCCATTTGCCGAAATTGCTACATAACGACCATCATCACTGCGATAGATATTACGAGCATTACCAACGGCTTGAGTAACTAATGCTCTCCAGTTTTGACCCCCATCTTGAGTACTGTAAATTGCACCTAAATCTGTAACCATTTCCGCAGAGTTACGACCTTGAGCCACGATCTTAAAGGGATCGCCAGGGAGTTTGGAACTAAGCCCGATCCGCGACCAAGATTGACCATTATCAGTGGTATGTAGCAGGAGTGCAGGCTGACCTGTAATCCAACCTTCGTTACCAGAGAAGCTAATTGACGAGAAACGGTAGATGCCATCACCTAGATCGAGTTTACGCTCTTCCCAAGTCTTGCCTCCATCGGTAGACTCCAGCAAAGTTGCGTCAGTGCCTACTAGCCAGCCGTGATTGGGTTCATATTTGTCAAACCAGAGATCAAGCGGGGTGATGGCAACAGGTAGCTCCACTTTGTGCCAGTTGCCATGATTTGCCGAGGCACTAGGCATTGCTACGCCTAATAAAGATACGCAAATCAATACACAAACAAATAGAGAGCTAAGAAAGCGTTTTATGCTTTGTTTCATAAAAAATTAATAAAAGTGCGTGAATTTATAATGCTGAATAATGCTGAGAGAATATCGAATTAGTTAATTAATAATTAATCGAGTGCATAAAGACTGATAAAGAAAATGACAGCAAGTGCCAATGATCCAAATATAAGTAGGTTTTTTTGGTTAGGTGTCAGGACATTTACGCCAAAACCATAGCCAAGGTTCTCAGTAAATCCTGAAGGCTTGGAAGCAACACCAATATCTGAGAATGATTTTTTCTTAGTGTTACAGACAGGGCAGCGCCAGTCTTCGGCGATTTCTTCAAAGGGCGTACCCGCAGGAATATTCCGTTTAGCATCACCGATTGATGGTTCATATATATATCCGCATACGCCACATTCATGACGATGAGGTTCCTCTTTGACTTCTGGGGCTTCGACTATGGTGATATTGAGTACTGGTTTAGTTTCTGCGTCAGAAGTTTCCGTATTTATTGATTCGGGTTCCATGGGTTTGATCGTTTTGTACGTATGGTTAAGCGATCGCTTGTCAATTCTGTTACAAATTATTACATCTTTTTGACAGGCTTGCCTAGATGCCTAAAGTCACAAAAGAAATGCAAGAAATTCTAATGCTGTCTATCTAGCCCCAACGAAACACCGCCGAACCCCAACTTAGCCCTGCCCCAAAACCTGCGATCGCAATTAAATTATCTTTTTGAATTTTGTCTGCTTTGACCCATTCATTTAAGGCGATCGGAATTGAAGCAGCCGAAGTATTGCCATATTTGCCCATATTGCTCACTGCTTTAGCAGGATCAATTCCAAAGCGATTGACCACTGCGTCAATAATGCGTTGATTGGCTTGATGCATGATTAACCAATCCAGATCGTTAACTGCTAGACCAGCATGGTGCAAGGACTTTTCGATCACCTCTGGCACACGCCGCACCGCAAACCGATAAACTTCCTGTCCATTCATCGTAATCGGATGGAAGGTACTACGTCCAAGATAATTGATATTGAGCAAGTCATTACCCTTACCATCGCTTCGCATCTCAAAGCCTAGCAACCTATTTTGACTGCTAGATTGTAAAACCACAGCACCCGCACCATCACCAAACAAAATACAAGTGCGCCGATCTTGCCAATCGACCCAACGCGAGAGAACATCTGCCCCAATTAGCAAAACGTTTTGGTAAACACCTGTACGAATATATTGGGAAGCAGTAACTAAGCCAAAAACAAATCCTGAACAGGCTGCCACCAGATCGAAAGCAACAGCTCGCTCTGCTCCTAGGATTTTTTGCACCCTCCCTGCCGTACCAAATAAATCGTCAGAGGTAGAAGTAGATAAAATAATTAGGTCAATATTTTCGGGCTGTAAACCTGCGGCGGTGATCGCCTGTTGAGCAGCTTTAGCCGCTAAGTTAGCTACTGAATCATTCTCGCCATCGGCAATGTGGCGCTCTCTGATACCTGTCCGTGAGGAGATCCACTCGTCATTGGTATCTACCATCTGGGCAAGGTCTTGATTGGTCAATACGCGATCAGGAACGGCAGAACCGCTACCAATAAAACGTACTCCGAGCAGAGAAGATTCAGTATTAGTCATGGGCTATATTTGGGCTGGATAAGTAAAAAGCTATATTGTTGACGCGCAGCAACAACAATATAGGTAAGTATTAAGTTGGCGGGTCGTCGGGGGTATCATCCGCAGGGACAGCTACTTTGGGCTTAATTTGACCACGGATGCGCTCTAGGACTTCATTTTCCACTGCATCCTTGGCGACACGGATAGCATTGCGAATGCTGATGGCGTTAGAACTACCGTGACCAATGACACAAATACCTGCCACACCTAGCAATAAAGCCCCACCATACTCATCGGCATCAATGCGTTCTTTAACTTTCTTGAGATTAGGTTTCAGGAGCAGAGCCCCAAGCTTACCGCGCCAACCTTTAGGCAATTCTTCTTTGAGAATTTGCATGACAGCATTACCGACACCCTCAGCAAATTTGAGGACAACATTACCTGTGAAGCCATCACATACAATTACGTCAAATTGCCCCTTTAGAATGTCGCGACCTTCAGCATTACCAGCAAATAAGATTTGCCGATTATCCTGCAAGGAATGGTGTACACGAATCGCTAGCTCATTGCCTTTACAGGCTTCTTCGCCAATATTAAGCAACCCGACTTTAGGCTCTTGAATACCGATCGCATATTTACTGTAAAGCGACCCCATGATCGCAAATTGTTCTAAAAATTTGGGACGACAATCCACGTTTGCGCCAACATCGAGTAGCAATACAGGCTTGTGGGGAACCTGTGTGGGAAATAATGCGCCGATCGCAGGTCGGTCTACCCCAGGTAAACGCCCCAATCGGAGCAGGGCGGCTGCCATTGCTGCGCCAGAATGTCCAGCCGAAACTACCGCATCTGCTTGCTTGCGCTTGACTAAATTCATGGCAACGGAGATCGAGGAGTTAGGCTTGCGGCGTAGCCCTTCGAGGGGTTCATCATCCATCTCGATGATGCCTTCCGATGGCACGATCTCTAGGCGATCGCTTTCCTTATAGTTATGTTGCTTGAAGTAGTTCGCGAGAATATCGCGATCGCCAACTAGCGCTATATCTACACCCAATTGTGTCTGAGCTAATATTGCTCCTTCAACCACTTCGCGTGGGGCAAAGTCCCCACCCATCGCATCTACTGCAATTCTCACGTTTTGCGATCCTGTCTGCGTTTTATAACTAAAACTGTAAAGAATTTTATTAAACCTTACAAAAATTTTAACAGTTTGAGTAACTTAACCTATCAGGATTGCTCAAAATATTTGAAATCAAATGCGTGAACACAAAAAGATCAGCATTGTTAGATTGTTTAATCATTGGTTTAGGTTTCTAGCAGTTTCCGCACTAACCTTGATGATGATTTTGGTGGGATGTCAATCTAATTCTGCTATTCCCTCTAGCAATAAGGAAACTATCTCCTTAGACAAGACCAAAGCAACATCAGCTAACTCAAACGCTCTCATAGCAGATTTAGGTTTCCGTCCAGCATCGAATGGATTCAGTTTTGAGAATTATGGCAAGGATAGCAACATTAAGAATCTCTCACCTGTGGAAATACAAAGAATGTTTGGAAATCAGGTTTGTGCTACCAGTGGCGATAATTGTATCCTGACACCTCCAGCTCAACAATGGATGAAAGAAGTCAATAAATCGATGAATGGCGGACATTGTGAAGGAATGGCGGCTCTCAGTATGATTCTCTATGCTGATAAAGACAAAGTGAGTGGATTTGGCAATACCCCTGATCTATCTCTACAGGGTAATGAAAAACTACAACGTGAAATTGCATACTGGTTTGCCACTCAGTACACACAACCAACTGCAAATCGTGAAATTAAAGATAAAACTCCATCAGAATTGTTAGACATCCTTTTATCTACGCTAAAACCGAATGCTCCAATTGAGCAAACCTACACCATGGGAATTTATCAAGATGGTTTTAAAGGTGGTCATGCGATTACTCCCTATGGAGTGGAAGATTTAGGTAATGGCAATTATGCGGTCATGGTCTATGACAATAACCATCCCAAAATAGAAAGAAAAGTCGAGATTGATCGTAATACTAATACTTGGAAATATTACGCTGCAACCAATCCTGCTGAGCCTGAATCAACTTATATAGGAGATGCTGATACGAAGACCCTCACTTTAACACCCACCCCACCCCGCTACGAGCGCCAAGTCTGTAATTTCTGTGATACTGATGAGACATCTGCTACAAATGGTTCTGACAAAACAGTTGCAAATAAAGGGAATACTAGCAATGCAATCACAGCACAATTTAACCAAATCTTTCTCGAAGGCGATGCTGACATTCTAATTACTAATGGCAATCAAAAAATTGGCTATGAGAATGAAAAGTTTGTAAACGCTTTCTCTGGAGCAACATTCATTCCAATTAAGAGCAGCAAACTTTGGCAAGATGATGAGGAACCTGTCTACAATATTCCCCTTAATATCCCCTTCACAATTAATTTGCAAGGTAACAAAAAAAGTAATGGAAAAGATCTAACTGATGTTGCGATGATTGGTCCTAACTACGATCTTGCTGTAGAAGGGATTAAGGTACTATCAGGACAAAAAGACACTATTAAATTTGATGCTAGTGGTCAGAGCTTATCCTACCAACCCGGTAATAAGGAAACTCCCAATATTATATTTGGAACTTCTGGCAAGAACGATGACTATGAGTTTGAGCTTGATGGAATAGAGATCGATGCTGGAGGTACGATCAGCGCAAATCTGGATACTACCAAAGGTCGCTTTGGTATCAAAATTAGTGAGAGCAAACAGGAAGCAACGTTTAACTTGATCATTCGTCGAGTCGATGACAAGACCGAACAAAAATTTGAGGGTGAAGATTTGACACTAGATTCAGGAGATACCCTCTATTTGGACTATGCCAAATGGACTGGCAAAGGAGGCAGCCTCACAATTGAACTTGACAAGGGCAGTGATGGAATCATTGATAGCACCACCACCTTAAAGAACAAGAAATAAGTAAACTATGTGCCTCCCACTACGCGGGAAGCACGTAGTTTTGGGCTTTAAATTAATTGGTTGGAACTGATTTACTAGCATCTCGCTCAACTGGCAAAATTAAGGGTGTGCCTTGCCCATTACCCAACACGATGACTTTAGAGTTAGTGGATTTGGCGAGATTTTCAGTTGCCTCGATCGCGCGTAATTGTAAGACGGCAGGCGTTAGCCCCTCTGCCAAGATTTTTTGAGCATCCGCATGACCTTTAGCTTCGATGCGCTTACGTTCAGCCTCTTGAGCCTCTTTTTCAAGCACAAATTTCATCTGCAAATTTTCTTGCTCCGCCTTGAGACGTTGCTGAATCGCTGCTTGCAAAGTTTCAGGAACCTTGACATTGCGGAGCAAAGCTTCATCGACGACAAAACCAAGGGGAGCCATTTGCGATCGCAATTTTTCCGCAAGTTTTAGACTGACTTCTTCACGTTTAGTAGCATAGATCGCTTCCGCAGGATAGCCAGAGACGATTTCCCGTGAAATTGACCGAAAGCGTGACACGATGATTTCCCGTTCCTCTAGCCCAATATTTTGATAGACACTAGCCGCCTTAGCAGGATCAATATGGTATTGAATGCTGACATCAATGCCGATCGCTAAGCCTTCCTTGGAGGTTGCCCCAATTTCCTCCTTGATATCACGCAGGCGGGTTGAAAACTGGACTACATCAGCAAAGGGATTAATGACTTGCAGCCCTGCGGGTAACGTGCGATCGCTAACTTTGCCCTGAAAATCTTCAACCCCAACACTTCCCGCAGGTATCACCACCAATAATCGACTTAAAGCACTAATCGCCGTTGTCAGAGCAATCAAGCCCGCGATCGCTTTGATCACTAGTCGGGCAGTGCGATTATCAACTAGACGTTGACTATTAAAAAATACAAGTACAGATAGCAATGAAGCGATCGTCGAGACGATAAATGACATTTAGATTTACCTGTGATAGGACAGCCTTCATATAGCGCTTTACAGTAATCGAGTTAGAGAGTTGTGTTCCCGACTTCGGCGGAACTCACTGATTGGTAAACGCTATAGCTGATTAATTTCCTTAATTATATCTACAGCTATATTGGTGAAATTGCGCCAAAACACTTTCTTGGATTTTATCGCTGTAAATAATGACAATCACAGTTACAATCAACAATATTCGGCATTATTGAGGGTTTTCAGTGTGCAAATTACCATTGTAATTTGCCCTGAAATTATGGAAATAGAATCTCTGCGATCGCGCCAGTGGTTTAAGCTCATTTGTGGCGCGAGTTATCAACATTTACCAGCCATTCGCCATTTAGCCCAGATCTACACCTTAGCTGGAGCTGACTGCATCGATATGGCTCCCGATCCTGCAACGATCGCGGCGGCAAGGGAAGGAATTGCTGCCGCCATGGAGTTAGACGAATCTGTGCGATCGCCACTAGTGATGGTCAGCTTTAATGATGGGGAAGATCCACACTTTCGCAAAGCAATTTTTGATCCCCAACTTTGTCCCAAAGATTGCCCAAGACCTTGCGAAAAAGTATGCCCCACCTCAGCAATTAAATTTGGTAGTGATTACAAAGGAATCATGCCAAGTCTTTGTTATGGGTGCGGTCGATGTTTGTCTCTATGTCCAGTACAAATTATTCACACTCGCGAACAAGTCTATATCCCTGAAGATATTTTTGATGAAGTCCTTAACCAAAAAGTTGATGCGATCGAAATTCATACACAACCAAATCGTACTCAAGAATTTGCAGCCTTTTGGCAACGCCTAAGCCCGATCATCCCTAAGCTCAAATTAGTGGCGATTAGCTTCCCCGATTGTGAAAATTTACATGACTATCTGCTCTCTTTGCTTGAGGGGATGCAGCCAAAACCGCGATCGCTAATTTGGCAAACCGATGGTAGACCGATGAGTGGTGATATTGGTGATGGGGCAACGAGAGCAGCCTTGCAACTAGGACAAAAGGTTCTCGATTTTCAGTTACCCATTGGCTTTGTGCAACTAGCTGGCGGAACCAATGCTAGTACAGTTCCCAAACTACGCCAAGCGGACATGCCCGTCGCGGGAGTTGCCTATGGCAGCTATGCTCGGAAAATCGTGATGGATTTTCTCGAAAGTCGTGGTGAAGAAATACCTGATCGTCTTGAAGAGCATCCTTGTTTACTCTGGCAAGCTGTAGCGATCGCTAAGCAATTAGTTTCCCAAATTAAAACGCCTTCACCCTAAATCCTTCTCCCAGAGTTCGAGGGACTTGGAAACCTCGAAAATCCCCAACTTAATCTATTCGCAAGCAAGTTATCGACAACACAAAAATATGGGTATAGAAACTTCGGAAAAACAGGTAATCTCGAAACAGAGAGTAACCGAATCATGGTAAGGTTTTCACCAACCAGCGTGAGGTGAAAGCAATACTGGAGCTGGTAAAGTATGAAACAAAATGCATTGAGTCGAAATTTTTAGAACCTGCCTGTGGAACGGGGAATTTTTGGGTGGAGGTTTTGGAACGTAAATTAGAGGTTGTGTGGACGCGCTATGGCAAGTTGCAGCTAGAGTATGAGCGCAATGCAGTTGTGGCGATTTCTTCGATCTATGGAATTGATATTTTAGAAGACAATGTGCAGGAATGTCGCGATCGCCCATTTTAAAAACTAGAAATTCAATGAAATTTAAAGCCTCTTGCCGCTTCTCAATTGGCAACTGCTGCATCGTACTCACTGCCCTTTCTAAAATCGTTATGATTAGAATCCTCTCAAATGAGCAAAATCTTGAGACATTTATTATTTTAAATTAGCATGATGATTAAATTAGGGGTGATAGTTAAGCGATATTTTAGAAATGCTTTTGCTTGAACACGATATGATAATGATAATCATTATTGAATATTCAAGCAGCAAAAATTCTATGAATACCACCAACTTCTCAGCAATCCCTGTCACTGTGCTAACAGGCTATCTCGGTGCAGGTAAAACTACATTACTGAATCGCATTCTCACCCATGAACATGGCAAAAAAGTTGCTGTGATCGTCAATGAATTTGGTGAAGTTGGCATCGATCATAAGTTGGTCGTTAATGCTGACGAAGAAATCTTTGAAATGAACAATGGCTGTATTTGCTGTACTGTGCGTGGTGACTTGATTAGAATTATCACGAACCTGATGCGCCGCCGTGACAAATTTGATCATTTAGTGATAGAGACCACTGGACTTGCTGATCCTGCGCCTGTAATTCAAACTTTTTTTGTAGATGAAGATGTCAGCACTAAAACCAAGCTAGATGCGGTAGTCACCGTAGTTGATGCAAAGCATATCTCGCAGCATTGGGATGCTGAAGAAGTACAGGAGCAAATCGCTTTCGCTGACATCATTTTGTTGAACAAAACTGATTTGGTAGGCGAACCAGAACTCGAAGGATTAGAGCAACGCATCAAAGCAATGAACTTGATGAGCAAAATCTATCGTACGCAAAACTCAGAAATTGCTATGGATGCTGTGCTAGGGGTCGGTGCATTTGAGCTAGAGAGAGCTTTACAAATTGACCCTGAATTTCTCGCTGAAGATGCCCATGAGCATGATGACACGGTGAAGTCTGTTGCGATCATTGAAGAAGGGGAACTTTATTTACCTAAAGTTAACGCTTGGATTAGTACACTACTTCGGGAACAGGGAGTGGACATATTTAGAATGAAAGGCATTCTCAATATTAAGGGAATCGATGAACGCTTTGTTTTTCAAGGTGTGCATATGTTATTTGATGGTACTCGCGATCGCCTATGGCAACCTCATGAAAAGCGCAAAAGTGAACTTGTATTCATCGGTCGTAATCTTGATGCTGAAAAATTAAAAGCAGATTTCCTTGATTGCTTAGCTTAATTAACGTGAGTTCGGGATAATTTGAAACAGGCTTTGAGAGAGGGTTTGCGTAGCAAACCCTCTCTCAAAGCCCAAAAGTAAAAGTCTTGCCTAGCAAGACTTTTACTTTTGGGCTTTTAAAATTTGCCAACTTAACCCGAACTGACGTTAATTACTCTGATTCGAGACTGTTACAACAATTCACCCGACTCTTGGAGAGAATGTAAGCGATGATAGATGCCACCTTGAGCAAGAAGTTGTTGATGGGAGCCAATTTCGACGATCGCACCTTTATCTAAAACTACAATCTTATCGGCTTCGCGCACGGTGCTAAGCCGATGAGCAATCACAATTGTGGTGCGGGTTCCCTGAATACGTCGCATGGCGAGTTGAATTGATCGCTCAGATTCATAATCTAGGCTAGAAGTTGCCTCATCAAAGACGAGAATATCGGGATTGACTAGCAATGCTCTGGCAATGCCCAAGCGTTGACGTTGTCCACCAGAGAGACGCACACCCCTTTCACCAACAATGGTGTTATAACCTCGGGGTAATAAATGGAGAAACTCATCAACACTAGCGATCGCACAGGCTTCTTGAACTTGAGCAAAAGTTGCCGTGGGATTTCCGTACATGAGGTTATCCATCAGAGTTCCATTAAAGATATCCACCTCTTGATGGACGATCGCCAGACGTTTACGATAGCCCGTAATATCGAGTTCGGTAATATTTGTTCCATCAATCAAGATGCCACCACTTGATGGCTCGAAATAACGGAACAGCAATTTAACTAAAGTGGATTTACCAGAACCAGATTTTCCTACTAGGGCAACGGTTTCACATGGTTCAATGATGAATTGGATCTTCTCGAGGACGGGATGATCGCGATCATAGCCAAAGGTGAGATTGCGAAATTCGACTTTGCCTGCAAAGTGATATTGGGGATATTTGGTGTTGGGGTATAGAGCGATCGCGGCATCTTGTCCATTGGGTTGTTTCATGAACTGGTGGAATCGCAGCATGGACGAATAGCGACGGGCAAAGACTTCGGCAAGTAAACAAATCGGTTTGATTTCCGAATAAGCCATACTTGCTAAGGTGGAAATGGTGATGAAGTGTCCGATAGACATCTTGCCACCAAAGGTGGCGAATAGGGCGGATCCAAAGACAACAAATTGGCAGGCTTCCAGCACTGTATCACGCACCATACCTAATTTTACATAGCCAACGTGAATACCCCAAAGAGAAACTTTGGCTTCCCGTTCGAGACGTTCGCTTTGACGCTTATATTCCTTTGCTTCATTGGCAAAAGCTTTGACGGTCTTGATGCTAGTAATGATTTCGGAAGTACGACTTTCGGTATTCTCTTGATAAATGTCAAGATTCTCTTCCGTTTTGACTAATCCCTTTAGTTTTTGCAAACTTCCTAATAGCACCAAAATAAATGACACTAAAAAGAATGCGGAGATCCACCATGCGATCACACAGATGATTACAAAAATACCGAGGATTCGCACGACTTTAGGAATCAATTGCCCTGCGATTTCGGGATATGACCACATGTGATTGGCTAAACCTCGCGCCACACGTCCTGCAATCCTGCCCGCATTATTCTCATCGTAAAACTCGATAGGTAGGGTTAAGATTTTGGCGATCGCTTTTTGAGTCTGATCGCGGCGTGATTTGAGAGCTATTTCCCAATGGAAGTTATTGGCAATCCAAACCTGAATCGGTGCGCGTAAAACTGTCACCACAAAAATCAAGCTCGCAAGAATGATTAAGGTGTTAGTTTGGCTTGAAGTCTGCCCAAATGTGTTAGCCATTGCCATGACGAGGCTATTGATTTCGGGATCGAGCGATCGCCCTGATAGTACATTCAGGATTTGTCCAATGGTATAGGGAACGGCGAGATCGATGATTTCAAATAGACTGGAACCTGTAATGCTCCAGATTGCTGTATTGCGATAGCGTTTAAAGTAACGGACAATGTCCCAAAAGTTAGCGGTCATGCTCATTCACAGAAATTAATTGGCTATCAAAGAACTGTTGCTGAAACAGGATTTCATTAGCAGCTTGGATAAACTGTTTGGTGATAGTCGATGATTGTGTTGATGATTGTGTTGATGATTGTGTTGATAAATGATCGGCGGCAACAGAACTGATGCGTATCTGAGGATCATTTAGTTGATCATTACTTTCATTATGAATGATCTCCACAATATAGCCATATTGTCGCAATTCCTCAAATCCAATCCGCAAAGTACTTTGATCGTCGATTCCTAATTTAGCAATTAATTGAGATCGCTTAATCTCTTTGCCTGTACGACTAAGGTATTTGGCGATACCCACAAGGGTTTGCCACGCGATCGCCCCATTCAGCTTTTCAGGATTGGGATAAACTAGCGCTAATGTTTGATGGGATTGAGCCGCTTGCTCGATGAGTATGTTTAAATCATGCCAACTCGTAGGACAGCGATCGCAGATCGTAGCTTCTAAATCTTGTTTTAATTGTTCATGCCCACGCAGATCGATGATTTTGAGATTGGGATTTTGCTTTTTGATGGAGTTTGATGCAAGCGTGGATTTCTCGGACTTTAGTGGGGCGCTTTGAGCATGGATATCCAACAGACGTATATCATAACGTTTGCGAAAAGTGTTATCCACTAGCTCGATCACCACATCACAGGCAGTATCTGGCAACTCATAGCTGTAATGTCCCCACCAATCACCATGAATTTGATGACCTTGGCGATCGCGCAAGGTAAATTCGGTTTTGATATATTCAACTTTTTGTCCTTTATGAGTGCGAATATTAGCATTGGATATATCGACAAACCCACAGTTCCTCACTAGTAACTTCGGCGCAGGATTACCCATGCCAAAGGGTTCTAACTGTTTGAATTCATTAAACAAATCCTTATTCAAATCGGCAATTGTTACTTCCAAATCAATAGTTATCGCCTTGCTTTGTAACTGTCCATATTGACTCCAAAAGCGCTGATTGATCGCCTCAGCAAGTACTTGCAAATTCTCCAGCGCAAAGCTCAAGCCACCTGCGAGGGGATGACCTCCAAAGCTTAGCAATAAATGTTCTTGTCCTTTGAGGAGTTCATAGAGATTAATTCCTTCCAGAGATCGTGCACTGCCTTTAGCAATACCATCCTCAACCGTACAGAGAACTGTCGGGCGACCATATTCAGCAACCACTTGACCTGCGACTAATCCCAAAACTCCCACCGGCCATTGGGGATCGGCAAGAATAATAATTCCCGTTGTTGATAAATCAAGCTGTTCGATTTTCCCTTGTACCTGCTTAAATACCCTCTTTTGCAAAGCTTTGCGCTGAGTATTCGCCAATTCTGTTTGATCGATCAAAGCCCTGCATACCTTCTCATCACGTGTAGTGAGCAATTCAACACATTTCCGCACATCGCCCCAGATACGGCTTACGGCATTAATTCGTGGCGCAATGCCAAAGCTGATATCAATCGGACGATCTCCAGCACGCTTACATTGTTCTAAGAGCATCCGTACACCGAGGCGTTTCTTTTGTCGCAAAACCGCAATTCCCTTTTGGGCAAGATAGCGACAATCACCTGTCAATTGCACTAAATCCGCAACTAGTCCGATCGCCACTAAATCTAATAAATCCTCTAGTGGCTGTTGGGGAACTTCAGGCATCGTTTCATACAATGCTTCCATTAATTTATAAGCAACTGCCACACCTGATAAATGGAACAAAGGATTGTCATTACTTAAATAACGCGGATTGATAATTGCGACTACATTGGGACGTTCATCAGGCAGAGTGTGATGATCGGTGACAATCACATCAATTCCTAATCCTCTTGCATAATTAATTGCATCTAAACTAGTACTACCCGTATCACAGGTAATAATTAAATTGATAGATTTCCTTGCAGATTCACATTGCGATCGCAACTTATCCAAACCTCTGATTGAGACCCCATGAGATTCCTTAAGACGATCTGGGATATAAAAAACTAAGCGATCACCTTGCTTAAAAAACTGTCCTAGCCCCTCCCACAAGACTGACGTAGCAGTAATCCCATCGGCATCAAAATCACCCCAAACAGCGATCATTTCTTCTTGTTCATAGGCTTTTTGAATTCTGGCGATCGCCTGCTGCATTTCAGGAAAAGTAAAAGCTCTCGTTGGTTGATAAGTTTCGATTGATAAAAATGCATCTACTTTCTCAGGCTCAAATATGCCTCTTTGATAAAGTAACTGCGCGGCAAACTTACCAACTTTTTCAATTAACCAAGTTGGTGGTTCAACAGTTTCTAAAATATGCCAATTGGTCGGTGACATGTTTATTCCAATAGCTTTTTCTCCCCAAATAACACATGAACTATTTATAGACTTAAATCAATGTTAGTCTTAATAAATATCCATCATGTAAATGGTGATGATTAATTTTTGGGTGATCGCTTCGGCTTAGACAATTTAAGCATCTTAGATATTTGAGAGAGCTTTTTAAGTCTTTCGACCTGTTTTAGAGAGATGCTTGTAAATTGGGTAACTAATTTTACGGAAATATTGGAAAGTAGTATATTTGTGGCTATTTGATTGGCAGTTTCAGCTTTGCATTTAGCTTTGCTCTATAATAAAATTTTTATAAATTAATCATTTTTCCATTATTTTGCTCCCCAAAAGTTTTTGGATGATTTATTTATAGCTGTTGCTGATATTATAGCGGTTGATGTAGTGACGCTAAATTGTACTTCTTTATCTAGGATATTGTCGATTTGATTAGCAACTTGTCTTAGCGTTTTTTCGGGATTGTTATTTTAAGTCCACATTGCCCTCTCAAATGAAGTAAAAAACAATTAAAAATTTAGAAGGAAAGAATTTGTATCACTAGATATATGTCGCGAAGCGACATATATCTAGTGATACTAGTATGAACTCATTAAAAAATGATTTATAGGAAAACTTGGATATGGATTTTAGTGGAGTATTACCAATTTTTGCGATTACTTTGCGGGAGGGAGTTGAAGCTGCCCTTGTGGTGGGAATTGTAATGGCATATTTGAAAAAAGTTGATCGCAGCTCGCTTAATCCTTGGGTATTTGGTGGAATTGGCACGGGAATATTCGCAAGTTTTATCGTCGGTATATTCCTTAATTGGCTTGTGAAACAGGTGGAAAATAAAGAACCGATGCAGGCTGCTTTTTATAGCCAATTTTGGCAGGGAGTATTAGGAATCACTGCAATCATCATGCTGAGTTGGATGTTAGTCTGGATGACCGAAAATGCTAAGGCACTCAAGGGGGAAATCGAGGGGCAAATTGGTAAGGCGATCGCTAATGAAAAAAGTGCGGGTTGGGCAGTATTTATCCTGATTTTAATTGCGGTATTACGAGAGGGCTTTGAGGTCGTAATTTTTATTTCAGCAAAGCTACAAGGTGGGCTTGTTCCAATTGTCGGTGCGATCGCAGGTTTAGTTGGTGCAGTTACAATTGGGATTGCACTCTTTCAATTTGGCATTCGCATTAATCTCCAAGTATTTTTTCAGGCAATGGGAATATTTCTCTTACTGATCGTTGCAGGCTTAGTGGTCAGTGTGATCGGGCATCTTGATAAAGCCGTAGCTGCCTATGGACAACTCACGCAAACTTCTATTTGTTTACCTGCAACTTCAGCTACGGAAATGAGTTCTTGTTTGCTTGGTGGTTTAGTTTGGGATGTCCATGATACTTTCCCTGATACTCGATTTCCCGCTATCCTACTTAAAGCGATGTTCGGCTTTCGCGATCGCCTATTTCTAGGACAGGCACTTGGTTATTTCACCTTCTTAATCTCTGCGGGTTTCCTTTATTTCCAGAGCCTCTTAGGAAAGTCTATTAGTAAACAGCAAGGTTAAATTTCATCTCTTTGCATCCCATACCGAAGCCAGAAATTTTTTGAAAGGTTTACGAAGTAAACCTTTCAAAAAATTTCTGGCTTAATCTACTTTAAATTTATTCCGCAATTGACTGCTGAGCGAATCGATCGCCGTGACAACTACTAATAAAACTAACATCATCGTTGTGGCTTTATTGTATTCAAAACCGCGAATATAGCTGACTAGCTCAAAGCCAATTCCACCAGCACCGACTACCCCTAAAACAGAGGCAGCACGAATATTGTATTCAAACATATAAAGCGTATAGCCAAGACAGAGCGGCAACACTTGAGGCATAACTCCGTATTGAGCAATTTGCCACCACGAAGCACGACTAACTTGTAATGCTTCAAGCGATCGCTGATCCACAGATTCGATCGCCTCTTGATAGAACTTTGCTAAATAGCCAATCGTATAAATTCCTAAAGCCAGAGTCCCTGCGGGTGCACCTAAACCTGTCGCAGCAACAAAGAATAGTCCTAAAATAATCGATGGAACGGAACGGACAACATTTTGGATTAGACTCGCTAGCCAGCGTAACCATGTAGGTGACAGATTCCGAGCCGATAGGAGTGCTAAAGGAATGGAGAGAATTGCACCAATGGTCGTTCCCCAGAGAGACATTTGTATAGTCTCAATTAGCGCTTTAATCGCCACATCTAAAATACTGAAATCAGGTGGCAATAGCCGCGACAGAAAATCTGTCATGTAGGGAAGACTGGTTTTGATTAATTCAGGATTAACTTTTAGCCCATGCAATGACCAGATATAAGCCCATCCTAAACCAATAACTACCAAAACTCTCATCAACCATACATTGTATTGGTTTGAGGTGATTTTAGAAATAGTGAGGTGAATCCGATCAGTAAATTTCATTAGGCAGCGTTAGCGGACTGAAATTGGGACAGACTTTGCAATCTCACAAACTGTCTTTCAATATTTTGACAGTCCCCATCATACCAGACCTTCCCTGCGTCAAGGATGATTGCTCTCTGGGCGTACTGAGTTGCGAGAGAGAGATCATGCAACACCACGACCACAGTTAAACCGCGACTATGCATTTCGGCAAGGGATTCCATCACTTGATTAATGCCTGATAAGTCTAAGCCAGTCGTCGGTTCATCAGCTAGCAAAATATGGGGTGATTGAATTAAGGTGCGTGCGATCGCGACTCTTTGGCGTTGACCACCGCTTAGTTGTCTTGCTTTTTGGTAGATTTGCTCTTGTAATCCCATTTTCTGAAGTAGCTGCATCGCAACGCGGCGATCACTTTTGGGAAATCCCCAGAGACTTTGCCATGTGGTTAGCTCTCCTAAACAGCCACAGAGCACGTTATCTAAACAAGAAAGCTGATCGACTAAAGCACCACCTTGAAAGAGGAAGCCAATATTTTTACGCACTTCACCAATATGTCTTTGCTCAACCGAGGTTCCACATATTTGAATTTCGCCTTGCTGAATTGGGACTAGACCAACTAGTGAGCGTAATAGAGTGGATTTGCCAGCCCCATTCATTCCCAATAAAGCGACAAATTCTCCGTGATTGATTTGCACATCAATACCATTGAGGATTGGACGTTGTAGAGTAGATTGATATTCCGTGCGGATATTTTGGCAAGCGATCGCAGGCAAGTTTCTATCTGATAAAGGTTCCATACATTTAAAGTCACATTTAAGCTTAATTGATGAGTAATAAAGTATCTTGCTCTGTGAGACACTTTATTACTCAATTTGGGTTTGCTAACGATGAATTAGGGTTTTAGTCCCGCCCGTTGAATTGCAGTTCGCATTGGTGCTAGGTGAGTGTCATGATCGACTTTTACGAGTTGCGTGGAGTTATACATACTGCGGAATAGCCCATTATTTGCAGGTTCATTTAGTTTTAAGAAGGCAGTAATCAACTTTTCTCGAACATCTGTAGGAACACTATCATCAATGGAAATTCCATGAGCAGGTACATTCGCAACAGCATGGAGAACTCTGAGCTTTTTCCCTTCTTCAGTAGTTACCCAAGGTGGGAGCAAAGCATATTCGGACACTACAGCAACATCGGCTTGGTCACGTAATACAGCTTGCAGAGCGCTACTATAGCCATCACCATAGGTCACTTTGCTAAAGAACTGCTCTAAGCGATCTGGTCCATCGACAAAATTTAATCCCACTAATTCACTCACAGGAAAAATAAATCCTGAACCAGAGGAACGGGAAGTGAAAGCCATCCTCTTACCGCGCAATTGTTCTAGATTTTTCTGAGGATCTGGCAAGGTTTTTAAAGGACTATCTTCAGGTACGACAAACACAGACTTGTAGGTTTTTCCTCCTGAATAGTCTTCACGGACTTCTGCAAGGTACATCTTTGCACCTGATAAATCCTCAGCTTTGAGGGCAGCACGACCACTGACAAAAGCAACATTAGCTCGATTGGCTCTGAGCGCTTCTACTGAGGCAGTTTCGTCACCAATTACACCCTTGACAGGTATGCCAATTTCCTTTGATAAGATGCTAGAAACTTGGTCAACCTTGCTTTGTAGATCCTTGGTATCTCGACGAGTGGCAAAGGCGATCGTGATTTCTTTAATAGGTGCTTGGGTTGCCACCGTTGGTTTGGGTTGACTATCTTTAGGAGGCTCCTTATCCGCAGTCTTTGTGACTGATTGATTGGATTGAGATGTAGTTTGTTGATTACTGTCACTACAAGCAGTTAAACCGACTAAGCTTATGCAACCTAGGGCTACCAATAAATTAACGGGTTTAAGTAAGGCTTTGGCTAATGAATTTTGAGATAACAATCTATGCATTAAAAAGAATTACTTGCAATAACTACTGAAAATAGCTTAAACCTATTTGAGAATTAAAGTCAATAAATTTATATTATTTTTTATCATTACAACTATCTACAATAAGCTTTAACCCTTGTATAGCAGAGATGTCAGCTAGGGATATCCAAGCAGCAACTATCTTTTAGTAAGAAATACTCTATATAATGTAAGTTATAAATTCTTTGATTTTTTAGTTTTACTTGGTTGCGATAAAATTAAAATTGCTGCTGAGACAATTAACCTAAAATCAACAAAATCCTCAAACACTGCCATGTCCGACACTCATATTCCTGAAGGTAAAGAGCGCGAAGTCAGAGCTATTGGCGGTGCAGCAATTGATGGCACACCGATCGCTTATATTATTGTCCTTGCATCTGTCACCACCGTTTTAGCCTTTATTCCCTTTTCGATTACCCTTGGCTCTGGCAAAGGCATTCCCCTCAGCCAAAGCATTTACCCCCTTTTAGGTTGGCTACTCGGACCTTTAGCAGGTGCTTTAGCTAGTGGTATTGGTACTTTTATTGGCATCTTCCTTGCCCCTCATACCGCAGGAAGTGTACCTGCGATCGCGATTTGGGGAGCTGTAGTTGCGAGTTTTGCCGCAGGCTCTATGAGAATAAATCACAGTCGGCAGTTTTTTTTCTTAGCCTTAACAGTTTTATTTGGATTGGAGTTAACTGCCTATGCCTATTTAGCGATCATCCGTAATGGTATTCCGATCAATACTTTTATTCTCGGGGCATTCATCGATTGGTCAGCCATACTTTTATTTTTGCTACCAACACGGAATTTATTTGTTAGTCTCATTGGCAGCAATGGTTTAGTTAAAGTAGCGATCGGTATATTTGGCGGTACTTGGATAATATGTGGGCTGGCTCACCTCAGCCAAGTTCCATTTACTTACTATCTCTTTAACTGGCCAGAACCAATTTGGAATGCGCTGATTCCGATTATTCCTGTCGAAAATGCGATGCGGGGTTTGTCGGGAGCAGTGATTGGTACGGGTGTAATTTCGGGATTGAGAGCAATTAATTTGGTGAAGCCAAAGGAAGCTATTTATTAGAAATTTTTGCTTTTGTGGCAAGCGCATCCCTCTAGAATGTGCTTGCTACAAACCTTTAGATGGATAGCGATCGCGGTCAAACTAAAATATCAGCTAAAAGGCGTATAAAAATACATAGTTTTTTACAAAGATCTAGTAGACATTTCGAGATAGGGGATGTATAGTATAGGAGTGTGAGGAGCGAACAAAGAAAAAAGCCTAGGAACGAAACAGGGAAAGTAACCTAGGCTTTTTTCTTTGCCTAATAAAGACAAAAAAGGAGATCAGTTATCGACTGATCTCCTTTTTTATAGATAATTTAAAATGAAAACTTCAGCTTCGACTTTACTCAGCGAGCTTACACCGATGGCTGAGCGAAGTCGAAGCCCATCTAAAGTTTATTTAAAACAACTATATTTTTAGATTATTTACAGATAAACAGATAAGGTGACGCAAATCGTCACCTTATGCTAGAAATTTAGTTTAGCTAATACAAATGGTGGAATAACAAGACTGGTAAACTCTTTTTCCTTGTTTGCATTCCAAGCACTTAGTTCCTCAGCAGTAGGATGACGCAACCAGCCATCCTCGATCCATGATTGCACTAACTGCGTATTGTCCTCAGTCAAAGCAACACCTACATCGACGAGATCCAGATTTGCCCCGACTAAAATTACTCTTGCTCTAGCGGCATGGGACGATAACCATTCCCACAGCGCCACATCTACCATTTCCGCTAAATCTGCTCTTACATTACTCACTAAAATTCCTCATCATCATCAATTGGTTTTGTACCTATTATTTCTAAATACTTTGATTTAATTGCTTTTATATCTTGCCATGTTAGCCACTTGGGGCTGCCCTGCTCACGACTTTGGTTTCGTAATAAATAGGAGGGGTGAAATATGGGCATGACTAGTCGACCTTCCCACTCATACCACTTACCACGAACTTTAGTAATACCTAATTTTTCACCGAGAATTGATTTCAGAGAGGTTGCCCCCGTGAGCAAAATAACTTTGGGATTGACAAGGCGAATTTGCTCTAATAAATAGGGTTTGCATGTGGTTGTCTCGACTTCGGTAGGGACGCGGTTATTCGGAGGACGGCATTTGACGGTGTTGCAAATATAGACATCTTTACTAGTGTCGAAGCCCACAGATTCTAAAATTTTATCTAAAAGTTGACCTGACTTACCGACAAATGGTAAGCCAGATAAATCTTCTTGTTCCCCTGGGGCTTCCCCAATGATCAGGATTTTGGCACTGCGATCACCTCTTTCGACGACCACATTTGTGCGAGTTGCGGCAAGGGGGCATTTCTGGCAGTTGCAAGCGGCTGCTTTTAGCTCATCGAGGTTAGCAAATTGCTCATTGATCGGCACGGCATTAACTGCAGCCGTAGCAGCATTTTTAGGAGAGTGAGCAGTCTTAGTTGGTAGAGCCTCAACCCTATTAGCCTTGGGAAGTTCTGTGAGCGGAACTTCCGATGGAGTCAAATTGAACAGGCTCATTTGTTCTTTCTCAGGCATAGACAGGATTTGTGCCCCAAATCATTACTTGCTAATATCTTATACTAATAGGACTTACGCAAACCGAACGAATTTACTAGGCTTGAGGTAGATGTGGAGCAGGCTTCGCCTGCACCACATCTACCTCAAGTGTATAGCGGTTTTCAAATGAGTACACACTCATTTGAAAACAAAAAATCAGTCCCATTAAGAGTTTTGAGTTTTCATTTTGCCGTAGGCAAAATGAAAACCGCTATAAGTCCTAACTAATTGTTCAAGGGGTAAGGAAATTACTATTTTTGGGCTAGGTTTTGGGGATGTTGATTTTGTCTTAATACAAAATTAACATCCCCGAAAAGAGAGTTATGGCACTTCGCGCTGCAACTCTCTTTTCAGAAACAGCTATCATTTTTTGAAGACATCTTACCTAAGATATAGATTTATGAGTACAATCCTAATGTAGCCAGTGTAACCTTTTAATTACGTCCTAGCTCACATAATCCTTTTAAATACCTCACCTTTGTAGTCCATGATGAATAGCAACGCACTCCCAGTAAATCAAGGTTTGTACGATCCACAGTTTGAACATGATGCTTGTGGTGTTGGCTTTATTGTCCATAAGTCAGGGCAGAAGTCCCATGCGATCGTTGAGCAGGGGCTAACCATTCTGGAAAACTTGGAACACCGTGGTGCTTGTGGCTGTGAGACGAATACAGGTGATGGTGCAGGGATTTTGTTACAGATTCCCCATAAATTTTTAGCAAAAGTGGCTGCTGCCGCAAATATTAGCTTGACTGAGGCAGGACAATATGGTGTAGGCATGGTTTATGCTTCTCCCAATCCTGAAGCCAGAAAAAATGGAAGAAAAATCTTCGAGAAGTTGGTAGAAGTAGAAGGTTTAAAGGTTCTTGGCTGGCGTGATGTGCCTACCGATAATTCATCTTTGGGGGCTACTGCTCAATCGAGTGAGCCATTCATGCAGCAGGTGTTTATTGATCGTCCTACACATCTTGGAGATGATCTCGCCTTTGATCGCAAGTTATTTGTAATTCGCAAACTTGCCCATACCGCCATTCGCGCTGCTAAAGTAGATCCCTATTGGTATCCAGCCAGTCTTTCCTGTCGTACGATCGTTTATAAGGGGATGTTGATGACGGCTCAGGTAGGGCAGTATTACTCTGATTTGCGGGATCCCGACATGGAAAGCGCTCTGGCTCTTGTTCACTCGCGCTTTAGTACGAATACTTTTCCCAGTTGGGAGCGATCGCACCCTTACCGCTACATTGCTCATAATGGTGAGATTAATACATTACGCGGTAATATCAACTGGATGATCGCCCGTCAATCATTGTTCGAGTCAGATTTGTTTGGTGATGATATTTCCAAAATCAAGCCAGTGATCAATATTGATGGTAGCGACTCCACAATTTTTGATAATGCTTTGGAATTATTGACTTTGGCAGGGCGATCGCTTCCTCATGCGGTAATGATGATGATTCCTGAGCCTTGGACTGCCCATGAGTCCATGAGTGATGAGAAGAAAGCTTTTTATGAATACCATTCCTGTTTAATGGAACCTTGGGATGGCCCTGCATCGATTGCCTTTACCGATGGCACAATGATTGGCGCAGTTCTTGATCGCAATGGTTTACGTCCTTCCCGTTACTATGTCACTAAGGATGATCTAGTTATCTTTGCATCGGAAGCAGGTGTCTTGGAAATTGAGCCTGAACGCATCGAATCCAAGGGGCGATTGCAACCTGGACGGATGTTTCTTGTGAATATGCAGGAAGGTCGTATTGTTGCCGATGAAGAAATCAAGCATCAAATCGCGACTGAGCATCCCTACCGTGAATGGATTAATCAGCACATGGTGGAAATTGCCAATCTCAATGATGCAGAAGTATCCGCACCAGAATCAATTCCCTTAACTCAGCGTCAAATGGCTTTCGGCTATTCCTTTGAAGATTTGCGCTTACTATTAACACCAATGGCGCGGGATGGCGTGGAAGCAGTGGGTGCAATGGGAGCCGACACACCTTTAGCAGTTCTCTCCAATCGACCTAAACTGCTTTACGATTACTTCCAGCAGCTATTCGCACAGGTGACGAATCCACCAATCGATTCCATTCGTGAAGAAATCATTACTTCCGCCGAAACAACTATTGGTGCAGAACGGAACTTACTCAAGCCTGTACCTGAGAGCTGTCATTTGATCGAACTAAAGACTCCGATCCTTAGTGATGCCGAACTTGCGAAGTTGAAGCATATTAACGAAGGTGATTTTAAATCAATCACTCTTTCCACTTTGTTCAATCCAAAAGAAGGTGTTAAGGGCTTGGAACAGGTGATCGCAAATATAGCGACTCAGGCTGACAAGGCGATCGCCGATGGTGTAAATATTTTGATTTTAAGTGATAGGGGCGTAAATGCTGAGAGTGCTCCAATTCCCGCATTACTTGCCGTATCAGGATTACATCATCATCTCATCCGCACAGGAACTCGTACTAGGGTTGGTCTGGTTCTCGAATCGGGCGAACCTAGAGAAGTGCATCACTTCGCTCTCTTGATTGGCTATGGTTGCGGTGCGATCAATCCCTATATTGCCTTTGAAAGTATCAACGACATGATCAAGCAAGGCTTGCTCGTAAATGTCGATTACAAAACTGCGGTCAAGAACTACATCAAGTCAGCTACTAAGGGTGTAACGAAAGTTGCTTCTAAAATTGGTATTTCCACAATCCAAAGCTATCGCGGTGCTCAGATTTTTGAAGCAGTGGGGCTCAATCAGGATGTGATCAAGAAATACTTTACTTGGACATCCTCTCGCATTGAAGGTGCTGATCTGGAAGTGATTGCTAAAGAAGCGATCGCCCGTCATAGCCATGCATTCCATGAGCGAAAAGATCACCTCACCCTTGATGTCGGAGGGGAATACCAATGGCGCAAGGAAGGAGAAGCCCACCTCTTCAGCCCTGAAACCATCCATGCTCTCCAAAAGGCAGTCCGTGAAGGCAATTACGATCAGTTCAAGAAGTATTCGGCACTTGTCAATGAGCAGAATCAGCAACATTTCACCCTTCGCGGCTTGCTTGATTTCAAATCTCGCGAGTCAATTCCCCTTGAAGAAGTAGAACCAATTGAAAGCATTCTGCGCCGCTTCAAGACTGGCGCAATGAGCTACGGCTCCATTTCTAAGGAAGCCCATGAAGCTTTGGCGATCGCCATGAATCGCATTGGCGGCAAGTCCAACACAGGCGAAGGCGGTGAAGACCCCGAACGTTACACATGGACAAATGAGCAAGGCGATTCCAAAAATAGCGCCATCAAACAGGTTGCCTCTGGACGTTTCGGTGTGACTAGCCTCTATCTCTCTCAAGCCAAAGAGATTCAAATCAAAATGGCTCAAGGCGCAAAACCTGGAGAAGGCGGACAACTCCCTGGCAAGAAAGTCTATCCTTGGATTGCCAAAGTGCGCCACTCCACCCCAGGGGTGGGCTTGATTTCCCCACCTCCTCACCATGACATCTACTCTATCGAAGACCTCGCAGAGTTGATTCATGATCTCAAAAATGCCAATCGCGCCGCCCGTATCAGCGTCAAGCTAGTTTCAGAAGTTGGTGTCGGCACGATCGCCGCAGGGGTTTCCAAAGCTCACGCTGATGTCGTGCTGATCTCTGGCTACGATGGCGGTACTGGCGCATCACCCCAAACCTCGATCAAACACGCTGGCTTACCTTGGGAACTCGGACTCGCGGAAACCCACCAAACCCTCGTTCTCAACAACCTCCGCAGCCGCATCGTTGTGGAAACCGATGGACAAATGAAAACAGGTCGAGATGTAGTCATCGCGGCTCTACTTGGTGCTGAAGAGTTTGGCTTTGCCACTGCGCCCCTAGTCACTTTGGGCTGCATCATGATGCGCGTCTGCCATCTCAACACCTGCCCCGTTGGTGTGGCAACTCAAGATCCACAACTACGCGATAAATTCACAGGCGATCCCGCTCACACCGTCAACTTCATGACCTTCATCGCTCAAGAGGTGCGTGAACTCATGGCACAGTTAGGCTTCCGCACCCTCGATGAAATGGTCGGTCGTACCGATGTCCTCGAAGCGAAGCAAGCGGTGGAACATTGGAAAGCCAAGGGCTTAGACTTCTCGAAGATTCTCTATCAGCCCGAAGTGAGCGAAGATGTCGGACGCTATGCCAAAATCCCACAGGATCACGGTTTAGATAAGTCCCTTGATATGACCGTGTTGTTAGATTTATGTCAAGCAGCGATCGTTGATGGTGAACCTGTTGAGGCAATAGTTCCCATCAAGAACATCAATCGCGCCGTTGGAACTATCCTCGGCAACGAAATCACCAAACGTCATTGGGAAGGATTGCCCGATGACACCGTACATCTGCATTTCCAAGGTACGGCTGGTCAAAGCTTTGGCGCATTCGTTCCCTCTGGTGTGACCATGGAACTGGAAGGCGACACCAACGACTATCTCGGCAAAGGTCTAAGCGGTGGCAAGATCATTCTCTATCCCCACAAAGCTTCTACCTTTGTCGCCGAAGAGAACATCATTGCAGGTAACGTTGCCTTCTATGGTGCAACTAGTGGCGAAGCTTACATTCGCGGCATCGCTGGCGAACGATTCTGTGTGCGTAACTCTGGCGTAAATGCCGTAGTCGAAGGCATTGGCGATCATGGTTGCGAATATATGACTGGAGGAAAAGTAGTCGTTCTCGGTTTAACAGGACGGAACTTTGCCGCAGGTATGAGTGGTGGTGTTGCCTACATTCTCGATGAATCTGGCGATTTCGCAACTCGTTGCAATACCTCGATGGTCGGCTTAGAGAAACTCGAAGATCCCGAAGAGATCAAGGATCTGAAGCAGTTGATTCAGCAGCACGTTGACTATACGGAGAGCGCTAAAGGTACGAAGGTTCTCGCTGATTGGAATGCGAGTGTTCCTAAATTCGTAAAGGTAATGCCGAAGGATTACAAGCGAGTCTTGCAGTCGATTAAGGAAGCTCTCGAAAATGGTCTGAGTGGTGATGATGCCCTCAATGCCGCCTTTGAAGCCAACTCCCGCGATGTTGCCCGTATCGGTGGCAGCTAGTTAATAAGAGGCAAGGGGCTTAAGCCCCTTGTTTTTTAATGCGAATTATTAGCGCCCGTCAAACAACCAGAAAAGAGCGTGAAGATTATGAACAACACTCCCGTTGATGGTCAACAAAGTCCTAGTGATGAGCTTTTCGCTCATCTGGGGAAGCAGGTGAAATGGCAAAATAATAGGAAGTCGTATTGATTAATCATCTGAGATGTCATGATCAAGTTTCCCCTAACTGAATTGCTAGATGAGCAAGCCTGCTATGAATGGCTA